>WNGB01013563.1_pt1 | contig 10958 bp, 10 predicted proteins | sample 5400681 | NCBI WGS metagenome assembly WNGB01 (sample SAMN13153367, study PRJNA577476) | soil metagenome | isolation source: 115 cm soil or saprolite under grassland replicate 2 | place: USA:California | collected 2016-06-15 | reverse complement strand
TGGTTTGAGGTGTCCGAAGCTGAGGTCCGCGACGCTGTGGAGTTCGAGACACGCCTGGCTGCTTGAGATTCTTTCTCGACAACAATCTCGCGCCCAAGTTGGCTCGCGGTTTCCATCAGTTCGTTCTCGGCGAACATGAGGTCGTCCATTTGCGCGACCGCTTCAGCCAAGAGACGCCTGACGTCGAGTGGATGCAGCAGTTAGCTGATGAGAGCGGCTGGGTTATCCTATCCGGAGACGTTGCGATCGGGCGCAACCCTCACGAAGTGGAAGCTTGGAAAGCTGCCGGCCACACAATTTTCTTTCTGAAAGCCGGCTGGACGAACATCGAGTTTTGGCAACAGGTCCAGAAGCTCGCCCGCTGCTTTCCGAACATTGTGGATTGCGCCCGCCGATCAAAGCCCGGCGAATCCTTCATCGTTATAGTAAACGGAAAGATCAGTTAGTCTTCAGATCGTTCGCAATTGCGGCAAACTGTGAGAGAGCGGCTTCGAGGTCTTCGACGATCTCGGCGGCGATGATGCCGGGCTCGGGAAGATTGGCGCTATCTTGAAGTGATTCGTCTTTGAGCCAGAAGATGTCGAGGTTGAGTTTATCGCGCTTTGTTAGCTCTTCGTAGGTAAAACCCTTGAATCGCTCGGATTCTTTTCGCTCGTGGCGGGACAACTGGTAGGGACGGACCGCCGGGCCGTCCGTCTGTTTCGGCGCGCTCGGCGATCGCGCCGTACCAAAGAAACAATTCACGAAATCGTCGAGATCGCTGCGCTTTAGCGGGTTTTCTTTTAGCGTGAAGTGTTTGTTAGTGCGCAGATCGTAAATCCAGAGCTTAGTCGTCCACGGTTTTTCGGCCGCGGGTTTGCGGTCGAAGAAGAGGACGTTGGCCTTAACACCTTGGGCGTAGAAGATGCCCGTCGGCAGCCGCAGCAAGGTGTGAACATCGGCTTGTTTCAGCAGCTCGCGTCTTACAGTTTCTCCGGCACCGCCTTCGAAGAGAACGTTGTCGGGGACAACGATCGCGGCGCGGCCGTGCTGCTTGAGGATAGTGAAGACGTGCTGAAGAAAATTGAGTTGTTTGTTGCTCGTGCTCGCCCAGAAGTCGTCGCGATGAACGACGAGCGATTGTTTCTCTTCGTCGCCGGCTTCGTTGACGATGGTGACGCTGCTCTTCTTTCCGAACGGCGGATTAGTCAGCACCATCTCGTATTCGCCGTGCTTACCGGCGAGCGCGTCCTTCACCATCACTGGCACGTGCGTGGCATCGCTGCCGATGCCATGAAGCACGAGGTTCATGCAGCAAAGTCGCGCGACGCTATCGACTAGCTCGACCCCGCGGAGCTGGTCGGTGTTTAGGAATGTGAGCTGTTTCTTATCGAGCTTGTTGTGATTGCGAACGAAATCGTGCGCGATGAGCAGGAAACCGCCGGTGCCGCAGGCTGGATCGCAGATTGTTTCGCCCGGCTGCGGCTGCATTACATCGACAATTGCGCGGATGAGCGGGCGCGGAGTGAAGTATTGGCCGGCGCCCCCTTTCACGTCCTCGGCGTTCTTTTGCAGCAGCCCTTCGTAAGCATCGCCCTTGACGTCAGTGTCGAGTGAGGACCATTCCTCTTTGTCGATCAGGTCAGCGATCAATCGGCGCAGCTTGGCCGGGTCCTGAATTTTGTTTTGCGCCTTTCGAAAGATGACGCCGATCAGTCCCGGTTCTTTGCCGAGTTCTTCGAGCGTGTGACGATAATGAATCTCAAGCTCATCGCCGTCGCGGTTCAGTAGCTCAGGCCACGAATACTTCTCCGGAATCGGTGACGTCTTATTGAATGGCGGACGACTCTGCTCATCCGCCATTTTGAGGAAGAGCAGAAAAGTCAACTGCTCGAGGTAATCACCGTAAGACAGCCCGTCATCACGAAGAATGTTGCAATAGTTCCACAGTTTTTGGATGATTTGGGTCGAATGGTTGCTCATCGCTCCTTCAATCGCTTGCTCCAGGGTCGAGAGGTCGTTCTCTTGACGTCGTGTTAACTCCAAGTGCTGCGGCTTCTTTACGCGTTTCCTCGATCAGTTCGCGCTCGAAGTTCTCAATCTTGAGACGGTTGAATGCTTTCGGATTGCGTTCGCAATGCCAGTAGTAGTGCCGCATCTTCAGCTCTTCTTCGGCTTTTGCTTTGTCGCGCTCAGTCGGTTTCACCCAACCGAAAGCCTTGGCAGCCTTGTAAGCACCCGTCGCAATGCTAATCGCCATGAGGAGATAACCGACCCACGCAACGCCCAAGCTGCTGATTTCGATTAACACCGGGACTGCGACGATGAAAAAAATGATTGCTCGCGCAGCTCTGACCATGTTTTTGCTTTCGCGCCGCGCGGCTTCGCGTACTGCCGCCTGATCGCGGAAGGGAACGTCGCTATAAACATTCTGGAGATAATCTGCTTTGACTTGCCCCGCCGGTAATTCACTGTCCTCAAGAAGTCCCCATCGTCGAACTATCCGGTCCGTGCTCAAATCGCGATAACCTGTGAGATGCGACTTACCAGAATCGCCATGAACAGAAATCAACTCCTCCTTGACATCGAATGCTGATACCATCACTGGCACGGGATATCGTTTGAGCCAAGTGTCCAGTTCTTGTTCCATCGCGTGAGCTACCGACGCGCAATCAACGCGGCTCGTCAGAAACACCAAATCAAGTACGGCGAAGGGGAATCGGCAATCAGCCGGTTGATACGTGACGAAATAATCCGCACGCCCTTCTTTGATCTTATCCCGGTAAACGTTAGGTGCACTCATAGCGCTCCGGAGAACGCTTTTTGCAGTATTGATTGGCGAAGTCGAGTAGCGCGCTGAAGATTTGCCGAGACCACCGCGTCCAATTCTTCCACTACGCTCAATCTTCTTTCTACTTCCGCAACGATCCGTGTTTGATCGGCAAGAGGCGGGTTTGGAATCTCGAGGGCCTTCAGTTTTGTGCCATTCACGTTTGCCTGGCCAACTTGTTGGCTCACAACGGACGCGATCCATTTCCGGCCGTGCGCCGAGTTGAGATAGTACGAAAGAAAATCCGGAGAGTATTCAGGGTTTACGCGGACACGAATGAGATAAGACGCGAACGAACACGGCTCCGGCGTGCCGTGATAAACCGCAGTTTTGCCAACCAGTTCAGCGCTGTTCGTTCGATTAAAGAGCAAGTCACCCGATTTCAGAAGTAAGTCAGGAAACTCACGATGACTGTTTGGAAGAAACTTCAGTTTCTCTAGTGACAAGCGTCCATCAATAATATTGCCCATTCGAATTACAGGCACGCCGCTCGGACCCTCAGTCGTTTTCGCCGAAGTTCCGTAACGAACATCTGTCGCTACTTTAGCAACTGTTGTGCGTGGCCATGCGCCTTCGCAAGCGCTCTTGAGCACGCTCGCGCGGTGGCGTTTCAGAGCGGCCTGCACGCGCTTCAGCGACGCTATTCCTGCATCCAATCGCGTGAATTGCTTCTCAATCTCTGCAACGATTCGATGCTGCTCATCCCCATCGGGGATGGCTACTTCTTTCGCGTTGTAATCGTCACGACTTAAACCGGGAACCGCCGTTGAGCGATCCATCCGACCAAGCTGCAAATAATCCAAGAGGTATTTGAAGAATCGAAGGTCTTTACCTTCGCTTCCCTCCACGAAGTAAACGGTATCAATGGGCCAACACGGTTCTGAACAATAATGTGTCGCGCCAACTGTTCCCTTTCTCCCAATGATTAACGTAGGGCCATTTGTTAGCGCACGATCGAACTTGTCGATTAGTCCGCTCGATCCATAGACCGGAGTCTCTTCGCGAACGACGCCTGCCTTATCGGTTCGAGCCTTGCCGTAACGAATCGGTAGTGCTTCGCCAAGCGTCGTTCGCCTCCATTCAGTTTGCTTGCTCATGGTCGCGGGACATCGAACAGCAAGACAGCCAGTTGTAGTTCACGATTCGGGTCGTCCTTGCTGGAAAAAAGAAAACGCCACTCCGTTTCACCAACCTGGCGAATCAGCTTTTTACAATTGGCGTGATGCTGAATAGCTGACGGAACTTTCGCCAGGATATCACTGAACGCTTTGTTGCGATTAAAAACTAGCAAAGCTGCCTTCGTGTCTCGCCAATGTAGATAGCCAAGAATCTGATCGATCGCTTTGAGCAGCTCAGCTTCGCCTTTCCAAATCTTGCATTCGGCAATGAAAACATTTCGATCGCCTTCTCGAATCAATATGTCGGTCTTACCTTCGTAGTTAAATGTCTCGCCAGTGGCACGCCCCTGATATTGACCGTTCAACTGAACCAGGAACTGGCTTCTCAGATCCTCTTCGCCCATGTGAGCAAAGGCCTTGGGACTTCGCTCGATCACACTTACCATGCTGCGAACGATAGATAGGATGTGCTCATATTCTTTCTCATCGAGAGCTGGCTCTGGAACGTATGCTTTTTCCTTTACAGTCGGCGGCTTAATCGCCGGTTTCCGTCGAACGTCCGGCACAGTGTATGTACGTGCAGCGTCACTGCGCGATTGGATTGGCAGGCCGATGCTCGCGACGACGTCTCGGTTCGAAAGGATCTTCTGCTTGCGCCAGGTGAATATCTCGTGAATCAGGCGTTCCAGTGAAGCGTTGTGCGCTTCGCAAGTAGATCGAATGTTAGCGAGATAACCCTGAATCTCTCGCAGTGCGCTATCGAGTTCGCGTCTAACATTTTCTCCGCTTAACCGCTCACCAGTCATGACAAATTCAACGTGATCGTCGGCGACACTGCCTTGTGGCGGCGAAAGCGTGAATTGTGACGGTCTGCAGAAAAATAGTTGCCCGTCACCAGTGAATGGCACGCGGATGCACACCGTCACGCCTTTGACATATAAAGGCCCGTCGCGAAATGGACTGCCTCGCCATGGTTGGTGGCTAACGTCGATATCTGCTTCGCCGGAGTGAGCGATGAACGGCTCACCCAAAGTAATTGGCTCAACCGAGTATTTGTCCTTAAGAAATGCAGTTAGGTCGGCTTCAGAGACATTGAGAATGTAGTCCTCGCTTAGATCGGAAATGTAGCCGCGCAGTTTGTCGACCTGAGTTTGAAGGACGAGGGAAAGATCATATTTACTAAAGAGATGATCCATCTTACGCCGCCAACGTCAGGTTAAGTTCTTCCATCAGCGGCCAAAGTTTTTCGCCGAAAGCCTTGCAAATCGGGCCGAGGGCATTGTCGGCTTCAAGGTGCTCGCGATCGACGCTGCCGCTCGCGCTGATGTAGTCGCGCATTTTTTCGAGCCAGGCGAGCTGATTCATTGCAAGATTACCCATGTGTCGGGTCTTTTCGCGCTCGGTATTGAGTTGATTCTTCGTGGACAGCATGGGATTCGCGATCAGTTGCTTCACGAATGGTAACAGCGCGTTCGCGCATCGCATCGAGCAGGTGCAACTTTTCCGCGATAGGCAGAGCAGCTAGTCGCTGGCGGAACGCCTCTTTGCTCTTAACCATTTCGTTGATGTCGAATTTCATGAGGCGAGGAATTGTTGTTGGAACCTTTGCCACTGAGCAGTCAGGCCGTGACGACTTACGATTTCTTGGAAGTGCGCGGAGTCGATTGCCTTAGCTTCGATAAATGCGAGGAGGCGCGCCTTATCCTTCGCGCGTCCAGTTTGTAGTGCGATGGCTGCCAGGTATTCAGCAGATAAGACGCGCGTGGATACACCTGCAACATCGACCTCGCCAGCGCCAGCTAACGCTTCCTCGAGAAGAGAACCGCTCGCGGGAAGGAACTGAACTGGCCAGCCACCGATAACAATATGCTCACCTTCCATCTTGCAGCCGAATCCTTTGAGGTAGTCGAATATTGGGGCGGGAGAAATAAGCATGCTTCCTGGCTGCTGTTTGAAAGCAATAAACACGTCAACATCTAGCGTGCTAACCGGCTCCAGGTAGAACGTCGCTCCAACTGCTCCGCCGATGGCGTAACGTTTGATGACGGCATCGCGTTCCAGTTGATTTAGCATCACGAGAACGTCCTGAATCTTCATGCGGCCAAGGTAAGGTTGAGCTCATCCATTAAAGGCCACAACTTCTCGCCGAAAGCTTTGTAGATTGGGCCGAGAACATTATCAGCTTCGAGGTGTTCGCGATCAACGCTGCCACTCGCGCTGATGTAATCGCGCATTTTCTCTAGCCACGCGACTTGGTCGGGAGTGAAGGTGATTCCCGCAGTGCGCTTCTCTTCGAGCCAAGTCGAGAAGCGTTGGCGGACGTGTTCTTCGAAGGGTTCTAGTGGAGTTGTTGGTTCGATGGCAGTGCGGACAAGAGACACCAGGTCGGTGAAACGACGCGTTTGAGATGCGCGGCTCGCAGAGCCGCGGCTACAATTCTTTTCGAATGCGTTCCAAAGCTTGGGAACAGGTTGAGGACCGAACTCCGGTTTTAGTTTCGCTTCGAGTTCGCGGAGAGATTCTTCGGTGAGGCGCTTCTTGAATGGTCGGCTGTAGAGAATCTGAAGGGCTTCGATCTCGGCTTTGTGTTGCTCGATGTAATCGCGAAAAGACTTAACTGTATCGCGTGCAGCTTCAGTTGTTTTCGCATCGGCCCCGGCGAAGAGGAGTTTATCTTGCGAAACGGTGTCGATGGTTTGATCGGCGGCGCGTTGGATCGCGAGGATTTTGTTTCGGAGATCGGGATTGGCGGCGATCACCTTAGCTGCTTCCTTCGCGAGTCTCTCGGACGTGGATTGCAGGTCAGTCTTTTCGAGCGGCGCGCCCGGCGGTCGCGCCCTACCAGCTTCGGCTTCGATTTTGTCTGGATTGATCGCATCGAGGAGGTCGCGCGCGATGTTCGACAACGTTTTGCCGCCGGAAAGTTTTTCCACGTCGGCGCGCACATCGGGTTCGATGCGCTTCTCTAGACGGATGAGTCTGCCAGCTAACGATGAAAGTAACTCGGGCTCGCGCGCGCCGATGGCGACGTGTTCCATCAGTTTCTCAAGCGGAACGCTTGGCTTTTGTTCGAGTGGCCGCGAATCCGTCTTGTCGCGCTCACAAACACCAACTGCATCGACGATGACAAAATGCGTTTTCGTTTTCGCGTCGGGCGTGACCGATTGGAAGTCGGTATCGGAGATGACGCGGACGCCGCGGCCTTTCATCTGCTCGAAGAAGCTTCGTGATTTTACCGAGCGCATGAACATCACGATCTCGAGCGGTTTGATATCGGTGCCGGTGGCGATCATATCGACGGTGACGGCGATGCGTGGATTCGGGCTGTTACGGAATTTCTGGATCAGATCCGCTGGCTTGGCGCCGGTGGTGCGGTAGGTGATCTTTTGGCAGAAGTCGTTTCCTTTGTCGAACTCTTCGCGGATGATTTTCACGATGTCGTCGGCGTGTGAGTCGTCTTTCGCGAAGATGAGTGTCTTTGGAACGGTTGTGCGGCCGGGAAAGATTTCGGTGAAGAGACGGTCGCGAAATGTGCGGATGACCGTGCGGATTTGGTCGGGCGCGACGACAGCGCGATCTAGCTCGTTAGGCGCATAGGCGAGATCTTCGTCAAGCTGTTCCCACCTAACCTTACGTGTGAGGCGTTCGCGTTTATCGACGTAGAAACCTTTCTCGACGCGACTGCCCTGCGCAGTGATCTCCGTGTCTATCTTGTAAACGTCATAGGGGACGTTCACGTTGTCGGTGACCGCGTGCTCGTGTCCGTATTCCATGACGAGGTTCTTATTAAAGAAGCCGATAGTCTGCTTCGAAGGCGTGGCGGTGAGGCCGATGAGATAGGCATCGAAGTATTCGAGCACCTGGCGCCAGAGATTGTAGATGGAGCGGTGGCATTCATCCGTGATGATGAAGTCGAAGGTCTCGATCGGGACGTTCGGGTTGTAAACGACGGGCGGCGGCTGTTTCCAAAGCGACTCGCGGAGCTCGTAGCCGGAGCGTTCGTCGATCTCGGGGTCGATCTCTTCGCCGCGCAACATGGAGTAAAGTCGTTGGATGGTGGAGATGCAGACGCGGCTGACGCGGTCGAGCTGCGCGGATTGCAAGTGCTGAACGTTGTAAAGCTCGGTGAACTTGCGGCCGTCGTCGGGCGTGACGAACTGCTGGAATTCTTTCAGGGTCTGGTCGCCGAGGTTGCCGCGGTCGACGAGGAAGAGGACGCGACGCGCGCCGGCGAGCTTGATGAGGCGGTAAACGAAGTTGACGGCGGTGTAGGTCTTGCCGCTGCCGGTGGCCATCTGGATGAGGGCGCGGCGTTTGTTGGCGGCGAGGGATTTCTCGAGATTGCGGATCGCTTCGATCTGCGCGGACCAGAGATTATTCTTCGGCATCTGATCCAAAGCCAGAAGGTTGGCCAGGCGCGTGTTGAGGTTTGCGTTGGGTTCGAGGTATTCGAGCAGCGTCTCGGGTTTATGAAACGCGAACACGTTTCGGCTTTTCGGAAAGGGATCGAGCTGATTCGTAAATTGTGTTTCGATACCGGTGCTTTCGTAGGCAAAGGGCACCGGCTCGCGCCACTTTGGATAAATCTCAAGAAGACCTTTGGCGTACTTGCCAGATTGTTCCTCTACGCCGGTTAACGTGTGGCCTTCGGGCTTGGCTTCGACTGTACCGATGGCTTTGCCGTCAACGAAGAGAAGATAATCGGCTTCGTCGCCGCCCTTCAGTAGACTCTCGGTAATGGCGATGCCCCGGCCGGCGCTGAGATTGATTTCAGAGCGCTTTTGAATTTTCCAGCCGCATCCCGCTAGCAGCTTGTCGATATTCTGGCGCGCAAGTTCTTCCGGTGACGACATGAAGCGCGGAGAATAGCAGAAATTTAGCTATGTGAGGAGCGGAAAAGAGCGTTGAGGTTGACGTGGACCTGGCGCAGTCCAAAACGCGATTTGTAAGGAATCGCAAATCGTGACGACGAATCGGCAAAACCAACAAATCTTATGCCAACCATGCCAGCCGAAGCAGCTAATCGTCCAAAACCGAAAATGCCTCATGCGCAGAATTTCATGGATCTGCCAAAGCCGGTTGTTCCGAAAACCGAAAATCGTAAACTGCTCAAAGGCCAGAAAGCAATTGTCACCGGCGCCAGCTCCGGCATTGGCCGGTCGATCGCCCTCGCGCTCGGGCATGCCGGCGCCGATGTCTGCATTAATTATGTCGCTGGCGAAGATAAAGCCCAGGCTATGGTCGATGAGCTGCGTGGCCACGGCCACACGGCGTTCGCTTATCGCGCCGATGTTTCGAACGAAGAGGATATCGCCAAAATGTTCCAAGCCGTTCGCGACGAGTTCGGGACGGTGGACATACTGATTAATAACGCCGGGCTTCAGCAGGACGCGCCGGTCGACGAGATGACGCTCGCACAATGGAACAAAGTCATCAGCGTCAATCTGACTGGACAATTTCTCTGTTCCCGCGAAGCGATCCGAGAATTCAAACGCCGCGGTGTCCGGCCGGAGATTTCGTGCTGTGCCGGAAAGATCATCTGTATTAGTTCAGTCCATGAAGTGATTCCATGGGCAGGTCACGTGAATTACGCGGCCTCCAAAGGCGGCGTAATGTTGATGATGAAAAGCATAGCCCAGGAAGTCGCGCCATTCCGGATTCGCGTGAACTCCGTCGCGCCGGGTGCCATCCGCACACCGATCAACATGCAGGCTTGGGACACGCCCGAGCATTACGCCGAGTTGCTCAAGTTGATTCCGTACAAACGCATCGGCGAACCGGAAGAGATCGGGCGCGCCGCCGTATGGCTGGCGAGCGATGAGTCGGATTACATCCAGGGAACGACGCTCTTCGTAGACGGCGGTATGACGCTTTATCCCGGCTTCGAGACTGGAGGTTAGACCTATGACAATCGCAATCCTATCTGCGCTGGTTATTTTGCTGTTCCGCATCGATTCCACTTCGCATCGTGAATCCAATTGATTCCAATGCCGAGTGGATCGAGGCGGACGGCCTCGGCGGATTCGCAAGTGGCACGGTCTCCGGAATTCGCAGCCGCCGTTATCACGCGCTTCTACTCACGGCAACGACGCCGCCTGCCGGCCGGATGGTACTGGTAAACGGCTTCGATGCTTGGGTCGAGACTCCTGATGGGACAGTCGCGCTTTCATCGCAGCGCTACGGACCCGACGTGATCCACCCTGACGGCGCAACGCGCATTGAATCCTTCGAATACGATCCGTGGCCGCGCTGGCGTTTCAAGATCGACAATAACCTTTTCGTTGAGCAGGAGCTGTTTGTTCCGAAAGGTGAATCGGCAGTTTTCATTTCGTGGAAACTTGTCTCGAATCGAGATGCCGATGTTAAATTAAAAGTGCGGCCGTTTTTGAGCGGCCGGGATTTTCATTCCACGCATCACGAGAACGGCGCGTTCCGTTTTGATGCCGACCAGAATGGCGAAGGCGTGACCTTTCGATCTTACGACGGCGTTCCGGCTGTCATGGCGCATTCGAACGGCCGTTACGGGCACGAGCCCGCTTGGTATCGAAATTTTCTCTACTCGGAAGAACAGGCGCGCGGACTCGACGCAGCGGAAGATCTCGCGTCGCCGGGCGTATTCGAATTTTCACTTTCTCACAAACCGGCGGTGCTCATGCTCGCGGCTGAAGGACACGCGACCACCCACATCGAATCCATCGAAGCGCGGTATGCCCAGGTCAGGACGATCGAGCAGGCCCGCCGGAAATATTTCTCCGGTCCGCTCGAACGCGCGGCGGACGCATATCTCGTCCAGCGCGGCAAAGGAAAAACCCTTATTGCCGGTTACCCCTGGTTCGGCGATTGGGGCCGCGACACGTTTATCGCGATTCGCGGCCTTTGCATCGCGACCGGGCATCTGGAAGACGCGCGCGATATTTTGGTCGCCTGGGCGGGCGTTGTCTCCCAGGGCATGTTGCCGAATCGCTTCCCCGATTCCGGCGAGCAGCCCGAATTTAATTCTGTCGATGCATCGCTCTGGTACATCATTGCGG
>WNGB01050524.1_pt1 | contig 10959 bp, 9 predicted proteins | sample 5400681 | NCBI WGS metagenome assembly WNGB01 (sample SAMN13153367, study PRJNA577476) | soil metagenome | isolation source: 115 cm soil or saprolite under grassland replicate 2 | place: USA:California | collected 2016-06-15 | reverse complement strand
CGTACTTGCTTGGTGACGACGACGAGGGAGTGGGAGCGATTTTCGATCCGAGGGCCGATGTTGAGGTTTATGTTGAGATGGCGCGCGAAGCAGGGCTCGCTATCACGCATATCTTTGAGACTCATATTCATGCCGATTTGGTCAGCGGGTCGCGCGAGCTTTGCGCGCGTCTTGAATCAGCAAAAATTTATTCCAGTGGGGAAGGCGGCGCTGAGTACGGGTTTGGCCCTGAAAAGATAAAAGACGGCGATCGTTTCACGTTTGGTGAAGTGCTCGTCACGGCGCGGCATACTCCGGGGCATACGCCGGAGCACATGTCGTATTTGCTGGCCGAGGCAGACCACCCGGACGAGCCGTGGGCAGTGCTCACCGGTGATTCGCTTTTCGTTGCTTCCGCTGGTCGTCCGGACTTGTTAGGCGAGAAACACACCAAGCAGCTCGCGGAGCAACAATTCCATACCTTGCACGACTTCTATTTGAAGCTGCCAGATCACGTAATGATCTATCCCAATCACGGCGCGGGTTCTCCCTGCGGGGCTGACATCGGAGCGAGATTGAGCAGCACGATCGGTTACGAGCGAAAATTTAATAAATTCTTGCAGTTCACCGACCCGGAAAGTTTCACTGATTACGCGATCAAAAGTGCGCCGCCGGTCCCGCATTATTATCCGCTCATGAAGAGAGTGAACGCGGAGGGACCAACAGTGATTGGAAACCTTCCACGCGTTCCCGGTCTTCCACCCAGGGCATTTAAGGAAGCGATCGATAAGAAAGCAGGTGTTCTAGTGGATGTACGCACCATGCTTGCATTTGGAGGCGGCCATATTTCCGGCGCACTGAACATTGGCGGGACGCCAATTCTTTCCATCTGGGCGGGCTGGATGCTCGATCCGGAAAAGCCGATCCTTCTTGTCATGGAGAGCGATGATGACCTTGAACGAATCGTGCGCCTCTTCGTGCGTACCGGCTATACAAAATTCGCCGGATATCTGATCGGTGGAATGAAAGCATGGGACGCGGCGGGATTCCCGCTGGAAAGAATTGGCCAGATGAGCGTGCACGAGCTGAATGAGCGGAAGGACTCGCTGCAGATTGTCGATGTGCGTTCACCCGGTGAATGGAAGAAGGGACATGTTCCCGGTGCGCAGCACATTTTTATGCCGGAACTTGCCAAGCGAATGGCTGAACTCGACCGCAACAAACCGACCGCTGTTTACTGCGGCAGTGGCTATCGCGCGAGCATCGCTACCAGTATTCTGAAGCCGCAAGGGTTCACCGATCTTTGGAATGTTCCTGGCAGCTGGGAAGCATGGAAAAAGGCGAAGCTGCCCGTAGAAGGAGGAGATAGCAAATGAATGGGACGACAGCGCTACCAAGAAAAAGTTCATTCGGCGAAACTACGCGCGCCGATGTCTGGTGGGCGCAGCCGCTATTCGTTTTTTTGGGATTGTCGACGTTTATCGTCTATTCCACGTGGGCCGCTTTTCAGGGAGAGAATTATTTTTTTGGTAATTATATCTCACCCTTTTATTCCCCTGAAATTTTCGGTGATTCGCCACATAGCTGGTTCGGCGGAAAGCCTGTTTGGTGGCCGGCGTGGTTGCTGTTTTCCCCAGCGCTCTTAATTCTTTGGGCGCCGGGCGGGTTTCGGCTCACCTGTTATTACTACCGCGGCGCGTACTACAAAGCCTTTTGGGCCGACCCACCCGCGTGCACTGTCGGAGAGCCGCGTAAAAGCTACTGGGGCGAACGTTCGTTTCCGCTCATCATGCAAAACATTCATCGGTATTTCCTTTATCTCGCACTGATTTTCATCGTCATCCTTACGATTGACGTTTGGAAAGCGCTTTGGTTCGTCAATCCGGCAAGCGGCAAGAGCTCATTCGGAATCGGCGTCGGCACAATCGTGCTCGCGATCAATGTCTATTTGCTAAGCGGCTACACATTTGGTTGTCACTCCCTGCGACATCTGATCGGTGGATTTCGCGATCAACTGGCAAGATCGACAACCTGTTATCGCGCCTACGCGTGCGTGAGCTGCTTAAATCGCCGGCACATGCTCTGGGCATGGCTGAGCCTCTTCTGGGTGGGCTTCACTGACCTCTACGTGCGGCTTTGTTCCATGGGCATCTGGCACGATCTCAGAATCGTTTAAACGATGAAGCCAGATGCGTCGAAGCGAGGTGAGCTTTCCATAACCATGGGCTTCCATTCCTTAACGGTTTAACGCTTCAACGGATCCATGCCCAACTACGAAACTTTTACGCACGACGTTTTGATAATCGGCTCGGGCGGCGCTGGTCTGCGGGCAGCGATAGAAGCATCAGCTGCGGGAGTTTCGGTGGGCATGGTTTGCAAGTGTTTGCTCGGCAAGGCGCACACGGTCATGGCCGAGGGCGGAATTGCAGCCGCGCTGGCCAACGTTGATGACCGCGACGACTGGAAAGTGCATTTCGCTGATACGATGCGTGGCGGTCAATACGTGAACAATTGGCGCATGGCGGAGTTACACGCCAAGGAAGCACCCGATCGCGTGCGCGAACTCGAAGCCTGGGGCGCGGTGTTCGATCGGACAAAGGACGGTCGCATTCTGCAAAGGAATTTCGGCGGCCACAAATATCCACGACTTGCGCACGTCGGCGACCGCACTGGGCTCGAAATGATTCGCACGCTACAAGACCACGGCGTGCATCAGGGGATCGATGTGCACATGGAGATTTGCATTATCGCGCTGCTCAAGGATGGCGAGCGCGTGGTCGGCGCCTTCGGGTATGATCGCGAGCGGGGACACTACAAGGTTTTTCACGCTAATGCAGTCGTGCTCGCGACCGGCGGAATTGGCAAAGCCTACAAAATCACTAGCAACAGTTGGGATTGCACGGGCGACGGGCATTCGCTCGCCTATCACGCCGGCGCAGCTTTGATCGACATGGAGTACGTGCAATTTCATCCGACGGGCATGGTCTGGCCGCCGAGCGTGGCGGGAATGCTGGTGACTGAGGGTGTTCGCGGCGAAGGCGGCATCCTAACAAATGCCGACGGTAAACGTTTCATGTTCGGTTTCATTCCTGACAACTACAAGGCGCAGACGGCCGATAACGAAGAAGAAGGCTGGCGCTACACCCAAGGTGACAAGAACGCACGCCGGCCACCGGAACTATTGACGCGTGATCACGTCTCGCGTTGTATCGTGCGCGAGATCAAAGAAGGGCGGGGGACTCCGCACGGCGGCGTCTATCTTGATATTTCATGGATCAAGAAACGGCTGAGGAACGCAGAGGAGCATATCAAACGCAAGCTGCCGAGCATGTATCATCAATTTAAGGCCCTCGGCGACGTGGACATCACGAAGGCGCCGATGGAGGTCGGCCCGACCACGCACTACATCATGGGCGGCGTGCATGTGAATGCCGACACGCAAATGTCAGACGTCCCAGGATTATTTGCCGCGGGCGAATGCGCAGCTGGGATTAACGGCGCAAATCGGCTTGGCGGAAATTCGCTTTCCGACCTTCTAGTCTTTGGAAAACGCGCCGGAGAATTCGCGGCAAAATTCGCGAAGGAAAATTCGCATGGCAAGATCGACAACGACAAGCTCGAGATATACGCGCGCGAAGCATTGAAGCCCTTTGAAAACAGCGCCGGGGAAAACCCTTACTCGGTGCAACGCGATTTGCAGGAGGTAATGCAACACAATGTCGGGATTGTGCGCGACGAAAGTGAAATGCGATCGGCGCTTGATCATCTAAAAACCTTTTGGGAACGCGCCGCTCGCGTTGGTGTCACTGGCAATCGCGATTTCAACCCCGGCTGGCATACTGCGCTCGACCTGAAGAATCTGCTGACAGTTTCAGAGGCGATCACACGGGCAGCACTGGAGAGAAAAGAAAGTCGCGGCGCGCAGTTTCGTGAAGACTATCCCGAGAAAGACCAGCGCTTCGCCAAGGTGAACACGGTAATTCGAAAAGCTGATGACGGCAGCATGGAAGTCCGATTGGAACCACTGCCGGAAATGCCCGAGTATTTGAAGCAAGTAATTGAGGAGAACAAATGACCGGAGCGCAGCAGGCGACCTTCAAAATCTGGCGCGGTGACGCGGAGGGCGGCGAGTTTCGCGATTACACGACCGGCGTGTCAGAAGGAATGGTGGTACTCGATGCGGTAAATCATATTCAGGCCACCCAAGCCACAGACCTTGCCTGCCGGTGGAACTGTAAAGCAGGAAAATGCGGATCCTGTTCGGCCGAAATCAATGGGGTGCCCAAGTTGATGTGTATGACGCGACTGAGCGAGCTCCCGTTGGAAAAGCCAGTCACAGTCGAGCCGATGAAGGCCTTTCCGGTAATCAAAGATCTAATTACCGACGTCTCCTGGAATTTTCGCGTGAAGAAAAAGATCAAGAAGTTCAAGCCATGCAGCAGGAGGATATCGATCGTGTGCAGGAATTCCGGAAATGCATCGAATGTTTTCTTTGCCAGGATGTCTGCCACGTGCTGCGCGATCACCAGATGCACGAGAGATTCATTGGACCGCGGTTTTTGATCCACGTCGCTGCGCTGGAGATGCACCCGCTCGATACCGAGGATCGCATTGAGGAATTGCGAAATACGCAAGGGATCGGTTACTGCAATATCACAAAATGTTGCACAAAGGTTTGCCCCGAAAGCATTCAAATCACCGATAACGGAATTATTCCGCTGAAGGAACGCGTAGTGGACGACTTTTACGATCCGTTTGGTTGGATCTGGCGCTGGTTGAAGCGGAAAAGTGATTCGACAATCGAGATTCACAAATCGTGAATCGAGATTCGTGAATCGATTTGCCTTCCGCCCGATTCACGATGTAACAATTTAACGAATCACGCGAGAAGCATGAGCGAACTGAAATCACTCCACAAAGACGCAATTCCTGCGGCGCTCGAAAAAGCCGAGCGCTACCGCTTGCTTAATGAGCCTGGCGAAGCCGAGAGCATTTGCCTCGATATTCTCCATGTCGATCCTGAAAATGAACAGGCGATCATTACGCTCTTGCTCGCGTTGAGCGATCGCTTCGAAAAAGGTTACGGTGTCAGCGATACGCAAACGAAAGAATTATTGTCGCGGATGAAGTCGGACTACGACCGGGCGTATTATTCTGGAATCGTCGCCGAGCGTCGTGCCAAGATGAAGCTGCGTCAGAACCTGCCGGGTTGCCGGTTTCAGGCCTACGATCTTCTGCATGAAGCGATGACTTGGTTCGAGAAAGCCGAATCGATTCGCCCGGCTGGCCACGATGACGCCATCCTGCGCTGGAATACGTGCGCGCGAATCATTGCCCGAAACAATCTTGTTCCGCGAGAACCCGAAGAGCGCATCGAATTTCCACTGGAGTAGGAGGATAAGACTTCCCGGGTCTGTGGGCACAACAGGCGTCCTTCGCCGTGAATCTATGCTGGTTCGAATCCTGAGCCGGATCCCGATCACCGCGGCTTTTTTGTGGCGGATGGGGTAATAAACGTTTTCATGAATGCGCCGCAATAATCTTGCTAAACGCCTAGTATAATATTTCTTGCGCCTAGATGGCGCCTATTCCGACCGCGAGAAAGGGGCGGGGTATGCCGCACACCCATCGACGGCTGCCGGATGATCAGTTACCTTTGGGCGATATCGGTCGTCGGCGTTAGCCTGTTTCCATACGGTCCCATCTTCCAAACGAATCACGGTCCTTCCCGTCAATCCGTTAAAGGTTCCATCGACACGGCTTACAAGCAGATCGAGCTTGGTGCGCTCCGCCCGGGCCGTGGCCTTCTTTTCGGCGGTCTTCTCGGCGACTTCCCTGTAGCCCTGCAACCAGGCGTCCAGCTTTTGTAGTTCTTGGGGCGATAGCTTGTTCAAACCTGCGGCCTTGAATTCTGCTGGCGACATCATCTGCTGGATGCTGCCCGACATTTGCTCGGGTGCCGCACGAACTTGTGGAGCGCGGACAAAAACCACACAAAGGCCAAGCATCGAATAACGGATTAAACTGCCGCAAGAAATATTCATCGGATGCAAAGGCCAAGGATCGAGTAACGGAGAACGCTGCGGAAAGTATTCATCGTGTCTTTAAAGTTCGAGGTTCGTTCGGCGGATGCTACCAGCCGGAAGCGCAACGTCAAGGGCTCTGGCGTGACCCAAAGCGTTGGGGGAGCCGTCAATCCATTCTCAGTTACAACATCAGACAATATATGTCATATAAAATCGTAAGGTGTTGGTTCCGATTGCCCGTCTCGTTCATGCCAGCCATGCAGCTTGTCTGGCGTTGAACTGGATGGAGATTGCCTTGTGCGGCTTGTTTACCTGGATGAAAGCGGAACGTCCGTAAACGAGCCATTTACCGTTGTGGCTGGTGTCATTATTGACGCTGACAAACAATGGAAATCGGTGGCGGACTATATTAACGAGCTAATCGACGAATACGTCCCGAAAGAATTTCGAAACGGTTTTGTATTTCACGCTAAAGACCTTTTTCACGGCAGCAAGGTTTTTGATCCAAGGCAGTACCCTCCTGAACGCAGGCGCGAGGCTTTAAGGAAGTTCGTTGAAATTCCATCGAAGTTCCGTCTGCCTACGATTTACGGATACAGCGATAAAATACCGTTACAGAATTGGCATCGGCTGTATCCGAAACAGCCCTACCAAATGCGAGCAATTCATCACGCCGTTACTTACTCATACTGCGCTATAGCGGCAGAACGGTATATGAAGGAGCACGCGCGACCCGAAGAGATCGCAACCTTAATCGCGGAAAATAACGATAACGCCCGCGCTGCGGTTAAGGAAATGCATCACATTCTCAGGGGCAGAAACCTATATGACCTAGGGACAGACTATTTACGGCAGATTGGCAAAGATTATCTGCCGATTACTAAGATCGTTGATAGCGTCCATTTTGCCGCGAAGGATGAAGCGATACTTCTCCAGTTGGCCGATGCCTGTGCGTTTATCTACCGGGCTTATTTGGAAAAGAAACCTAACGCATCCGATCTTTTTTGCGCCCTGTCGCGCAATAATCCGACGAAGCTAGAACCATATAAGTGCCCGGATGGTGGATTAGCCGGATATGGTCTTTTGTATTTCTGAAGTGTCATTCCTTGCTCACACAAGCTTGTTTTCTTCCAAGTACGCTTTGCCTTTGTCAGTAAGCTCATATGTAGGAAGCCCATTTCCCCAATCTCCGGCTCCCCGACCGGTCCAACGAATCATTCCAAGGTCTTTCAATTTTTCCGTATGATTCGCAATTATCTCGTAATCGATGCGAAGTATCGAAGATACAGAATCAAGGGCTATAGCCAATCGGTTGCGGTAAAACGCTTGCAAAATCTGATCTTGAACAGTGTTGAGTCGTTCCGCGCTTGGTCGAAGGTTCTCAAGCGCTTTTTCGAGGTCTATAATCTTTGCCTCAAACGTCGCTCTCTGCGATTCCGATACCTCAAGCTTACGAGTGAGAACCAAATTCTCTTCTCGAAGTACTGCGATCTGCTTGTCCTGAAGATCAATTATATCTTTTTTGACTCCGGAATATCTGAACGCGTTTGTGAGGCTGCCCGTGATCTTTTGCCAGAGCTCGACATGCCAGTTCACGCCGAGCAAGTAGATCAGATAATTCGACAAGTATGCAACCAAATCGTATATGTAGATTCATGGCAGACCGTGACGCTAACAAAGAGGCTCTCGATCAAGTCGAGCAAGCTACAGAATCAGAGCGACCAGTCGAAGGGGCTGATCTTCTGGAATCACCAGAGCTTAAACGCCAGTTACGGGAAGCAAAGGATCGTTTCAGCGAAGCCACTCGGCCAACAAACGGTCGAGAAGCCCGGAAAAGTTAGGCTCCCGTTTCTTCGCGCGCGCCACGTTCTTCTCGGTAAGCGTCACGGTAAATGGCGCTTTTCCTTGAGGCTTTCTTCCTGCGCCTTTTCGCTTTCCACCTCTCTTAGACATTTGAAAAAATACGTATGTTTTATTGAACGATTCTATACGTATCTTTTCAAATATCAAGTGGCAAATAAAAGACTCTCTAAAGAAAAGCAGGCTTTAGTTTTGGCGGCGCTCTGCGAAGGCACGCCAATCAGGGCTGCTGCCCGCATGTTCAAAGTCGGCAAAAACACAATTCATCGCGTTATCTGTGAAACGGGTGAAGCGTTCGCAGATTACATGGACGCGAATTTTCGCGATCTTCCATGCAGTCGAATTGAGATGGACGAACAATGGCAGTATGTCGGGGCGCATGGAAGCAGACTGATAAATCCAGAAAAAGAGCGGGGTGATTTTTGGCTTTGGTGCTGCATCGATGCCGATACGAAATTGGTGTTTTCGCACAAGGTTGGAAAGCGCGATTGGTGGACCGGCAATACGTTCGTTGAGGATGTTCGTAATCGCGTGAGGCTTCCGGTCCAGATCGCGACGGACAATCACAGGCCGTACGCTTTTCACATTCGGCAACATTTTGGATACGAAGGTTACAGCTACGGAACAGAAACAAAGATATTCGGCGAGCCAAAGCTGTCAGACGGCACGCTGGCACGTCTGGGACGCAACGAAGGCGTTCGCAAGATGGAAACAGCGGAACGCGCGGCAGTCATAGGCTCGCCGGACTTAGAAAGCCTTACCACGAGCCACGTAGAGCGCGCGTTCCTAACCGTGCGGCAGGAAGTGAAGCGATTTGAGCGCAAAGGTCTTGGCTACAGCAAGAGCTTGGAAATGCACAAGCTGGCAGTCACGCTGCATTTCGGCGTTTACAATTTCGTGCGCAAACATCACACGCTTGGAACTACTCCAAATCGTAAGCTATGCCCTCGTGAAGAACATTAATTAAAGCTTACACCATTAATCTTCGTCCTCCCGAAGCAGGCACCGCAATATCCACAGCAATGACTGCATCCGACCGCGCTCGCTCCAACCTGCACGATCCCTGGCTTCTCGATAGCGAAAGCCTCCTTCATGAGCTCGCTCGGGTTCGGGAACTTGCACTCCGTATTCCGCCAGTACGGAATGACATTGTTGGCCCGATCAACAGCGTAATTGATGCCCTGTGGGATCTCGAAGAACGGCTGCGGTACTGCCTCCATTTGCGTTGCGCCGGACAACGAGCCTTTGCACGACAGCACGATAAAAAGCTAGCGAAGCTCAAAAACCGAAGTCAACACGGCCGAGCCGCCCCACGCCCGATTATCGCCACTGGCCGCTCCAGGTTCTATATGAAGACCGGACGTCGACCGAGGTTGCCAAATACCCAAACTCCCGAGGAGCGTGCGCTCTGGAAAAGCTTTAGGCCGGACGAGTCGAGAAGTCCGTTCATCGATTGCCTGCTCCCAAGCCCGATTTAAATCCCTAGCCGATAGCAGCCGAATCACCAACTTCTGACAAGCGGAACAACGACACACGGCCACCGCCCAAATACCCTCCTGGTCCTTATCAATATAAATGTTTTTCTCTTCGACATGGAAATCGACGGTGCAATGAGGACATTTCATGAATCTTCCATTATTGCGCCTTTCAAGGCACGCCATCCAGCAAAATCCATGCCCGATAACACCTCACTTGCTATATGTCACACGAAACCGCGGGCTTTTGGTGACGATTCAGTCTGAGATCACGGCACTGGACATGCGATGACGTACTCCACTGCCGTTCATCCAAAAATTTATTGGTACCTTAACAAGCTTCATGTCTCCGGGCTGGAATCTCCATTGCCGTAAAGCTGTAACCGCTGCCTGATCCAACATCTGATGACCTGTGCTTCGAAATACTTCCACCGATGCCACTGTTCCATTAGAACAAATGTTGCACGCGAAAACACCAGCTCCGGTCCAATGTTGCTTCCTTGCAGCGAGCGGATATTCCGGCCGCGGAGCATAGAGCACGCGGTGCTTGGCGGGCGTAGCATTCGGAGTCTGTGAACCTCCGCTCGCGACGACACTCAAAAGTAGCACAGCGATCACCACGCGATTCATTTGGTAAATATCGAACGGTTAATCGCCGGGTGCCACGGACGCCCGTTGCTAACTTCCTTCAATCCTCGGGTTCTTAACACGCCGCACGAGCTTGCCCGAAACACTGCAGGGTGGCAACGGTATTTCAGGCAAGAATCATGCCCGATAAGTTCTCAGTTGTTATAGGGCAGCGGTTCTGCTTAGGTTCGGTTACTAAATCCCTGAATACGAACTCGAAATCAACATTCAAAGCTCCCAATGGTGCTGTTTAGTAAACGTTTGAACTCAATGGTAGCTGCGGTCTTTGGCCTTGCCCTGTGCGCGCATGGTGCGCAGGCTCCGCAGCACGTCAATATTAACCAATTGTCCACGACTGTAAAAGATGTCGTGGTGCCGTTACCGAACGAACTTTTCGGGGCACTGAACAAGCTGGGTGCGGTAAACTGGAAGGAACACGTCCGCAGCGATGAAGAACCCAATTTCACCGAGCGACCGCGTATCGCTCTCTTGCTTGGGATAGTGATTGCCGATGGCTTTATCGCGGTGCAAGCGGAGGATGCGCCTGCAGTAAAAGATATTGGCCAGCGCGCCCTGGCACTGGCCAAGGGGATCGGCGTAGGAAATTCAATCACACCACACGCTAAGGCGATCATCGATGCGGCAGACAAGCGCAATTGGGCAAATGTGCGGCAGGAAACTGGATCGCACTCAAAACAGCGTTCAACAGGCAATGAACGAAGTGCACGATGAAAAGCTGTCGCAGCTCGTTAGTCTGGGCGGGTGGCTTAGGGGCACGGAAGTATTGACCTCCGTGGTGAAACAGCATTTCTCCAACGACGGCGCTGAGCTTCTGCATCAGCCGGATCTGCTGACCTATTTTCAGACAAGACTGCAGGCGATGTCCGAGTTTAACCTTCCGATCGTTCATCAAATTCAGGACGCCTTGGTGGAGGTAAAGCCTCTAATCAATATCGGCAATGCTCGCATTTCTGCCGAATCAGTTAAGAAGG
>WNGB01031794.1_pt1 | contig 10960 bp, 10 predicted proteins | sample 5400681 | NCBI WGS metagenome assembly WNGB01 (sample SAMN13153367, study PRJNA577476) | soil metagenome | isolation source: 115 cm soil or saprolite under grassland replicate 2 | place: USA:California | collected 2016-06-15 | reverse complement strand
CGGCCTCGAAGGCCAGCAGCATGGCCATGTCCTCGCTGGTGCCGGCGCCGGGCAGGATGCACGGCACCAGCCCCAGCCGCTCGACGCGCTCGCGGCCCGGGGCGCGGCCGTCCGGGTAGGCGTGGACGATGATCTCGGCGCCGCAGGCCAGCGCCTCGTTGGTGACCGAGTCCATGTCGCCCAGGATGATGTCCGGCTTCAATCCCACCTCCAGCAGCGCGTCCGCGCCGCCGTCGACGCCGATCAGCGCCGGCCGGAACTCGCTGATGTAGCCGCGGAGGGTCTCGAGGTCCTTCTTGTAGTCGTGGCCCCTGACCACCACCAGCACGTGGCGGTCGCGGAGACTGGTCCGCAGCGGCGGCAGGTCGAGCCCCTCGAGCAGCAGATCGCGGTCGCGCCGGACGTACGACAAGGTGTTGAGCGTGAAGTCCTCGAGGGCGCTGGCCAGGTTGTCCTTGGCCGCCTCGACCCGCTTGCGGACGTCCTCGGGCGCCAGCCACTCGCCGCGGGCGATCTCGCTGTCGCCGTGCATGACCGCGCCGGACTCGTCGACCCGGACCGGTTCGCCCTCGTGCACGTCGAACACGCCCGGGCCGGCGACGTCCAGCATCGGGATGCCGGCCTCCAGCAGGATCATCGGCCCAGGGTTGGGGTAGTGGCCGGAGATGCTGCTGGCGGCGTTGATCACTACAGCGGGCCGGCACTCGGCCAGGGTCTCGGCGGCCACGCGGTCCAGGTCCAGATGGTCGATCACGGCCACGTCGCCCGGGCGCAGCCGCTTGACCAGGTTCTTGGTGCGCTTGTCCTTGCGCACCGGCCCGGCCATGGCGGCCGGCTCGGTCGGCCCGGCCTGGCGGTCCCGGCGAGACCAGGGCAAGGGCAGGTGTCGGAGCGGCTTCACGACCGCTCCCAACCGACGACTGCCCTGGCCCCGGCACCGGAGCCCTCGGCTCCCCCGCTCCCAGACCCGTCGCCGGTGGCCCCCGCGCCAGCCCCGTCCCCGGAGCCCCCGAGCTCTTGGCCGCTGGCCCAGGCGCCGGCCCCGGTCCTGGCCCCCGCGGCCCCGGCCTTGACGGCGTTCGCGGCGGCCAGCAGCTCCTCCGCGTGGGCCTGGGCCAGGCCGGAGTCCTCCATCCCCGAGAGCATGCGCGACAGCTCCGTCACCCGCCCGCCGTCGTCGAGCGTCCGCACGGCCGTGCTGGTCTGCCCTCCAGCGGAGTGCTTGTCGACCACGAAGTGACGGTCGGCGTGGGCCGCGATCTGTGGCAGGTGCGTGACGACCAGCACCTGGTGGTGGCGGGCGAGCTGGGCGAGCCGGTGCCCGACCGCGGCGGCGGTGCGGCCGCCGACGCCGGCGTCGACCTCGTCGAACACCAGCGTCGGCGTTCGGTCCACGCCGGCGAGGACCACACGCAGCGCCAGCATCACCCGCGACAGCTCACCGCCCGAGGCGGCCCTGGCCAGCGGGCGCAGCGGCATCCCAGGGTTGGCCGACAAGCGGACCTCGACACGGTCGAGCCCCTCGTCGCCGGCACCCAGCCGCCGCCCGCCGACATCGAGCCCCGCCGGGTCCTCGTCCTGCTCCACGGCGATCTGGACCTGCGCGTGGGGCATGGCCAGGTCGGTCAGCTCGGCCTGGAGCGCGGCGGCGAGCTTGGCGGCCGCCTCGGCGCGGCGGGCCGACAGGTTGGCGCCGAGGTCCGCGAGCCTGGCGCGCTGCGCGCCGGCCTCGGCCTCGAGCGCCTCCGAGCGGAGCACGCCGCCCTCCAGCTCGGCGAGGCGGGCCGTGGCCCGCTCGGCGAAGGCGAGCACCGCCGCCTCGTCCTCGCCGTACTTGCGCCGCAGGTCCCGCAGCAGCGCGATGCGTCCCTGGACGACGTCGAGCCGCTCGGGGTCGACCAGCACCGACTCGGCGTAGGCGCGCAGCGAGGACGCCAGGTCGCCCACCTCCGCGGCCAGCCCGTCGGCACGCTCGGCCAGCCCGCCGAGCCGCGGGTCGTGGCGGCCCGGCCCGGCCACCGCCCGCGCGGCGGCGCCGAGCGCGGTGCTCGCGGCGGCGTCGTCGGAGCCCTCGAGCAGCTGCCAGGCGAGGCCGGCGGCCTCGCGCAGGGCCTCCGCGTTGGTCAGGCGCTCGGCCTCGGCGTCGAGCTCGGCCATCTCGCCCACGCGGACGGCGGCGTCGTCGATCTCGCCGAGCTGGTAGCGCAGCAGGTCGGCCTCACGCGCCCGCTCCCTGGCGCGGGCGGCGAGGTCGTCGAGCTCGCGGGTGACCGCCTTGAGGCGGCGCCAGGCCGTGCCGAACTCGGCCCGCAGCGCGAGCACCTTGTCACCGGCGAAGGTGTCGAGCAGCTCCCGTTGCACCGCCGGGCGCAGCAGGCGCTGGAACTCGTGCTGGCCGTGCACCTCGACCAGTGGGCGGACCACGTCGGCGATGGCCGCGGCCGTGGCCATGCGGCCCTGAAGCTGGGCCCGGCTCCGGCCCTCGACCAGCACCTGACGGGCGACCACGACCTCTCCCTCCTCGTCCTCGACCCCTGCGGCGGCCAGCGCGGCGGCCGCCTGACCGTCCTCGTCCACCGCCAGGCGACCCTCGATCAGGGCCCACGGACGGCCGGAACGAACCGCACCGGTGTCGGCCCGCTCGCCGAGCAGCAGCGCCAGCGCGTCCACGACCATGGTCTTGCCCGCTCCAGTTTCGCCCGTCAGCACGTTCAGCCCGGGCGCCACCTGGAGTCGGGCCTCGTCGATGACCCCGAGGTCGCGGATGTGCAGCTCTACCAACATACCGGCGCATTGTATCCGGCTGGCAGAACGGTCTCCGCGGTTATCCACACCGTCCCCCCGAACGCCCCGCTACCGGAGCGGGTCGCCGTTGCCGTCGACGGTCTCGCCGGCGTCGGCCAGGCGGAACTTGGAGCGGACCAGGCCGTAGAAATCGGTCGGGGTGACCCGGACCAGCAGCGCGGGGTGGGGGCCGAGGCAGACCTCGACCAGCGAGCCGGGCGGCAGCTCCCGCACGGCCCGGCCGTCGACGATCTCCACCACCGGGGGGCTCTCCGGCAGCACCTCGAGCCGGACCATCTCCTCCGGGTGCAGCACCAGCGAGCGGTTGAACACCATGTGGGGCGCGATCGGGGTCAGCAGCAGCGCTTCCAGCCGCGGCGAGACGATCGGGCCGGCGGCGGAGAAGCTGTAGGCGGTCGAGCCGGTCGGTGTGGCCAGGATGATGCCGTCGGCGGCGTAGCGCGCGAACAGGCCCTCCCCGACGTACACGGCCACGCCGGCGAGCCGCTGCCTCGGCACCTTCTCGAGCACCACGTCGTTGACGGCGACGTCCTCGGCGACGGTGCGGCCCTCGACGAGGACCCGCACCGCCAGGGTGGAGCGCCGTTCGACCTGGTAGTGGCCAGCCCAGACCGCCTCGAGGGCGCCCCACAGCCCGTCCGGCTCCACCTCGGTGAGGAAGCCGAGGCGGCCGAGGTTGACGCCGAGCACGGGCACCTCGGCCTCGAGCACCTCGCCGAGGCAGCCGCGCTCGTTGTGCAGGGTGCGCAGCTCCACGCCGCGCTCAGCCCCCCAGCTCGCCAGCTTCTTGCCGAGATCCATCGCGGCGGGCCGGCCAGGGTGCACCACCGCGCCGACGCGACGCGGCCGGCCCATCGGCCCCATCTGGCTCACCCCGTCCCCCTCGGTCCGCCCCTGCGCGGCAGCGCGGCAGCCTCCTCCATGGCCGCGGCCAGCCCCGCCTCGTCCAGCGGCAGCCCCCCGTCGGCGCGCAGGTGCAGGAAGAACTCGACATTGCCGGCAGGACCGGGCAGCGGCGACGGGCACACCCCGGCGACCCCGAGGCCCTGCCCGGTGGCGGCGTCGGCGACCGCCCGCACCGCGCCGGCCCAGGCTGCCGGGTCGCGCACCACCCCGCCCCTGCGCACAGCCTCCCGGCCGGCCTCGAACTGCGGCTTGACCAGCAGCACCAGGTCGCCGTCCCGCGCGGTCGCCGCCAGCAGCGCCGGCAGCGCCAGCCGCAGCGAGATGAAGGACAGGTCCGCGACGGTGAGGTCGACCGTGCCGCCGGTCAGCTCCGGCGTCAGCGCGCGCACGTTCACGCCGTCGTGCACCCGCACCCGCGGGTCCTGGCGCAGCCGCGCGTCGAGCTGCCCGCGGCCGACGTCGACCGCGACCACCTCGGCGGCGCCCCGCTCGAGCAGCACGTGGGTGAAGCCGCCGGTGGAGGCGCCGGCGTCCAGGCAGCGCCTGCCGGCGACCGGGACGCCGAGCCGCTCCAGCGCCGGTGCGAGCTTGTCGCCGCCACGGCTGGCCCAGCGCCTGGCCGGCAGCTTCAGCTCGATCGGCTCGGCCGGCGCCACCAGCCTCGACGGCTTGGTCGCCAGCGACCCGGAGACCAGCACCAGGCCGCCGTGCACGGCCTCGACGGCCGCCTCGCGGCTCGGCGAGAGGCCGCGGCGCACCAGCTCGCGATCCAGTCGCACCCGGGTCGGCACGAACGCTCCTCTACAGTTCCCCGAGCTGCTCGAGCTCCGCCAGCAGGGCGCGGTTCACGGCCTCCAGGAGCTCCGGGTGCCTGGCCGGGTCGGTCTCGTCGAGCTCGGCCAGGGCGGACTCCACCCGCTCGGACAGCGGGCCCTCAGGCCCGCCGAACGGTAGAGGAACACTCACCCGCGCGTAGAGGAACGCTCACCCGCGCCTCCCTGCAAGGCAATGAGTCGCAACCGGAGTCTCCAGACTACTCGTCCTGGCCGCTCTCCTGCCCGGTCTGCTCCGTCTCGCCGGAGGCGGGGGCGCTGGAGCCGCCCGTGGTCCCGCGCCTCGTCGTCCGGCGCGTGGTGCTCTGCGAGCTCGTCCCGGACGACGTGCTCGAGCCCTGACGAGGCGTGCGGGCGGTGCCGCGCCTCGTCGTGGCGCCACGGCTGGCCGGCGCCCGCCCGGCCGGCTCCGCGCTGCTGGTCCTCGTCCGCGAGCTGGAGGACGCGCGCGCCGCCGGACGCTCGACCGCCTGCTCCAGCGCGCGCACCCGCTGCTGCAGGCGGGCGACCTCGTCGCGGGTGGCGATGCCGAGCGAGCCGAGCTGGCGCTTGACCTCGCGCTGGACCAGCCGGCTCACCGTCTCGCGGTTCTTCTGGGTGCGGCGGACGAGCTCCTCGGCGACACGCCCGACCTGGGCCGACTGCACCTCGCCCCGCTTGACCAGCACGCCGGCGAGACGCTCGGCACGGCTCCGGGTCATCTCGGTCAGGCTCACCAGGGCTTGCACGTACTGTTCCCGAGCGTTCAGCACCTCGCCACCTCCTGGGGCGTCAGGTACGAAAGCCAGCAGGGAAGATCAGGCATCATGATACCCGGCCCAATTGATGCCGAGGGATTCTCCCGATACTCGTATACGATCCCGCCGATCCGGTTCGAAGTTTTTGAGGTCGGGGTAGGGGAGTTGGCGTGGCGACCAAGGCTGAGGTGACGAAGGCGCTCGAGCGGATGATGGCCAGGCTGGACGGCAACGACGGCGCGGTGCGCACCGCCATCCCGGGACGCAAGGTCCTCTGCTGCCGCGTTCCCGACCTCGACGCGGCCTGGTTCTCGGTGATCGATGACGGGCACGTCTCACCGCCGGCCGAGATGCCGGTCCCCGACTCCGTCGACGTCACCCTCCAGGTGGGCTCGGACGACCTCGTCGAGCTGGCCGAGGAGCGGGCCTCGTTCCTGTCGTCGTTCCTCTCGGGCAAGGTGCGCGTCCAAGCGAGCATGATGGACCTCCTGCGCCTGCGAACCCTGCTGTAGCCGAACCCGGAAGGGCCGCCGGATGCTGAACCTCATCCCCATCCATGACCACAACCCGACATGGCGGACGGCCTGGGTGACGCTCGCGCTGATCGCCGTCAACGTTGTGGTCTTCCTGCTGGAGCCGGTGGCCTTCTCGCTGAACGGCGACCCGAGGACGCCGGCGGACGCCTGCCACCAGGAGGCCTTCTTCCTCCGCTACGCGGCCATCCCGCGCGAGCTGACCAGCAACGAGCAGCTCCCGGCGACCGTGGCCGACGCGCCACCGAGGATCGCCGGCAATTCGCTGCAGTGCCGGGTGACCCGGCCCCGCTACGACAAGGTGCCGTTCCTGTCGGTGCTGTACGCCATGTTCCTGCACGGGAGCTGGCTGCACCTGCTCGGCAACATGCTGTTCCTGTGGGTCTTCGGCAACAACGTGGAGGACCGCCTCGGCCGTGTCCGCTACCTGGTCTTCTACCTGCTGTGCGGGTACGTGGCGACGTACGGCTTCGCCTTCGCCGACCCCAACAGCACCACCACGCTGGTGGGCGCCTCCGGGGCGATCGCCGGGGTGCTCGGGGCCTACCTGCTGATGTTCCCGAGGGCCCGGGTGACGAGCCTGATCCCGTTCCTGTTCTTCCTGCCGGCGCAGTTCCCCGCCTGGGTCGTGCTCGGATCCTGGTTCCTGCTGCAGTGGCTCTACGCCCAGGGCGCCTCGGTGGGCTCGGGCGCCGGCGTCGCCTATCTCGCCCATGTGGTCGGCTTCATCGCCGGTATGATCCTGGTCATCCTCTTCGGCGGGTTCAACCAGCAACGGCGCCGTCCCCCACCGTCCTGGCAGTTCCCGCGCACCCGTTACTGAGCTGAACGCGGTTCGGGCGGCGGCGGCGCTCACGCGAGGTCGCGGGCGAGGGTGGTGCCCGTCGCGTCCCGGACGAACCCGAGGCGCTCGAGGAACCTCCAGCCGGCGCGGGCGGTCCCGCCGGCGGCCGCGGCGTCGGCGGTGACCAGCCGCGCTCCTGCGCCGTGGAGCTCGATGCACGCGGCCAGCAGCAGCCGGGTGCCGACCAGGCGGCCACGGCTGCGAGGCTCGACCGCGAGGCCGTCCAGTCGCGCCCGGTCCCCGCTGCGGCGGCAGGCGACCACCCCGACCGGCCCGACCGCCTCGACGCCGCCGTGCGCCACCAGCAGCAGGCTGCCTTCGCCGCCATCGGGCGCCTCGCCGAGCAGCCCCGCCACCGCCGACGCGTCGGCCGCGGTGGCGGGGCGGATCGCCGGGCCCGGGGGCGCCAGCAGGCCGCCGACGTCGGCCAGCAGGTGGTCGGGCGCCGCGGGCAGGTCCAGCAGCGTCGCGAGCTCCGTCACGCCGGTGAGCACCAGCGCCGTGCCCCAGCCGAGCGCCCGCGCGCCGACCAGGTCGGTGTCCGCGCGGTCGCCCACCATCAGGTACGTTCCGGCACCGAGCACGGCCGCGACCGTCTCGAACAGGGCGCGCTCCGGCTTGCCGGCGACCTCCGGCCGGACCCCCGTGGCCACCGACAGCAGGGCCAGCACCGACCCCGCTCCGGGCCAGGGGCCCTGCGGGGTCGGCAGGCTCGCGTCCGGATTGCTGCCGACGAAGCGGGCGCCGGCGGCGATCGCCAGGGTGGCCGCACGCAGCTTGCCGTAGTCGAGGTCGGGGTCGAGCCCGGCGACGACCACGTCCGCCTCGCGCCACGCCGCGGGATCGAGCAGCCGCGCGCCCGCCGCCGCGAGCGCCTGGCGCAGCCCCGGACCGCCCACCACCAGCAGCTTCAACCCCTGGAGCCCGCGTTCGCCGCCGAGCAGCCGCACCACGGCATGGGCAGAGGTGAGCACCTCCTCCACGGTCGCCTTGACGCCGAGGCGCACCAGCTTCTCCACCACCGCCGCGGGCGGCCGCACCGCGTTGTTGGTCACGAAGGCGACCCGCGCGCCCAGCTCGCGGACGGCCCGCACCGTGGCCGGCGCCGGGGGGATCACCTCGTCGTCCAGGTAGATGACGCCGTCGAGGTCGAACACGACCGAGTCGTAGCGCCCGGCCAGCGGCGTGCGGCCCCCGGGGGACGCCTGTGCCATAGTGACGGTGATCCCTTCCGTCTGTCGGTGGCGATGATCCGTGCCGGACTGCTACAACACCAGGGCCATGACTATGCACACGACGCCGGCGGCTCCATGGTAGCCGCCTCCCCTTTCCAGGGGCTTCGCTTCGATCGGGCCGTCGTGGGCGACCCGTGCCGCGTGATCGCCCCTCCCTACGACGTCATCACTCCCGAGGGCCGCGACGCCTATGAGGCGATGCACCCCTACAACGTGGTCCGCCTCATCCTGGCCCGCGGCGAGCGCGACGACGCCGGCCGCTACACGCAGGTGGCCAAGCTGCTCAGCTCCTGGTGCGACGAGGGCGCGTTGCTGCTCGACCCGGCGCCCGCGCTCTACGTCTACGAGGAGGCCTACACGGTCAGAGGCGAGCGGCGGCTGCTGCGCGGCGTGCTGGCCAGCGTGACCCTCGACGACAGCGGCGAGACCGTCGTGCCGCACGAGCGGACCATGGTCGCACCCGTGGCCGATCGGCTGCGCCTGCTCGAGGCGACCCGGACCAACCTCTCCCCGGTGTTCGCGGTGTACTCCGGCGCGGGGCGCTCTGAGGCGGCGCTCGGGGACCTCACCGCCACCCCGCCGGTGGTCGACTGCGTCGACTCGACCGGGACCGGGCACCGCCTGTGGCCGATCAGCGACCCCGAGCGGATCGGCGCCTGGTGCCAGACCCTCGCCGACCAGCGCGTGCTGATCGCCGACGGGCACCACCGCTACCGCACGGCGCTCGCCTACCGCGACAGCCTGCGGCGGGCGGAGGCGGGGCACCGCACGGGGCCCTGGGAGCAGACGCTGATGCTGCTGGTCGACATCGACCAGCACGGTCCGGCGGTGCTCGCCATCCACCGTCTGGTGTCGGGCGTGCCCGTCGAGGCGGTGCTGGAGCGCGTGGCCAGCGACTTCGAGGCGCGGCCCCTGGCGAGCGCGAGCCCGCTGCAGCTCGAGGTGGAGCTGGACCGCCTCCCGCCGGGGGCGATCGGCTACGGCCTCTACGGCGGCGGGCGGAGCGTGCTGCTGGTGGCCCGCGACCCGGCCGGGCTCGCGGCCAGGACCGGCCTCGACCACTCACCGCTGGACGTCGAGATCCTTCACGGGCCGGTGCTGACCGGCCTGCTCGGCGTGCGCGAGCCCGAGCGCCAGGTCGCCTACGAGAGTGACCTCGCCGAGGCGGTCGATCAGGTGGACCGGGGAGCCTACGCGAGCCTGCTCGTCCTGCGCCCGGCGCCCTTCCCAGCGGTGGTCGACATCGCCCAGCGTGGCCGCACGCTGCCGCCGAAGACCACCTTCTTCTACCCGAAGCCGCGCGACGGCCTCGTGCTGCGACCACTCGAGCCCGAGATGTTCGCCAGACCGCCTCGCGGGTGAGGAGGTGGCTGGCCGATGAGCGTGCTCGACGCCCTGCCGGACGGCGTCATCGGCGTCGACACCCACATGGGTGGCGTGCCCGAGATCACCGCCGGCTATCTCCTGCCGGGTGAACGTCCGGCGCTGATCGAGACCGGGCCCGCCAGGGTGGCCGGCGTCGTCGCCGAGGGTGTCGCCCGCGCGGGAGTTGCACCCGAGGACCTCGGCTGGATCGTCCTCAGCCACATCCACCTCGACCACGCGGGCGGTGTCGGTGACCTGGTGCGGACCTTCCCCAACGCGACCGTGGTCGTGCACCCGTTCGGCGCCAGGCACCTGGTCGACCCGGCACGCCTGCTGGCGAGCTCTGCCCGGGTCTACGGCGAGCTGATGGACACCGTGTACGGCGGCCTGACGCCGGTGGAGGCCGCGCGGATCAGGGCGGTCGACGACGGCGCGGTCATCGACCTCGGCGGCAGGCGGCTGGAGCTGATCCACGCTCCGGGCCACGCCAGGCACCACATCGCCGTATTCGAGCCCGACGCCGGCGTGCTGTTCGCAGGGGACGCGGTCGGCGTGCTGCTGCCAGGCAACCAGGTGCTGCGGCCAGCCACCCCACCGCCCGACTTCGACCGCGACCTGGCGGTGCGGAGCCTGCGCAGGTTCGCGGAACGGCGCCCGGCGCACCTGGTGCTCACGCACTTCGGCCCGATCACCCCGCCGGTCGAGCGCCTGGCCGAGGCGGAGGAGCGCCTGCTGCGCTGGTGCGAGACGGCCGAGGCGGTCGCGCGCGAGCACGGCCCCGAGGTCGACCACATCGAGGCCGCCCTCGCGGAGCGCTTCGAGCGGGAGGAGGGGCAGCCGTCGCACGACGGCAAGCGCTTCGAGCTGCTCAACAGCTACCGTTCCAACGCCGCTGGCCTGGCCCGCTGGATCCAGCAGCGCCAGGCCGAGGATCCGGCCTGAGGGCCCTGACCCGCTTGGGCCAGCACCCCGACACTGGCGCCCGGTCAGTCTCCTGGCTGGCGCGCCTTCTCCAGCCGACCCAGCCGCTCGGCGGCGTCGAAGAAGTCGGGGTCGGTCCGCACGACCCGGGTGAAGGCCTCGAGCGCACCCTCGAGGTCCCCGGCCTGCTCTGCCAGGGCCCCCTCGGCGTAGGCGAGCCGCAGGTGGTGGTCGGCCAGCTGCGTCGGCCAGCGGGCGTTGCGCCGGATCAGCGCCACGCCGGCGCCGGGCTGGCCCAGGTCGCCGTATGCGGACGCGGCCACGATCAGCAGCTCCGCCGCGCTGTCAGGGGTCATCCGGGAGCGGTCCGTACTGTCGAACAGCTCGATCGCCTGCTCCGGCCGGCCGGTGGCCCGCTCCACGTCCGCCAGGATGGCGGTCAGGTCCGTCTCACCGGAGATGCGCCGCGCCGCGGCCAGCTCCGTGCGCGCGGCCCGGTACTCCCCGACCTGGTAGAGCGCGATGCCGAGGAGCTCGCGGACAGCCGCTGAGCGCGGTGCCGCCCGCTTGGCCGCACGCGCGGCCGGCAGCGCGGCCTCGGCGTCCTCGTCGGAGAGCGCCAGCACCGCGTCGGCCAGCGCGCGTGAGGCCGCGCTGAACGAGCCAGGGCGCGCCGTCTGCCGCAGCTCGTCCAGCACCTCAGAGGTGAGCACCTCGCTGACGCCCGGCTCGTCCTCGGCCGTGGGTCGTGCCTGATAGCCGCCGTCCGGCTCCGCCTCCC
>WNGB01016205.1_pt2 | contig 10960 bp, 9 predicted proteins | sample 5400681 | NCBI WGS metagenome assembly WNGB01 (sample SAMN13153367, study PRJNA577476) | soil metagenome | isolation source: 115 cm soil or saprolite under grassland replicate 2 | place: USA:California | collected 2016-06-15 | reverse complement strand
ACTCCCTTCACTCCCACGGGCAATCGTTCCACTCGCACTCGTTCGACAGGCACGGGTTCGGCCACCACCGTTTCTTCCCTGGCCACGTCGTCACCTTCGGTGTGGTCGTCGCGCCTCCAGTCATCGTGTACTCATCGCCGCCCGTGTTCTATGCGCCTCCGGCGTACTACGCACCGCCAGCGGTGGCGTACAGCCCAGCGGTCTATAGCCAACCCCCACCTCCGCCGCCCCGGCCACGCGTCGTCGAATACCCGACGGGACGCTACGAGTTGCGGGGCGACGGCGTGACGACACCGTACATGTGGGTCTGGATCCCGAATCCTCCGGCACCTCCGGCGGCGCCGCCTCCGCCGCCCGCACCGCCGACGGAAGCACCCACGTCCAGCGATCGACTGCCGGCACGCCGCACCCAGACCTATCACTGGACTGACGAGCAGGGCGTCGTGCACTGGACGGATCGCTTCGAGGCGATACCCCAGCGGTACCGCCAGGAGGCGAAGACCCCCAAGTCCTGAGCGTCCTGCGTGATGCGCACCGGCGCACGCGGAGGTGCTCGCGATCCGCGAGGCGGGTCGGAAGGTCGGCAACTACCGGCTGCCCGAGGCCACGCTCTACGTCACCGTCGAGCCCTGTGTGATGTGCCGCGGGGCGATCGTGAACGCGCGCCTGGCCCGTGTGGTGTTCGGCGCCACCGACGCGAAGGCGGGTGCCGGCGAATCGGTGTACCGGCTGCTCGACGACGGACGGCTGAATCGCGAGGTGATCGTGACGGGCGGTGTCCTGGCCGAGGAGTGCGGAGCGCTGCTGAAGGAGTTCTTCCGGGCGCGACGGGGTCCCGGACCGGTCCACCTCACCCGCGCGCCTCGGCGCGGAGCGCCGGCCGGATCGCGTCGGCTACCTCGTCGCAGCGCGCGAGCCACACGCCCGCGTGGCCCAGGATGTAGCGGATCAGCTCCTCGAGCAGCGTGATGCGCGATGGGCGCCCGATGATCTGCGGGTGCATCGCGAGGCAGAAGTAGCGGTCCTCGCGGTACAGCACGTCGAACTCGCGGCGCCAGGCTTCGAACACCGCCGACGGAGCCTGCATCGTGCGGCCCGGCAGCGTGATCGAGTACTGGAAGAACGGCGCGTCGTCCAGCACCCACGCGAACGGGAACTCGACGGCGAGTCGTCGTCGAAGTAGTTGGACGAGTAGCCGAAGCCGTACTCCTGCACGAGCTTCAGCGTGATCGCGCTGAACTCCGCGGCGGGCGACCGGTACCCGACGGGCTTGCGGCCGGTCACGCGCTGGATGATGTCGATGCCCTTCTCCATCTCCTCGCGCTCCTGCGCCGGCGTGAGGTTCACGATCCAGGCATGCGACCACGAATGATGGGCGATCTCGTGGCCGCCCTTCATGATCTGCTCGATCACCGCCGGGCGCTGCTCCATCACGAGCCCGGGGATGAAGAACGTGACCTTGAGCCCGTAGCGGTCGAGCACTTCCAGGATCCTCGGCACGCCGACCTTCCAGCCGTACGCGCCCTGCGACATGAGGATCGGGCGCTCGACGTTCTTCGGATCGCGCGCGGTCCACATGGTCTCGGCGTCGAGGTCGAAGCTGAGCAGCACCGGGAAGCCCTTCGGCGAGAGCGGCATGGTGTCCTCCGCATCTACAGCGGCATCGCGCGCGCGCACGGACGCTCGCGCTCGAGATGCGCGGCGAGCGCCAGCACGCGCCGGTCGGCGTCCCACGGCCCGACGATCTGAAGTCCGATCGGCAGCCCGTCCGACGACCATCCCGCGGGGATGCTCACCGCCGGATGGCCGGAGAGGTTGAACGGAAACAGGTACGGATACCAGGCGCCCCGGATCGACCCCGCCTCCTCGCCCGCGATCGCGATCGGCGCGAACGCGTCGTGATCGACGGGCAGCGCCGGGCGCGAGATGGTCGGCGACACGAGAACATCGAAGCGCTGGAAGAGCGCGTGCACCCGGCGGTACACGACGGTCCGCTGCCCGAGCGCGTTCGCATGGTCGACGGCGGACCACGCCGCGCCGCGCTCGACGGATTCGCGCAGGCTCTTCGCGACGCGGTCCGCGAACTGCGCCATGTGCGCGCCGATCCGCGCGGCGAGGCCGGACTGTAAAATAACGAGGAAGACCGGCTCGAAGGCGGCGAAGTCCTCCTCCACCGTCTCGACGCGCGCGCCCGCTCGCTCGAGATGGAGCGCCGCCGCCTCGCACGCGGCGAGCGTCTCGCCGTCGACCAGGCGATTGCCGACGCGCGGCATCCACCCGACGCGGAGCCCGCGGACGTCGACGGCGCGTGCGTCTGACGGGGGAGGCGCAGCCGAAGGCGAGCCGACCATCCAATAGTCCGGCGGCTCCGGCCTCGACCACGGATCGCGACGATCCGCACCGGCGATGACGTCGAAGCACGCGGCCGCGTCCGCCACCGTTCGCGTCATCGGGCCGATGTAAGACGTCGACGAGAAGAGATCGGCCTGGTGGACGTGCGGCACGCGGCCGAGTGTCGGCTTGAGGCCGACGACGCCGCAGCACGATGCGGGAATCCGGATCGACCCGCCGCCATCCGTTCCGAGCGCGAGTGGCCCTTGCCCGCTCGCGACGGCCGCGGCCGCGCCGCCCGACGAGCCGCCGCAGGTGCGCGAGAGATTCCACGGATTCCGCGTCACGCCGAACAGCGGGCTGTCCGTCAGCGGCTTGTGGCCGAACTCCGGCGTCGTCGTCTTGCCGATGAGGATCGCGCCGGCGGCACGGAGGCGCTGGACCGGCACGGCGTCCTCGCCGGGCACCTGGTCGGCGAAGATCACCGAGCCCATCGTCGTGCGCACACCCTTCGTGAACAGAAGATCCTTCACCGAGAACGGCACGCCGTGGAACGCGCCGAGCGGCTCGCCCGCCATCACCGTGGCCTCGGCCCGTCGCGCATCGGCGCGCGCCTCGTCGGTGGTGACCGTGATGAACGCGTTGATGGTGGGCTGGAGCGCGTCGATGCGCCGGAGCACCGCGTCGACGACCTCGACCGGCGAGATCTCCTTCGTGCGGATCTGCCGGGCAAGCGTGAGCGCGTCGGTATCGAGCATGGTGCGCGGCAGTCTAGCACGCGGCCCGCACGGCTTGACGGCGCCGGGACCGCGTCGCAGTATGGCGACGCGCCGCGCTCGCCGACGTCGACGCGGCGAAGGAGACACCAATGCACGAGCGGGAGGCGAGCATGACGGCGACACCAGCGCAGGCGATACCGCGACGCGCATTTCTCGGGACGGCGGGCTTCTCACTGCTCGCGCTCGCCGCGCCGCCGGTCGTCGCCGCGCAGTCTCCGAAGCGCGGCGGGACGCTCGTCGTCGCCGCCGACGTCAGCCCGCCCGGCCTCGATCCGCAGAAGTCGGCGGCCGCCCATAGCTGGATGATCTCCGAGCACGTCTACTCGAACCTGCTGCGCCGGGACGCGCAGATGAAGATCGTGGGAGATCTCGCCGAGTCGTGGCAGATCGTCAACGACACGACCTACGTGTTCAAGCTGCGAAAGGGCGTCACGTGGCATCACGGGCGCGAGCTCCTGGCCGAGGACGTGAAGTACTCGTTCGAGCGGATGCTCGACGAGAAGACGGCGTCGCCGTGGCGCTCGAACTGGCAGATCATCGACCGCATCGAGACGCCGGACCGCGCGACGGTGCGCTTCGCCCTGAAGCGGCCGTTCGCGCCCGTGCTCTCGTACCTCGCCACGCCGCATTACTCGGCGATCGTGCCGCGCGACATCGTCGAGAAGAACGGTGATTTACAGAAGACCGCGTCCGGAACAGGGCCGTTCATGCTCGACCGCTTCGCCCCCGACAACACCGTCGTCCTCAAGCGGAACCCGAACTATTTCGAGTCGGGTCTGCCCTACCTGGACGGCATCGAGTACCGGATCATTCCGGACGAGGCGGCGCGCCTCGCCGCCCTGCGCGCCGGGACCGTGCACTATCTCTGGTCGGTCGACCCGCTCATCGACCGGCAGCTCCAGGGCGCGCCGGGCGTCGTGCTCCGCGAACCCGACGGGTACTGTGCCCAGCACGGGATGGCGTTCAACCAGACGAAGGCGCCGTTCAACGACGTGCGCGTGCGCCGCGCGGTCAGCGCCGGGATCAACCGGCGCGAGATCATCAACTCCGTGCTGCGCGGCCGGGGCAACATCACGACGAAGATCCCGCCGTGCGACGCGCCGTACGGCTACAGCGGCGACGAGAAGGGACTGCCGTACTACGCGCAGGACCCGGCTCTCGCGAAGCGCCTCCTGACCGAGGCGGGATTGCCGAACGGCCTCGACACCACGCTCGAGGTCTCGCCGCGGTTCCCGCTGACGGTCCGCACCGCGGAGGTGATGAAGGAGCAGCTCGCGGCCGCCGGCATCCGCGTGACGCTGAAGCAGGTCGAGTGGGGCGCCGCGCTGAAGAACTTCGTGCGCACCGAGTACGACGGCCTGAGCATGATCCCGCTCGTGTGGCAGCCGGACCCCGACGCCCACGCCTACGACATCTTCCACAGCGGGTCGAACATCAACCTCGGGAAGTTCAAGGACGAGAAGGTCGACCAGCTCCTCGAGCGAGGACGGACGACGCTCGACCGCGACAAGCGTGTCGCCATCTACCAGGACCTGCAGCGACACATGGCGGATCAGGCGTATCTCGTCTTCCCGTACGCGTCGGGGGCGATCGAGGCGCTGCGCGACACCGTCAAGGGGTATGTCTCGATCCCGGGCACCCAGCCGGGAAGCCGGAGCCGGCTCTTCTTCAAGCAGACCTGGCTCGAGCGCTGACGACCTATATCGCCAAGCGAATTTTATTGTTGATCCCGACGTTGCTCGGGGTCTCGGTGATCACCTTCCTGCTCGTCTACCTGATCCCCGGCGATCTCGTGACGATCCTCCTCGGGATCACGGCGAGTCAGAACGAGCAGACCCGCCAGGCGCTCGTCCACGCGCTGCACCTCGACCGCTCGCTCGGCGTGCAATATCTCTTGTGGCTCGGCGGTGTGCTGCGCGGCGACCTCGGACACTCGCTCGTGACCGGCCTCTCCGTCGCCGACGAGCTCGCGCGGAGCTATCCGGTGACGCTCCAGCTCGCGCTGATGGCGATGGCGATCGCGCTGGTGGTCGGCATCCCGGCGGGCGTCCTCGCGGCGACGCGCGTGGGCCGCGCCCTCGACGGCGCGACGCGGGTGTTCTCGCTGCTCTTCATCTCGGCGCCGGCGTTCTTCATCGGCACCATCGTCATCATCGGCGGGGCGCGCTACGCGCCATGGCTGCCGACCATCGGCCACGTGCCGTTCAGCGAGAGCCCCGCGCGCAGCCTCACGGCCATGCTGCCCGCGGCGGCGTCGCTCGGGCTGGCGATCTCGGCGATCGTCGCGCGCTTCACGCGCAGCAGCATGCTCGAGGTGCTCGGGCAGGACTACGTCCGCACCGCGCGGGCCAAGGGCGTGGGCGACGCCCACGTCGTTTACAAGCACGCGCTCCGGAACGCCCTGATCCCGGTCGTCGCGATGGCCGGCACGCAGTTCCTCTACCTGATCGGCGGCGCCGTCATCATCGAGGAGGTCTTCGCGCTCCCCGGCCTCGGGCGTCTCGTCGTCAACGCCATCTACGGGCGCGACTACACGACGATCCAGGGCGCCGTGCTGCTGCTCACGTCGGCCGCGGTGGGCGTGAACCTCGTGCTCGATCTGCTGTACCACCTGATCGATCGCCGGATCGTCTACGCATGAGGCGCGCGCTGCGGAACGGCTCGCTGCTCGCCGGCGGGCTCATCGTGACCGGGCTCGTGACCGTGGCGCTGGCCGCGCCGTGGCTCGCGCCCTACGCGCCCACGCGCATCTTTCCCGGCGCGGAGATCGCGCCGCCCGGCGCGCGCTTCCTGCTCGGGACCGACGAGGTCGGGCGCGACATCCTGAGCCGCGTGCTCTACGGGGCCCGCGTATCGCTCGGCGTGGCGATCCCGTCCGTCGCGCTCGCGGCGCTCGTGGGCACGGCGCTCGGCGTGAGCCTCGGCTATCTCGGCGGAGCACCGGACCTGCTCGCGATGCGCCTGTTCGACGTGCTGTTCGCGTTCCCGCCGATCCTGCTCGCGATCGCGCTGGTGGCGGCGCTCGGCCCGAGCGCCGTGAACCTCGTGCTGACGATCGCGGTGCTGACGTTCCCGCAGTTCGCCGTGCTCGCGCGCAGCGCCACGCTGGCGCTCATCCCCCAGGAGTTCGTGCAGGCGGCCCGCGCGCTCGGGGCGTCGCACTTGCGCCTGGTGCTCGCGCACGTCCTGCCGAACATCGGAGCACCGCTCGCGGTGCAAGCCAGCCTGAGCCTGTCGATCGTCATCCTGGTGGAGGCGGCGCTGAGCTTCCTCGGGCTCGGCACGCAGCCGCCGGCGCCGAGCCTGGGTGGCATGCTGAGCCGTGGGCGCCAGTACATGACCATCGCGCCCTGGCTGGTGCTGGCGCCGGGCATCGCGATCATGCTCGCTGTCCTCGGCTTCAATCTTCTCGGCGACGCGCAGCGCGACCTGCTCGACCCGCGGCGGTCGGGCGCGCGGTAGGGAGGAGCGCATGAGCACACCGGTCCGGGTCGCGGCCATCCAGGCGAAGCCCCTCTCGGAGAGCTTTGACGACATCTGGGACGGCGCCGACGTCGCGCGCGCGGTGACGCTCCTCGAGACCGCAGCCCGGGCAGGCGCGACGTGCGCGTGCTTCCCCGAGCTCTATCCGAGAGTCGGCGAGGCGGAGCTGTGCGCCGCGGCGCGCCGGCTCGGCGTCTTCGTCGTCGCCGGCCTGATCGAAGGCACCCGCGCGCGCTGGTACAACACCGCTGTCGTGATCGGTCCGGAGGGCCGCATCCTCGGACGACAACCGAAATGCTTCCCGACGCAGGGCGAGATCGACAACGGCGTGATCGCCGGGAACGGCTACCGCGTCATCGAGACGGACATCGGCCGGCTGGGGATCGTCATCTGCGCGGACTTCGCGTTCTTCCCCGACGGCCCCGACGCGCTCGCCCAGCAGGGCGTCGACATCATGTTCAACCCGTCGTGGTGGTTCGCGCTCGGCGAGGCCTACCCGGGCACCGTCATCGGCCGCCACATGCAGTACGGCGAGCCCGTCATCGGCGTCGACATCGCCGCCTGCTCGCTGCTGCTGCGCGGCGCCGATGGGCGTCTCGCCGAGCGCTTCCCGCGCGCGGGCGGCTACAGCACGGTGTGCGTCCCGCCGCCCATCGCTGACCTCGCCGAGCTGGCCGAGTGGTTTCGGGTCAAGCCCGGCGGAACCAACTCGGCCCACGGCTTCATCCAGACACTCGGCGAGGACGAAGGCATTCTCTACGCCGATGTCGACGTCGACGCCGTCCGTCGCTTCCCCGGCTACTTCTACCGCGCCGTGCCGGCCACCGCGGGCAGCTCGCCGGAGAAGCCGGGGGTGCCCTTTCCGAGGTAGAATCGCGGCGGAGGTCAACGATGAAAAGAGTCGTCGCGGCTGTCGCCGTGTTCGTCCTGATTCTCGGAAGCGTCGCGCCGGGCCATGCGGGAGGCCGCCACGGGGACTGGGGTGGGGCGCGATACGGCGGCTGCTGCTGGTGGATGCCGCACGTGATCATCGGCAGCCTCGTCCTCGGGGCCGTCAGCACCGTCGTCGCCGCCGCAACGTATCCGCCGTACCCGGTACCGCCGCCCGTCGTGTATCAACCGGCGCCGGTGTACGTGACTCCCGCTCCCGTCTATGCCACTCAGCGCGCGCCGGTCTATGCCGCGCCGCCGGCGCCGGCACCGCCGGTCCAGCGAGAAGTGGTGTACCCCCACGGCCGTTACGTGCTGTACGGCAACGGTGTGACGCAGCCGTGGCAGTGGGTGTGGATCGCCGCCGCGCCTGTCCCTCCTCCGCCTCCGGCCCCGAGTCAGTAAGTTCTCGAGCGGCGGCGAGGCGCCCGGCTCATCGCCGCGCCGTTCGTTCCCAGACGGGTGCGCTGTCGTGCACCTGAGGAGAGACCGTCCATGACCACGCTTCGCTCGACGCTGCTCGCCACCGCGCTCATGTCAGCGCTCGCGCTTCCCGCCTCCGCAGAGGACCTCGTCGTCGGCATCTTCGGCGGCTCGTTCGTGGAGAACGCGAAGAAGTGCCACGCCGAGCCGTTCCAGAAGGCGACGAACGCGACGGTGAAGTACGTCCTCGGCAGCTCGGTGCAGACGGCCGCGAAACTCCGTGCCGCCGGCGGCCGCTCGGAGTTCGACGTGACGTACATGGACAGCCAGATCGTGAAGCAGGCGAAGGCCGAGGGCCTGCTGCAGCCGCTCGAGCCGGCGAAGATCGCGCACTGGAACGACCTCTACGATGTCTCGAAGGACCCGGGGAACCAGTGGGTCTCGCTGATGTTCGCGGGGACGACGATCGCGTACAACACGAAGCTCGTGAAGACGCCGCCGACCTCGTGGTCGGATCTGTGGAAGCCGGAGTACAAGGGCAAGCTCGCGATTCCCGACATCTCGGGCACGTCGGGGCAGCAATTCCTGATCGCCGCCGCGCGCCTTCACGGCGGGTCGCTCGACAACATCGGCCCGGGCTTCGACGCGATCAAGACGCTCAAGCCGAACGTGCAGATGATGTACACGCAGCCCGACCAGCTCATCCCGCTGTTCGAGCGCGGAGACATCGCGGTGGCTGTCTGGTACACCGACCGTACGGGTGCGGCCGCATCGAAGGGCGTGCCCGTCGCCGCGGCATATCCGAAGGAAGGTGCCATCGGCATCGTGCCGACCGTCTCGATCCCGAAGGGCAGCCAGAAGAGGGACCTCGCGCAGCAGTACATCTCGGTCCTGCTCTCGCCCGAGGGCCAGCTCTGCTACGCGCAGGCGCAGTTCGCCGGCCCGACCAACAGGAAGGTGAAGCTGCCGGCGGATCTCGCGAAGCTCCTCCCGTACGGGGACAACGTCGAGCGCATGTACTTCCCCGACACCGACGTGGTCGCCCGGAAGCTGCCCGAGTGGGCGGAGCGCTGGGGGCGCGAGATCGCGCGCTGAGCCCGCGCCGGCGCCCGTGAGCGCGACCGCGGCGCCGGCGCTGACGCTCCGGCGGCTGCGCAAGACGTTCGGCGCCGTCGTCGCGGTGGACGACGTGTCCCTCGACGCGGCGCCGGGCGAGTTTCTCTCGCTCCTCGGGCCGTCGGGGTGCGGCAAGAGCACGGTGCTCCGCATGGTGGCCGGACTCGTCGAGCCCGACGCCGGCCAGGTCGTGCTCGACGGCGAGGACATCAGCCACGTCCCGGTCCATCGCCGCCACCTCGGGCTCGTCTTCCAGTCCTACGCGCTGTTCCCGCACATGACCGTGTACGAGAACGTCGCGTTCGGACTCCGCCGCCGTCGCCTGCCCGCCGCCGAGCTGCGCCCGCGCGTCGAGCGCATGCTCGACCTCGTGCAGCTCGGTCCGCTCGGCGCGCGCCATCCGCGCGAGCTCTCCGGTGGACAGCAGCAGCGGGTCGCGCTCGCGCGCGCGCTCGTCACCGAGCCGCGCGTGCTGCTGCTCGACGAGCCGCTGTCGAACCTCGACGCGCTGCTGCGTGACGAGATGCGCGTGGAGCTCAAGCGACTCCAGGAGCGGCTCGGCACGACGATGATCTTCGTCACGCACGACCAGGCGGAGGCGCTGACGCTCTCCGACCGCGTGGTCGTCATGGACCACGGCCGCGTCGAGCAGGTCGGGAGCCCCGAGGAGGTGTACCGCCGCCCGGCGACCGCGTTCGTGGCGCGGTTCCTCGGGCGCGCGAACTTCCTCGCCGGGGTGGTCGCCGAGATCGACGCGGGCGGCGCGACCGTCGCGCTCGACACCGGCGCGTCCCTGCGGGCCGCACGGCGCGAGGGCCTGCGCGTCGGCGACCGCGTGCACGTCGCGCTGCGCCAGGAGAGCATCCGGCTCGTGTCGGCCGCCGACGGGCGACCGAATCGCTTCCCCGCGACCGTCGTGTTCCATGCGTTCGCGGGACCGGCGCATCACTACGTGGTGCAGCTCGACGGCGGCCGCGAGCTCGAGGTCGTCACGCCGGGCGCCGACCTGCCGGTGACGCGCGGCACGGGCGTGCACGTCGAGTGGGCACCCGACGACGTGATCCTGCTGCCACGGAGCGACGCGTGACACGCGACCGCGGCCTCCGCCTGCTCGCGCCGGCGCTCCTGCTGCTCCTGGTCGCCTTCGCGATCCCCGTCGGCATGATGGTGCCGACCAGCTTTCGCCCCTACATCCCGCTCGTCGGAATCGCTCCGGGCTTCACGGCGAACCATTACGTGAAGCTCGTCACGGACCTCTATTACCTCGAGATCATCGGCCGCACGCTCGTGCTCGGGCTCACGGTGACGCTGCTCACGCTGCTGATCGGCTATCCGGTCGCGTTCTTCCTCGCGCGCTCGACGTCGCGGTGGCGCTCGTGGCTCACGATCCTCGTCGTGTTCCCGCTGCTGCTGAACCTCGTCGTCCGCACGTTCGGCTGGATCGCGCTGCTCGCGCAGAACGGCCTCGTGAACCAGGCGCTCCAGGCGCTCGGGCTCGTCGACTCGCCGGTGAAGCTGCTCTTCAACTTCGCCGGGCTGCTGGTCGGCATGACGCACATCTTCCTGCCATTCATGGTGCTGGTGCTGATCGGAGCCATCCAGAACATCCCGCGGGACGTCGAGGAGGCGGCGCGCGTGCTCGGCGCCTCGTGGGGCAGCACGTTCGTGCGGGTGACGCTGCCGCTCTCCGCGCCGGGGATCCTGTCGGGCTCGATCCTCGTGTTCGTCCTGGCGATCAGCGCGCTCGTGACGCCGCGACTGCTCGGCGGTCCGACGTACCAGGTGATGTCGACCTTGATCTACGACGAGTTCCTCCAGCGCCTGAACTGGCCGGCCGGCTCCGCGCAGGCATTGCTGCTGACGCTCATGGTGCTCGCCCTGATCCTCGCGTTGGGCCT
>WNGB01028551.1_pt1 | contig 10961 bp, 9 predicted proteins | sample 5400681 | NCBI WGS metagenome assembly WNGB01 (sample SAMN13153367, study PRJNA577476) | soil metagenome | isolation source: 115 cm soil or saprolite under grassland replicate 2 | place: USA:California | collected 2016-06-15 | reverse complement strand
TACGCCAATGCCTGCCACGCCGCCGAGGTCGAGGTCGATATCGAGACCGGCAGCGTGCGGATTCTCAACTATTACGCGCTGCAGGACTCCGGCACGCTGATCAACCCGATGATCGTTGACGGCCAGGTGCAGGGCGGCGTCGCGCACGGCATCGGCAACGCGCTGTTCGAGTGGATGGGTTACGACGACGCCGCGCAGCCGGTGACCACGACCTTCGCCGACTACCTGATCCCGACCTCGACCGACGTTCCGACCATGACGACGCTGTTCAAAGAAACCCCGTCGCCGCTCAACCCGCTCGGCGCCAAGGGCGCCGGCGAGGTCTCGACCATCCCCACCGCCGCCGCGGTGATCTCGGCGGTCGAGGACGCCCTCTCGCCGTTCAACGTGCGCATCGCCCAGACGCCGGTCACGCCGCAGAAGCTGCTTGCGCTGATCGCCGGCAAGAACGATGGCAGCCACTAGCTCGCTTTCACTTGGCTGGCCCTGATCTGTCCACGTCATGCCCGGCCTTGTGCCGGGCATCCACGTCCTTGGTTCAGCAAAGCAAGACGTGGATGGCCGGGACGAGCCCGGCCATGACGAACGTGAGGTCTGCTTTAGTTCCCCAGTCCAGTCCCCGTCGAATGCGGCGCACCTGTGACGAGGCCGGACTGCGGCCTTCCCAAATTCCGCCGATTTAGGCAGTCTATGAGGGGCTGTGGGGGTAGTGCATGATTGTTGTGGTGGGGTTGGAGTTCGAGGCTCGCATCGCCGTCGGGCCGGGCATGCGCGTCATCTGTAGTGGCGACGGCGGCAATCTGGCTGCTGCGCTCGCGCAAGCGATCACCGCAGACTGCCGGGGGCTCGTGAGCTTTGGGGTTGCCGGCGGCCTCGCTCCCGAGCTCAAGCCGGGAGACTGTGTGGTCGGTACCGCGGTCCTCTCCGACAAAGGCCGGGTTGAAACGGACCGTCACTGGTCGCGCACATTGCTGCAGACCATTCCGGACGCGGTTCCCGGATTGCTCCTGGGTGTTTCGGCCCCGGTCGCCGATCCACAGGCCAAACGCGCGCTTTATCTCAAGACCGGCGCTGTGGCGGTCGACATGGAATCGCACGTTGTGGCCGCTGTCGGCGCGGCGCGGGGACTGCCGGTGGCTTCCATCCGGGTCATCACCGATCCGGCCGTACGCGGGCTGCCTCAGGCGGCGCTCGCCGCCATGCGTCCGAACGGCACCACCGACATCGCCGCCATGATCCGCTCTCTGCTGCAGCGCCCGCGCGAACTGCCTGCGCTGGTGCGGACCGCGCTCGACGCAAGAGCCGCGCGCGCGACCATGATTCGAGGACGTCAGCTCTTGGGTCCCGGCCTCGGCTTGCCACAATTCCAGAACGCGTGAGCGCGCGAGACCCGCTGGCGCCGGCACGAGCTTGCGAGAGCGCCAATCATGATTCTGTACTGGTCAACCGTCGCCGCGATGCTGGCCGCGATCGTCGGTTGCAGCTATCTCGTGGCGGCTGCGATTCTGGCCGGACGCGTGGTGCGCGTGCCTATGGCGGCAAGCCCCGCGGCCACGCTCCCCGTCACCATCCTCAAGCCGCTGCATGGCGACGAGCCCGGCCTGTTCGATAACCTCACCTCTTTCTGCACCCAGGATTACCAGGGCTCCGTTCAAATCGTCTGCGGTGTGAGCGACGCGAAGGATGGTGCCGTCGCCGTCTTCAAGCGCCTTCAGAACTCATTTCCCGCCGTTGACCTTGATCTCGTGATCGACGCCACAGCGCACGGATCGAACCGAAAAGTCTCCAACCTTGCCAACATGGCGGCGCGCATCCGCCATGATGTCGTAATCCTGTCCGACAGCGATATGCGGGTCGGCCCCGACTATCTCCCCCGAGTCATGGCAGCCCTGGAGGCGCCCGGCGTCGGCGCCGTGACCTGTCTCTACTATGGCGTTCCCGCGACCGGACTCTGGGCACGATTCTCCGCCCTTGCCATCAACGCGCATTTTCTGCCGAGCGTCGCGGTCGGCCTGGCACTCGGCCTGGCGCGCCCTTGCTTTGGCTCGACCATCGCGTTGCGGCGCGAGACACTGGCCGAGATCGGGGGCTTCACGGCCTTCGCGGACGACCTCGCTGACGACTACGCGATCGGAGCGGCGCTGCAACGCCACGGCCGCAAAATTTCGATTCCGCCGTTCGCCATCGCCCATCGATGCACGCATCGGTCGGGGCGCGAACTGTGGGAGCATGAGCTGCGCTGGGCGCGCACGATCCGGAGCATCGATCCCCTCGGCTACGCGGGTTCGATCGTGACGCACGCCTTTGCGTGGGCGCTCACGGCGACAATTCTCGGTGCCGGTTCAGTCTTGTTCCTGCCGGCGCTCGGCATCACGCTCGCCACCGTCGCATGCCGGATTGCGCTTCTGCGCCGGGTGGCGCGTGCCTACGGTCTGCCGCCGCAAGACTATTGGCTCGTGCCCGTGCGCGACCTGCTCTCGTTTCTCGTCTTTATCTGGAGCTTTTTTGGCCGTTCCGTCAGCTGGAGAGGCCATCGCTACCGGTCCCGCTCAGGCCGGATGGCTGATGCAGGGCCGCAACAATGATGTGGCCGCTGCGCCGGCCATCGGCCAAGGCGCTTTGCGGTGGCGGCTCCGCATGCTAACTGTCGGTGTATTGGGACGGGTAGTGCGATGTGGGGTCGACGGGCTGGGATTGTCGGTTCCGTGGCGGCGCTGTGGCTTCCTCTCGCGGTGGCCGCGGCCGACATGGATTTACGCGGGAAAGCTCCGTCGTCGGTCGCCTATGACTGGACCATCACCATCGGGGCGGAAGGTCGCGTCGAGCCGATCTTCCAGGGGTCCAAAGGCTACGCCCTACACCCATACCCGCTCTTCGATCTCCGCCGGTTCGGCACGCCCGAACGGTTCCATGGGCCGCGTGACGGCATCGGCGTTGGCCTGATCGAGGGCAGAAATTTCCAGATCGGCCCGGTCGGCCAGTTCAGAATGTCCCGCCGGGAAAGCGACGACGGCGCGCTCTTCGGGCTCGGCAACGTCCCATGGACGGTCGAGGTCGGCGCCTTCGCGGAATATTGGTGGGTGCAGTGGCTGCGCACGCGCGCCGAGGTCCGCCAGGGCTTCAATGGCCACCACGGCGTGGTCGCCGATCTCTTCGTCGATGCCGTCGTTCCGGTCAATCCGCAATTGACCATGTCGGGCGGCCCGCGGGTGACGTTCGCCACCACCGCAGCGACGCGCCCCTACTTCAGCATCAATGCGGTGCAGTCGGCCGCATCCGGGCTTCCGGCATTTGCGGCCGAGGGCGGCGTTCGATCGGTCGGTGCCGGCACTCAGGCCCGCTACGTCTGGACGCGGCAGTGGGCGACCCACGCCTTCCTCGAGTACGAACGGCTGACCGACGACGCCGCTAGCTCACCGCTGGTCACGCAGCGGGGCTCCGCCAACCAGCTGACGATCGGATTGGGGGCAACCCACTCCTTCGATATCAAACAGCCTTGGTAGCGCGGCGCCAAACAGACAGGTGCGGCTCCTTTTGCTACAGCCGCCGACGCCATGCCGGGAAAGTGATTGGGGACGGAATGGGGATCGTCAAACAGACCGGTGTGATTGCCTGGTTGATCGGGATCGCCGCGGTCATCGGCCTGGTCATCTGGTCCGGCATCGACTCGGTTGGGCACGCGGTATCAAGTGTCGGCTGGGGCATCGTGGCCGTGGTGATGGTGCGCGTCGTCACCGTCTCGGTGGCGGGAGCCGGGTGGTGGCTGCTCTTTCCTCCAGGCAGGCCTCCGCAGTTTCAAACATGCGTTCTCCTGCGATTCATCCGTGAGGCCGCCAACGTCCTGCTTCCGATGGCGCAAGTCGGCGGCGATCTCATCGGTGCACGACTGCTGACGCTTCGCGGCGTCGCGGGTTCGCTGGCGGCGGCCAGCGTCATCGTCGACGTCCTGCTCCAGGCTGCAACGCAGTTTCTATTCGCGTGCCTCGGCCTTGCGGTCCTGATGGCACTCGGGGCGAGCGAGACCGTGGCGCACACGGCCGCCGTCGCGCTCGCGGTCGCAGCATTCCTGCTCGCCGGCTTCTATCTGGCGCAGCACCGCGCCGGACAACGCATTCTGCAATGGGCGATCAGCCGTCTGAACGGCGACCGGAAATGGCGCGTTCTCGGCACCATCGATGCCGTCTATCAGGGCCTCACGGCGATCTATGGGGCACCCGATCGGTCTCGGCGAGGCGCTGGTCATCGAAAGCCTGCTGCATGCCATTCGCGGCGCGGCCTTTGCCATCCCGGGCGCGCTCGGAGCCCAGGAAGGCGGATTGGTGTTGCTGTGCGCCATCTTCGGAATTCCGCCAGAACAGGCGATCGCATTGTCGCTCGTCAAGCGCGCCGCTGATCTCGTGCTCGGCGTGCCCGGCCTGCTCGGCTGGCAGATGCTGGAATGGGACCACCTGATGCCGACCTGGTCGAAGCGGCAGCCACAAGAGGCGGTCGAGCCGGGTCCGCAGGATCGATGAACCAGGCGCGATCGTATCCGGCCGGGGGCCGCGGCGTGTGGCTATTGGCTTGTCGCGACGCGTGACCTATGTTGCTGGCTGCCGTCGTGCAGAGTTCCGGGGACTGACGTAAGGGTAATCGGGGGCCGCATTCGCCATGATGCGCACGCTTTTTCTGCAAGCGCCGTCGTTCGATGGTTTCGACGGCGGCGCGGGGGCACGCTATCAGATGAGCCGCGAGGTGCGGTCCTTCTGGTACCCGACCTGGCTCGCCCAGCCGGCCGCGCTGGTCGAAGGCTCGAAGCTCATCGATGCGCCGCCCCACCGGCTCACCTTCCAGGACGTCGCGCCCGAGGCCCGGAATCGCGAGCTCGTGGTGATGCATACGTCGACGCCATCGTTCGCCTCCGACGTCAAGACGGCCGAAGCGCTCAAGGCCCTCAATCCCGCGCTCAAGATCGGGCTGATCGGCGCCAAAGTCGCGGTCGAGCCGGAGCTGAGCCTGCAGGCTTCGCCGGCGATCGATTTCGTGGCGCGCAACGAGTTCGATTTCACCATCAAGGAGGTGGCGGAGGGACGCGAGCTGAGCCGCATCGCCGGCCTGTCCTGGCGCCGGGCCGACGGGGCCATCGTGCACAACGAGGAGCGGGCCGTCCTCGAGACCATGGATGATCTGCCCTTCGTCACGCCGGTCTACAAGCGCGACCTCGTGATCGAAAATTATTTCGGCGGCTATCTCAAGCACCCCTACATCTCGTTCTACACCGGCCGCGGCTGCAAGTCGCGCTGCACCTTCTGCCTGTGGCCGCAGACCATCGGCGGGCATCGTTACCGCACCCGCAGCGTCGGGCATGTCATCGAGGAGCTGATCTGGGCCCGCAGCGCCTTCCCGCAGGTGAAGGAGTTCTTCTTCGACGACGACACCCTGACCGACAACCTGCCGCGGGTCGAGGCGCTCGCACGCGAGATCGGCAAGCTCGGCATCGTCTGGTCGTGCAACGCCAAAGCCAACGTCCCGCGCGACACGTTGAAGGTGCTGAAGGACAACGGGCTGCGGCTTCTGCTCGTCGGTTACGAGTCCGGCAATCAGAAGATCCTTCACAACATCAAGAAGGGCATGCGCATCGACGTCGCGAAGCGGTTCACCAGGGATTGTCACGAGCTCGGCATCGTCATCCATGGCACCTTCATTCTCGGCCTGCCCGGCGAGACCAAGGAGACGATCGAGGAAACCATCCGTTTCGCCACCGAGATCAACCCGCACACGATCCAGGTTTCGCTCGCGGCGCCCTATCCCGGGACCTTCCTCTACAAGCAGGCGCTGGAGAACCGCTGGCTGGTCGACGAGAATGCGGAACTGCTGACCGACCGCGGCACGCAGGTCGCTTCGCTCAACTATCCGCACCTCAGCCATTGCGAGATTTTCCAGTCGGTGGACGATTTCTATAAACGCTTCTATTTCCGCGCACCGAAAATCGCCTCCATCATGGGCGAGATGCTCCGAAGTCCGGAGATGATGAAGCGGCGTCTGCGCGAGGGTGTAGAGTTCTTTCGATTCCTGCGCGAACGCCGGGAGCCGGCGCACTGAAACGCGCCGTCATCACGGCCGACGATTTCGGGCTGGCGCCCGAGGTCAATGAAGCCGTCGAAACTGCGCACCAGCGCGGCATCCTGACAGCGGCGAGCCTCATGGTTGCCGGACCAGCCGCGCCCGACGCCATCGCACGGGCACGGCGTCTGCCGCGATTGCGCGTGGGTCTGCATATTGTGCTGGTCGAGGGTCGGCCGATGCTGCCGCCGGAGCGGCTGCCCGATCTTGTCGATGCAGACGGGCGCTTCCGCAGCGACATGGCACGGCTCGGTTTGGACATTTTCGTGCGGCCTTCGGTCCGCCGGCAGGTCAGAGCCGAAATCGAAGCGCAGTTCGATGCCTTTCGGGCCAGTGGCCTCGCGCTTGATCACGTCAATGCGCACAAGCATTTTCACCTTCACCCCACTATAGCGAAGGAGATCATCGCGATCGGACGGAGTCATGGGTTGCGCGGATTGCGGGTGCCGCGCGAGCCGGCATCGGTCTTGGCCCAGGTCGAGCCGCAGGCGACACCAGCCACGGCGTGGTCGACCGCGCCCTGGGCTGCGCTGCTCGGCCGGCGTGCGCGGCGCGCCGGGTTGCGCACGGCGGACGCCGTGTTCGGCCTCGCCTGGTCTGGCGCGATGACCGCGCTGCGGCTCGAAGGGCTGCTGCGCCATCTGCCCGAAGGCAGCAGCGAAATCTACATGCACCCGGCGAGCATGGATGCATTCGCGGGGCACGCACCCGGCTATCGCTATAGGGAGGAGCTTGCGGCCCTCATGGCGCCCTCCGTGATCGCGGCGGCCCGACGGCCGGACGTCATGCTCGGCGGCTATGTGGATTTCTGACCACTCAGGCTGATGCTGGTGGGCGCACATATCCGGCGTCCTTGAACCAGGCGATCGCGTCGACGATGCCGTCCCGGTACGGCCGCGAGGAATATCCGAGCTCCTTGCGCGCCTTCGCATCGGTAAAAAACATGTGGTGGCGCGCCAGGCGCAAGCCGTCGAGCGTCAGGAACGGCTCCTTTCCCGTCAACCGGGCCCACAGTTCGGCGCAAAGCGCGAGTGGAAACAACGGCGCAATGGGAAGACGGATGCGCGGCGGCCGTCGACCGACAAGCGTCGCGATTTCGGCCAGCATGTCCCGCAGATAGACGTTCTCTCCGCCCAGAATGTAGCGCTCGCCGATCTTGCCGTGCCGGAGTGCCACCAAATGCCCGGCCGCGACGTCATCGACGTGCACCAGGTTGAGTCCGGTATCCACGAAGCCCGGCATGCGGCCGGACGCCGCCTCGACGATGATGCGGCCAGTGGGGGTGGGCTTTACGTCGCGCGGGCCGATCGGGGTCGAGGGATTGACGATCACGGCCGGGAGCGCGTGGTGCTCGACCATGTCCTCGACCAGGCGTTCGGCAATGACCTTGCTCTTCTTGTAGGCGCCCACGGCCTTGCTCTCCGACAGCGGATGGCTTTCGTCGGCCGGCGCGTCGCCCTGCAATGCGATGGTCGCCACGCTGCTGGTATAGACGATGCGCTCGACTCCGGCGCGCAGCGCCTCCTCCATGACGTGCCTGGTCCCCTCCAGGTTGGTTCGTATGATCTCGTCTGGTGCGGGCGACCAGAGCCGATAGTCGGCGGCGGCATGGGCCACGTAGCGCACCCCCCGTAACGCGGGAACCAGCGAGGCGCGGTCGCGGATGTCGCCGATCAGCACCTCGTCATCGGGCGCAATGTTGGTGCGCGGACTTGACGGTCGCGCGAGCACCCGGACCCGAAAGCCCGCCGCGCGAACGGCATTGGCGATGGCTGCGCCGACGAACCCGGTCGCTCCGGTCACAAGAAAAAGATCACGACTGCCGCTAGCCGATGCCGCCATTGCGGCCAAAATCTAGTCCATTCGGGCGCGCGGAGCCATGCTGCATCCGGACCACTTGCATGCACTCAACGTGCTCCAGGACTACGGCACAATGACCTCGGCACAATGATGTTGACCGGTTGAGCGCGAGCGATCCCCTTCCCGCGCAGGGTGAGAACGGCCGACGTTGGCGTTGCGCGTGGCCGCGTGGCCGTACGCGTCGTCGGTAACATCGCGCCTGCTCCTCATCCCGATCGCACACGAGCGGTAGGTGAATGCGCATGATCACGAATGTGTCTGTGCATGGTCTCATTCGCGACTCACTGAGGTCAGAATCGGCATCGAGAGTCGGCGACGGGTGGGTTGGGCGGCACTGTAGAAGGGGAGATGTCAATGCGATTGACACTCGTCGCGCCGGTGATCGTCGCAGCATGCGTTGCGATGTCTTGGAGCGCCACGACAGGGCGCGCTGTGGAAGAATGTCTCAGCACGCCGAAGGGCGCGGCGCCCGAGGGGCGCCATTGGTACTATCGCGCCGACAAGAGCACGGGACGTCGCTGCTGGTACCTGGCGGACAAGGGTAAGAAAGTAGCGGCGCAAGCGTCGTCGCCGCCGTTGCCATCGCTCAGGCCGGACGCGGAGCCCGCGGAGACGCCTGCCATCGTTGCATCCGCCGAGACACCGCCCGCGTCGGCCGGGACGCCGCCGGTCGCGGCGCCGAACGACGTCGTGACCCAGTTTTCCCGGCAGTGGCCGCATTTTGCGAGACCGACCGGCACGGTGGGGCGCGCACCGGCGTCGACCAGCTATGCCGAGGAAACCCAGCCGGGCAATGCAGAGGAAGGCGACATGCCGCTGGTGTGGCCGGTGCTCGCCGCCGAGGCTGCCGCGGCGGCGAACGCCCCCTCCATCCCCGCCCTCAAGACCGAGCAAATGCTGACCCTGCTCATCGGCTCGTTGTGCCTCGCCGGCGTCATCATGGGTCTGATTTGCGCGGTCTCCTCAATTCGCTTGCGACGCCGCGTCGCGCGCACGTGGGAGCCCCGACCGGCCCCATGGCATGCGTCCAGCGGCACCGGATACCGTCTCGCGGATGACGCCGTGGACGCACCGGCCGCAGGACGGCCCGCGGCCGACATTCCGCCCATGGAAGAGCTCGAATCGAGCTTGCAAGATCTTCTCGATGGGTGGCGGCGCCGCGCGGCGTGAAATTTCGATAGCGAAGTTTGTTCGGAACCAGCGGCCGGGTCTCGGCATTAACGATCGTTGGACGGGACCCAGAACACCCCTTTTGCCGTCCAGCGGCCCCGCTTCGGCGGGGCATTTTTTTGATTTTTACGTCCATCACGCGCACAGAATGGCAGCGGACCGACGCGCGTAAAATCCAGCCCTATCGTACCGGCGAATCGAAAGATCGCCCCGCTTGCGCGGCCGATCACCGCCACTCGTCGACCGAGATGGTCTTGCGGTACTTGGCGCCCATGATGCGCCAGTAGCCGTTGGTCTCACCACCGACCACAACCACGTTGATATCGCCTTCCGGGAAGTGGTTGATCAGCTCGTCGTCCTTGGCCTTGAGCCAGGTCGCCATCGGCTCCTTGCCGAAGGTCGCCCAGGGATAGACGTAGTTCTGCACCAGCTGCAGATCCCAATAGCGGCCGGCCGGCATCTGCGCGTTCTCGTGCACCCAGCGGATCAGCTTGGCCTTGGTGTCGAAGCCGCCGCGATCGAGGAACTGGCGCGCGGTGATCGGATCGAGGATCAGGCACGGCGCCGAGTTGCCGTCGATGCCGGCCAGCATGTCGCGCACGTGCTCGCGCCAGTATTTCTCGCGCAGGCCGAGGCAAAACGTGGTCGAGCGGCAGCCGTAGAACACGCTTACGGTGCTGTCGGTCGGCTTGAAGCCCTTCTGCACGTGCAGCGGCTCCCAGGGGCTGCGCTCCTCGTTCTCCGCGAAGGTGATGTTGTTGTAGGTGTAGTTGTTGCCCTGCGAGCCCATGAAGGTGACGCCGGGCTCGGAGCCACCCTGGAGATTCTGCGAGAGCAGCCCGTAGGCGCGGCCGATGGTGGCGTTGGCATGGTTGTAGGGCCCCATCGCGCCGGTACCCCAGTTCATGCCGATCTCCTTGCGGATCGGTCCGTTCACCACCACCATCGCGGACGACGAGCTCGAGGTCGAGCCGCGCGCCGTCACCTGCGAGGCCGCGAGCGCGAGAATGACCGGGAAGTATTCCGGGCTGGCGCCCGCCATCACGGCGTTCACCGCGACCTTCTCGACCGTGTACTCCCAGGCGACGCGAAACTCGGTCGGCTGCATGCGGCCGACGATCTCGTCGGGCTTGCGGCTGGTCGCCGCCAGCATCGCCGCGACGCGCTTCTGCGTCGGCAGGACGATCGGCAGACCGTCCGTCCACTTGTTCTCGAGGAACTGCCTTTGGAGATTCTCTTCGGTATCCGGCTCGACCAGACGCGGCGTCGTACGCTCAAACACCGCCATGCTCATGCGTTCAGCGCGGTCGTGAGCCCCGCGATGACCTCCTGCATGACCGGCACGCCGGTGATCGGATCCTTGCCGTACACGTAGGCCTTGAGCTCTTCGGTAGTCTTGCCCATGACCGGCTGCGGCACGAACGCGCGCGGCGCTTCCGGCAGGCCCGCCATCTTGGTCACCGACGCCACCACGCGGTCGAACTTGTCGGTGTGGAGCGCGACGGTGGGCACGCCGTAGCGGGTCTCGAGCGTGATCGCATGGGTGGCGACGCCGGGCGCGCAGGTCGAGCAATGGCCGACGCCGACGATGGCGGCATCGCCCTTGGCCTTGATCTCTTCCCAGGTCTTGGGGTCGTCGTGCTGATAGGTGGCGGAGAGCGAGATGATCTGGGTCTTCACCGCCGGCATGTACTCCGCGAACCAGTTCTGCACCTGCTTGAGGAGCTCGACCGAATCGTCGAACCGGCAATCCACCAGGAAGATGGTCTTGCCGTCGAGACTCTCGGGCCGCTGCGCCGGGGTCTTCTTGTTGACTTTGGGCGGGTAGC
>WNGB01013553.1_pt1 | contig 10962 bp, 5 predicted proteins | sample 5400681 | NCBI WGS metagenome assembly WNGB01 (sample SAMN13153367, study PRJNA577476) | soil metagenome | isolation source: 115 cm soil or saprolite under grassland replicate 2 | place: USA:California | collected 2016-06-15 | reverse complement strand
GGTCGGAATCTACGGCGTGATGTCCTACTCTGTCGCCCAGCGCACGCAGGAGATCGGTGTCCGAATGGCGCTCGGCGCGCAATCCCGAGATGTGCTGATGCTGATCCTGCGGCAGGGAATGATATTGGCGTTAATTGGCGTCGGCATTGGTTTGCCGGTCTCGGTTGCCTTGACGCGGTTAATGAAGGGACTACTGTACGGCGTCAGCCCGAATGATCCGCTGACATTCGTTGGAATCGCATTGTTGCTGACAGGCGTCACGCTGCTGGCTGCGCTCGTTCCAGCGCGGCGGGCGTCGAAAGTGGATCCGATGGTTGCGCTGAGATTCGAGTGAGGCCGCTCTTGTTCGACAATCTTTTACAACTCTGGCGCAGGCTGCTCTTCTACATGCGGCGAGATCGATTCGACCGCGAATTGGAAGAGGAGATGCGTTTCCACCTTGAGATGAAGGCGGAAGAAAATCTCGCTGCCGGAGCGTCTCCGGAAGAATCGCGGTATGTGGCGCAGCGGCAATTCGGCAATCAAACATTACTACGAGAGGTGAGTCGCGATATGTGGAGCTTCAGATCTTTGGAAGCGCTCGCACAAGATTTACGCTACGGCCTGCGGATGATGGTCAAGAACCGCGGCTTCACCGCGGTGGTCGTCTTCACGCTCATGCTTGGAATCGGAGCCTGCACGGCCGTCTTCAGTGTGGTCTATGCCGTAATGCTGAAGCCGCTTCCATACAGCGATCCGGACCGCTTATGCGTCCTGTGGAAATCAGTTCCGAAAAAGGGACTGGAGCGGGATTGGACTTCTTATCCGGCATTCAGGGACTGGAAGGATCAGAATCGCGTCTTTGAGGACTTAGCCTTGTACCTTCGACCGGAAGCGGCGCAGATAACCCTGAACAACAGCGATCAGGCAGAGAAGGTTCAGGCCGCCGTCGTCAGCGCAAATTTTTTCACGGTGATGGGAATTGAGCCGGTTATAGGGCGAAGCTTCGCGCCCAAGGACAGCGAACTCGACTTAGACGTCGCCGTCCTGAGTTACGGTTTTTGGCAGAGCCGATTCGGCGGCTCGCCTGACGTCATTGGTAAAAGCCTCAGTTTCGACGACCGAAGCGCGCAGATCATCGGCGTGGCGACGGAGAAATGCCAATTCCCTTACAAAGAAGCGCAGCTCTGGTTATTGACCACCGCAGACCCTCGCTGGGAGAAGGGGTTTCAGGTTTTCCGGGTGGCGGACGCATTCTCCGCAGTGGGGCGATTGAAACCGAATGTCTTGGTCACAGAGGCGCAGGCGGATATGAACGTGGTGGCGAGCAACCAGGCGCGATTGTACCCGGAATATAACGCCGATCTGGGAATATCGGTCACCCCTTTGGAGATTTATGTGACGGGAGCGCATCTGAGGCGCGCATTGTGGCTTCTGCTGGGCGCAGTCACGCTCGTGCTGATGATTTCGTGCTCCAACGTAGCGAGCCTGTTCCTGGCTCGAGGGTTCGCTCGACAGAGTGAATATGCGATACGAGCGGCGCTCGGCGCGGGACGCATGGCATTGCTTAGACAACTGGGCGCCGAAGCCATCACGATCTTCCTGATCGCGGGCGCGCTCGGCGCGGCGATGGCGGCGATCATCATCAAGGTCATGCGAGCGATGGCGCCCGCGAACATAGCGCGCCTGGAAGACGCCGGGATCAGTTTGGAAGTACTCGTCTTTGCGCTCGCGCTTTCGGTCATTACCGCAATGATCTTCGGCATGGCGCCCGCGTGGAAAATATTGAGGAACGATCCGCAGGAATTTCTGAAACAGGGCGGGCGGACCGACGCCGGTCCCGGTCGCCGCCGCATCCGCGAATTGCTGTTGTCTCTTGAGTGCGCCTTATTGGTCATACTGCTGGTGGCGACCGGATTGCTTATGCGGAGCTTTTTGAAGCTACAGGACGTAAATCTGGGATTCAGGCCCGACCACCTTCTCAGTGTCTGGATAGATCTTCCGTATGAGAAATATGGCTCCGGAGATAGCAGTCTGCTTTTCTTTGATGAAGCGATCGAACGAATAGAGGCGCTTCCGGGAGTCGAGTCCGCAGCCATCGGCAGAGCCATTATCGGAGATCACATTCCGAATTATAACGTCCTCGTAGAGGGGCATAGGGGTTCAAGACAGGAAAGCATAGCTGTGGTGGGCGATGCAGTCAGCGACAATTACTTCCAGACCATGGGCATTCCATTGCTGAGAGGCAGGAATTTCTCTGATCAGGATCCGCCGGGAGCGGCGATCATCAATGAAATGATGACGCAACGGCTGTGGCCGGGAGAGGATCCGATCGGCAAGCGATTCGGGAAAAATCTTCCAGGCCTGCCCATTGCGCTTGACATGGCGGTCATTGGCGTCGTTGGAAATACGCTGCGGAATGGACGAGAAAGCGACGTCGTACTGATGGCCTATACATCCGCGCGCAAATTAGCCTGGCACTACCACGACCGGAGGCTGGTAGCGCGCACTACGGCAGATCCAACGACTCTTGTGGCTCCGATACGAGAGGTGATCCTTTCAATGGACAGAACGATCCCGAAATACAAAATCGCGACCATTGAGGACGAGATTTATAGCCTGGATGCGCAACGTAGATTTCAATTACAGACGCTCGGCGCATTTTCCGTGATCGCGCTGGTCCTGGCGGCCGTCGGCATCTACAGCGTCCTCTCGTATTCGGTGGAGCAGCGTACGCGAGAAATCGGTTTGAAAATGGCTCTGGGAGCGCAGCCTCAGGACGTAGTTCGATCGGTCCTGGCGCAGGGAATGAAGCCTGTTTTCCTCGGTCTCGGCGCCGGCCTGATAGGCGCTCTCGCCGCCGCCAGAATAATAAAGTCATTGCTTTATCAGGTTGGCGCCACTGACCCGACTACATTTGCCGGAATCGCGGCGGGATTGGTAATAGTCGCTCTCTCGGCGGCATACCTGCCGGCTCGGCGCGCCGCCCGAGTGGATCCGATCATAGCGCTGCGATGGGAATAGCCAGGCTCTTCGGCGGTCATCATCGAGATACGGCTGCCGTCACCAGGTTTATTGGGAAGCGCTCCAACCCGCGCTGTAGATGGGGTCCTCTCCTTTTTTATAGCCGATTATCTTCAGGCCTGATTGTTTGACGAGGTCTTCCGATAGGGTAAAAGTGGCATAGGCCCAATGACCCTGCTCGCCGAACCGAACCAACGAAGGTAAGCCACAGCCATTGAGCGCAATTCCCGTGCGGGCGGATCGGAGGTAAACCTCAAGCTCCGCCTCGAACAAAACAGTCTTTTCCGAGCGGTCATAAATCTGCACGCCTGCCATCGCATCTTCAAACGTCGTGTAGGTCCCGATTGCGTCTTCTTCTTGTCCGAAGAGTATGCGCCAGCCACCGGCCGGGGCATCGTAAATGCGCACACTAAACCCATCGCCATTTTGGATAATTTCGTGATCAACCACAGCGACAGCCCTCCTTAAAGCCTCATTCCTCCCGCTTCTGCGTGCGACTTTCGCGAGGGGAGAGGTATTGAAGAAATCTCGTCACCGGGAATGCGGCTTCGTCCGGCGCTCTGTCGATCACCGAGAAGCCCGTCGCTTCTTTAAGCCGATAGTCTTCGACCGCCTCGATAACTGTCCTGGCTATCACTGGAGGGGTGCCGTATCGCTTGCAGGCTTCGACGTGCCTGTTGACGAGCATGAGGACGTGGTCGATAACAGGCTTGTCCAGCTCTTGAGTCTTGAAACACCTCTCGATGATTTTGTTTATTTGATCGACAGTAATGGCCGGCATCCTTCCTCCTCGCGCTAGTTGAAACACTTTGATCGCAAACCGACTGCGTGCGAAGCGCCGGTTTGTGCGCAAAATGCCGACCGCCTTGTTTTTGAGAGAAAAAGAAACGGGTAAGGAGAGAGTACGGATTGTAGTCCAAACTTAATGATCCGGGATCGAGGAGGCGCTGATATTGAATCAGTCAGAATTCGGCTTATACTTATCCGCACTGCGTGGATATACCCAAATGGCTGAGGACGCGCAGCGGCGTGAGGCGCGCCGTCAGGGGGGCGGAAACAAACCCCGATGCCTCAAAGCAAAGCTGCCAAAATACGCGGCTTTGAAGTGAAATCGTATTATTTCACTTTTATCGCAAGCCCTCGCTCACCTGTTGAATAATTGTTACGTGTCCATCTGAATTGCTCACCTCCGCCGGGAGAGGCCAAGTGGAATACCTCATCAACAACAATGGATCGATCCGCATCAGCCGGGCGAAGGTCAACTTTAATGCGTGCATCTCCGGGATCGCTTATTTCAGCAGGGATAAGATCCGCTATAGCATCTACAAAAAGAAGCCCAGGCCCATCAATTATTCCACCAGACCCGCTCGTTTCCCCGGTCATGGAGTTTCCATATACCGGGAAGGTCACTTTATGGAAATATGTTTCTTCAATATGCCCAGCAACCTCGAAGGACGCCTTACACAGATGAGGCGGGATTACTGTTCGCGAATCATTCTGGGGGTACATGTAAAGAGTCAGATTCAGCCTCCAGGTATGAAATGTCCGGTCATCATCTGCATAGTTGCCGGAAAATAATATCAACCTGCCTTCAAGCAAATCGTATCGCGGCACACGTTGAAGCGGCGAGAGTAACAACATTAGATCGTTGCGGTTCGCGCTCCGTGTTGCTGTCCCCTCTCTCCAGGGAACTTCGCGCTCGACCGACCCTCCGCCTTGCTTGCCGTGCGCAGGATTGCGTACAACGAATGGAGCGCGCTCCGTTTCGAATAGAAGGGCAACAACGCTGTGACCGTTCCACGAAATATTTACATCCTTCATTGCTGGAGTTATCCCATCGAACTCTAATTGCACCTGTTTCCACCAGTCTGCAAGCTCCTGAAATGCGGCTCCTTGGACACCTTGTTTCTCATCAACTCCGATAAGCCAAAGAATCGGTTCGCCACGCGCAGCATTGGCATGTCCTGCGATTCGGCGAGCAGCCTTCGACGGCGGCGTCCATTCTGTTTTGAGTTCAACCCGGGAATCCTCATGTGGCTGCTTCAATTCCACTCGCTCAATTACGCTCAACGCCCATATTTCAATATCACGCGCTCTCACCAAGACTCCTTTCTTCTCTGTTTTTCTCTTCCGCCGCTCCCAGCGCGGAAGAGGCATCTCTGCGACTCACAATCCGCGCTTCGCTTCTCTTGTCTCTTCTGCCTCAGCTTCATATTGACCACCTCGATCTCCAGCACATCAGCCGCGTAACATTTTCCTAGGAATTACTTTGTCTCAACTCGAAGTCATCTTTGATCTGGATTTTGCGATCTTCTCTCGCCTCTTCTCGTATTGCTTGGAAAGCCACGTGTCCCATGGCTCCATACCCAAGTATAGCTGCTGAGTGGCATCGCAAAGACGGAGCAATTCCGATCGCGCCGGATGATTGTACGATGGCGGCACGACTATTCCGGCGTCTTGCCAGCACTTGGGTGGACGCCAGTCTGCGAAAAGTTCGGTTCCTGTAAGAACAATTACCGGATTGTATGGCCTCTCAGCCCTGAAATATCGCCTGCCTCTATTTGCCACGATTCGCAATAAGCTTTTTTCTTTATTCGTAAGGGATTTATTTAGAGTGGAGAACACAATAACCGCGCCGGGAAATTGGTCGGCTAATAACCCCATCCTGTCGACATCTTTCCTATCAAACCTGTCGTAGGTTTTGCATTCAACGAAAATCAGGTCAATTTTTCCTTTCCCAAGACTTGACGGTCGAAAGAAAAGCCCGAGATCTACGTCGATTTCTTTATTGTCCTTGCGCGCAGTGAACCCCAGAATAGGAGTCAGAACACTACTCATCAGCAAGATGGACTTGAAGAATCGAAGGGTCAGGAGAACAGTGTAAACGCCAAAGGCCTTATTAGGCAGACTAAAGGGGCCGAATGTTCGATACGACCAAACCAAGTTTTGGGGCTTGAATGCACGAATGGAGAAACTATCTAAGCATTTAGGACACTGTAAGTCATAATCGAGGTCCTTAATCGAGTACCATGAGCGCATTGAACAGGTTGGGCACTGTATCTCCATTCCAAGACGAAACATTTGAATGTTTGTCAGCGAATATATTATTGCAGAGGGATTACTGTGATATCCCATTTTCTTCTGGCTTGCGATTTTCGATATCTCGGCCCAGAAAGCATCTTTGTTGAGTGGCCTCCCTTCTTGCATTTTTTCTCCAAGAAGCTTTATGAGCCCCTCATTGGCGAGGTGACGGAGTTCAAACATATGCCCAAATTGTTTCAACATTTGAGTAGCAATTCGCCCTGGCGTTGAAATTTTAGACTCCCAACCTTGAGCGTTTAACCAGGCCAGGAATAAATCCTCAGCATTGGGCAATGCCAAATCGATGGATGAATCCGAAAACTCAGAGAAATACGTAGGCCCATTCGCGGAGAACCGCCACCGATCGGATTGTCCCCACGCTCCTATAGCTTCGAGTAATTCTTTGCCGCCTTTTGGTATTACCTCTGCCAATAGGTGATCGCCGCCGTAGAGGCGGATATTAACTTCATTGGCAAACCGAGGCTTTCCTGTAAATCCGAAGCGGCTAACAAACTTAGGGGAGAGCGCTTTTACGCTAATTCGTTCTTCATGGGAAGTAAGATCGTGGGAGGAAGTTTGCGCTTCTAAATCACAAGGATCATTACCCTGATTATCCCTTGACCACTCATCCCAGATGCGGGGATACCAGTCCTGTAGAACAAATTTTGATTGGTCGGAATTTTCCGGCTTGGGAATTTTCAGAGACTTCGCGAATTCGAAACACTCATCCGTAGAAATTGATCGCCCCTTCAAGATAGTAGTGAAATGATAAATCTGAGGGTTAGAGTCGTGCGGGAAATAGTTGGAGTCTATAAATTCACGGACCATTTTCTTTAACCCTTCTTGGTCTGCCGCCTGCCGAGGGACTGGGATGACTCTCCAGCCCATCGCTCTCAAATTCCAGTAATCAATGATGTCGAGAGCATTATTTGCATCAATGCAAAAGATACAATCGCCTCTGAACCAGGAGCGGGGGCGACTTGTGTTAACGAACAAGGAGGACAGGCGTCTCAGAAAAAGATTGCCAGGGGTCGAGAACTCATAAAAATTTGAAAGCGAGCAAGGTTGTTTATTTGCGTTAAGGTCTTGAGCGAAGTGTTTCCAAAAAAGCTCGTCGAGTCGGGTTGGAAGAGACCCAAACACACTTGCAAGAAAAAGCCGATGAGGCGCGCCAAGTTCGGGGAAGGTGAAGAGCAACGGTGTCGTTCGTACGAACTTAAGCTCTTCTTCAATAAGGTGGTCCAACAGCTCGAAGAGACCAACTCCGTAGCCAGGGAGACCTTCACTCTCAATCGAATCAAGAATCTCCGACGCAGGCACCTCTTTCCTTTGTCCAATGTCGAAAGAGTGATTAGCGCATTCTCCAATAGGAACTATAAAATCGGGGTCGAAGGCTTCAAGATACCCCTTTACGATTTCAGAACTACGGGGGGTCTTCAACACCCTATTCTGCCATTTCGGAGGCGTGCGTTTGAAACAAGGGATTATGGGATTGTAAACGCCGCCCCAAAGAAACGTGTTGATTTGGATCGCTTGTAATAGACCGGATTTATCGTTTGGGTGAACAAGAAAAGCTAGCTTTATAGGTCTAAGTTTTAAGCCAATCGACCCGACCATGCGTTTCTCCAAGCGTGTAGCTCATTCGGCCTAGCTATGAACTGGAATCTTCAAGCTCACTCAAATTCGGCGTGCTTGAATTTCAGCGTCCGGCAATTTTCAGTGACCGTCCGCAGTGTCTGATCCGACACGCCCTCCGGGATTTCCGCCTCAATTTCCAGCGTGACTTTGACCTTTGCGCCGAGGGTGCCGGCCAGGTGTTGGACTACCTCTTCGGCTATCTTGCCCGCGTCGCGTCCGATGCGTGCGGCATCAATCTCCACCGACCCATGAAATCGGTTCGGACGCGCAGCAACGGTTACGGTGGTTTTTTGGGAAGGCGCCGAGGCGCCGTCAGTCGTTCCGCCCGGTGTCACTTCAGTCTCGGTCGGTGTAGCAGATGAATCACCGGATTGCTGAGTCGCAGATTGATCAGTTTGAAGTTGGCGCGCGGCGACTTCGGGCTTGATCAGAACGCCGACTGCGTCCAGATAGACTATGGCATCAGGACTCCCGAATTGAAGACCTTGAAATCGTCCACTCTCGCTGACGTTGGTTGCATAGCCGAAGTAGTCACGGCTCCGCAATCCTTCACGGATCGCGTCGAGCAAAACATCGGCGTCGCGAAGACGCGGCAGGTAGTTGTAAGTGCCCAGAATCTCCCATAGCTTCTTCACGCTGACATAATCCTGCTCGCGCCACAGCCATTTATCTAACTCCATCCGGAGCAGCGCAGGCGACCATTTAGTAATGAGCTGTTCGCTCGACTTCATGCGCCTGGCTGCTCTAACCACGTAGCTGTCGTCGTTGCCGCCGCTGATGCGCGTCGCTTCCCACTCGACGGGGCCGGTCCCTTCCTGCGTCGGAACCAGCAGCCAGCAGTAGGCTTCGTTGATACGAAGGTCAACGGTCTTGTCGCTGCGGTCGGCGTTCTCCTTCGCCTGCTTGCGCTGGTGCCCGTCCAGATTCAGCGCCTCGGCGTCGTCCATCACCGATTTCCACGCCATGTAACGGCGGGTCTCCTGCTCCAGCCCCGGCAGGACATCTTTCTCCGGCGCGACGAAGGCAAGCATGTTGCGAAAATTGCGAGGCGAGGCGCCACGGTTGTTCAGGATTTCAGTAGCGGCGCGGATCGCGTTGCTATCCCGATTCCCGGCCTTGTGAACGTCGGCGGGGTTCAGGATGACCAGGCGGGCCGCCAGATCATCAGGAATGTCGGATGACGGCACGCAGATGTGGACGGCCTTGAAGTCGGAGCGCTCACGAATTTTCTTCAGGCGGGTGACGATCGCCAGCTCCACGTCTGCGGGGGCGAACTGCTGAGCGCGGTCGCCCACCGTGCGGGTCAGGTTCGGCGGCAGGTCGTACCAATAACGCTGATTGCTGCCGTACAGATGCACGAGCTTGTCAATCATCCTACCCAGCGCGTCGTTGAAGACTGAAACCTGCTCGCCCGGCTGTGCCACGCCAAGTCTCACTCGTAAGTCTTCGATACCGCGAACACGCTGCTCCTTGACCGAAGGCGCGCTACCCAGAAAGATCGAGCGGGCCACGCGCCGCGCCGCCATCACCTGCCCCAGGCGCGGGTTCTCGGAGTCAATTCGGTAAGGTAATGAACGCGCCCCGTCGATGTCGGTCTCGATGACAGTATTCCATCCTTCCTGTAAATGTCGGGTCAGCTCTTCGCGCACGATCATCGCATCGAGCGGGATCGAGCCGGGCAGGATCAGCAGGCTGGCGTCCTGGCGCACCCACAAATCGTGAATCACTGCGGCCATCAGGCGCAGCACGCCGCGCGTCTTCTGGAAGCCTTCGATCGTCGCCCAGTCGTTATAGAGCCGGTCGAACACTTCCGGGTGGATCGGGTAGCAGTTCCTCATTCGCTCAAAGTAGACGCCTTCCTTGCACTCGGCAGGAAACTCGTTCCCATGCTGGCGATAGAGATCATTGAAGGCACGGCAAACGTCGTCGCGTGACGATCCGTCCTCCACTGGCAGGAAGAGCCGCCGGCGGACGATCTCGAATCCTTCTTCCGCGCCGACCGGTTTCCAGATCGATTCCATGCGGCCGAAGGTGTGTTCGATCTTTTCAAGCGCGAGCCGCCCCGCCTCGCCGCCGATCTCGGTATCGGATTCCGGAATCGAGGCGACGACCAAACTGTTTCGGCTGGCGCGCGCGGCCTCGGTTAACTCCTGCACAAAAGTCAGCACAGCTTCAAAGCTGCCGGAGACCAGTCCTGGCACGCCGTAAATCTTCCGCGCGTAAGCGATCAATTCATCAATCAGAATCAGACACGGGCCGCAGGCATCGAAGAGTTCCACCAGCGTTTCGGACCCGGGCGGGACGGAAGACTTATCTGCGTCGCGGACTATGTCGAAGAGTTTCGGGTCGCCCGCCTGCTCCGCGAGTTGCGCCGCCATCTCGCCCCAGAGCGTGCGGATAGAGATGCCAGGGAAGGTCGGCGGCTTGCGGACCTTCGTCGGGTTGAGCGCGGTGCCGACAAGAATGGCGACTTTGGTTCTGGGAATCTCCGTGACGCCGGCGCGCTCCGTAACTTCAGCCGCGTTGGGCATCTTGTCGAGTGGCGCCATGCCTCGCAGCAGATGATAGAGCGCGAGCATACTGTGCGTTTTGCCGCCGCCGAAGGCCGTTTTCAACTGGATCACCGGCTCACCACTTTTGCCGGACACGCGCCGCAGCGCCTGTACGAGCAGGCCACTCATCCCCTCGGTGATGTAGGTACGCCCGAAGAATTCGACCGGGTCCTGATACTCGACCTGAGCCGTGCCGCGCAGCACCTGCGATAGGTCGGCGGCAAATTCGGCCTGGCGGTAACGGCCCTGCGCCACATCCGGATGCGGTTCAGCGACGAAGCGCCAGGGCTGCAAACCCTGTCTTGGAACGGTCGTGATAACGCCGCCCTTGTCTCTTCTGGCCGCGTCTATCTTCGCCTCGCCGCGTTTGCGCTCAGACTCGGCGGGGGCAGATGCGCTAACAACTTCAGGCACCGCTTTCTTGGCCAGCGCGCCTGTATTGCCCGATCTGCCCGAGGTAGTTGATGCCCCGGTTGTGCCGTAGCGAACTTCACGGGCCAGCTCGCGGACACGCTCGGTGGCTTCGGCGTCGAGTTGTTCGAGCATGCGCGTCATCGTGTCGAGCGCGCGCCAGGTGTCTTCGTCCGCAGGCGCAACCAATCCGCGGTGCGCCCATTTGTTGCGGGCGCTGATCAACTCTTTGATCCAGTTGCGATGATCGCGGGTGAGCTTCGCCTTGAATAGCGTG
>WNGB01040600.1_pt1 | contig 10963 bp, 10 predicted proteins | sample 5400681 | NCBI WGS metagenome assembly WNGB01 (sample SAMN13153367, study PRJNA577476) | soil metagenome | isolation source: 115 cm soil or saprolite under grassland replicate 2 | place: USA:California | collected 2016-06-15 | reverse complement strand
TCCCCGGCCCGCCACCCAGGGCGGCTGCGGCGGCGGGGCTGGACGCGGGGACTGCGCGGCGGGCCGTGGCGGGGGAGCTGGACACTGCGTGGGCGGCGTGCACCGGGCGGGAGGCCAGTCCGTGGAACGCCGGGACCTGCCGGGCGTCGTTCCTGGACTGCTTCCACTGCGGGAACTGCCTGATCACCACAGCCCACCTGCCCCGGCTGCTCGCCCTGGCCGCGGACTTGGAACAGCGCCGCGAGCAGGTGAACGCCGCCGATTGGTGGCGGCGCTACGGCCCCGCGTGGGCGGCGATCCGCCACCACGTCTTGCCTGAGTTCACCCCCGCCGAGATCCAGGCTGCCGAGGCGGCTATGCCGGCCGACAGCCTGCTCGACCTGGCCGAGGGCGTCCGGGAACGGCCATGACACTGCCCGCTGCCAGCCTCTCCGCCGGGCCAGCCACCGCGTCCGCCGGGTCCGCCGCATCGGGCCTGCTGGTGCTGCACGGCCGGGAGCTGCGCGACGGCGCCCGGCTGGAGCAGACCTCCCGCTTCGGTAACGACAGGTGGGTGCTCACCCCGGCCATCTTGCAGCGGCACGAGCGGGGAGCTGTCCTGGACTTCACCCGGGTACCCGCCGCTCACCGGGCCGTGGCCAGGGAACTGTTCGACGGCCTGCTGTCCGGCCCGCTCCCGCCCGGCCTGCCCAGGGTCGCGATCACCACGGTCCGCAAGACCTTCACTGCCGTCGGTTACTTCCTGACCTGGGCCGCCACACGCGCAGCCGCCAGCCCGCCCGGCTACCCTGGCCGGGCTCACCCCCGCCGACCTGGAAGATTTCCACCGCCACCTGACGGCCACCACCCAGACCAGGGGAGTGCGGGCGCACTACCGGGCATCAGCCCGGCTGCTATGGCACTACCGCTCCACCCTCAGCGACCCGCTGTCATTCGACCCGGCCGGGCTGGACGGGTGGGGCGAGCCGAACCACTCCGCCCGGGGCGAGAACCGGACCGCCCGGATTCCCGAGGCTGTGATCGGGTCCTCACCGCTGCAGCCGAGGGACCCCCGCTGCACGCCGCCCGGCTCGCCGGGCCCGGCCGGGCCCTGCGCCCCGGCGCGCTCGAAGAACTGCTCGCCGGCTATGAGCGCGGCCACCGGCCGCTGCCCGGGTTCCGCGGCAAGCCCAACGCCACGCTCCTGGCCCGCAAGCTCGGCTGCTACCCCTCCACCTTTGGACAACCGGCCGCACCGCTCACTCACCCACAATGCCGGATGGTTGCCGGCCTCGAACCGCGGCCGGACGTCGGTGAGGTAGTGGTCGAGCACGCCGACGATCCAGTCCATCTCCGGGATGGTGAACACGGTGCGGCGCTTGGGCGGGCTCCCGTTGGAGGACTTGCCCCACCGGACGAACAGGGCACCGTAGCGGCCGAAGTCCGGCATCTTGGGGTTGCGGCGCAGATCAGACAGGTCCAAGCCGCACATCTCCCGGCGGCGCAGGCCGTAAGCGTAGAACGTTTTCAGCAGCGCAGAGTCCCGCATCGCGGTCAGCGCAGCGCGAACGAGGCGTTCGAGAACGCCCGGGAGGCCGCCGGGCTGCCCGCCGAGCTCGACCTGCATTCGCTGCGGCACTCCATGATCACGCATCTTGTGGAGTTCGACTACCCGGAGAGATTCGTTCAAGATCAAGCAGGTCACGCCGTCGCCGCCACGACGGCGATCTACACGGGCGTGTCGGATGAGTACCGCAACCGGCTGCTGAAGAGCAAACTCACCGCACGCCACGCTGGGCTGTGGGAGGGCGGCCAGCCGTGATCAAGAAGATGGGCATCCGGTGGAACCTGCGCAAGCTCATGGCTGCCTCCGACATGTTCCAGACCACCGACCTGGTGCCGCTGCTGGCCGAACGCGGCATCCACCTATCGCGTGAGCAGGTGTTCCGGCTGGTCACCCAGCCGCCGCAGCGGCTGTCGATGGACACCCTCGCGGCGTTGTGCGACATTCTCGGCTGCACCCCGAACGATCTGATCGAGGTCGAGACGGTGAATGCCGAGGTCCGCAAGACCGCCGAGGAGGTCGCGGGCACGGCTCCGGCGGTGCGCCGCACCTCGATCCGCAGGCCCGCGGGACTGTGACGCCGCCGTCGACGGCCGCCCGGCTGGCCCGCCAGGCGGCCCGGTTGGAGGCCGCGATGACGGCGGCGGTGACCCAGCTGACCGCGGCCCTGCCGGTGTTGAGCAACGATGAGGCCACGGCAGTGCTGGAGGCCGCGGTGCCGATCACGGTGAGGAGCCCGGCCTGGTTTCTGGAGGAGCTGGCCGGGCACATGGCCGCGCATCCCGGCGCGCTCACCTCGGGCGATACGCGTTGCCCGCCGGTGCTGCTGCGGCTGACCCACGTCCTGCACGACGCCGGGTACCAGGTCGTCCGTCCGGGGTGTGCACGCTGCGGCAAGATCCACCTGGACCTTCGGCAGCCGCGGCCTGAGGGTCGGATCTGCGGCACCTGCGATGCGCGTTCACGGAAGGGAACGTGCGCGCGCTGCGGCGCCACCGAGACGAAGATCGTGGCCAAGCGGCCGGAAGGCGGGATCTGCAACCCCTGCTACCGGAAGGACCCCCAGGTCGTCGAGGAGTGCAGCGGGTGCGGCCGCGTCCGCTGCCCGGCAGTACGCCTGCCCGGCGGCGGCTCACTGTGCCGCGCGTGCTGGAAACGGCCCACGCACACGTGCGTGTCCTGCGGCACGACGGCGGCCGCCGCTTTGCTTGACGACGAGGGGGCGTACTGCCACCTGTGCTACAACCGGCACCGGCGACCTCGCCGGCCTTGCGGGCGCTGCGGCAGGCTCGCACGGATCGCCCGCAACGTCACCGGCGGCCAGCCCGACCTCTGCGACAGTTGCTACCGGGGACCACAAACAACCTGCTCCCGCTGCGGCCGGATACGCCCCTGCCAGCGGGTGAGCTCCGGTGCGCCGATCTGCCACACCTGCTACGCCCGCGACGAGCGGCCACGCGTGACCTGCAGCCGCTGCCAGCGGGATCTCCCGGTGATGGCCTACTGGCCGATCGGGCCCGTCTGCCAGACCTGCTACACCGCCATCCTGAGGTCCCCGGCCGAATGTGCTCGCTGCCGGACCTCCCAGCCGCTGATCGCCCGAGACGACGGCGGCGCCGGCGTCTGCGGGCCCTGCACCGGGCACGATGCCGGCTACACCTGCCGCCAATGCGGACGCTCCGGAAATCCGTACGGCCACGGGCGATGCGCCCACTGCGTCCTCGCCGGCAGGGTCAACGACCTGCTGGCCGGCCCCGACGGCACCGTCTCGCCTCAACTGCAGCCACTGGCCGAGGCCTTCGCCCAGGTCCACCTGCCGTTCACCGCGATCCAATGGATCCGCGAAAGCCCCAGCGCAAAGCTGCTGGCTGGCCTCGTCGCCGGCCATTCAGCCACGCGCTCCTGGACGAACTGCCACCCACCAGCGGCCTCCATTACATCCGGCAAGTCATGGTCCAGACCGGCGTGCTGCCCGAACGACACGAGGACCTCGAACGGGTCCCGTCCTGGCTCGAGCATCACCTGGTCGGCAAACCGGCCGGGCACGCCAACCTCGTCCGCCCGTTCCTGCACTGGTTCCTGCTGCGGCGAGCCCGCAGCCGCGCGTCCACACGCCGCTACCCGGTCTCGGCCGGCCGTGATCTGCGCCGCCGGGTCCTGGTCGCCCTGGAGCTGCTGACCTGGCTCGACAAGCAGGGAATCACGCTGAAGCAGCTGCGCCAAGACGACCTCGACCGCTGGCTCGACGAGGAGGACACCCAGCGCCGCAACCGCATCCGCTACTTCCTGACATGGACCACCGGCCGCGGGCTCACCCGACAGCTCAGCGTCCCGCTCAGCCCACGCCAGCAGCCAGCGGATCTGCTCGGCGACGACGAACGCTGGCAGCTGCTGCAACGGTGCCTGACCGATGAGGCACTGCCCGTCGACGTCCGGGCAGCAGGCGGGCTCGTCCTCCTGTTCGGCCTCCAAGCCCAGCGGATCCGGCACCTCACCGCCGACCACGTCGAACTGGGGGACGACGACACCTACCTGAGCGCTGGCCGGCACCGGATCCTGCTCCCGCCCCGCCTCGGCGCGCTCATGACAGAGCTGGCCGCCCGGCCGCCGGCCCGGCTCATGATCTCCCACGGCCCCCGAGCACCCCGCTGGCTGTTCCCCGGCCGGGTCCCCGGGCAGCCGATCGACAACCACAGCCTCACCAACCGGCTGAACCGCCACGGTATCAGCGCCCGGCCCGCCCGCAACGGAGCACTCGCCGCCCTCGCCGCCGCCCTGCCCGCCGCCATCCTCGCCGACCTGCTCGGCCTCCACGTCAACACCGCCGTCCGCTGGGTCAACTACGCACGCCGCGACTGGACCGACTACCTCGCCGCCCGGGCCACAGATTCCGGCAAGCCAGGGCGGGACGAGTAGCTCGCTGTCCGCGGCATGAGCGGAAGACAGTCTGCCTTCTGGAACAGGCTCATTGCGGTCCTGGATAGCATTCGCGGAGAATGACCGCTGTGGCTGGAGTCCTGGAAGGGCTGATCCTGATCCCAGTTTCGGGCCCGGCCCGGCCGCTCCCACCAGACGTACCGACGGTGGCACTAGCGATCGACGGAACTTGCCTCATACCCCTCACAGACGCTGTCCGCGCCCCTTTTCACCAGGCGGGCCGCGATGCAGCCAAGGTCGAGGGATTCTACGAGCTGACCCAGGGCATCGCCCGCTGGGCCCAGGAGCTGTAACGGGGATGGATGGTGCTCTACGCCCACTGTGAGTTCTTCGGCGGAGACGGTATCCACGCCGCCATTGCCTGGCACCAGGAGTCGATCATCTTCGGCCCCCGCTTTACCCGAACGCGCGGAGAACTTGCAGACCCGCCCTACCAGGCTGCAGACTCGCCGGACATGGCGATCAACGCCGGACTGCGGGCACTTGGCATTCAAGCTGCTGGCCGACACGACGAATTTGCCACCATCGGTCTCGACAAGCACCGGTGGACCAACGACTGGCTCACAGAGTAGAGCCCGGCCCCCACGCGCCCGGGCAGCCGACAGCCCGATCGGCGGCATGAGAGTGCCTGCCGGAGAATGGCGGCAAAGACACGCAGCCGACCTCTCTTAACCGCAAAGCATGCTTCCGGCCGGCCTGGTGGGCCAGACTTGCGGCGTGGAGATGACGGTCTATGTAGAGGACTGGCAGCTGGACTGCTGCGACGAGCCGTTCAGCGTCGGCTCACACGTTTCCTGGACACTCATCCGGGGCCGTTCCGACTGGATCCAGACCATCCTCGGCCCCGGCACCGACATCACAGTCGGCGCCAAAGAAGAGCATCACGGAAGGATTCCAGCCAGCGCCCCGGCGACGCAGGGCACAGTGAATGACATCTACGCGGTCTGGTGCCAGTACGCACCGCCGACCGGGAGCCCGGGACCTCTGGAAGCAGTTCCCGGGTCCGGCTTACTCATCCCGGTGACACAGGCGCACCGTTTCGGCCGTCACCACCACCACAGCCAGGGGAAGTTCATCGGGTACATCGCCCAGCTCCGCGTCGGCTGACCCGGCGACCGTACAAAGGCACGTCTGCACTCGGAGCGGCATGACAGTGCGCCGGTCGCGGCATCCGCAGGGGTCAGGGCAGGGCAGGATCCGGGTGGCCGGAAAAGAAACTGTTTGCAGAGCCGTCGTCGATGAGCGAGTTGTCCGCCAGCCATTGCACGGCACGGCGGCTGGCCCGGGTGTCCCGGAAGGCGTACCAGGTCGGCAGCAGGTCCGGATGTTCTTCGCAGAGTTCGTCTTTGAACCGGCGGAAGGCTCCCTTGCCTTGGATAGCCCGTGCCAGCCTGCGCCTGGCGCCCTCATCGGTGATTCCGTCGGCGAAGTCGGCCATGTCCTGGTACCAGATCCAGGACGGCAGCGGCTGGATGACGATCAGGTCCAGTTCATCGAGGTCGACTGGTGTCTGGCCGTCGATGCCGGTGTCGGCTGTCCAGAACGCGATCTCGCCGGTGTCCGGGTTGATCAGCCAGTGGTGTTCGTAGTCGGTCTGGTCGGCCAGCGCGTTGGCGATCTCCTCCAGATCGATGCTGCTCAGGTCAAGCACCAGGCCAGGATAGATCTCCCCCGCTACCTGCGCTCAAGTACCGGAACGCCCGGCCAGCGGCAAATGCGGATGAGCCAGCAGCCGGGGTTGCATGAATATTCATCTGGGCCAGCAACTATCCCTGCTTACCGCCGCTGGCCCACGAAGGCGATGCGGTTGGCCTGGATATCTCCGGCGTCGATCGCTGCCTGCTCGTCGTTGTCGCTGACACACCGGCCAACTCGGGAAAGAAAGAGGGCCTGTAGCTAAGCAACTGCAGGTCAAACCGGGCGTCAAGCGCCACCGCTCGTCAGGCGTCACGCCGCCACAGCCTACGCCCGCCCACCCCAGCCACATCCACCTTGAACCCACAGGCCGACGACCGCGATCCGCGGCACGAGCGGAAGCCCAGTTCTTGAGGGACCTCGGTGCGAGGTCGCCGGCAGGTAGACGAGACAAGGTGACGGCGAGAGCCCCAAGGGTCCTACGCGTGTGGCGGCTCACTGGATGATCGCGCGCGAATCGCGGCTAGAAGAGTGCGTGCCTCACCGCGGCTATGCGCCATGAGCGGACGTCAACAAGTCGCGCGGGCAGGGGTACGCCTTTCACGTGCACCGTGTGCTTTAGCGCGGATGTCGGCCATCACCACATCGAGGGTTTGCTTGACCTCCGTCCACTGCGGCGGTATGCGATGCCAGCCAGCTATAAGCAGGCTGGACAAATGGCAGAGCTATTATAAGCTTAGAGTCGGGAGGGCACCGGAGGCTCATACCATAGCCGTGCCATCGATTGAGGGAGAAGTACGGGCCCTTGAGGAGCAGCGTGGAGGCCTATCGAGTAATCTTGATGGCTGCCGCCTAGACCAAGGTTAGATTCATATGCTTCGAGTGGCACTTCTGTCTGAATCAGACTTCACCATCACTGGGCATGGAGTCCATAGCGCGTTTCTTGATAACCTGCGTCATCTTGACTGTGCTAATGACTTGCTGCGAATAAGCCCATGGCGTCTCAGGCGCTCAGATATACTCCATGCCCACTCTGCGGGCCCAGTTGCACTAGCTCTGATGGCTCGGCATACTGGACCTCGTGTGGTCACGGCACACGTTACTCATCAGTCCTTTGCCGGAAGCCTCAGCTACGCCGACACTCTCGAGACATACATTAGAGGGTACTTGGGATATTTCTATAGCCAGGCGGACCTTATTATAGCCGTCAGTCCTGCCGTGTACTCTGAATTGCGCACGATGGGAGTAACGCGTCCCATCAAAATAATACCGAATACTGTTGATTGCGTATACCTCCACAAAGTAAGGCGGAGGCGCTCAGAGATCCGCGCAAGACTGGGATGGAGGGGTAAGGATGTAGTCTTGGCAGTAGGACAAATCCAACCCAGAAAAGGGGTTCTAGAATTTATCAAATGCGCTGAGCGCCTTCCACAGGCAAACTTCGTCTGGGTTGGCTCATTTCTGTTCGGCCCCCTCTCGGCGGAGCGAGAACAGCTGAAAGGAATCATCCGCAGCGCGCCCCGCAATGTTTCTTTTACAGGCCTGCTACCAAGGCAGAGCGTCTATGAGTACTACGCGGCATCCGATATATTCTTTCACCCATCTCGCCATGAAACCTTTGGCTTGGCAATCCTCGAGGCGGCGGCGACAGGCAAGCCTTTAGTATTGCGTGACCTGCCGGCATACCGAACTCTCTTTGGAGATGGTTATATCGCCACGAATGATAATTTTGCTGATGTTATTAGAATGCTAATTATGGATGATGGCCGTCGCCATGATCTCGGCAGCAAAGCACTTGAGATTGCACGCATTTACGACTGTCGTGGGCACCGGGCCGACCTAAGGGCAGCTTACGCCCATGCCACAGAAATCCACGACGCTAGCGAGAAGAAGATAGGGTGGCTTCCGTTATGGATCGCAAAGTCTTATCGTGAGCACTAATTAGTTCTCTGACCGCGAAAAATAGCAACGTAAGACAGACACCTATCCCAACCAAATTGAAGTAGTGAAGATTGATAGTTCGCACAGGGATGAACTGCATCCAGCTCGCTTTCCATCGTCCTTGATGATGGTAACTGGTCCGAATGCTCTGAATAAAGACGCTCACCATAAGAATCACATAGATGATCTGTAGCAGCCGTACACTCAATCTATTACGGTAAGAACTAGACAAGGCAACGTTTTCAAGGTACATGCGGGTTTCGAGATTCTTGTTGAGGTCCGCCTCTAGGTACTCTTTCAGAGTGGTGAGGCACTCTACATCCGTGTAGAGTTGCACTTGATAAGTGAGCACGAAGGTTAAGGCATAAGGTCCTAGAACTACTATGAGTGACCTATGGGCAACCAATCCGGCAGACACGATGGCAGCCGCAATCAGTCCTGAGAAGTACACAAACTGCTGCGCACTAACGGTCATTTGCTGAAGACGGCCAGATAGGTGCCCGAAGTACTCAAGCTTCGCCTGAGTTACATCAGCCTCGATGCCCGAACGAGCATTAATACCCGTGTTCTCTTTCGGCCCTTGAGGTGGAGTCATAGCATATCCCCCGTATTGTGTAATTTATGGCATCCCATCCTACAGCTCTTTCGTGTCCAGGATGAGGTTTTGCGCAGAATGAGAGCAGTGGTGATGGTTTGCTGCTGGGAGCTATCGATGGCGGTCAGTTCGATCTCTGCAAAATGGGCCGAGCATCAGGACGGACATAGGTGGGCGGAGGGTCATCAGGCGGGTAGGCCACCCGGTAGCGCCTGAAGAGAGGTTCACGGAGTGCTGTGGTCCTGAACTGCTCGTGGACTGGCGGCGCCTAGGCAGGATCTTCCGATTGGCGAAATCAGCAACGATTAACAGTGCCCGGATCGGCGTCCACTCGGGAAGCGAGGAGTGCCCGCTCATCGGCATGACCGAGCCGACAACCCGCCGATCATCCAGATCTGCGCGCGGAGAGGGCTGCAGCGCCACGTTCCGTTCGGCGAGCAGAACGGCGGGGATGTGCGCGGTTAGCACAGGACCATCCGTCACACTCTGTGGTCATCGAGAGGCCTGGACGTCACGCCGGTCCAACGCTCCCCGCAAGCCCACCGGCAGTAGATCCACCGCTGACGGGCCACGTCCATGATCGTGGTGTATGAGAGTTGCACCTCGTACTCTCATGGGTGGAATCACCTCAATTGTCATCTCGGAAAGAGGCTCCGCGTCAGCGCGGGGTGAGGACGTCGAACTCGTTGCCCTCCGGGTCGGCCAGGCACGTCCACGAGACGTCGCCCTGGCCGAGGTCGATGTCGGTGGCGCCGAGAGCCCGCAGCCGGGCCACCTCCGCCTCCCGATCGTCACCGGGGTAGGGCCGGAGGTCGAGATGGACGCGGTTCTTCACGGTCTTCCTGTCGGGCGTGCGGAGGAATTGGAGATACGGCCCGACACCCTTGGCGGAGCGCAGCACCGCGTGATCGCCGGTCACCTGGTGCAAGGTCCAGTCCATCGCCTCGCCCCAGAACCGGGCCATGGCCCGCGGATCCGCGCAGTCGACCGTCACCGCAGCCACTGGCCCGGTGTCCCGGCCGCCCGGCCAGGGCGCCAGCACGCAGAACTCGTTGCCCTCCGGGTCGGCCAGGACGGTCCATGAGACGTCGCCCTGGCCCACGTCGGCGCGCGTCGCGCCGAGATCCTGCAGGCGCGCGACCAGGTCCGCCTGATGGGCCGCAGACGTGGTGGCGAGGTCGAGGTGCACGCGGTTCTTCACCGTCTTGGGTTCCGGGACGGCAATGACGTCGATGCAGACGGCCACGGGGTCGGGATAGGCGAAGCCCACGGGTTCGAGGTTGGTCACGCCGGGTTCCTCGCTGGAAACACCCCAGCCGAGCGCCTCCGCCCAGAACCGGCCGACCGCGGAGTCATCCCGGGCATTCATCGCAATCTGAACAAGCCGCAGCGCCATGCCGCCAACCCTATGCCCAGGTGGCGAACTGTAATGAACCGGCCAGAGGGCCATACACCACTCCCGTGGACGCCAACCAGCCCTCCGCTGGTTTCCGGGGACCACGGACAGTGCTTGACGCTCGGCGTCGTCATCCGCTCGCCGCGTGGTCTGGGTCAGGTTGTGAGGAGCACGCAGTCTCGGATGGTGATCGGCGTCCCCTGCTTCGGCGGTCCGGGCTGGCGTTAATGCCTAGGTGGCAGGGTGCCGCAGACGGCGACGCTGCCCAGGCCGTTCTGCATGTTCGCCCACACGCCTTCGGTCGGCCCCAGCGGACCCGGTAGCACCTTCGGGTGACCGATCGCCGCCCGGCGACATTCCACCCGGCAGCCACCTTCGGGTGACGCCCCACGGCGGCCCGGGTTCGTACCGTTCCCGAAGAGCCGGGCCATCAGGGCCGGGCTGGGCCCCAGCCACCGGGGGTCAGCAGCCAAGGGAGCATGACATGACCACTGCAAGCAGCCGGGACCCGGCCCCGCGGGGCAACGGGGTGGGGCGCAGGATGACCGGGCCGGTAGGAGGTTTCGTGGTCCGCCGCGCCCGTCTGGTGCTGGTGGTGGCACTGCTGGCCGTGGTCGGGTTCGGCGTGCTCGGGGTCGGCGCGTTCGGCAAGCTGAAGACCGGCGGCTTCCAGGACCCGGGCGCCGCGTCGACAACCGCGCAGACGCTGACCGACCAGCGCTTCGGTGGCTCTGCCGGTGTCGTCCTGCTCGTCCACGCCGAGGCCGGGACGGTCGACGGCGGCGCCGCACGGGCAGCGGGCGCCGAGGCGGCGCGCCGTCTTGCGGCGGTGCCGGGCGTGTCGAACGTGACCTCCTACTGGCAGACGCGCAATCCCGGCCTGAGGTCGAAGGACGGCCACTACGCGCTCGTCCTG
>WNGB01028650.1_pt1 | contig 10963 bp, 11 predicted proteins | sample 5400681 | NCBI WGS metagenome assembly WNGB01 (sample SAMN13153367, study PRJNA577476) | soil metagenome | isolation source: 115 cm soil or saprolite under grassland replicate 2 | place: USA:California | collected 2016-06-15 | reverse complement strand
CTCGACGTACAGTTCATGCTTGATCTGTGTCAAAACAGAAGAGTGATTGTGTCTCTATTGAACTCTGGTGGCGGATCTTGTCATTGGAGTGTAGCCGTGGCTAATGAGAGAGTCGGCCAGAGAGCTTTGCATGAGGGCGACGAAATCTAGCGGGGTCAATTGTTAGAGTTCAGCGGGCAGCGGAAGCAACGTGGCCTAAGAAAAGGCAATGCAGTGATCACGCAAGCCAAAATCTGCGCTGTCGCACACCACAATCGAAGTGCGGCCGCGTTCATCCAAGGGTTTACGCAAGAGCTGACGTGCCGGGCCGGCAACAATCGACTGTAAGCCCTTCAATCAATGCACGTGCTCTGGCATCGTCCAGCCTTTGAGTAATCACGAACATGTACAAGCACATTCTCATTCCAACGGACGGCTCTGATCTGTCCCAGGAAGCTATCGAACATGGTATCGCGTTGGCCAAAGCCGTCGGAGCGAGGGTCACCGCTCTCACTGTAACCGAGCCGTTCTATGTCTCCGCATTTGAGCCAAGCATGGTTGAGCAGTACAAGAAGCATGTTGCCGCACTTGCAGCGAAACATCTCGACACCGCAAAGAATTCCGCCAGCGCATCAAATGTATGCTGTGAGCTGGTGCGCCTTGAGCACGAACACCCGTATCAGGCGATAATCGATGCCGCACAAGCGCGGGGATGTGACATCATAGTGATGGCGTCTCATGGCCGCAAAGGTATTTCCGCAATCGTGCTCGGTAGCGAAACCGTCAAGGTGCTAACCCACAGCCCGATTCCGGTCGTGGTCGTTCGGGGCCAAAAGAGATCGGACTACTTTGCCGCCTCATAATCTGACGATGCCGCACTAGCCATCATCACGGAGGATGGCAGCCGGCACTCACAAGGCGCGGGATCCATCGCACCCGGCATGCGCGGGCTCGGTCTCGTCCTTCGCCCACCGGTGAAAGAAACTCTGTCACCGCAGCGCATCAAAGCGCTCTCATTCTAAGGCGTGCAGCAACAGGACCTCCTCCTCTGGCGATAGTTGGGAGATGTCATCCTTATCAGGGCGCTCCCCATCAATTCCCTTGCTGCCCGGTTTCGTGTCCGCGCTCAGCGAGCGATACAAAGCCTCTGCGGCTGTCCGCAGCGCATCCCTGTGGACGGCATCCTCCGGCGGCATCGATGCTACCGTGTTGGCCAAGTCACGAAGAATGTCTGCGAACAGGGCATAGTGGAAATGCATGCGAACCGATTTGCGGGTATCGGCATCGCCCGGCCGATCGAGTGTCAGGGACACCCCGGTCTGATCAAGATGCGCGTCAAAACGGGCTGTGTTCTGAAATGTCCCTATGTACAACTTGTCCGGATATTCCAATGCGACTTCGGCTTTGTCCGGGATCGGTCTTGTCATGGCGCTCACCTCAACGGTTCATATCGTTCAAATACGTCGGCGGCTCTGCAGTAAGCACGTTGAACGACTCAAAGAACCGGCCAGTCCGGTTCCATTCGGTGCCTAAGGAAGCAATCCCGACGGCAATGACGAGCAACAGCAACACCGGCGACCATTCGCACGACGCGATTGATAGACCACCACCCGCCGGACTCTTTGACCTGAATCAACGAACGCGCGATGACTTAACCGCACCTCCTCATATCGCCTGCGCCTCGAACTCTAGTGGGTTCTGGGAGGCAAGCTGGCATCGAGGGTAGAGATCGTTCGCATGTGGATCATCCCTTCAGAGCGCCTGGTCCGCCGAGCGCTGATCGCGACCGCCTTAGCGGGGCTTCTGCTCGGGCTTGCAGCCCGCGCCACCGACCATAAGGCGCTCGCCGATTGGATCTGGGCGGCCGCAACCGTGCCGGTCGTGCTCGGTCTTGCGATTGCGATCACGCGCGACCTCTTGGCGGGGCGCATGGGGGTCGATGCGATCGCGCTCCTGTCGATGGCAGGCGCGCTTGCGCTCCGTGAGAACGTCGCCGCGGTTGTTGTCGCCGTCATGTATGCGGGCGGCAACGTGCTCGAAGACTTTGCGGTCGAGCGCGCCGAGCGCGACCTCAAATCGCTCGTCGACCGCGCGCCGCGCATCGCTCACCGGCTGCAGGAATCGACGATCGTTGATATCGCAGTGGATGATGTCGCCCTCGGCGACATCATCCTGGTGCGCGCCGGCGAAGTGATTCCGGTCGACGGCATGATCGCGAGCGCAAGCGCCTTGATCGACGAAGCTGCCCTCACTGGCGAGCCCATGCCGGTCGCGCGGCGGGAAGGGGAGGCCACGCGCAGCGGCACCGTCAATGCCGGCGAGGCGTTCGAACTCCGCGCGACCGCCACCGCCGGCGAAAGCACCTATGCCGGCATCGTGCGCATGGTGCATGCGGCGCAGACCGCCAAGGCGCCGTTCATCCGGCTCGCCGATCGCTATGCGCTGCTCTTGCTCCCGGTCACCCTCGCGGTCGCGGGCGCGGCCTGGCTCTATTCCGGCGATCCCATCCGGGCGCTTGCGGTGCTGGTCGCCGCCACGCCCTGCCCGCTCATCCTCGCCGCGCCCGTCGCCTTCATCGCCGGCGTCGCGCAGGCCGCGCGGCTCGGCATCCTGATCAAGGGCGGCCGGCCGTTCGAGGCGCTCGCGCGCACGCGAACGGTGATGTTTGACAAGACCGGCACACTGACGGTCGGCGGCGCGCGCCTGGTGGCGATCGAGACCGCGCCCGGGGAACGCGCCGAGGAGGTGTTGCGGCTAGCCGGCTCGCTCGAGCAGGCCTCGCAGCATGTGGTGGCAGCCACGATCGTCGAGGCCACGCTCGCCAAGGGGCTCAAGCTGCAGGTGCCGACGCAGGTGCGCGAGACGCTCGGGTCTGGGCTCGAGGGCCTGATCGACGACCGCATGGTGCGGGTCGGCTCGCACCAGCTGGTGTACGGGCCGCGCAAGCCCGACGAATGGGCGGTGCGTGCGCTGCGACGCGCGGCCTGGCGCTCCGCGCTCAGCGTATTCGTGGCGGTCGATGGCCGCACCATCGGGGCGCTGCTTCTGGGCGACGAGCTGCGGCGCGAGACGCCACGAGCCGTGCAGGCGCTGCGCGCGGGTGGCGTTGAGCGCATCATCATGGTGACCGGCGACCGCTCCGACGCCGCCGAAACAATTGCGGCCGCGCTCGATCTCGACGCCGTGCTCGCCGACCGGGTTCCATCCGACAAGGTCGACGCAGTGAAGACCGAGCAGCGGCTCGCCCCGACCGTGATGGTCGGCGATGGCATCAACGATGCGCCCGCGCTCGCCGCTGCCGGCGTCGGCATTGCCATGGGCGGGCGTGGCGCCAGCGCCTCCTCGGAAGCCGCCGACGTGGTCATCCTGGTCGATCGGCTCGACCGCGTCTCCGACGCCATCGCGATCGCCGGGCGTGCGCGGCGCATTGCGATGCAGAGCATCGTGGCCGGCATGGCGATGTCGGGGATCGCGATGGGCTTTGCGGCGATCGGCTGGCTGCCGCCGGTCGCCGGCGCGCTGACGCAAGAGGCAATCGACGTGGCGGTCATCCTCAATGCGTTGCGGGCACTCACGCCAGGCCGCAAGGCGGGGCGTACCGTCCTCTCGGTCGCAACCGCGACAGCTTTGCGGCACGATCACGAGGAAATGGAATCCGGACTAGACCGGCTGCGCGAGATCGCGGATGCGCTCGACGACGCGCGCGGCGAGGCCGCGGTCGCGCTGATCGGGGAAGCCAACCAGATCATTGCCCGGCAGGTGGTGCGGCACGAACGCGAGGACGAGAGCAAGGTCTATCCCAATCTCGCGCGTTTTCTCGGCGACAGGCATGGGCTCGGACATGGGCTCGGCGCCATGAGCCGGGCACACCGCGAGATCATCCACCTCGCGCGCCTCTTGACCCAGCTCGCGGACGGGCTGACCGCCGATGATACCGACCGCTATCTGATCCGCGACGCGCAGCGCGTGATCGAGTCGATCGAGGCATTGGTGCGTATTCACAACGCCCAGGAGGAAGACATCTACGAGGGCGCCACTGTGGGCAGGGCGTGACGGTTCCGGGGGGCGCTCGGGAGGTTTGACGCAGGTCACCAACAAATTTCGGCTGTGGATTTATGATGCCTCGGAGAGATGCGAACCAACGAAATCCCCACCCAAGTGTTCTGAAACAAGTGTTCCGAAACCTGCAGCTATCGTGCGAATTGCAGGTACCGCTCTGCGATGCTTGCCGTAAGGTCAATTTCATTGGTGGCGTGGGGCACTGAGTTTGTCGTGACCAATCGACCGGACACTTCGCGCAGCGCGCTTTCTGTCTCCTGCGAAAACAATGCATGTACGGCGATGCACACCGCAGCAGATAGTCCTTCACGTCTAAGCTGCCGCGCTGTCTCGATCATTGTTCGCCCGGACGACACGATATCATCAATGAGAATCGGCGTTCGATCCTTTACATCGTGCAAGTCTGGAACTGTGATCTTCACATCTCTATCCCCAAGACGTTCTTTCCTGAGCACTCGGTATGGGGCGCGCGCCAACGTCGCAACTTCGCTGACCCACTGCTCACTTTCCACATCGGGCCCGATAAGAACAGCTCTCGCTTCGTTTCTCACAATCCATTCGGCTATCAACGGCGCAGAATGAACAACAGCGGTCCTAATTGAATATAGTTCAGCGAGGTTGCGGTGTCGGTGAAGGTGCGGATCGACCGTAACAAGCTCATCAAAAGCTGAAGATAATTGCCGAGCAAATGACGTAGAGGTCAGGGCCTCGCCCTCGTGAAAACGCTTGTCCTGCCGCATGTAGCAAAGGTATGGAGCGATGAGGCTGACTTTCGTTGCGCCCAACTCCTTCGCGTTGTCAGCAGCAAAAATGAGGGGCAGGAATTTCGGGTTCGGATGATCCAGAGTGCAAACAAGGATTACCGACGTGCCGCGTAGATCCTGCCGAAACCGCAGATACGTCTCGCCGTCTGGAAAAGCGCGGGTTTCCAATTCACCCAGATGTCCATGAAGGTGTTGCGCCAGCGACGTCGCAAGCGCCTCGTTGCCCGGCATGGGAAAAATGAGAAGCGTCATTCAGGGCCAATCTCGATGATCCGCGGGTTCGCGCAAGCGAAATCAAGCGCATAGCGTAGTTCGCCCGGCGTCTCGGCATGCACAGAGCACAAGGGTTCGCCCGCGCTCACTCGCTGATCAAGTTGGATGTAAAGCTCCACGCCCGCAGCTTTCGCCTCCGGCGCGCCGGCAAGCTTCGCCAAGCGCGCGATTTTTCGGTTATCGATTGACTTTATTCTTCCCGGAGCGGCTGCTAGCAGCGGGTGTTGATGCTTGGCAATTGTGGGTACGCGCATGCCTCCCTGGGCCTCGCAAATCCGCTGGAATTTGGCCCAGGCGCGACCGTTGGTGACGGTCTCCAGCGCGATGGATGTCCCTTCGCCCTCTCGTGCTGCACCTCCGAGCTCCAGCAAGGCGCCAGCCAGCGCGCAAGCCCGATCCCGAAGCATTGCGGATGCCGAAGACGCGTTTTGCAGCACGGCCAGCACGTCACGGGCTTCGAGCGCCGGACCAATTCCTCGCCCGACGGGCTGAAGACCATCGGATAAAATCACACGTGCTTTGAGCCCAAACAGGTTGGCGATATCAATCAGCCGTTGCGAAAGAACTTGTGCGGACTCCGCATTTCTTACCTTTGCGGTCGGGCCGACCGGCATATCCAAAACGAGATGCGAAGATCCTGCTGCGATTTTCTTCGAGAGCACGGAGGCTACAAGTTGCCCTTCGCTGTCCACATCGAGCGCGCGCTCGATACGGATGAGAATGTCATCGGCAGGGCTGAGGCGAACCGAACCGCCCCAGACGATGCAGCCATATTCCTGTTCAACGACTCGACGGATCGAAGGCAGGTCGAGGTCCACCGGAGCCAGCGTTTCCATCGTGTCAGCAGTACCCGCTGGCGACGTGATCGCGCGCGACGAGGTCTTCGGCATCGTCAGCTCGTGCGCCGCCACGATGGACACCACGATGGGAGTCGTGCGATTTCCGGGGAGACCACCGACAGAGTGCTTGTCCAGTATAGGGGCACCTGCCCAGCTGAGGCGCTCCCCAACATCGACCATGGCCTTCGTAAGGGCGACTGTTTCCTGATTGTCGAATGGCAATGCAGCACATGCCGTGATGAACGCCGAGAGCTCGACGTCGGAATATTGGCCCTCGACAATGTCACCAACAATCTGCGAAAGAGCCTGCTGATCAAGACGATGGCCGTAAATCCGGCTCCTCATGCTGCGCAGAGACTCGACCAGTTGAGGATGGCTCGCGTCGAGAAGGTCACCTTCCTTAACTGCGAGGCGTTCCCAGGCAATTTCAGAAAGACCAGCCTCGTCAGTTTCGAGTAGGTCGGAGGCAACCTGATGCAAAGTGGCTATAATTTCATGCCTGCCGTTGCGCAGCAGAACGCGGGATTGCGGCGTGAGACCTTCGGAACGGCAGACGTGGCAGTCGGTCCGCATATACACGACTGCTTCCTGGTGAGTCCGAATACCTAGGCGCCGTGCCTTGAGATAATGCACCTAGCCATCTCATCAACTCGTTCGAATCGGCATGGGCTGAAAACATTGAAAGGTTTTGTACCTCTGCCCGGACTGGGATTTGCTCCCCATGAATTTTCACGCTACTGACGCCGGCCATTATCGCCGCGCCACGCGTGCCGGCTGCCTGAAACCCGGCAAACAGGATGGTGCTCTTTGGATCAGGGGCATAGCGCTTCAGGTGATGCAGCACTCGTCCGCCAGTGGCCATGCCGCTCGCCGAAATGATGATCTTCGGCACCGGAATGGCCGTGAGCGCTTTCGACTCTTCCGTAGTTCGGACGTATGTTGCAACGCTACACGCCCTCCGACATTCAGTTTCTGGCAATCTATGGTCTTTGAGGGTCCGGCAGAAGACATCGCTCGCATCGATGGCCATGGGGCTATCCAGATAGACTGGCACATTTTGTAGAGATCCTGCGGCCCTCAGCTCTTGCAGATAATACATCAGGCTCTGTGCGCGGCCGACCGCAAAAGCAGGAATGACGACGGTGCCACCTCGCCGAACGGTCCTGGCTATGATGTCACCGAGCGCTTTCTTAGGATCCAATTGATCATGCGTTCTGTCGCCGTAAGTCGATTCGACAAGCAGGTAGTCTGCGGAAGCAACTGATTCCGGGTCAAGCATGATTGGATCGCCATAGCGGCCTATATCTCCCGAAAACACGATCGTCTTGCCTTCAGCTTTCACCTGAACTGAGGCAGCCCCCAAGATATGACCAGCTCTCCGGAGTACGATTTGAACGTGGTCACCGAGTCCTTGCTCCACGCCAAAAGGAACGCGCTTGAGTAACTTGAGCGCGTCGCGAGCGTCCTGCTCTGTGTAAAGAGGTAAGGCAGGCTTGTGCTTGGAAAACCCATGACGATTGGCGAACTCTGCATCCTTCTCCTGAAGGTGGCCTGCGTCCGGCAGAAGAATCGCGCATAGATCCGCAGTTGATGAGGAGCAATAGATGGCCCCTCGAAACCCATTCTTCACCAGAAGGGGCAGGTAGCCGGAATGGTCGAGATGAGCATGCGTCAGCAGGACCGCCCGCAAGGAGGATGGAATAACAGGCGGCCGGTCCCAGTTCCGTAGCCGCAGCTCCTTCAGGCCCTGGAAGAGACCGCAATCGACCAGATAAGGCTGCCCCGTGAGCTCAATGAGGTACTTCGAGCCCGTAACAGTTCCGGCAGCTCCCAAGAAGGTGAGCCTCATGTCGACAACGTCCAGTTCGAGCAAGCGAGCCGCCCTTGACAGCGTATGCCGAGGCGACGTGGGCACCACTATTATGGGGACCATTATTAGACGCACTATGTCCGAAGCTGGAATACCTGCGTTTGAGGTGAATCAAACCATCCAGCAGCCCGTAGCCGGCTCCGTGCGCATGGCGGCGACTCGCCAAGGCTGAGACAGGTGCGCTTACAAGAGCCGAGCTTGCACATGTTGATGTGCGTCAATACGCACGTGAAAAACCTGGCCGACAGTTCAGCAATTCGCAGGACCTGATCCGGAGAAAGTGAATGACACGAGTCCTAGTGACCTTAACGTCCGCCGCCTTTATCGCGCTGGGCGCATCCGCCTGGGCGCAAGCGTCCGATCCCCATCATCCCGAAGGCGCGGCTCCGGGCGCGGCGCAGCCGGCGCCGCAGTCTCCAGGTGGAATGGGCGGCATGGCCGAAATGATGCGCATGATGCAAGGCATGCGCATGATGGGCATGGGCAGGGACATGATCGACCGCGTCGAGGGCAGGATCGCTTTTCTGCGCGCCGAACTAAAGATAACTGACGCCCAAACCACGGCATGGAATTCCTTCGCGGACGCGCTTCGAGCAAACGCGCAGAAGCTGGCTGCGGTCCGTCCTGCAATGATGGCTCCGGCCGGCGGACCGCAGACGCTAACTGCGGGCCTGGATGCGCAGGAGCGCTGGCTTACCGTCAGGCTCGAAGGCTTGCGCGCGATCAAGGCGGCGTTCCCGCCCCTCTACGGCACACTCTCTGACGAGCAGAAGAAGACTGCGAGCGAACTTCTCGGTCCACACTTGGGACTGCCGATGATGCCAAGCCCGATGATGCCTGGGCCGATGCAGCCCGGACAGATGGGACCGGGGCAGATGGGACCTGGCCGGATGGCACCTCGATAACGAGCCCCCATGATGTCCGCCGCAGACCACTCCGCGAAGCATGGCGATGCAAAGCGAAATCTCTTCGCGCAGGAGATCGAACACACGCTCTGAGTGATTGGTCACGTGCGCGAAACGCGCAAGTCCGCCGGCTTGGCGTTGCGGATTTTAGTGTCGCTCAACTCACGCATGATGATGACGTCCCGCGTGCTCCCCGTGAGACGCTTCGGTTTGGTTTGTGGTCGGCGGCTTTTCGATTCCCTCACGGAAACGAAACCCCAAGCTACCCGGTCCGATGTACTCGGCGCTTCCAATGTACCCGCAATGTACCCGGAGGGCCCGGATGGGCACGGACGCGTGCGAACCGTGCCAGTCGAAAATGCAGCCCGAAATGCTGTATTTTGCGAGGGTTATGGTGCCTCGGCGAATCGAACCACCGACACCGTGATTTTCAGTCACGTGCTCTACCAACTGAGCTACCTGGGAGCCGCGCCCACGGGTGGCGGCGGGTCGCCGGGTTATAAAGGCAGGAGGGGCGTCCAGCAAGCGGAACACAAGCAAGGCTTTGGGGCTGCAGAGGCGCCAAACCGGCCCGAAAATCACGCGCCTGGCTCGTCCTTGCCGGCCGGGACCGTCTCGCCGTCCTCGTCCTCCTCCTGCTTGCCCGGCACCACATAGGCACCGCTGAACCAGCGGTTGAGGTCGACATCGGCGCAGCGCTTGGAGCAGAACGGCCGATAGGCTGCAACCATGGGCTTGCGGCAGATCGGGCATTTAGGACCGGGAGCGCTTTCAATCATGACATGCCCATGAAAGGAGCCGCGCGGCTCACACCGCGTTGAGCCAGCCGACCCGGATCGGAAAACCCTCGCCTGCCAGCAACGTCGTGGTCTCATAGAGCGGCAGTCCCACGATATTGGAATAGGAGCCGACGATCTTGACCATGAAGGCGCCGGCGATGCCCTGCGCCGCATAGCCGCCGGCCTTGCCGCGCCATTCGCCGGAGGCGAGATAGGCCTCGATATCCTCGTCCGACAAACGCTTGAACCGCACTTTGGTTTCGACCAGGCGCTGGCGGAACGCCTCCTTGGGCGTGACCAGGCAGATCGCGGTGTGGACCCGGTGATTGCGCCCGGAGAGGAGGCGCAGGCACTGTGCCGCCTCGTCAAGCAGCTCGGCCTTGGGCAGGATGCGGCGGCCGACCGCCACCACGGTATCGGCGGACAGGATGTAGGCGCCCTTGAGCTCGTCGTCGACGCGCACCAGCGCAAGCGCGGCCTCCGCCTTCGCGCGCGCAAGCCGGTTGGCGCAGGCGCGCGGCAGCTCGCCGCGCTGCGGCGTCTCGTCGATGTCGGTCGGGCGCAGCGAGTCGGGCTCGATGCCCGCCTGGTTGATCAGCTGCACACGGCGGGGCGAACCGGATGCGAGGACGAATTTGGGATTTCCGATCATGCGCGTTCATTATCCCACATTGGTGATGACTGGCCAGCCGGTTGATGAGTTGCCAGTTGAAAAAGGCGAGACTTGACGGCTCGCTATACCGCACCACTCCGCGAGGGCGAGAAGCGCGCCGAAATGCGCGCGAGCAGCTGGTCGCGCACCGCCCGATAGGCATCGAGCCGCTGCTCGCGATGGCCTTCGATGTCGGTCGGATCGGGCGTCGGCCAGTATTCGACATCGGCCGCAATGCGGTGCGTGAGCTCGAGCGCCTTGTGATGCGCCTCGGGCGCGAGTGTCACAATCAGGTCAAAATCGAGCCCGTCCTCGAGGTCCTCAAGCTCCTCGAAGGTCATCGGCTCGTGACTCGCGATGTCGATGCCGATCTCGTTCATGGCGGCGATGGCAAAGCCGTCGAGCTCGCCCTTGCGCACGCCCGCGGAGGCGACCACGAACCCGTTGCCGAACGCCTGGCGCATGAGGGCTGCCGCCATCGGCGAGCGCACCGAATTCTGTCCGCAGGCAAACAGCACGGCCCGCGGTTTCGTCTCCGGCTCGCCCAACCCCTCACCCTTTCCAATGCAGGACGCAGATGAGCGTGAACAGGCGCCGTGCGGTTTCGAAATCGACCGTCACCTTGTTCTTGAGGCGCTCCATCAAAAGCTGCGAGCCTTCGTCGTGCAGCGCGCGGCGGCCCATATCGATCGCCTCGATGCGATCGGGCGTGGCGGTGCGGATGGCCTCATAATAGCTGTCGCAGATCATGAAATAGTCCTTCACGATCCGCCGCAGCGGCGACAGCGACAAGAGATGGGCCATCACTGGCGTATCGTTGGCATTGCGGATGTCGAACACCAG
>WNGB01020411.1_pt1 | contig 10963 bp, 13 predicted proteins | sample 5400681 | NCBI WGS metagenome assembly WNGB01 (sample SAMN13153367, study PRJNA577476) | soil metagenome | isolation source: 115 cm soil or saprolite under grassland replicate 2 | place: USA:California | collected 2016-06-15 | reverse complement strand
CGGATCGCGTGCTCTGGCTCGAGGACGGGCAGTTTCGCTCGATGAGCGAGATGGCGACCGATCCGGTGTGCGGGATGGCGGTGGATCGCACCGACGCGCCGCATTTCCATCACGACGGCCAGACGTACTTCTTCTGCGCTCAGGCATGCCGGGACGAGTTCGCGGCATCACCGGCGCGCTTCCTGAAACGCCTGCCGGACACGGCCAGGGCTGTTGAGGCCGGCTTGTGATTGGCTTGTACGGGATGAACGACGAAATGGGCGCGGAACCCCGCAGCAGACCGACTCAGCGTGGAGCGCACGGGAGGCGCGAGGCCGGCCCTCACAGGCGGAATGACGATGGGAAGGTCGCCTCGGCGGTGCTCCACGTCGGTGGGATGTACCTGGCCAGCGAGAAGAGCGTGGTTGAACGGGTCCTGGGGCACCGTCCCGGGGTGATCAGTGTCGAGGCGAACCCCGTCGGGCAGACGGCCAGCGTGACCTTCGATCCGGCGAGGACCTCGGTGGCCGAGCTCCGCCGTTGGGTCGAGGACTGCGGTTTCCACTGCGCGGGGCAGTCGGTGCCGGAGCACATCTGCGATCCCTTGATGGAACCCGATCCAGCCCACGCGATGCACACCCGACACGCGACGGTCGCGGAAGCTCCTGCGGCGCCCGCGGAGCACACGGGTCACGCCGGGCACGGAACGACGACCGTCGCGCCGGCACCGGAGCACGCGGAGCACGCGATGGCTCACGAGGAGGCGCTGCCGACCCCGCACGAGATGATGGGCCACGGCGGCCATGCCGGCATGTCGATGGACGCGATGGTCCGCGACATGCGCAACCGGTTCCTGGCGGCTGCGCTGCTCTCGATCCCCATCCTGCTGTGGTCACCGATCGGCCGGGACGTGTTGAACTTCGACGCGGGAGCGCCCTTCGGCCTCCGCGACGATGTTTGGCTGCTTCTGCTCAGCCTCCCGGTGATCTTCTACTCGGCGTGGATCTTCTTCGATGGCGCAGTCAGAGCGCTGCGGGCGCGAACGCTGGACATGATGGTGCTGGTGGCGGTGGCGATCGGAGCGGGCTGGCTCTACTCGCTCGTCGTGACCCTCACCGGTGGAGGTGACACGTTCTACGAGGCCGCCACGGTGCTGGCGGCCTTCGTCCTGCTGGGTCACTGGTTCGAGATGCGGGCGCGGGGCGGGGCGAACGACGCGATCCGGGCGCTCCTCGACCTTGCGCCACCGATGGCGACGGTGATCCGGGACGGTCAGATCGTCGAGATCCCCACGGCCGAGGTCCGAGTGGCCGATCTGATGCTCGTGCGTCCCGGCGACAAGATCGGCGTCGATGGCGTCATCGAGGAGGGCCGGAGCGAGGTCGACGAGTCGGTGGTCACCGGCGAGAGCCTCCCGGTGTCGAAGGCACCCGGCTCCGAGGTGATCGGGGCGACGATCAACAAGAACGGGACGCTCCGCGTCCGAGCCACGAAGGTCGGGGCAGACACGGCCTTGGCGCAGATCGTGAAACTCGTGCAGGAGGCCCAGAACTCCAAGGCGCCGGGCCAACGCCTGGCGGACCGCGCCGCGTTCTGGCTCGTGTTCGTGGCTCTGGTCGGTGGGGCGGCGACCCTGGCGGTCTGGCTTTCGGCTGGAGAGTCACTCAGCACGGCGACGCTCTACGCGATCACGGTCGTCGTGATCACCTGCCCCGACGCGCTCGGGCTGGCCACCCCGACGGCGATCATGGTGGGGACGGGCCTCGGTGCGAAGCGAGGGATCCTGTTCAAGAACGCGATCGCCCTGGAGACCTCGGCCCGGATCCAGGCTGTGGTCATGGACAAGACCGGCACGCTCACCAAGGGGGAGCCGGAAGTGACCGACGTGGTCCTCGACGGTATGACGGAGGACGGCGTCCTCCGCTTGGCGGCGGCGGTCGAGCGCGAGTCGGAGCATCCCCTTGCAGAGGCCGTGGTGAAGCACGCCGACTCGAGGGGGATCCCGAACGTTCGCGCCGAGAAGTTCGAGAACGTCCCGGGGCACGGCGCGATCGCCCTCGTGGATGGCCACCGTGTCGCGGTGGGGAACGTGCGCCTGATGGACCGGGAAGGGGTCGACCTCGGCTCGCTGAAGACCCGTCGCGAGGATCTGGCCTCGACCGGGAGCACCGTGGTCTGCGTGGCCGTGGATGGGGAGGCGGTGGCATTGATGGGCATCGCCGACGCACCTCGGCCGACTTCCGGCGCGGCCGTGGCCGCCTTGAAGGATGCCGGTGTCGAGGTGGTCATGCTCACAGGCGACAACGAGGCCACGGCGAGACGGATCGCCGCCCAGCTCGGCGTGCAGACGGTGATCGCCGACGTGCTTCCGGGCGACAAGGCGAGCAGAATCGCGGAGCTGCAGCGGGCGGGGAAGAAGGTGGCGATGGTCGGAGACGGCGTCAACGACGCCCCTGCGCTCGCCCAGGCCGACCTGGGGATGGCCATCGGCGCGGGCACGGATGTCGCGATCGAGACGGCCGATGTCGTCCTCATGCGCTCCGATCCGCTCGACGTGCCGACCGCCCTTGCGATCGGGCGTGGAACGCTTCGCAAGATACGGCAGAACCTGGGATGGGCCATCGGCTACAACTCGGTGGCGATACCGATCGCGGCCGGGGTGTTCGAGCCGGCCTTCGGGCTGGTGCTTCGGCCGGAGATCGCGGCCCTCTCGATGTCTGGCTCGAGCCTCCTCGTGGCGGTGAACGCGCTCCTCTTGAAACGGCTCCCCCTGCCGAGGTAGGAGCCCGCCCCCGCCCGCGAGGGTAGGTTGCCGCGCGGACCTTACGAGAAGCCGGGCACCGGCCGGTCGTTGGTCCCGCCCGGAACGGGACCTCCGGCCCATGTCCGGCGCCTCCTCGCCGACCAGGCTATGCCCAACTGGGGTACGGCAATCGAGACCCCGGGCGCGGATCGGACCGAAGAGGCAGCCATGGGAACCAACCACGACGGCATCCTGAGGAGGCTCCGGCGCATCGAAGGGCAGGTCACCGGCATCCGCAAGATGCAGGAGGACGGCCGGTACTGCATCGACGTGCTCGATCAGATCTCGGCCGCACGGGCCGGGCTCGAGGCGACCGCCCTGCTGATCCTCGAAGACCACGTGAACGGGTGCGTCCGCGAGGCGATCGAGGAGGGCAAGGGCGAGGAGAAGGCCGCGGAGCTCCTGGAAGCCGTCGGCAGGTTCGCGAGGAGCGTGTGAGATGACTCGGCGCCATCACTCTCTCGTGCAACGGCTCTTCCTTGGCGTCCTGGTGGCGGTCGGATCGCTGGCAGCGCTCGCATCCCAGGCCATGGCGCACGAGGGAGAGGAGTCCGTTCCGGCGATCACCGACGTTCAGGAGGCGATCGCCATCCTCGCCGAACATCCCGGGTCCTTTCCCGTGGCGGAGGTCGCAGAGCACGCCATGGACAAGGTGGGAGATGCCCTGGAGTCGAACGACACGCGCGGTGTGCTGCTGGACCTGGTGCAGCAGGCCAAGGATGCCCTGGACGCCGGACGGAACGAGGACGCCCTCATCCTGCTCGAACGGTCGATCGGTGCCTGCCCCGGGGCCCCGGTGATCGAGCCGGAGAACGCGCCGCGCACGCCTCCGCCGCTCTCATCGCCGTGCCCATCGGTCGCCCATCTCCAAGCCCTGGATCGGACTCCCGTTGGCGGTGCGGAGGAGCCGGTGCTGCTCGCCGTGAGTGCCGTGCTGATCCTGGCCGGCCTCGCCCTTGCGAGGAAGATCCGATGAGCGAGGGCGCCAGGGGAGCGACGCTGACCGAGCCTGCGGGCTCAACGATCCGGCGGCGATTCTGGGACGCGCTGGATGAACGGCTCGGACTGAAGGGGCTGCAGTACCCGATCCCCGAGCACGCCAACAAGCTCGCGTACTCGCTCGGTGGCCTGACCCTGATCGCCTTCGTCCTGATGGTGACGACCGGGATCTACCTTACTCAGTACTACAACCCCGATCCGACCGTGGCCCACGAGAGCGTGCGGCGGATCATCACGTCGGTCTCGTTCGGGAAGTTCGTCCGGGGATTCCACTACTGGGGCGCCATGGCCATGATCGTGCTGATCGGCCTGCATCTCCTCCGGGTGTTCATTTCCGGGTCCTTCAAGCGCCCCCGGGAGGCCAACTGGATCTTCGGCGTGATCCTGGCCGGGATCACGGCCACCCTGTTCTTCACGGGAACGGTGCTGAAATGGGATCAGGAGTCCCTGGAGGCCCTCGAGCACAACATCGAGATCGGCAAGCTCCTCGGCCGCTTCGGCTTCTGGTTCTCCCCGTCGTTCGGAGGCATCTCGTTCCTCACCCGCCTGTACGTGGTGCACATCGCGGTGTTCCCGTTCCTCTTCACCCTGGTGGTAGCCGTCCACCTTCTGCTGGTGAAGCGGCACGGGATGGCTCCCTCGCCCTTCCGGGGGGGTCCCGAACCCGAACCGACCCGTCCCTTCACCAAGCACCTCGCCGAGCTCGGTGCGTTGGCCCTGGTGCTGATCGGAGTCCTCACGATCCTCGCGGTGCTGGCGCCACCGCCGCACGGTCCGGCGCCGATCGAAGGGATCGAGATCACCAAGCCGCCGTGGCCGATGCTGTGGGTTTATCCGATCGAGGACTGGGTCGGGGTCTCGGGGATCCTGTGGGCCACGCTGGCCATCTTCCTGGCCCTGTTCCTGGTGCCGTTCGTGGATCGCACCCCTGAACGGAGCCCACGCAAGCGCCTCCCGATGATGATCGTGGCCGGGCTGGTGGTGGCCACCGTGATCGGCCTCATCGTCTACGCGGCCGTGCGGCCTGTGGCCTCACACATCGGGATGGGCTGATGGGACGCCGGGCGATCGTGCTGTTCTGGGGCGCAGTCGCCGCGGCGGTGTTCTTCCTCGGCTCGGTGTGGACCACGGCGGGGCGCCTGGGATCCGGTCCCCACACGCTCGCGAACGCGGCGGTGATGGGCATCGCGGTCATCGGGTTCGCGGCGGCCGTCCTCGTGGCTGGCCGGATCGTCTTCGTCGTGGGCCGGGCACAGCGGCGCGCCCGGCTGACGCGTTCGAGAGAGCCCATACGGATGGGTCGGCAGGAGGTCTGAATGGGGACCGCCACGATCCTGGTGGTCGACGATGAGCGGAAGATCCGCGATCTCGTGCGCTCGTACCTCGAGCTCGAGGGCTACGCCGTCCTCGTGGCCGACTCCGGCGAACGCGCGCTCGAAGCCGCCTCGCGGTCCGACCCGGACCTCGTGGTGCTCGACCTCGGGCTGCCCGACCTGTCTGGCGAGGAGGTCGCCCGTACTCTCCGGACGGCGTCCAACGTCCCGATCATCATGCTCACCGCCAAGGCGGCTGAGGATGACCGGGTCGCGGGCCTCCGGCTCGGCGCCGACGATTACCTGGCGAAACCGTTCAGCCCGCGAGAGCTCGTTGCCCGTGTGGAGGCGGTGCTCCGGCGGGCGAACGGAGCGCGCGGCCACCGGCTGCCCTTCGACGGCGGGCGTCTCGCGATCGATCGCGACGCGAGAGAAGTCACGCTCGATGGCACCGTGCTCGACCTGACGCGGAGCGAGTTCGACCTGATCCATGCGCTCGCGTCCCACGCCGGCCGGGTCTTCTCCCGGTTCGAGCTGATCAACCGGGTCCAGGGATACGACTACGACGGATATGAGCGAACGATCGATCAGCACGTGAAGAACCTGCGACGCAAGCTGGGGGAGGACCCCAAGCACCCGCGTTACGTCCTCACGGCGATCGGCGTCGGCTACAAGTTCGGGATGAAGGCCGATGCGTAGATCGTTCGCCCTTCGCCTGGGGGCCGCGTTCGCGGGCGTCGGGATCGCCGCCGCGGCCCTGACGGCGATCCTAGTGAACGTGGCCTTCGGGAGCCGGTTCACCGGCTACCTCGACGCCCAGCAGCAGGTCCGTGAGCAGCAGCTGGTCGCCATCCTGGCAGACTCCTACAGCCGGTCGAACGGGTGGGTGGGTGGTGACCTTTCGTCGTTGACGCCGATCGCGTTCATGGACGGCGGGACCCTCCGGCTGCTCGACGCGTCGGGACAGACCGTGTGGGCACCGAGCCCGGATCAGCTCCTGGGCCAGATGGCGGAGATGCACCGGCAGATGATGGGAGGCGGGGTCCTCGGCCCTGAGCATCGGCTGCCGGTCGCGGTCGGCGGCGAGGTGGTCGGCACGGCGGTCGTGCGGTTCCCGGCGACGGGCTTGCTCCCGCAGGACGTCACCTTCCGCGCCTCGGTGAACCGGCTCCTCCTGTTCGGTGGTCTGGCGGCAGGGCTCCTTGCCCTGCTGTTGGGGATCGTGCTGGCTCGGCGCGCGACGGCGCCCGCGCGCGAGCTGGCCCGCGCCGCGCGGGGCTTCGCGTCCGGCGATCGCGGACGCCGCGTGCGCTACGACACCCCAGACGAGTTCGGAGAGATGGCGCGTGCCTTCAACGCGATGGGCGACGCCGTCGAGGAAGAGGATCGCCTCCGTCGGGACTTCGCGGCCGAGGTCGCGCACGAGGTTCGGACGCCCCTCGCGATCATCCGATCGCAAATCGAGGCGATCCAGGACGGTGTGCTCGAGCCCAGCTCTTCGACGGTGGGCTCGCTCCACGAGGAGACGCTCCGACTCACGCGACTGATGGGCGACCTCGAGACCCTCGCCTCGGCCGAGGCGGCCGGCTTCTCGCTCACGCCGCAGCCCACCTCCCTGAAACCCCTGCTCGACGAGTGCGCTCGCGGGTTTGCCGGTCCCTTCGAGGCCCAGGGCGTGACGCTGCGCCTCGAGCTCGACGACGTCGTCGCGGACATCGATCCCAACCGGATACGGCAGGTGGTCTCCAACCTCCTGTCGAACGCCCTGAAGTTCACGCCATCTGGCGGGTCTGTGGGGGTGCAACTGCGGTCGACGGGCGGGCAGGCGGTGATCACGGTCACGGACACGGGGCCCGGCATCGCCCCCGACGATGTCCCGCGCGTGTTCGACCGGTTCTTTCGCGGTCGCGGCGTCCGTGCCAGCGGCTCGGGGATCGGCCTCACGGTGGTCCGCGAGCTGGTCGAGGCACACGGAGGCTCCGTCGAGGTGTCCAGCGAGCCAGGGGCCGGTGCCGCCTTCACCGTTCGCCTTCCAGGGCCCTCATCCAGATCCTTCACGGAGTTCACTGTGCCTTCACACGCGGCGCTTACGGTCGTCAGTGAAGGAGGAGATGAGCGATGACAAAGCGATGGATCGTCTCGGGGGTCGCGGTCGTGGCCCTGCTCGCCGCCACCGCCGGGATCGCGTACGCGGCCGGGACCGGGAACGCCAGCACGAATATGCCGGGTGCTAGCGAGATGATGGCGGCGTGCGACGCCATGCACGACTCACCGGGGATGCAGGCCATGCACGACCGCATGCCGGCCGCGCTTCAGGAGCAGTGCGACGCGATGCATGAGCAGATGAGCAGCATGATGGGTGGCTCGGGCATGATGGGTGGCTCGGGCATGATGGATGGCTCGGGCATGATGGGTGGCTCGGGCATGATGGGCGGCTCGGGCATGATGGGCAGCTCCGGGGCGACCGGCGGATCGATGGGTAGCCATCACCAGTCGATGGAGGGGTGAGACGAACGATGATGTGGGGAACCGGTTGGGGCGACTGGATCCTGGGCTTCCTGATGATGGTGTTCTTCTGGGGTGGCCTCGTCGTGCTCGTGGTCCTCGCCTTGCGAGGATGGGACAGGAACCGACGCATTGAGGGCAGAACCCCGGATCATCCGGACGCTCGCGCGATCTTGGAAGAGCGCTTCGCCAAGGGCGAGATCTCAGAGGACGAGCTCGAGGAGCGACGCCGAGTGTTGGAACACGCGACTCGCTGAGATACAAAGAGAAGAGTCGAAGGCCGCCTCCGCGCCGGGGGGCGGCCTTTGGCGTTCGGTCCACCGCCGGCATCGCGTGCTCATCGCGAATCGTTCGGACCTTCATCGCCCCTTCACACGGGGCGTCTACGGTTCGCCTGAAGGACAAGGAAGGAGGTCGATCGTGACTCCGCTCGAAGGCAGGCGACCGAAGCTTCGTACCGTGCTCCTCGCGCTGGGCGCGGTCGTCGTCGCGGTGACGCTCTTTCGGGTTCCGCTCGCGACGGTCTTCACGCTCGGCGTGCTGCTGATCTGCCCCCTACTCATGATCGGCATGCATAGCGGCGGTCACGGCGGCGAACACACCATGGCTGACGAAGTCCGGGCCGATCCGACAAACCGGGACGGCGATGGCAAAGGACCAACGGGAGGTGCAGTCATGAGATGGATAGCTGGGTGCCCGGGATCGATCGTCTCGCAACGGAGGCTAGGCGGCTCACCGTCAACGTGCCGGTCAACCAGGCGCTTGGCGCTCGCTCTAGAGGTCCTGCGCTGGGGTCCCTCGAGGTATGAACAGAAGTTGTGGATCCGGGACTTGGTGATGGACGTGGCGTACCTTCCCGCTTGACGAAAGCGAGCCGGCAGAACGTCGGCGGGAAGGAGTACGCCGATGCTCAGGATAGTCCCCGAAGAGACGGAGCGCGAGGAGTTCGCCCTCACCATCGACGAGGTCTGCCGCGAGGGCGCGCGAAAGATGCTCGTCGCCGCCCTGCTGGCCGAGGCCGACGCCTACGTGGCGGCCGCCCGCGGCGAGCGCTCATGGCGTTGAGCCGCGGGAACGCCATGTCCTCGGCGCCGATCATGAGCGGCACCACGAAGTTGCCGAGCCCGCCGATGACGACCGCCACCGCCACCGCGATCATGAGGAAGCCATGCAGGCTCATCCCCTCGTTGTAGCGGGCAGGTCCGAGCAGTGACCCCGCCGGGTTCAAGAGCTGAGCGCGCAAGACCATGGCCAGTGCGCCGGCGAGCAGGAAGACCAGCATGAACGTGACCAGGTACTGGACCCCGATGACCTTGTGGTGGGTCGCGAAAGAGAAGTAGCGGCGCCAGCCCTGGGCCTCCTCCCGCTCGGGGGCGAGCCCGACCCACTCGCGCGCCCAGGCATGCCACATCCCCACCCTGAGGAGCCAGCCCACAAGGCCGAGGACGTAGCCGATCACGAGCGGAACCGGAAGGCGGGGGCGGCAGCTTTTCCCCTGCAGCTTCGCCACGGGTACGCCGCAGTCCTTCCCCGCGGCCTCCTGGCCAGACCTGTTCACCGGTTCCGGAGTCGCCTACCCCTGCGCCGCTGGGCGTGCGCGCGCTGCGGACCGGCCCACATCCACCAGGTTCGAGCCGGCACTGGCCTTGAGGGGGTTCCACCACTGGTTTCTCAGCTTCACCGGCCTGCTGCGACAGGCCGGAGGTGGAGCCCTTTCATCTCCACCCGGTTTCACGACGCCTCGCGGCGCACGACGGGCTTCCAGTACACCCCGGTGGCCTCCATGGCCACGAGCTCGACGCGGTGTGCGGCGAGCCAGTCCCTGAGCGCGAGCAACTCGCGGGTGGTGGTGCCGAACTCGTGGATCTCCTACCGCCCCTCCTCGCCCTTGCCGGCGATGCGCACGCACGCCGTGACCTGATCCTTGTGGACATCGAGTCCGGTCTGCTCGCTTGACCATCTTTCTCATCCGCGCCTCCTTCCCTGGCGGACCGACAGATGCGCCGCCCAGAGGAACCTGACGCTCAACGAGTCTGTGTGACGTGCTCCGATGGCACAGTCCGGGGTTCCGCAGGTTCCCGCGCCATGCTGTGCCTCGACCTCCCCCGGCCAAAGAAATTCGGCGACTCAGGACGGCGGCAGCATTTGTACTCGCCCGAGGGTGCCGCCCAGGCGCTATGGACTGCTTTACCGCACAGGCTGACCCAGCCCCTCCTGATCGGGACCACCTACCCTGGGGCGCCGAGTCTGACCGAACCATCGCCCCGGTGGCGTCCGATGCTGCTGTACGGTCTGCGACGATCCTGACGTGACACTATCCTGTGGCTGAAGCCTCAGCCGGCCGCATCTGCGAGGCAGCCCCGGCCCCGACGACAAGGCGCTCGGGCAGCTCGTCGATCACCTCCGCGAGGTCGTCGAGCACAAGGCCGTGGCCTTCCCTCCGCCAACAGTTCGCGACCACGCGCGCGGGAAGGCGATCACGTCGCGAGTGTGCGTCTGGCCGTCCACGATGACGTGCCCAAACCGCTAGTCCCGGATCCGTTCCACCCCGTCCATCATGCAGCCGGTCGACCCCGTAGTCACGCCCGGTTGCCTGCTCGGGGGCTAGGATGCGGGATCTCCTGGCACGAGTCCGGGGAGAAGGACCCACCACCACGAGCCTCGGGACCTTCGGTCCAACGGCCGGGGGCCGATGGGCCCTCCTGCCCATGGAGGCTCGGCCGTTCCATTGCCAAAGAGGAGCGGCGATGCATCTTCGGCGGATCAAGGTCCTGGCGGTCGTCATCCCGGCCACCGGGCTGTTCGGCTACGAGCTCTTTCGGCACCTCGTGCTGCAGCCGGCTCTCGGCGAGACGGAATCGCACTTCGGCGAGCACGTCGTCTCCGCAGCGGTGTTGTTCGTCGCCGTGGTGGCGTTCTCCTTCGCCATTTTCCGGATGCTCGAGCGGCTGCACGACCAGCTCGTGGCGCTGAACGAGGCCGGCATCGCAGTCACAGCCGACCTCTCAGTGGACCGGGTCCTGGAACGCGTTGCGGAGCTCGCACGCACGGTGTCGGGCGCCTCCTACGCTTCTGTCCAGGTCGAACGCGAGCCTCCCAGGATTGTGGCCTCCGGCAGTTCGCCTCCGAACGCCCAGACCCTGGCGATTCCGATCGTGGTGAAGGGCGAGCGGTTGGGCGAGCTGGTCCTGCGGGATTCCAGGCGCGGGCGGTTCAGGGAATCCGACCGCCGGGCCCTGGAGACCTTCGCCACTCAGGCCGGCATCGCCCTGGAGAACGCCCATCTCTTCGAGCAGGTCCAGGACCTTGTGGCCACCCGTGAGCGGGTGCGGATCGGGATGGACCTGCACGATGGGGTGGTCCA
>WNGB01013552.1_pt2 | contig 10963 bp, 10 predicted proteins | sample 5400681 | NCBI WGS metagenome assembly WNGB01 (sample SAMN13153367, study PRJNA577476) | soil metagenome | isolation source: 115 cm soil or saprolite under grassland replicate 2 | place: USA:California | collected 2016-06-15 | reverse complement strand
GCCGATGTCTGCCGGGCTTTGCGGCGCCTTACGCCCACGACCTTACTCGCGACGTTGCGCTCGACATTGCGCGCCGTCCGGTCGAGCAAAGCCATCATGGCGCGATGTGCGCCTTCGGCGTCGCGGCGCCTGATCGCCTCGAGGACCGCACCGTGCAGAGGCACCGACGGCGCCGGCGCGCCGGGGTGGCGCGTGGCGACATCGACGAAGATGCCGAGGGCCGCTTCGATCAACGCGCCAAACGCCGTCATCACGTCGTTGTCGGTGGCCGTCAGGATGGCCTTGTGGAAGCGAACGTCGGGCTCGGCGAACAGGGCGGCGCTGTGCGCTGCACGCTCCATGTCGGCAAACGCGCGCTCGATGGCGGCGAGCGTCGCGGGTGTGTGCGCGCGCGCGGCCATCGCTGCCGCCGCCGGCTCGATCACCGCGCGCGCATGCATGAGGTCGAAGACGAGTTTCGGCTCCGCTTCGCCGTCGCGCAGACGCCAGGCCAGGACGTCCGCATCGAGCGTGTGCCACTCCTCGCGGGCGCGCACGCAGGTCCCCGCCCGCTTGCGCGATGCGATAAGGCCCTTCGCCGCGAGCAGCTTGAACGCCTCGCGGACGACCGTGCGGCTGGCGCCGAACCGGCGACCGAGCTCGATCTCGCCAGGTACCAGCTCATCGGGCTGGTAGACGCCGGCAACGATGGCCGAGCCGAGTTCAGCCGCGATGCGGCCGGCGCCGCCGGCGGCAGCGAGGGTTCGGCTTCCTTTTCGACGACGAGACGGTGTTTCGGCCATTGGCGTTGACAGGACGAAAGAGTCCTTGGACGATATGTCAGACATAATAAAGCGCCAAGCCTTTTAGGCTGGGAGGAAGCGCAGATGAGCACACTTCGTCGTCGTACGATCCTGGGCGGCGCCCTCGGCACGCTCGCGGCACCCCACGTCAACGCCCAGGGCGGCAAGCCCTATACCGGCACGACCATCAACGGCTCGTGCTTCCAGACGACCTATTTCGAGTACCTCAAGACTTACTTCCCGCAGTTCGAGGCCCAGACGGGCATCAAGGTCAATTTCAACATGCAGGCCTTCCCCGTCTACAACCAGCGCACCGACCTGGAATTGTCCACCAAGGGCTCGGCACTCGACGTCATCAACTGCACGTTCATCTATTCCGGCCGCTGGATCGGCGCCGGCTGGATGACCAACCTCGACACCTTCACCAAGGACGCCAAGTACACGCCGGCCGCCTGGGAGCCTGAGGATTTCGCCGGCGGCCCGCAGTCGGCGATGAAGAACGCCAAGGGCGAGACCTTCGGCTACACCTGGGAAGCCGGCGCCATGATTTTGGCCGCCGCGCGCTACGACCTGATCGAGCGCGCCGGCCTTGGCCTGCCCAAGACCTTCGACGACCTGATCAAGGTCTGCGACGCCGTCCACAACAAGGAGAACGTCGCGGCCTTCACCGCCGACAAGCTGCATCACTGGAACTGGATCCCCTACCTGATGGGCTCAGGCGGCGCGGTGTTCAAGGATCCGCCGGACAACCTCACGCCGACGCTCAACACGCCGGTCGCGGCGAGCTCAGGTGACTGGTACGCCAACCTCCTGGTCAAGTACGGGCCGGACGGCATCCTGTCCTACTCCGACGACCAGTCGATGCGCTCGCAGATGTCGGGCCGCGCCAACATGCGCACCCAGGCCATCACCTGGATGGTGCCGCTCGCCAAGCACGACGAGAGCGTGGTGAAGAAAACCGTGCGCTACGGCCTGATGCCGGCCGGTCCCAAAGGCAACTTCCCGGGCTCGAACAGCCACGGGCTCGGCATCCCGGCCGGCTCCAAGAAGAAGGAAGCGGCCTGGGAGTTCATCAAGTGGGCGCTCAGCAAGGAGACGGTCGCCATGGTGGTGAAGAACCATGGCTATCCCAGCGTCTGTCGCATGTCGGTGATCAAGAGCCCCGAGTTCAAGCAGGTGCTGACGCTGAACGACCAGGACGTGGCGGGGCTGTTCCTGGAAGTGCTGCAGCTCGGCGGCAAGACCGGCTACATGAAGTACCGCACCGTGCCGGTCTATCCGCAGGTCGGCGACAAGATCAACAAGGCCATCGAGCGCATCGCCACCAAGCAGCAGGCGGCGCCCGACGCGATGAAGCAGGCGCAGGCCGAGGCCATCCAGGATCTGCAGAAGGCCGGGATCAAGGTTGATACTTGACCACTTCTCCCTCGAGTTCCTCTCCCCCGCTAGGGGGAGAGGCTAGGTGAGGGGGAATCGACGTGAGTAGCCCCCTCACCCAACCTCTCCCCCTAGCGGGGGAGAGGAGTCCGACGTTGGGGAGGATCGCAAGACAGCAGCACCGTTTCTTTGCCTGGTGCGTGGCGCCGTCACTGGCGGTGCTCGCCGTCATCACGCTGCTGCCGTCGCTCTATCTGCTGGCCACCAGCTTCACGCCGCTCAACCTCACACGGCCCGAGACGCTGTGGGACTTCTCGCAGCCCTTCGAGAGCTACCACCAGCTCTGGGCCGACACGCGCTTCCACAACTCGATCTGGGTGCAGATCAAGCTTTCCTTCTGGACGGTGCTGCTGCAACTCCTGATCGGCCTGGGGCTGGCCTTGCTGCTCAACATGCGCACGCGGCTCCTCGAGGCGCTGCGCACGGTGTTCCTGATCCCCATGGTGCTGCCGCCCATCGTCGTCGCCATCATCTGGAAGGTGATCTACACGCCCGACATCAGCCCCATGCACGGCCTGTTCCGCGCACTGGGCTGGAACGTGCCGGCGCTGATCACCGATCCCAACTGGGCGCTGACCTCGATCATCATCGCCGACACCTGGGAATGGTTCCCCTTCACCATGCTGATGGTTCTGGCGGCGCTACAGATGATGCCGCAGGAGCTTCTGGACGCCGCCAAGGTCGACGGCGCCTCGCCCTGGCAGCTCACCTGGTTCATCACGCTCCCCTTCATCCAGGGCGTGCTGCTGGTCGCCGGTCTGTTCCGGCTGATCGATTCAATAAAAGCCTTTCCGCTGATCTTCATCCTGACCGACGGCGGGCCGGGCAATCTCACGGAGGTGACGAACTACTATTCCTACCTGCAGGCCTTCAACTTCTCTTATCTCGGCTTCTCCAGCGCCATCACCGTCGTGCTGCTGGCTGCGACCATCGTGCTGAGCTGGGTGATCGTGCGCATGGTCGGCTGGGGAGCGCGCATTGACTAAAAAATCCTCCCTCGCACGCGACCGCTTCCTGATGCATGCACTCGCCATCGCGCTTGCGCTGCTGGCGCTGTCGCCGTTCCTGTGGCTGGTCCTGATGTCGTTCAAGACCAACGCCGAGATCTTCCGCTTCCCGCCGCGGCTGCTCTTCGAGGCGACCTGGGCCAACTACGCCGCCCTGTGGACGTCGGAGTTCCGCAACTCCTTCGCCAACAGCCTCATCGTGGGCGTGGTCTCGACGGTGCTGTCGCTCCTGATCGGCGTGCCCGCGGCCTACGCCCTGTCGCGCTGGACGACCCGCTCCGGCGGCACGATCACGCTGTGGATTCTGGCCAGCCGCATGGCCCCGCCCATCGCCTTCACCATTCCCTACTTCCTGGTCTACCGGCACCTCGAGCTTTTGGACACGCTCAGCGGCCTCGTGATCATTTACCTCACCTTCAACCTGTCGCTGGTGATCTGGATGATGCGGCCGTTCTACGACCAGCTGCCGCGCTCGCTCGAGGAAGCCGCCTGGATCGACGGTGCCACCATGTGGCAGGGCTTTTATCGCATCATCCTGCCGCTCTCCGGACCGGGGCTCGCCGCCACCGCCATCCTCTGCTTCCTGTTCGCCTGGAACGACTTCTTCTTCGCCCTGATCCTGACCCGCACCGAGGCCATGACCGCGCCGGTCGCCGTGGTGAACTTCATGAACTACGAGGGCTGGGAATGGGGCCGCATCGCCGCCGGCGGCACCATGATCATGCTGCCGGTGCTGATCTTCTCCTTCCTGGTGCGCCGCTATCTCGTGCATGGTCTCACCGGAGGAGCGTTGAAAGGATGACCCTGCTGATCACCGGCGGCGCCAGCGGTATTGGCGCCGCGACGGCGAAGCTTGCCGCCGAGCGTGGCCACAAGGTCGCGATCAACTTCCGCTCGCGCGACGCGCAGGCGAAGAAGGTCGTGGCCGACATCACCGCCAAGGGCGGCCAGGCGGTCGCCTTGCCGGCCGACGTATCGCGCGAGGCCGATATCGTGAGCCTGTTCGATGCCGCGGAGAAAGCGCTCGGGCCGATCACCCATCTGGTGAACAGCGCCGGCATCGGCCTCAACTCACGCGTGGCGGATTTCGACGCGGCCGCCCTGGAGCGGCTGTTCACCGTGAACACGGTCGGCCTGATGCTGTGCTGCCGCGAGGCGGCGCGGCGCATGTCGACCCAGCGCGGCGGCAACGGTGGCGTGGTCGTCAACGTCTCGTCGATGGCCGGCACGATCGGCGGCCGGCCGGGCGCGTCGGCCTATGCGGCGAGCAAGGCCGCCGTCGATTCCTTCACCATGGGCTTTGCCAAGGACGTGGCGCTCGAAGGCATCCGTGCCGTCTCGCTGCGGCCCGGCATGATCGAGACCGAGATGACCGAGAAAACCCTGGCCGATCGCGCGGTGCGCGAGGCGATCGAATCGACCATCGCCATGGGCCGCGTCGGCCAGGCCCAGGAGATCGCCAACGCCATCATCTGGCTGCTGTCCGACGAAGCGAGCTTCATTTCCGGCGTGACGCTCGATGCGTCTGGCGGCGGATTCGTGTTCGGGAAGAGGTAGGCTGGGGGCGCGCCACTCTAGTGGCGCGTCATGGTCTTCCGGACCGCCGGCTTCCAGCCGGCATCATTAGCATGAGCCGGCAAGATGCCGGCGGTCCAAAAGAGCATGAGAAGACGCGCCACTGGAGTGGCGCGCCCCCAGCGAAGATCAGTTCCTGGTCTTGTCGACCAGCGCCTTTTCCTTGATCCACGGCATCATGGCGCGGAGCTTGACGCCGATCTCCTCGATCGGGTGCTCCGACATCCGCTTGCGCATGGCCTTGAACGAGGCCTGGTTGACCTTGTTCTCCAGCATCCAGTCGCGCGCGAAGCGGCCCGACTGGATGTCGGCCAGCACGCGCTTCATTTCGGCCTTGGTCTCGGCGGTGACGATGCGCGGGCCGGACACGTACTCGCCGTACTCGGCGGTGTTGGAGATCGAGTAGTTCATGTTGGCGATGCCGCCCTCGAAGATGAGGTCGACGATCAGCTTCACCTCGTGCAGGCACTCGAAGTAGGCCATCTCCGGCGCATAGCCCGCCTCGACCAGGGTCTCGTAGCCCGCCTTGATCAGCTCGACCAGGCCGCCGCACAGCACGACCTGCTCGCCGAACAGGTCGGTCTCGCACTCTTCCTTGAAGGTGGTCTCGATGGTGCCGGCGCGGCCGCCGCCGATCGCCGACGAATAGCTGAGCCCGATCTCGAGCGCGTTGCCCGATGAATTCTGGGCAACAGCGACAAGGCAGGGCACGCCGCCGCCGCGCAGGTACTCCGAGCGCACGGTGTGGCCGGGGCCCTTGGGCGCAATCATGAACACGTCAATGTCGGCGCGCGGCGTGATCAAGTTGAAGTGCACGTTGAGGCCGTGGGCGAAAGCCAGCGCCGAACCCGGGCGCATGTTGGGGGCGAGATCGGCGTTGTAGATGTCCGACTGCAGCTCGTCGGGCGTCAGCACCATGACGATGTCGGCCCACTTGGCGCCATCGGCCGGGCTCATCACGGTGAAGCCTGCACCCTCGGCCTTCTTGATCGTGGCCGATCCCGGTTTCAGCGCAATGCGCACGTCCTTGACGCCCGAATCGCGCAGGTTCATCGCATGGGCGTGGCCCTGGCTGCCGTAACCGACGACCAGGACCTTCTTGCCCTTGATCAGGTTCACATCGGCATCGCGATCATAGTAGACACGCATTAGGGCCATTCCTCCTGGCAGTGCATTGCTTGCAAAAGACGCGGCTTACTAGACAACCCGACCGACAAAAACCAGTGTGGAATCCCCCGCAATCGCATGCCCGCCCTGCGCCCCTTCGCCCCGCTTCGTTCCCTCCAACATCGGCTGATCCCATGTCCCCCTTCCGTTCCGCGCTCGCCCTCCTGATCGCCGTTCCGCTCGCGGCCGGCTGCGCCAAGGACGATCCGGCCGCGCCGCGCGGACCTGCAGTGCCGATGCCACAGATCCAGGCTTCGATCGACAACTCCACGCCCGACGCCGCCCAGCGCGGCATGGCCAACAAGACATGGCTGTGGGCCGGCAACGGGCGGGCGCAGATCCACTACTCGACGGCCGACGGCCGCGACTTCGCCTGGGTGGTCGGCCAGCGCCGCATCTTCGCCGGCGAATGGCAGGTCAACACCGCACCCGGCGCCGGCGGCCAGACGATCACCCAGATCTGCCTGCGCTATCCCGGCGTGCGCCTCTCGGGCCTCAGCCTCGACTGGAGCTGCCGTCCGGCGGGCCAGATGTTCTACGAGATGGCCGAGCGCGAATCGGGCGACCCGCTGCGCATCAACGGCCGCACCACCGCGCTGTTCGTGCTCGAAAAGACGCCGGCCAACCTCGCTGAGGTCCAGGCGCGCGTACGTAACTAGCGTCCTGCGGACCGCCGGCTTCCAGCCGGCATCATGAGCATGAGCCGGCAAGATGCCGGCGGTCCGGAAGACGATGATCAGCGATCGGCGAAAATCAGGCGCAGGCCGAGCAGGCCCAGCACGCCGCCCATGACGCGATCGAGCCAGACCTTGGCGCGGCGATAGAAGGCGCGCGCCGGACCGCCCGAGAACAGGAGCGCCAGCAGCGCAAACCAGGTGAACTCGTTCAGCGCCACGATGGCCAGCACCGTGCCGTCCATCCAGGCGGGCGTGTTCTGCGGCAGCAGCGACAGGAAGATGCTGCCGAAGAACACCATGATCTTGGGATTGCTGAGCTGCAGCAGGAGCGCGCGCAGGAAGCCCTGCCAGCCGGTCATGTGCGCCGTCCGGTCGACCGCGATCTCAGGCAGCGGATCGCCGGCATGGCGCCAGATCATGACGGCGAGATAGAGCAGAAAGAGCGCGCCGCCGATGCGGAAGGCGACATACAGCCATTCGAACTGGGCGAACAGCGCCTGCAGGCCGTAAAGCGCCGCCGCCGCCCAGGCGAGCGCCCCCACCATCATGGCGAAGGCCGCGAGCAATCCGCCGCGTCGGCCCGCAACAGCCGCGGTCTGGATCACCAGCACCGTCGAAGGTCCGGGGCTCGCCACCGCGAGCAGATGCACGACGGCGAGGCCCAGCAGGATGACGACGTAGTCCATCATCGCTGGGGGCGCGCCACTCCAGTGGCGCGTCTTGTATTGACACCAACGAAGATCGCGCCACTGGAGTGGCGCGCCCCCAGCGAAGACATCACAGCGCCTCGCCGCCGCGCGACATGGCGACGATGCCGGTACGGCCGAGCTCGACCAGGCCGAGGCCTTCCATCAGGCCGACGAAGGTCCGCACCTTGTCGGACGTGCCGGTGACCTCGAAGACGAAGGAATCGGTCTTGGCGTCGATCACCTTGGCGCGGAACACGTCGGCCAGGCGCAGCGCCTCGACGCGCTTGTCGCCGGTGCCCTTGACCTTGACCAGCGCCAGCTCGCGCTCGATGTGCGGGCCCTCGACGGTGAGGTCGCGGACCTTGTGGACCGGCACCAGCCGGTCGAGCTGCGCCTTGATCTGCTCGATCACCATGGGCGTTCCCGCCGTCACGATGGTGATGCGCGAGAGGTTCTCCTTGGCGTCGGTCTCGGCGACCGTGAGGCTCTCGATGTTGTAGCCGCGGCCCGAGAACAGGCCGACCACGCGCGCCAGGATGCCGGGCTCGTTGTCGACCAGCACCGAGATGGTGTGGCTCGACGTCTCGGGCGTGCTCACACCAGCACCATGCCTTCCTCCGACACCGGCTTGGCGGCGCGGTCGTCGGGTCCCAGCAGCATGTCGTAATGCGCGGCGCCCGACGGGATCATGGGGAAGCAGTTCTCGGTCTTGTCGACCAGCACGTCGACGACCACCGGTTTCTTGATGTCGATCATCTGCTTGATCGTCTCGTCGAGCTTGGCCGGATCGTGGCAGCGCAGCCCGACCGCGCCGAACGCCTCGGCCAGCTTCACGAAGTCGGGCAGCGATTCCATGTAACTCTCGGAATAGCGGCCGCCATGCAGCAGCTCCTGCCACTGGCGCACCATGCCCATGTACTGGTTGTTCAGGATGAAGATCTTCACCGGCAGGCGGTACTGCGCCACCGTCGAGAGCTCCTGGATGTTCATCATGATCGAGGCTTCGCCCGCCACGTCGATGACGAGCGCATCGGGATGGGCGATCTGCACGCCCATCGCCGACGGGAAGCCGTAGCCCATGGTGCCGAGCCCGCCCGAGGTCATCCAGCGGTTGGGCTGCTCGAACTTCAGGAACTGCGCCGCCCACATCTGGTGCTGGCCCACTTCGGTGGTGATGTAGTGGTCGCGGTCCTTGATGTGGTGATAGAGGCGCTCGAGCGCATATTGTGGCTTGATCGTCTCCTTGCCCTGCTTATAGGCGAGACAGTTGCGGGCCCGCCACTTGTCGATCTCGGCCCACCATGCCTTCAGCGCCTTGTGGTCGACCTTCGGCTGCTTGGTCTTCCACAGGCGGATCATGTCCTCCAGCACGTGACCGGCATCGCCCACGATCGGCAGGTCGACGCGCACGTTCTTGTTGATCGAGCTGGGATCGATGTCGACGTGGATCTTCTTCGACTTGGGCGAGAACTCGGTGAGCTTGCCGGTGATGCGGTCGTCGAAGCGCGCGCCGATGTTGATCATCACGTCGCAGTGATACATTGCCAGATTGGCTTCGTAGGTGCCGTGCATGCCCAGCATGCCGAGGAACTGCTTGTCCGACGCCGGGAAGGTGCCGAGCCCCATCAAGGTGTTGGTGAGGGGATAGCCCGTCATGTGCACGAACTGCGCGAGCAGCTTCGACGCCTTCGGCCCCGAATTCACAATGCCGCCGCCGGCATAGAAGATCGGCCGCTTGGCCCCCGCGATCAGCTCGATCGCCTCTTCGACCTTCTTGAGCTCGGGCTTGACCTGCGGGCGGTAGCTCTTGTGCTGCACCGGCTTCTTGGGTGCGGTGTAGTCGTGCTTGTTCATCAGCACGTCCTTGGGCAGGTCGATCACCACCGGACCCGGCCGGCCCGAGCGCGCGACGTAGAACGCCTCGTGGACGGTGCGCGCCAGCGCATCGACCGACTTCACCAGGTAATTGTGCTTGGTGCAGGGCCGCGTGATGCCGGTCGTGTCGGCTTCCTGGAAGGCGTCGTTGCCGATCAGATGCGTCGGCACCTGGCCAGTGAGGCAGACGACAGGAACCGAATCCATCAGCGCGTCGGTGAGGCCGGTCACGGCGTTGGTGGCGCCCGGGCCGGACGTCACCAGCACCACGCCGACCTTGCCGGTCGAGCGCGCATAGCCCTCGGCGGCATGCACCGCGGCCTGCTCGTGGCGCACCAGGATGTGGCGCAGCCGGTTCTGCTTGAAGAGGGAGTCGTAGATCGGAAGGACCGCGCCGCCCGGATAGCCGAAGACGACCTCGACTTCCTCGTCGATCAGGGCTTTCACCAACAGATCGGCGCCAGTCGTGGCGGACTCCTCGGGCTTCATGACACGGGTCTCCTCTCTGACAAATGTGCCGCAAAACGGGGTTTTGCGGCGGCGCGGAAAGTAAAGGCGGCGCCGGGTGGAATCAACCCAAATCGCACGAAACGTAAAGTTTCAGGCCTCGGTTTTGGTCAATAATTTCTCAGTTTGCTCCAAGCCTAGGTCAGAGGTCGGATCTGCTACCACATCTGGTGTCATCTGATGACGAAACCACGTCATCTGGCGCTTGGCATATTGGCGCGTATGATCGATGCCGATTCGGCGCGCGTCCTCGAGGCTGAGCTCGCCACGGAAGTGGGCGAACAGTTCGGGCGCACCGTGCGCCTTCAAGCCGGGCCAGCGCGGATCGGGCGCGCGATCAAACACCGCGCGCACTTCGGCCAGCACACCGCTGGCCAGCATCGCATCGAAGCGCTTTTCGATGCGATCCCTGAGCCAGCCGCGCTCCGGCGCCAGCAGCACCGTGACGAAACGCCAGCGCGGCAGCTCGCCCTCGCCGGCCTGCCAGGCGCTGAGCGGCCGACCCGTAGCGACCCACACTTCCCAGGCGCGGACATGGCGCTGGCGATCACCGGGTTTCAGCCGGGCGACGATTGCCGGATCCTTCTCGGCGAGGCGTGCGCGGAACGCCTCCGCGCCCAGCGACGCCCAGTCGGCATTGGCCTGGTCGCGCAGGCCGGCCGGCGTATCGGGAATCGTCGCGATGCCCTGCATCAGGGTCCGCAAATAGAGGCCCGAGCCGCCGCACAGGATGGGCGTGCGGCCCGCAGCCAGGCAGCGCTCGATCTCGACGTCGGCGAGCGCCCGCCAGCGCGCCGCCGACAGGGTCTCGCTGATCGGCAGGACGCCATAGAGCGCGTGCGGCACGCGGCTGCGTTCGGCCAGCGTCGGCTGCGCCGTCAGGATCGGGAAGGCGTCGTAGGTCTGCATGGCGTCGGCATTGATCACCGTGCCGCGGTGCCGCTCGGCAAGCGCGAGCGCCAGCGCCGACTTGCCGCTGGCCGTCGGGCCGGTGATGACGATGACGCGCTGCTCCATGGCAGGCGAAATGACCTGCTTGGCCTCGGATTGCAAATGAGCGATGAACGACCGCGTGAAAAACGTCCTTGTCCTGATCTCGAGCGCGGCCCATCCAGCGCTGAACGACGGCGCCATCAAGAGCGCCCTGGCGGTGTTGCAGGCGCAGGGCGCCACGGTCGGAACACCGGCGTGGCTGGCGCCGGAGATCGCCTGCGACATTCCCTTCGACGGTGACGCCAGGCCGGTCG
>WNGB01013550.1_pt1 | contig 10966 bp, 9 predicted proteins | sample 5400681 | NCBI WGS metagenome assembly WNGB01 (sample SAMN13153367, study PRJNA577476) | soil metagenome | isolation source: 115 cm soil or saprolite under grassland replicate 2 | place: USA:California | collected 2016-06-15 | reverse complement strand
GGTCCAGTCCACGTAGCGCGAGAGGATCTCTCCTCCGATCACGAGCACGTTGCCCGCCTTGTCGGACTGGATCAGCCCGTCGGCCAGGTGCAGCCCGTAGAGAAACCCGACGCAGGCGGCCCCGATGTCGGAAGCGGCCGCGCGGGTCGCCCCGAGGTTCTTCTGGACGAAGCAGGAGGTCGCGGGGAAGATCATGTCTCCCGAGATCGTGCCGACGAGGATCATGTCGAGCTCTTCGGGCTTGACGTGCGCGCGTTTCAATGCGATCTCGGCGGCCTTCGTGCAGAGATCGGAGAACTTCTCCCCTTCCGAGACGATGTGGCGCTTCTTGATGCCGGTGCGCTCGGTAATCCACTGGTCGCTCGTCTCGACGATCTTCTCGAGGTCCGCGTTGGTCAGGAGCTTCTTCGGCACCGCGGCTCCGGTGCCCAGGATCTTCGCGCGGTTCATCGCAGCATCAGCTTTGCACCGCCCGCGCTTCGCGCGAGTGCAGGTCGGCGATGGAGGACTGGATCTTCTGCGCGAGCCTCTGCCGGGAGAATTCAGCGGCAAGGCGGATGGCGTTCTTGATGGCCTTGGCGCTCGAGCGGCCGTGGCAGATGATGACGCAGCCCTTGACACCCAGGAGCGGCGCGCCGCCGTATTCGGAATAGTCGAGCCGGGTCTTGAATCTCCGGAAGGCCGTCCGCGAGAGCAGGAACCCGACGGACGCCTTGAGCGTCCTCTTGATCTCCTCGCGCAGGAGCTGCTCGACCATCTCGGAGAGGGACTCGGAGACTTTCAGAATGACGTTTCCCGTGAAGCCGTCGGTCACGATGACGTCCACCCTTCCGTTGAAGACGTCCCGTCCTTCGACGTTCCCGATGAAGTTCAAGCCGGTTTCCTTCAGGGTCTTGAAGGCTTCCTTCGTGCGGTCGCTTCCCTTGGTGTCCTCCTCGCCAATGGACATGAGACCGATCGAGGGCGAACTCTTTCCGAAGACGAGCTGCGCATAGATCGAGCCCATGACCGCGAATTCCTTGAAGTGCTGCGTCTTGGCCTCGGGGTTCGCCCCGACGTCCAGGAGCAGGCAGTGGCCGGTCAGGTTCGGGAGGATCGTCGCGAGCGCCGGACGGTCCACGCCTTCGATCGTGCCGATGACCATCTTGGCGGAGACCATGGCGGCGCCCGTATGTCCCGCCGAGACGAGCCCCTCCGCTCGGCCGTCGCGCACACAGTTGGCCGCGACCCGGATCGAGGAGTTGCGCTTCTTGCGGATGGCCGCCGTGGCCGGGTCGTCCATTGTCACGACCTCGGGCGCTTCCACGACCTCGATCTCGCCGCCGTGGAAACCCGAGTCCTTGAGCAGGCCCGCGAGCTCCCTGGATCCTCCAACGAGCAGCGTCGAAATGCCGAACTCGCGATAGGCCGCGATCGCCCCGTCCACGTTGACCTGCGGGGCGTGGTCTCCGCCCATCGCATCCACCGCGATGCGCACGCTAGGGCCTCCCCAAGAGAAACACGAGTGGCGGGATTATAACGGCGCGAGACGCGCCGTCAGGCGTTGATCGTCTGCTTGCCCTTGTAGTAGCCGCAGTGCGGGCAGACGCGGTGAGGCATCTTCGGCTCGTGGCAGTTCGGGCACTCCGAAAGGGCCGGAGCCGTCAGGGCGTCGTGCGCGCGCCGCTTGTCGCGGCGGGCCTTGCTGTGGCGACGTTTGGGGTTGGGCATCGTTGACCTACACTTTCTTCAGGTTCCGCAAGACTTCCCACCGCGGGTCGGCCGACTCGAGCGCGCAGCCGCAGTCGGCGACATTCCAGTCTTCGCCGCACCGGGGACACAGGCCGCGGCAGTCTTCCCTGCAGAGCGGCTTCATCGGCACGGCCATCTGGATCCGCTCCTCGGCGATCGGTGCGACGGAGATAACCGGTTCATCGTAGAAATACTCGTCGAGATCTTCACCTTCCAGGGAAATCTCCTCAGCGGTCGCCGACGCGCCAGCGCCTCCGCCGAAGCCGCTACGGCGCTCGGGCGAAGGCGGAGAGACGCTATCGCGACGGCGCGCGGCGGTCGCCCGCTTCGTCAGGATCAACGAGAAATCCTCCCGGGTCTGAAAGGGATACGAAGCCAGGCAGCGGCTGCACTCGAGCCTGCCTCCGTAGGCGATCCGCGCGTCGAAGGCGAAGCCTTTCTCGATGCGGGAGATCTCCCCTTCCAGGCGGACCGGCGAGATCTCGAGCAGGGGCTCCCGGTCGAGCCCCGCCGTGGAAAAAAACAGCTCGAACGCGAACGGCAGAGGCTCGTCGGAGACCGCGTCGAGAGAGAGGGTGTACGGCTGCTTCATGGCGGAACCCGCTATTTTACCCACCGGCCGGTGGTAGTCAAACAGGAAGAGATGACCGGCGGGACGGTAGACTCGTTTGGTGAAAGTCGCGATCGATGGGAGGGCGCTCCTGCCGCCGGCGACCGGAATCGGGACCTACACGCGCGGCATTGCGGGGGCACTCGCGTCGCGCGCCGGCGTCGAGGTCCGTCTCTTCACGCCGCGCCCGCTGCCCGAGGTCGAGGGAAACGGCTCGTGGAGCGTGGGCGCGGACAGCAATTCCCTGGGAATGATCTGGGCCCAGACAGCCCTCTCGCGGCGGGCACGGGAGTGGGGAGCAGACGTGCTCCTTGCGGCGCTGACGATCGGCCCGGTGCGGACCGGCATGCCCTTTGTGTCCGTCGTTCACGACCTGACCCCGTTGACGCACCCGGAGTGGCACAACCTGCGCACACTCGTGGGCTTCGTGCCCCTGTGGGAGTGGACCGCCGAGAAGGCCGCCCGCTTCGTCTGCGTCTCGGAGGCCACCGCGCGGGAGCTGACGCACGCGTATCCGGAGACGCGAGCCCGGGTGCGGGTCGTCTCCAACGGCGTGGATTCCGACTTCGCGCCGGCGCCGGACGGACCGGCGTCTGCCCGGACCCGGCGGCGATACGCGGGCGGGCATCGGTACATCCTTTGTCTGGGCACGCTCGAGCCCCGCAAGAACGTCCAGACCCTGGTCGCCGCCTGCGACCTTCTCTGGAGCCGCAGCGCGCAGGCTCCCGATCTGGTGCTCGCGGGAGGATCCGGCTGGAAGACCTCCGCCCTGTTCGACCGGATCGCGCGCTCGCCCTTCCGGGACAAGATCCACCTGGCGGGCTACGCGGGCCGTCAGGTCGCCCGGGAGCTGTATCAGGCCGCGGACGTCTTCGTCTATCCCTCGCTCGCCGAGGGCTTCGGTCTTCCCGTCCTGGAAGCCATGGCCTGCGGGACCCCGGTAGTGGCCTCGACAGCGGAGGCTCTGCGCGAGGTGGCCGGCGGCGCCGCCCTTTTTGCCGAGCCGTGGGATCCGGCGGGGTTCGCGCGACAGATCGAACGCGTCCTGGAAGATGCCGTGACTCGCGAGCGCCTCGCGGCCGCGGGGCCGGACCGCGCGGCGAAGTTCTCCTGGCAGGCTGCCGCCCGGGAGACCGCCGCCGTGCTCGCGGAAGCCGCTGGAGAGGCACCCCCGTGACCCGCATCGGCATCGACGCGCGCAAGCTCAAGGACTACGGGATTGGGTCCTACATCCGCAACCTCCTCGAGGCGATCGGCAAGCTTCCCGAGTCGCGCGCCTATCGCTTCCGCGTGTACGCGCATCGCGCCGACAGCGGCGCACTTCCGGACCTGCCCGCCCACTTCGAGGTCGTGCACGACGATTCCCCCGGCTATTCCGTCGCGGAGCTGACGAGCTTTGCCTGGAGACTGATGCGGGACCGGCTCGACCTCTTCCACGCGACGCACTACGTCTTGCCGCCGCTCTGGAAGACTCGCGCCGTCGTGACGATCCACGACATCATCCATCTGCTCTACCCGCAGTTCCTTCCCAGCCGCGTAGCCCTTTTTTATGCGCGCTTCATGATCCGGCGGGCGCTGACGCGCGCCGACCGCATCGTCACCGTTTCGTACAACACGCGGCAGGACCTGGTGGACTATTTCGAGATTCCGGCCGCGCGCATCGACGTCATCTACAACGGCGTCTCACCGCGGTTTCACCCCGATGTTTCCCGGGAGGAGAAGGAGCGCGTCGCTTCGAAGCTCGGGCTCACGTCTCCGTATCTTTTTTTTCTGGGGGGCGAAAAGCCGCACAAGAACGTTCAGAACGTGGTCCGCGCGTTCGCGAAGGCCCGGCAGGAGCGGTCGCTTCCGCATTCGCTCGTGCTCGCCGGCCCTCTGCCTGCGAACCCCGCCCGGCTGGAGGCCCTGATCGGGGCTCTCGAGCTGACCGACGTCGTGCGCCGTCCCGGGGTTGTCGAAGACGCGGACCTGCCCGGGCTCTATGCGGGCGCGGAGGTCTTCCTCTATCCGACGCTCTACGAAGGCTTCGGGCTCCCGGTCGTTGAGGCGATGGCGTGCGGGACCCCGGTCTTGACCTCCGCGACCTCGGCCCTGCAGGAAATTGCGGGCGGACATGCCTTCCTGGTCGACCCCATGGACGTCGATGCCATCGCCTCGGGCATCGCGCATCTGGCGACCGACGAGGCTGCCCGCGCGGAATTCGCCGAACTCGGCAAGAAGCGCGCCCTCGACTTCTCCTGGGACAAGGCCGCGAGACGCACCCTCGAGGTCTACGCCGCCGCCCTCCGGACACCTCGTAAGCCGTTAGCCGTTAGCCGTTAGCCATGGAACGGAAAGGCGAAAGGGCGGAATGATCGGACTTTCGGCTCACGGCTTACGGCTCACGGCTCACGACCCGTCATGAGGACCGCCGTCGTCCACGACTGGTTGAACGGGATGCGGGGGGGCGAGAAAGTCCTCGAGGCGATGCTGCCGCTCTTGCCGGAGCCCACGGTTTTCACGCTGTTCTACGTTCCGGGCTCCGTGTCGGAAGAGATCGAGAAGTATCCGATCCGCGCCTCCTTCCTGAACCGACTTCCCTTCGCGCGCAGGCACTACCGCCACTACCTGCCGCTCTTCCCCCGCGCCGTGGAGTCGTTTGACCTCTCGGGTTACGATCTGGTCGTTTCCTCATCCCACTGCGTGGCCAAGGGTGCCCTGGCGCCGCCGGGCGTGCCGCATCTCTGCTACTGCCATACGCCGGTCCGCTACGCCTACGAGCAGTTCGACGCGTATTTTCCGGAAGGACGTACGCACTGGCGCGCACTCAAGACCTTCGCCATCGGGCGCCTTCGACGATGGGATCTGGCGACGGCGGGGAGGCCGACCCGCTATCTGGCCAATTCCGTTGCCGTTGCCGAGCGGATCCGCCGCCACTATGGCCGGGAGGCGACGGTCTGTCATCCCCCGGTGGACGTGGACTTCTTCCGGCCCGGACCGGAGCGCCGCGAGAAATTCCTGCTCGCCGTCGGGGCTCTCGTTCCATACAAGCGTTTTGAGGAGGCGATCGCCGCCGCGCGCCTTCTCGCCCGGCCCCTGGTCCTCGTGGGAGGCGGGCCGGAAGAGAAGCGCCTCCGCGCCCTGGCAGATTCCTCCGTACAGATCGTCGTGAACCGCTCTGCGGAGGAGCTGCGCCGGCTCTATCGGGCCTGCGCGTTCTTCGTCCAGCCGGGCGAGGAAGACTTCGGCATGGCGGCGGTCGAGGCGCTCGCCTGCGGCGCCCCGGTCGTCGCGCTCGCCCGCGGAGGCGCGCTCGACGTCGTGCGCGACGGCGTCAACGGTGTCCTCTACGGGCCGGAGGACCCGGAGGGCCTGGCCGGCGCGGTCGAGCGAGCCGCCCGGATTCGCTTCGATTACACTGCGCTGCGCGAGTCGGCGCTCCCGTTTGCCCGGGAGCGCTTCCTCGAGCGATTCCGGAACGCAGTCGAGTGCTGCCGGAAACATAGCGAAGAGCCGGGAGCGAAGAGCGCCTTTCGATGATCAAGAAGTCCACGCGCCGCATCGCCGCTCTCTTTCTCATCTCGGACCTCGTCTCGACGCTCACCGCCCTCGTCGCGGCCTACGCGCTGCGCTTTCGCGCGGAGATTGTCCCGGTCACCAAGGGGGTCCCCGACGCCGCGACCTATTACAAGCTCTTCCCCCTGATCGCCGTCCTCTGGCCGATCGTCTATTACTTCTACGGTCTCTACAGCGTGCGGCGACACCGCTCGCGGATCGAAGAGGGGTTCGCCGTCCTCGTGGCCACGGGCCTCGCGACACTTCTCTTGACCGGGCTCGCCACGTTCTATCGCGGGTTTTCCTACTCGCGCCTCGTCCTGCTCCTGTTTTTCGTGGCCGACGTTCTCTTCGTCTTCGCGGGCCGAACCGCCATCCGCCGCTACCTCGAGGAAGCGTGGCGCCACGGGTACGGCGTCCGCCACGTCCTCATCGTCGGAGCGGGGCGGCTCGGGCGGGCCGTCATCGACAAGCTCGCCGAACATCCCGAGGCCGGTCTTCGCGCGGTCGCGATGCTGGACGACGACCCGCAGAGACTGGAAGAGATGTATCGCGGTATTCCTGTCGCCGGCCCGACCTCGCAAGCCGCGGCGGCGGTCGAGCAGCTCGGCGTGGACACGGTTTTCCTGGCGCTGCCTCTCGAGGCGCACCGCACGATGCTCGAAGTCTTGAAAGAGGTCGGCAGGACGGTCGCCGACGTTCGAGTCGTGCCGGACCTCCTGCAGCACATCACCTTCCGGGCCGGCGTCGAGGACCTGGATGGCTTGCCGGTCGTCCACCTGACACAGGTTCCGCTCTCGGGATGGATGAGCCTCGTCAAGCGCACCGTGGATCTGTTCGTCTCCAGCACCGCCCTCGCCGTTCTCTCCCCTGCTTTCGCGGCAATCGCCGTGGCGATCCGGAGGGAGGACAAGGGCCGGGTCTTCTACCGCCAGCGGCGCATGGGCCTGGACGGGCGCCCTTTCGAGATCCTGAAATTCCGCTCCATGGTCTCCGGCGCCGAGGACGAGTCGGGGCCCACCTGGGCGAGTCCCGAGGACCCGCGATGCACGCGGGTCGGGCGCTTTCTGCGGCGCTGGAGCCTGGACGAGCTGCCGCAGCTCGTCAACGTCCTGCGCGGCGACATGTCCCTCGTCGGCCCGCGTCCCGAACGGCCCGAGTTCGTGCGCGAGTTCAAGGAGACCTTCCCCCAATACATGCTGCGCCACCGCGTGCGCGCCGGAATGACCGGCTGGGCCCAGGTCCACGGCTGGCGCGGCAACACGAGCCTGACCAAGCGAATCGAGTATGACCTCTACTACATCGAGAACTGGACCCTCTCCCTCGACGTCAAGATCCTCTGGATGACCCTGCGCCACGGACTGACCCATCGCAACGCCTATTGAAAAGGTCCAAAGGTCCAGGCTCTCTCGCTCTGCACGGGTGCTCAGCGCGCGCCGAGGCAAATGCCAAGCTCGGAGTCGATGGACCATGAGCAGCCGAGGAATCTCATCCGGTGCCGAGCCTCGCCGATGCGCACTGAGGCTTAGCAGCCCGTGGAAAAATGGATGCGGGTGTCGCGCCCGGCCTTTTGCATACCGCGGCGACCAGGTCGGTCCCACTTCCTCCTGCTTTCCTCTTTCCGTCGCCGCGAGCAAAAGGCCGTCCGCCCCAAGGGGTTGCGGCGGCGCGCTCGCAACGCCGCCCACACCCTCTTTCCACGGGCTGCTAGGGATCTCTCCCGCTCACGCGAGTTTCTTCAAGCGGGCGACTCGTTCCTTCAGTTCCCGCTCCGCCTCACGGTCGACGGCGCGCCCGCCGAAGACGCTGGCGCAGTAGATCGAAACGACGCGCCGGGCGTCGCCGCGGGCTTGCGGGACGGCCTGCCCGAAGAGGCGGGCGACTTCGAAGGGAGGAGTGGCGGGAGAAAGCTCGCCGAGCCTCGCCGCCAGAAGCCGCCGCAACGCGAGATAGGCCCGGGTCGGCGCGGCGGAGGAGGAGCGGCGCGACAAGCGGACTCCGAGCGCGAAGGCGGCCATCGCCAGGAGAAGGACGCCAGCGGCAAAAGCGATGCGGCGAAACTCGGTGCCGCGGACGAGATCCTTCCACGACCCGAGACCCTGGCCCGCCGCGGCCGCGACCTGGCGGACCGCCTCGACGATCCGTACCTGATCAAGCGAATCGAACCCCAGGATCCGGCGGTCGTAGAAAAACTCGATCTCGCGGCCGAGGTTGGAGAAGAACCGGCGCCAGGAAAGCCGGCTCTGCGCCGGAGGGATTCCCGCGTCGGGTGTGGGATCGAGCACGGTGAATCCCTTCCCGCCGATGTCCGCTTCCACCCAGGCGTGCAGGTTGCTGCCGCGCACGACGAGCGCCCGGGAGAGGAGCCCGAGTTCTCCGCCGTAGGACCCGGTGACCAGGCGCGACGGGATCCCGCGAGCCGTGAGCATCATCGCGGCCGCTGAGGCGAAAAACTCGCAGTGACCGGCCTTCGAGCGCAGGAGGAAGTTCACGAGAGGATCGCTCTTTAGCCCGCGCGGAGGCGTCAGCGTGTAGAGGAAGTTTCGCGTGAAGTTGTCGCGGATGCGAAAGTAGATCTCCATCGGTTCTGTCAGACCGGCGGTCAGCTTCTCCGCGTAGGCGCGGATTTCCGGCGGGACGGATGCCGGATCGATGACGCTCGAGCCGACGCCCCGCGGTTCGACGCCGCGCACGGCGGCGGTGTAACGCACGGACCGGGCGCCGCCGGAAAGCCGGACCATTCCATCCCGCATTGGCGTCGCAAAATCCCGCTCGATCTGCAATTGCTCCGCGCCATACGGCAGGAAGAGAAAGCCCTCGGCGGAGAGGTTCAGGTCGGCGGAGAGATTGCCGATCAGCAACTGCTGCGCCCGCGTCTCCAGCGGCAGGCGCTCGGCCGCCGGCACGCGGCTCGGTCCCCCTCCCCCGCGCGTCCAGATCCCCCGGTTGTACTCCGTGAAGACGGCCTGGCGCAGCCGCAGAACCCGCGGGAGCGCCGACGGCGGCTCGATCTCCATCCGAAGGATGATCTGGTTGCTGCGTTTGGCGGAGCCGAAGGACTCCAGATCCACGCGATCCGCCGCCAATGTCGTGGAAAAGGCGTCCTCGACCCGGAACGGCGCCGTGGCGAAGGGACGGCGCAACCTCGGCAGCATGTAGAAGAGAGGCCCCGTGATGACCGCACCGATCAGGATCGCGGCGGCCAACATGCCGCGCGTCGGGACCGAGCGCAGAACGCGCTCGGGCGGCGCATCCTCGAAATCTGCGAGCACGGCCAGCCTTGCCAGCGCGCGGAAGCCCAGAAAAGCCATGGCGCCGAAATAGAGAAGCGAAGAGACGTGCGTCGAGGACGACGCGGACGCGACCGCGATGAGGAAGATCACGAGAAGCGAGGTTCGCACCTCGCCCGGACGCTTCAAGGAGGCGAGCTTCGCGACCGCGGTGAAAAGAAGCAGGTGTGAGACCGAGCGCAACAGCCCGTGCCGCAGCGCCACAACCTCGAACCCCAACCAGAGGAGATATCCGAGGCCGAGCGCGTTCAAGACGGCGTTGGAAAGCCGGGCGGGGCGGCCTCTTCGCGCGCGCCACCAGAGGAACAGGAGAACGCAATCGTAGAGGACGACGCCGAACACCGAGGCTCCCTCGGTCCATAGGAGCGGCAAGGGAGCGACGAGAGCCAGCGGCGCGAGCACCTCGAAAAAGGCGCGGCGCAGGCCGGGGGGCATTTCGGGAGAGCCGCTCACGTCACGAACCACCGCAGCTCGCCGCGGCGGACCGGCCCGAAGGCCGGCGCGCCGGCGGGGTCAATCGCCTCGAGCCGGGCGAGCGCTTCCAGGATTCGTGTGCGCTGCCCCCGGCCGCTCGACGCCGGCACGCGAATGGTCCGGGCCTGGAATCCGACCTCGCTGTCGCGCGAGAGAAGGACGACCGCCTGGCCGGCGCAGCGCGAGATCCTCCGCTCGAAATCCACGCGCGCCGCCGGGTCGACCGGGTTCGCCAGCGCGTTGTCGAGCGCGAGGATGACGACGCGGTCCCGCTCCGCTTCCCGCTCGCGAACGATCCAGTGGCGCATCCGAGCCGACTGCTTCCAGTGCAGATCGCGCGGATCGTCTCCGGGCACGAAGTCGCGCAGCATTCGGATATCGGCGCCTCCCCCGCGCCGCCGCGGATGCGGCCGGCCCCCCCGGGAGTCCTCGGGCGGCACCGGCGCGACCGCGCTGGCTTCCGGCATCGGGTACACGACGACCTCCCGCGCAAGCCTCGCGTGCCGGTACTTGCGAAAGAGCCCGAGCGGAAAGCGCGACAGCAGACCCGCGTCGGCATTGCGGTAGACGCCCCGCCGGGAGAAGATTCCCTCCACCACGACCTCGCGGCGCTCCCCGGGCTTGAGCGGCTCGACCCAGAGCGGGCCCGGCAACCCTTCGTGCAGGAAGAAGAGTCCCTGCGCCGTGGCCGTCGCGAGCCGGTTCTCGAAACGGATCCTGAGCAGCGCCGGCCGGCCGGCCACGACCTCTCCCACCGGTTCGATCTCGCAAGACACGCCGCGCACGTTGCGGCGCGAGAGGATCCCGGAAACGACCATCGCCGCGAGCATCCCCGCAAGCACCAAATACAATCCGTTGTTGCCCGTGTTCGTGGCGCCGATCGCGACAACCAGGCACATCAGGATGTAGCCCAGCCCGAAGTTGGTGATCCGGATCTCCCACTCCGGAATGAGCCGTGTCATAGCCGTTAGCCGTTAGCCGTTAGCCGTTAGCCGTTAGCCGTTAGCCGGAATACGGGCCGCATTTCCACGGGTTGCGGCTTACGGCTCACGGCTTACGGCTCACGCCTATAGGGGGACCGGCACCTGGGCGAGGATCTTCTTGACAACTTCCCGCTCGTGGCCGCCCGAGCCGAAGCCGTCGGAGGAGAGAGACAGGATGCGGTGCGCGAGCACGGGTTCGGCGACCGCCTGGACGTCGTCGGGCGTCGCGTAGTCGCGCCCCTGCATGAGCGCGTAGGCCTGCGTCGCGCGGAAGAGCGCCTGCGCGCCACGCGTGGAGACGGGCAGGCGCAGGTCCGCGGCGCGGCGCGTGGCCCGCACGACGG
>WNGB01013549.1_pt1 | contig 10966 bp, 6 predicted proteins | sample 5400681 | NCBI WGS metagenome assembly WNGB01 (sample SAMN13153367, study PRJNA577476) | soil metagenome | isolation source: 115 cm soil or saprolite under grassland replicate 2 | place: USA:California | collected 2016-06-15 | reverse complement strand
GACGTTCCTACCCGCAGATCCCTTGCCTGCAAGGAAATCTGGTGCGACAGGCGCTGGCGGACTCGTCGTACGACCTGGTGGTGTCGATGCAGACCGTCGAGCACCTGTGGGACCAGCCGGCGTTCGTCGCCGAGTGCGCCCGGGTGGTCCGGCCCGGCGGCACCGTGGTGATCAGCACGCCGAACACGCTGACGTTCCCGGAGGGGAACTGCTACCACACCAAGGAGCTGACGGCCGCCGAGCTGACCGAGCTGGTCGGGGCGCGGCTGCGGGTGGACCAGGTAACCGGCGTGTGGCACGGGCCACGCCTCACGGAGTGGGAGAGAACACACGGCTCCTGCGTCGCCGCGCAGCTGTCCGGTCCGCCGGACACGTGGCCGCCGCACCTGGCGGAGCTCGTCGGCTCCACGTCGTACGGCGACTTCGTCATCGACGCGGGCCGCGACCTCGACGCGGCACTCGACCTCGTCGTGGTCGCGACCCGCACGCGATGAGCGTCAGGGGCGGATGAACCGCTCGGCGATCTTGCCCACCACCAGGTAGGCGACCGCCGCGATACCCCAGTTGACCAGCAGGGTGTTCTTCGCGGTCTTCAGCTCGAACACGTCGTCGAACGGGCCGACCAGGTCGTGCCCGCGGTTCAGTACCCAGGACACGATCGTGTTGCTCTCGTTGGCCTGGTCGAGCGCGGTGAACAGCGCGCCGAGCGCGAGCACGGCCGCGCACACCACCGCGATCAGCCAGACGGCCGACGCGATCCAGTTGCGAGCCTTGCTCACCCCGCGGCCGGCGGTGGACGTCGCCGTCCGGCCCTTGCCGTAGGCCTTCTCGCCGGCCTTCGCCGCGACCGCCGGCTTCGGCGCCGGGGCCGGCTGCGGCTTGGCCGCGACGGTCGTCGCGGGCTTGGCCTGCGCCGCGGCGGCGGCCTTGCCGGCCTCCGTCTCGGCGGCCTTCCTGGCCTCGTTCTCCGCCACGATGTCGGCCGCGGTCTTCACGGCCGGCTTCGCCTCCTCCGCGTCGGCCTCCGGGTCGGTCACCGCGTCAGCCCTCGCCGTCGTCGCCGGTTCCTCCGGCGTCACCGTATCCGGACTCGCCTCAGCGTCCGCACTCGCCTCGGCTTCCGGCTCGTCCCCCGGCCCCTCGGCCGCCGCCGTCTTCAGGCGTGCGTCCGAGATCGGCGTCGACGAACCGTTCGCGGCCTCGTCGAGTGCGGCTGCGGCCGACTTCTCCTGGGGCGCTCCGTCCCCGTCGGCCTTGGTCCGCTCAGCCATGCCGGGTCTCCTCTCCGATGACGTCCGGAACATAGTGCCTGACCGCTGAGTAACTTGGCGACCCCTCACCGTAGCCTCCCGACCCGTGGTCGCCACGCGGCGGCCTCATGTCCGAAGGAACGACGGCGCCTGCCGTCGGTCACGGCCGAGCTGCGGATCCAGCCGCCGGACGTACGCCGCGGCGCGGTCCTTCACCACCCGGGCGGGCAGGCCGGCGGCGATGCTGTACGACGGGATGGTGCCGCGGGCGACACTGTTCGCCGCGATCACCGTGCCGCGGCCGACGTCCGTTCCGCGCAGCACCGTGACCTTGGTGGCCAGCCAGCAGTCCGGGCCGATCCGCACCGGCGACTTCGCCAGCCCCTGGTCCTTGATCGGCACCGTGATGTCCTCGGTGCGGTGGTCGAAGTCGCAGATGTAGACCCAGTCCGCGACCAGCGTCGACGCGCCGATCTCGATGTCGAGGTAGCAGTTCACGGTGACCTCGCGGGCGAACACCACCTTGTCGCCGATCCGCAGCGTGCCCTCGTGCGCGCGCAGCCGGGTGTTGTCGCCCAGGTGCACCCACTTGCCGAGCACCAGCCGGCCGTAGCCCTTGCGGACGCAGATCTCGACGTCCTTGCCCAGGAACACGAATCCCTCGGTCACCACCTCGGGGTGCCGCAGCCGGAACAGCGCGAACCGCCAGTACCGCTTGAGGTAGTACGGCGTCCAGGCCCGGTGCCGCAGCACCCAGCGCAGGTTCTCCGTACTCAGCAGGCGCATCGACACATTGTCCCCCGCTTCCCGCTCAGGGCGTGTCTGATGGATCCCGGCCGTAGCGAGCGGCGCTCGGCGGAGTGCCTCGCAAGGCCGAGGAGGAGGTCGATGCGGAGCATCGGACGACGACGAGAACGCCGCGAGGCGCCCGCCGAGGGTCGCGCAGTAGGCCGGGAATCCATCAGACACGCCCTAAGGACGGACTCCGGTGATGGAGACGTTGTAGTAGAGCTCGTCGGGGACGATGCCGGTCAGGAGCCGGTCGACCGTGGACAGCCGCTGCCAGGTGTGGAAGGCGAACATCTTCCAGCCGACGCCGAGCTTTTCCTCCGGCACCGCGCACTCGAAGGTGCGGATCGGCCAGCCGGCCCAGGCGGCGAGCAACTCCTCGGTCACGGTGTCGACGTCCACGGCACCGGCCCGAAGCGCCATCCGCTTCAGCGTGTCCGGGTCGAACGTGTGCAGGTCGACGACGGCCTCGAGCGCGGCGGCGCGGGAGGACTCGTCGAGCTCGGCCTGCGGGCGACGCCAGGACTCCAGGCCCGGCAGCCTGGCGAGGTGCGTGGCGGCCCACCAGGTGGCCCGGGACAGCCGGCGGGCGACGAGGTCGCCATACCGGGTCGGCTCTCCGCAGATCACGAACCGGCCGCCGGGCTTGAGCACCCGCAGCATCTCCCGGAACGCCAGCTCCACGTCCGGGATGTGGTGGATCACCGCGTGCCCGATGACGAGGTCGAACTCGCCGTCGTCGTACGGGAGCTTCTCGGCGTCGGCGACCCGGCCCTCGACCGCGAAGCCGAGGTGCTCGGCGTTGCGCTCGGCGGCCTCGACCATGCCGGGCGACAGGTCGGTGACGTGTGCCTCGTCGAGGACGCCGGCCAGCTTGAGGTTCAGGGTGAAGAAGCCGGTGCCGGCGCCGATCTCAAGCGACTTCCCGTACGGCCACCTCGCGTCGCCGGGCCGGTCCCCGGTGACGGCGGTGAACCGGTCCCGCGCGTAGTCGACGCACCGCTCGTCGTACGAGATCGACCACTTCTCGTCGTACGTCGATGCCTCCCAGTCGTGGTACAGCACCTGGGCGAGCTTGTTGTCGCTCCAGGCCGCCTCGACCTCTTCCTGGGTGGCGGCGGGCTTGGGTGTTGCCATGGTTCAGGCTCCCTTGAACTCTGCCTTGCCGGGGCCGTTCTCGACGAAGGACCTCATGCCGATGGTGCGGTCCTCGGTGGCGAACAGCGCGGCGAACTGCTGCCGCTCGATCTCCAGGCCGGTGCTCAGGTCCACCCCGAGGCCGGCGTCGATCGACTCCTTCGCGGCGCGCAGCGCCAGTGCCGCGCCCCTGCTGAACTGTGCCGCCCACGCGACGGCGGCGTCGTACACCTCGGCGCCGGGGACGACCTTGTCCACCAGGCCGATGGTGAGCGCTTCGGCGGCGTCGACGAAGCGGCCGGTGTAGATCAGGTCCTTGGCCTTCGACGGGCCGACCAGCCGGGACAGCCGCTGGGTGCCGCCGGCGCCGGGGATGATGCCGAGCAGGATCTCCGGCTGCCCGAGCTTGGCGTCCTCGGCCGCGATCCGGTAGTCCGCGCACAGCGCGAGCTCGCAGCCGCCGCCGAGCGCGTAGCCGGTGACCGCGGCCACTACCGGCTTCGGGATCGCCGCCACCGCGGACAGCGCGGACTGCAGCGGGCCGGAGCGGCGCACCATGTCGGCGTACGACATGTCCGCCATCTCCTTGATGTCCGCGCCGGCGGCGAAGACGCGCTCACCGCCGTAGATCACGACCGCGCGGACGTCGTCGTTCTGCGTGGCCTCGGTGGCCGCGGCGCGGATCTCCTCCTGGACCTGCACGTTGAGCGCGTTCATCTTCGGCCGGTCCAGCCGGATCGTCCCGACGCCGCCGGCCACCGTGAGATTGACGAACTCGCCCATACCTGTCCCTTCGCTGGTTCTCGGGTACCGCGCTTGCGTGGTACCGCGCCGAGCCTACGGCTACCGGCCGGTCACAGTCGCGTTGCCCTCGTCACAGCGGCCTTGCGCATCTGTCCTCCTGGGCGAGAGGCGGGCACCGCCGCGCGGGCGGGAAGCGGCGGTGCCCGGGCTCGGTCAGCTCGCGGTCACAGCTTGGTGAAAGTCCAGCGCTGGAGGCCGGAGCCGGTGTCGGCCTGCTGGGTGAGCTTCGAGCCGTCCGTGGCGCCGGCGGCAGTGATGGACAGCCCGCTGCCGACGGAGACGAGTGCGTAGCCTCCGGTGCCGGCGGTGATCCGCCAGCGCTGGTTGGCGCCGCCGTGGCAGGTCCACTGGATGATCGCGGCGCCGGCCGCGGTCGAGCCGCCGTACACGTCGACGCACAGGCCCGAGTTCACGTTCTTGATCGTGTACGTGCCGTCGCCGGTGTCGGTGACGACGAACTTCTGGTTCGCGCCGGTGTGCGGGGCCCACACGATCAGCTGGGTGCCGGTGCTGGTGGAGCTGCCGGGCACATCCATGTTCTTGCCGGACGTGGCGATGTTGTACGTCGCGCCGGAGACGACCGGGCTCGGCTCGTAGACCTCGAACTCGTAGAGGGAGTAGCCGTACGACGTGGCGCGCGCGGTGCCCTGCATGCGGACGTACCGGCCGCTGCCGGTGAGGCCGGTGAGGTCGTCGGTGCCGCCGTCGCCGGTCGTGGTCGTGTAGATCGGGGTCCACGTCGTACCGTCGTTGGAGGTCTGGATCTGGTAGCCCTTGCCGTACGCCGCCTCCCAGCTGAGCTTGACCCGGCCGATCTGCCGCGTCGTGCCCAGGTCGACGGTGATCCACTCACCGTTCGTGTAGCCGCTGGACCAGCGGGTGCCGTAGTCGCCGTCGACGGCGTTCGCGCCGGGGAAGCTCGGGGTCTCGGTGCTGGACACGGTCACCGGCTTGCCGAACGCGAGGTTGCCGGGCTGCGCGGCGACCGGCCAGCCGGGGTTGCGGCCGATCGTGGTGATGATCGGCTGGAAGGACGCGAAGGTGGTGACGAGTTTCGGCGAGCCCCAGGTCTGCTGGGCGACCACCCGCAGGATGTCCCGGATACCGCCCGCGATCTGGGCCTCGGTCTCCGCGGTCGGGTTGTCGCACCACACGTGCACCTTGGTGCCGAGGTTCTTCGACTTCGTTGCCGTGGACAACGTCTGGTTGCCCTGGAACAGGTCCGGGTACCAGGTCTCGTAGCCCCAGGTGGTGTCGGGCTTACTGCCGCCGAGCACGTAGTACGTGGGGTTCCAGCTCTCGTTGGAGACCTGGTGGCCACGGTCGACCAGCGCCTGCGGGGACAGGCCGTAGTTGTACCAGAACTCGACGATGATGTTCGTGTCCGGGTTGATCGTGCCGTCGCCGGACTTGATCCCGTCGTTCCACATCCGGGCGGTCTTGCCGGCGGCGCGGACGATGCCGTTGGCCCAGTTGATGAATCCGTAGTAGGTGTCCTTGGCGGTCGCGTTCGCGCCGTAGTGCGCCCGCGCGTAGGTCAGCAGCTGCGGGTAGGCCGAGTAGTTCGTGACGTACTCGTCGGAGCCGATGTGGAAGTACGGGCCGGGGAACAGCGGCAGGTACTCGTCGTAGATGTCCTTGAGCAGCGTGTACGCCGCGTCCTTGGACAGGTCGATGTCACCGTTGCTCACCTCGCCGGTGTTGCTGACCAGCTTCAGCTCCGGATGCGCGGCCAGGATCGGATCCATGTGGCCGGGCGCGTCGAACTCCGGCACGATGGTGATCTTGTACTTCGCGGCCAGCGCGATGATGCCGGTCACCTCGGCCTTGGTCAGGTGTTCGGCCGACACGTACTCCGGGTGCGTGACGCTCTCGATCCGGAAGCCCTTGTTGTCCGCCAGGTGCAGGTGGAAGTAGTTCAGCTTCAGGTACGCGAGTTCCTTGACGTGGTCGCGGATCCACTGGGCGGTGAAGTACTTGCGGCCGTCGTCGATCATCAAGCCGCGCTCCGGCTTCAGTGCCCAGTCGCGGGCGGTGCCCTGCGCGATGGTGGTGCCCTGTTGCAGCAACTGCAGGATGGTCCGGGTGCCGTAGAAGGCGCCCTTGTCGTCGCGCGCGGTGATCGTGATCCGGTCGGTGATGCTCAGCGCGTAGCCCTCGGTGCCGAGGCCGGTGTCGGCCGAGCCGAGGCTGAGGAAGATGTCACCGGCGACCAGGTCGGACGTCGTACCGGTGGCCTGGGCGACGGTCTGGCCGGTGAGCGACTTGAGGTCGTCGGCGAAGACCTGGCTGGTGCCTGCGAGTGTGGTGGCGTCGGCGGTGTTGCGGACGATCCGGGTACTGGTGGCCGAGAACTGGTACGAACCGGTGCCGCCGGTCCACTCCTGCAGAGCGGGAATGGTCTGCGGGCGGGCGTTCGCGGCATGGGCGGCGGGCGGTCCGGTGACGGTGATGGCAGCTGCGGCCGTGGCGACGGCCAGCAGCATGCGCATGAAGCGACGCATCTGCGTTTCCTCCGTGGGCGGAAGCGGAAGGGCTGTGCAGAAGTGTGTGGTCTAGACCAGATTCGCGCAAGACCCAACAGTGTCATCGCATCGAATGAGCAGCGATCACGCGGAGAGTAGGCGGTCGCGCACGGTCCGCGACGAGATGCCGGTGCGCGGCGGTGGCGGGTCGTCGTACAGATGAATCGTGCACGTCCCCGGGAGAGACGATGAGCGCTGAGATGGGCAGAATGACCCGGTGACCGACGCCACGACCGCCCCGCCCAAGACCGCCACCGAGACGATTGCGCCCGATCTCGGCGCCGTCGTCCGGGCCGACGGAACCGCCTTCACGTTGTGGGCGCCCGCGGCCGAGCGGGTCGAGCTCGCGCTGTTCGGCGACGACGGCACCCAGCAGAACACCGACCTGACCCGCGACGGCGAGGTGTGGCGTGCCTTCGTCCCGGGAGTCGGGGCGGGCCAGCGGTACGGGTACCGGGTGCACGGGCCGTTCGACCCGGTGCGCGGGATGCGGTTCAACCCGGCCAAGCTCGTGGTCGACCCTTACGCGCGGGCGATCGACGGGGAGCTGGACTTCGCCAGCCCGCTGATCTTCGACTCCTCCGACGGCGACTCCGCCGGGCACGTGCCGGTCGGCGTGGTGGTCGGGCCGTCGGACCCGCCGCCGCCGATCAGCCGGCCGGTGCCGTGGAGCCAGACGGTCGTCTACGAGATGCACACCAAGGGCTTCACCGCTCTGCACCCGGACGTTCCGGAGCACCAGCGCGGGACCTACGCGGGGCTCGCGCACCCGTCAGTCGTCCGATATCTCGCCGACCTCGGGGTGACCTCGGTCGAGCTGCTGCCGGTGCACCACTTCCTCACCGAGCCGTCGGTGTCCGGGCGCGGGCTGGTCAACTACTGGGGCTACAACACGCTCGGATACTTCGCGCCGCACGCGCCGTACTCGTCCTCGGGGTCGCGCGGCGAGCAGGTCGCGGAGTTCAAGGCGATGGTCGCGGCGTACCACGCGGCCGGGCTCGAGGTGATCCTCGACGTCGTCTACAACCACACCGCCGAGGGCGGCTTCGACGGGCCGACACTGTCGTTCCGCGGCATCGACAACCAGGCCTACTACCGGCTCACCGAGCACGGCACGATGTACGACGTCACCGGCACCGGGAACTCCGTCGACACCTCGCACCCGGCGGTACGGCGGCTGGTGCTGGACGCGCTGCGGTACTGGGTGACCGAGATGGGAGTCGACGGATTCCGGTTCGACCTGGCGGTGACGCTGATCCGCAACGAGCGGCACGAGGTCGACCACCAGCACCCGTTCCTCGCCGAGATCGCCGCGGATCCCGTGCTGTCGAAGGTGAAGCTGATCGCCGAGCCGTGGGACATCGGCAACTTCGGCTACCAGGTCGGGAACTTCGGCGCGCCGTGGTCGGAGTGGAACGGCAAGTTCCGCGACAGCGTGCGGGACGTGTGGCGCGGGCACAGCGGGGTGCAGGACCTCGCCTACCGGCTGTCCGGGTCGAGCGACCTGTACGGCGACGACGGCCGCCATCCCTACGCCTCGATCAACTTCGTCACCGCCCACGACGGCTTCACCTTGCGGGACCTGGTGACGTACGAGCACAAGCACAACGGGGCCAACCACGAGGACAACCGGGACGGCTCGGACGACAACCGCTCCTGGAACTGCGGGGTCGAGGGCGAGACTTCTGATCCCGGCGTCAATGCCCTGCGCCGCCGGCAGATGGCGAACCTGATGTCCACCCTGGTGCTGTCCACCGGCATCCCGATGATCACCGCCGGGGACGAGTGCGGGCGGACCCAGCAGGGCAACAACAACGCGTACTGCCAGGACAGCGAGATCTCCTGGTTCGACTGGTCCCTGCCCGCCACATGGCCGGAGCACCTGGATCTGACCCGCATGCTGCTGGCGCTGCGCCGCAAGCACCCCGCTCTGCGGCAGTGGCACTACTTCGAGGGGCGGCCGGTCGCCGACGGCGGCCGCCAGGACGTGTCCTGGATCGCCCCGCACGGCGGCGAGATGTCCGAGGCCGACTGGCACAACCCGGGCCTGCGCACCCTCGGCATGTTCCTGGCCGGCGACGCCCTCCGCGAGACCGATGCCGCCGGCAACCGCCTGACCGACCAGTCCTTCCTGCTGGTCGTCAACGCCGCCGCCGACCCCCTGCACGTCCGCGTCCCCGACGCCTCCTGGGCCCCGTCGTACGAGGTCGTCCTCGACACCTCCAACTCCGGCTGGACCCAGCTCGACGCCGGCGCCGACCTCCTCCTCCCACCCCGCTGCGTAGGCCTCCTCCGCGCCCTCCCCTGACCCTCTTTCCGATCATCGGGCCCTTGTGACCCGGCGTGTCGCCGCTCATCGGGCCCTTGTGACGGCATCGGCGCGTGTGTTCAGAAGGCGCAGGCGTGTTCACAAAGACGCCCGGTACGACGTGAGGCGCGTCCACCCGGTGCACGCGATCGCCACCAACGTCGTACCGGGTGTCACGTGCCGTGGGTTGGCCCGAGGTGCGAACCCTCGCGATCAGCAGGCGGCACCTCCCGACGCGGGGCGGAGGACCCGACGACTGAGGCGGGTCGGGGTTACGGGAGTTCGGTGCCGGGGAGGGCGTCGGGGGCGTGGGGGGTGGCGGCCAGGCCGAGCTCGGCGGGTGAGGCGAGCATGTCGTGGCGCGGGAGCACGCGGACGGTGTAGCCGAACGGGCCGGTGCGGTCGAGCTTGATATCGCCCGCGAACCGGTGCCGGTTGCCGTCGTAGGTGTCCGCGAGGGACAGCGACGCGACCGCCGCGTCGGCGATCTCGTCGGACTCGTTGACGCGGCCGTGCACGACCTGGACGTCGACGTCGGCCGGGTCCAGCTCGCCGAGCGTGACGAAGGCGCGGACGTCAACGGTGGTCCCGAGCTGCGGTACGTCACCGAGCCCGTGCACCTCCACGTGGTCGACGCGGACCGCGCCCCACGCGCCGCGCACCCGGCGCTTCCACCGGGCCAGCTGGCGCGCCCCGTCGTACGTCTCGTTGAGCCGCCGCGACGACTCCGAGGCCGGGGTGTAGAGCGACGTCACGTAGTCGCGCACCATCCGGGTCGCGAGCACCTTCGGGCCGAGCTGCTTGATCGTGTTGCGCAGCATCTCGATCCAGCGCCCCGGCACCTCGCCGTCGTAGAACCGCGGCGCGACCTCGTGCTCGATCAGGTCGTACAGCGCGTGCGCCTCGAGGTCGTCACGCCGGTCGGTGTCGTCGACGCCCTCGGCGGACGGGATCGCCCAGCCGAACTCGTCGTCGTACCACTCGTCCCACCAGCCGTCGCGGATGGACAGGTTGAGCGCGCCGTTCAGCGCCGCCTTCATGCCGGACGTGCCGCACGCCTCGTAGGGCCGCAACGGGTTGTTCAGCCACACGTCGCAGCCCGGGTACATCGGCTGCGCGAGCGCGATGTCGTAGTCCGGCACGAACACGATCCGGTGCCGCACCTCGGGGTCGTCGGCGAACCGGACCATCTCCTGGATCAGCTTCTTGCCGCCCTCGTCGGCCGGGTGCGCCTTGCCGGCGATCACGATCTGGATCGGCCGCTCGGGGTGCAGCAGCAGCGCCTTGAGCCGCTGCGGGTCGCGCAGCATCAGGGTGAGCCGCTTGTACGACGGGACGCGGCGCGCGAAGCCGACGGTGAGTATCCGCGGGTCGAGCACCGAGTCGACCCAGCCGAGCTCGGCGTCGCTGGCCCCGCGTCGTACCCAGGAAGCCCGCAGCCGGACCCGGGTGTCGTCGATGAACCGCTGACGCAGGGTCTGCTTGGTCTCCCACAGCTCGTCGTCGGAGACGTCGTCGAGCGCGTCGAACAGGTCCTCGTCGAGCTGGCCGGTCTCGCGGTCGGTGAGCTCGCGGACCTCGCGCGCCACCCAGGTCGGCGCGTGCACGCCGTTGGTGATCGAGGTGATCGGCACGTCGGCGGCGTCGAAGCTCGGCCACAGCCCGGCGAACATGCCGCGGCTGACCTCGCCGTGCAGCTTCGAGACGCCGTTCGCGCGCTGCGCGAGGCGCAGGCCCATCACGGCCATGTTGAAGACGCTGGCGTCGCCGCCCTCGTAGTCCTCGGCGCCGAGCTGGAGGATGCGGTCGATCGGCACGCCGTACCCGAACACGTCGCCGGAGAAGTGCTGCTGGATCAGCTCGCGCGGGAACCGGTCGATACCGGCCGGGACCGGGGTGTGCGTGGTGAACACCGTGCCGGCCCGGGCCACCTCGAGGGCGGTGTCGAAGTCCAGGCCCTGCTCGGTGGCGAGCTCGCGGATCCGCTCCAGGCCGAGGAAGCCGGCGTGGCCCTCGTTGGTGTGGAACACGCTCGGCGCGGGGGCGCCGGTGATCCGGCAGTACGCCCGCACCGCGCGGACGCCGCCGACGCCGAGCAGCAACTCCTGCAGCAGGCGGTGCTCGGTGGTGCCGCCGTACAGCCGGTCGGTGAC
>WNGB01015843.1_pt1 | contig 10968 bp, 9 predicted proteins | sample 5400681 | NCBI WGS metagenome assembly WNGB01 (sample SAMN13153367, study PRJNA577476) | soil metagenome | isolation source: 115 cm soil or saprolite under grassland replicate 2 | place: USA:California | collected 2016-06-15 | reverse complement strand
CCCATCAAGTAGAGCCAGAAGCCCAGCTCGCGCTGCTCGTGGACCGCCTCCGCTTCGGAATGAGGCGCCTCGGAATGCGGATGGCCGGGGACGGCCGTGACGTTGGCGTTCATGGGTTGGCCGCCTTCACCGCCTCGAGCGTGCGATACCGCGCCTTCTCCAGGCGCTCGACCTCCTCGGCGGCCAGGACGAACTCGGTCTCATCGTCCGACGAGCGCCAGATCATGGTGGCCCACATGGCAAGCCCGCACAGGATCGCCAGCCACCAGATCCACCACACCATGGCGAAGCCGAACACGAAAGCGAGGCCGCCCATGATGACGCCGGCGGCTGAGTTCTTGGGGATCTCGATGTCCTGGTAGGCGCGCGGCGGAGCATAGGTCACGCCGCGCTCTTTCATGTCGAGCAGGGGCTCGCGGTCGCGCACCTCGGGCAGAACAGCGAAGTTGTAGGCCGGCGGCGGCGAGGCGGTCACCCATTCAAGGGTCCGGCCATCGTAGGGATCGCCGGTGACGTCGACCGCGCGCTTGATCAGGCCCAGCACATAGAGCGGCATGAAGGCAAGGTAGAAGCCGACGATCCAGAACCAGAAGGCCGCGGTGCCCCACGGCTCGTTGATCTTGAAGCCGAACGCCTTGGGGAACCAGTACATGTAGCCGGCGAGGTAGCCGAACAACACACCCGGGATGATCATGTTGTGGAAGTGCGCGATCAGGAAGGTCGTGTTGTGCATCAGGAAGTCGACGGGCGGCACCGCCAGCAGCACGCCCGTCATGCCGCCGATAACGAAGGTGGCGATGAAGCCCACCGTCCACAGCATCGAGGGATGGAAGGTGATGCGGCCGCGGTACATCGTCAGCAGCCAGTTGAACACCTTCACGCCCGTGGGCACGGCGATCACCATGGTCGTCACGCCGAAGAAGGCGTTGACGTTGGCGCTGGAGCCCATGGTGAAGAAGTGGTGCAGCCAGACGGTGAACGAGAGGATGGCGATGGCCGCCGTGGCGTAGACCAGCGATTCGTAGCCGAACAGCCGCTTCCTGGAGAAGGTCGCCACGACCTCGGAGAACACGCCGAACGCCGGCAGGATCAGGATGTAGACCTCCGGATGGCCCCAGATCCAGAACAGGTTGGCGTAGTTCATCATGTTGCCGCCCAGCTCATTGGTGAAGAAGTGCATGCCGAGCAGGCGATCGAGCGCCAGCAGGCCGCACGCCACGGTGAGCGCGGGGAAGGCAAAAGCCATCAGGACGGAGGTGCAAAGCGCCGTCCAGACGAAGGGCGTCATGCGCATCAGGGTCATGCCCGGCGCGCGCCGCTTGATGATAGTGACGATGAAGTTGATGCCCGACAGTGTCGAGCCGACGCCACTGATCAGCACCGCCCAGATCCAGTAGTCGACGCCGACGCCGGCGCTGTACTGGATGCCCGAGTAGGGCGGATAGCCCGTCCAGCCGGCGGTCGAGAACTTGCCGATCACCAGCGACACCATGACCAGCCCAGCGCCTGAGGCAGCAAGCCACAGGCTGAGCGAATTCAGGAACGGGAAGGCGACGTCGCGCGTGCCGATCTGCAGCGGCACGGCGATGTTCAAGAGCCCGGTCATGAACGGCATGGCCATGAAGAAGATCATGATCGTGCCGTGCGAGCTGAAGATCTGGTCGAAATGCTCGGGCGGCAGGTAGCCGCCGCTGTTCAGCGCCATCGCCTGCTGGGCGCGCATCATGATGGCGTCGACGAAGCCGCGCGCCAGCATGATCAGCGCCAGCACGATGTACATCACGCCGATGCGCTTGTGGTCGACGCTGGTCAGCCACTCGTTCCACAGATACAGCCAGCCCTTGAGCCAGGTGATGACGATGGCGACCAGCAGCGCCCCGCCCACCGTCACCAACGCACCGCCGGCGGCGATGGCGCTGTAAAGCGGCAGGGACTCGATGGTCAGTCTTCCGAACATGGACTCTATCTCCGCGCCGGCGCCGTCGGCGTCTGGCCATGCGCCTGATGGCCGCCCGTGTACTTGTCGATGATGGAGTCGAAGAGCTTGGGCTCGATCGCCGAGTACTGGACGATGGGATTGAGCCGGCTCCTCTCGGCGAGCTTGGCATAGGTCGGCGGATCGAGCTTGCCGGGCGCCTGCTTGGCCTTCGCCACCCAGGCGTCGAAGTCGGCCTGGCTCAGCGCCACCACCTCGAAGAACTGATCGGAGAAGCCGCCGCCCGAGTACTGGGTGTTGCGGCCGACGAACTTGCCGGGCGTGTCGGCCAGGAGCTGCAGGCGGGTCTGCATGCCGGCCATGGCGTAGATCTGGCCGGCCAGTGCCGGCACATAGAAGGAGTTCATCACCGTATCGGAGGTGATGCGCAGGCTGATCGGCCGGCCGGCCGGGATGGCGAGCTGGTTCACCGAGGCCACGCCCTGCTCGGGATAGATGAACAGCCACTTCCAGTCCTGGGCCACGACCTGGACGTCGAGCGGCGGGTTGTTGGAGGCGATCTCGCGATAGGGATCGAGCTTGTGGGTGCTGCGCCACAGCAGCACGGCGACGGCGATGACGATCAGCGCCGGGACCAGCCAGACCACGGCGTCGACCTTGGCCGAATAGGCCCAGGTCGGCTCATAGCGGGCGTTGCGGCCCTCGCGATAGCGCCAGGCGAACCAAAGCACCATGCCGATGACCGGCACGACCACGATCATCATGACGGTGAAGGCGTCGATCATCAGGCCGCGCTCGGCGTCGGCGATCGGGCCCTTGGGATTGAGGACGACCAAGCGGTCGCAGCCGCCGGCCAGGAGGGCCAGCAAGGCAACTGCGCCGCAACGCATTGTAACGATTGCCTGCTTCACGCCCCCGCCCGCACCAATGATTAAGCAGCGGGGTTAGATTGAAGCTACATCTTGTGTTGGGCAAATGATTCTTTTGCCCGCTCACGCACAGCTGTCGGCACGCCAGTCGAACGGAGTCTTGGCGCCACGCAAGAAGGCCGCCAGCCACGAGCTGCCCAATGCATAGTTCGCCTTGGTCGTCTGCCGGCTGGTGACGATGTAGGTGTTGATGCCGGCGACGCGGCCGCACGAATCGATCAGCGGCCCGCCCGAATTGCCGGCCGAGATGTCGGCCGAATGCAGCACCATGGGCGTGTTGCGTTCCTTGTTCTGCACCGCGCTCACCGTGCCCTTGGTCAGCACGACCTCGGGCGCGGCCTTGAGGTCGCCCGCCAGCAGCCGCCGCAGATTGCGGTCCTGGGCAATGGCAATCGACGGATAGCCCGCCGCGATCACGTCACCCAGCGCCGCCGGCTCGGCGGCCAGCGGCAGCGGCCGTACGCTGCCGGCCGGGACGTCATCGACCTTGATCACGGCGAAGTCTGCCTCGGTGCCCTGGCCGGTCTGCGATGTCGCGACGACGGTGCCGATGTAGCCGGTCTTGAGATGCTTGCTCAGCACCAGCGCCTCGCTGCCCGGCGCGGCGCGGCCGACGACATGGTGGTTGGTCACCACGTAGTTGGGGGCAACAAAAAAGCCGGAGCCGCTGTCGCCTCCGGCTGACACCACCAGGACGGTGGCTTGCTCGAGCGCTTGCGCCAGGCTGGCTGCCACCATCTTGCCCGCCTTGGCGCCGGTCTGCGGCAGATCGATCGACGCCGCCGCCGGCGTGACCTTTCCGGGACCGGGCGGCGCCTCGGTCTTGCGCTCGGGCAGCGCGCCGGCCGGCGCCGGCGAGGCGGGCCCGCCCTTCCCAAGCGGATCCTTGATGGTGCAGACATCGGCCTTCAGCCGCTCCTTCAGGAGCGCGATCTGGTCCTCGATCTGCTTGTTGGCGGCTTTCTGCTTCTCGATCTGCTCTTCCAGCGCCTTGACCTGCGCCTGGTCGGGGCCCGGCGGGGCGGGCGGCGCTGGCGGCGCAGGCAACTGCACCGCGACATTCACGATCGGGCGATAGAACAGGTACCAGCCCAGCGCCAGGCCGGCGGCCAGCAGCAGGAAGCCGCCGACCAGGCCGCCCAGAATCAGCGGCCAGCGGGATTTCGGACGTTCTTCAGGCGACGGCGCGTTCTCGGCCATGGATGCAAGTGGGCTCCCGGGAAAGGGTGCAGTCAATACTGCGGGGGCGGCGGAATTTGGGCACTGCGGAGCCCCTTGCATGGCCCCGCGGACGGTATAAGTGTATATGCACTTAACCTCATGCTCCTCTCCCCCGCTAGGGGGAGAGGTTGGGTGAGGGGGCTACATCCGTCGCTGCCCCCTCACCTAGCCTCTCCCCCTAGCGGGGGAGAGGAACATGAGGCTAGGGTCGGTTTCAGCAGCGAAGGAGAGTTCCATGACGGCCTGCATCGTTGGATGGTCCCACGGCAAGTTCGGCAAGCTCGACGGCGAGACCAGCGAATCGCTGATCGTGAAGGCGGCCACAGAGGCCATCGCCCATGCCGGCATCGAGCCCAAGGACGTCGACGTGATCTACGTCGGCAACATGAATGGCGGCTTCGTGCGCCAGGAGTTCCATTCCTCGCTCGCCTTGCAGGCCCATCCCGACCTGCGCTTCAAGCCCTCGACGCGCGTCGAGAACGCCTGCGCCACCGGCTCGGCCGCGATTCACATGGGCCTGAACACGCTGGCGGCCGGCAAGGCGCGCTTCGTGCTGGTGGTCGGCGTCGAGAAGATGACCGAGCTCAACAGCGCCCAGGCCGGCGAGGTGCTGATCAAGGCGTCGTACGTCGCCGAGGAAGCCAACATCGAGGCGGGCTTCGCCGGCATCTTCGGCAAGATCACCTCGGCCTATTTCCAGCGCTATGGCGACAAGTCCGACGCGCTCGCCAAGATCGCGGTCAAGGCACACAAGAACGGCGCCAAGAACCCCTATGCGCACTTCCAGAAGGAGTTCGCCTACGACTTCTGCCGCAATCCCTCCGACAAGAACCCGTTCGTGGCGGGACCGCTCAAGCGCACCGACTGCTCGCCGGTGACCGACGGCGCGGCGGCGGTGATCCTGACCGACGTCACGACGGCGCTCGGCATGAAGCAGGCGATTGCGTTTCGCGCCGCCGAGCAGGTCAACGACTTCCTGCCCATGAGCCGCCGCGACATCATCAAGTTCGAGGGCCCTGCCCTTGCCTGGAAGAAGGCGCTGGCATCGGCGCGACTCGACCTGCTCGATCTCTCGTTCGTGGAAAGCCACGACTGCTTCACCTCGGCCGAGCTGATCGAGTACGAGGCGATGGGCCTCGCCGCCCCCGGCGAGGGCGAGCGGGCGATCCACGAAGGCTGGGTCGAGCGCGACGGCAAGCTGCCGGTCAACGTCTCGGGCGGGCTGAAGGCCAAAGGCCATCCGGTCGGCGCCACCGGTGTCAGCATGCACGTGATGTCGGCCATGCAGCTCTCGGGGACGGCACCGGGTGCGCTGCAGCTCCCGAAAGCGAAGATCGGCGGCGTGTTCAACATGGGCGGCGCCGCCGTCGCGAACTACGTCAGCATTCTCGAGCCGCTGCGCTAGGCATCACGACCTCGATCTCGCCAACCATCAGACGATTGAGATCCTTCACGCGCTCGCCGGAAAGCGTGTGACGGCCGGCTTGGGGATCGCTTGCGAGTTCGCGGAGGAAGCGGCCCGCCTTCACGCTGAAACGCACGACAGCAGCCGTTCCATCTTCCTCCAAGAGGCCGCGAAGCGCCGCTTCCTCCGGTCCCTCCCACGTCGCGGCTAGAAGCCGAAGAGGCTTGCTGCGCAGCGGCAGGGCTCGATGGCCCGCATCGTCGATTGCCGTCAATTCGTTTTCGTTGACCGCGAGATACAGCGACAGCACTCCCCATCGGATGTTGCGGCGGCGAATGTCGCTTAGCCACCAATCGTTCTGCCACTCTTCGTAGCCGAACAGCATGCCCTGCAGACGTTCGAAATGGTCGTTCCAACCCGATTTGCGAGACGCTTCGAAAACAAGCTTCCAGGCCGGGATGCGCCATTCTTGGCCTTTCAGCGTGTAGTAGACGGTCCGGTAGCCCTCCAAGATCCGGCCGTCCCGGTACCGCACCGGCTCTGCGAACGGCTCCAGCTGCACCTCCTTGTGCAGGGTACCCAGTGCCACGTGGCGATCGAACAGGTCTTCATCGTAGTGCTGATGCGGCGGATAGGATTCGCCCATTAGCGCAAACGACTTGCGGCCGTCGATCATCAACACGAGCTCGAAGCCCGTGTGCACCAGGTAGGGCGGCTCTCGGTTGTGGATCCACTTGGTGAGACGGGTGACACGTCCACCTGGATGGAACGCCAGGCCGAATCGATGATTAATGGCAGCGAGATCGCCCGGATCGAGGGTGTAGAGCATCTCGAGCTCGGGATCCTCATCTGCCGCCGCACCCAGCAGGGCCCGTAACTCCTCCAGGCGCTCGACCAAAAACATCGTCTCGAACGCAGGGTGGCCATACTCCAGATCGAAGGCTTGCAGGATGAAGCGGTGAGGTTGCATCCTGCGACAGGGACCATCTTTTGGCGGGCAGGGAAAGCTACCGATGCGGGAAATCGGCCATCGTGAGAGTGACGCCATCCTCGGCGCCATGCGCCAGGTGGCGCTGGCCGGCGGCCACGCGATCACCTACGCCGACACCACCAGCGTGCTTGCGGCCGCGCGCTACCTGCTGCGCCGGCGCGACCTTTTAGACATCGGGACGCTGCCGGCGGTGGAGCCGCCCGACCTCGTCTCCATCCTGCGCGGCAAGCCGGAGCTGGCGCGCGAAGCCGTGAAGTATCTCGCCATCATGGCGCTGGTCGACGGCGTGCTCGACCACAGCAAGCTCGCGCGCGTGCTCGACTATTCTCGCGCCCTCGACGTCGAGGCCGACTATCTCACCGACCTTGTAGAGGCGGCGTCGGGCCATCTCGCCTGGGCCACCGCCGACATGTGGCGCAAGAATTTCGACAGCGTGCTCAGCCGCTCGTCCGAGGGCCTGGATCCGAACGTCTGGATCAGGCCCTACGAAGGAGCGAACGCCGACCCCGCCCTCGTGGCGCGCTACGACGCGCTGGGCAAGCTGCCCCAAAACACCTTCGGCAAGGCGTTGTGGGACTTCGACAAGAGGAACGGCTATCCGTTCCCCGGCGATCCGACGGCGCTCAATGCCGCCTTCGGAACGGCGCACGATTCCACGCACGTGATCTCGGGCTACGACACCAGCGCGCGCGGCGAGCTTCTGGTCTCGACCTTCACCGCCGGCATGCATCCGATCAATCCGATGAGCGGGCATATCCTGCCGGTGATCTTCTTCTTCCATTTCGGCGAGCAGCTGAACGACGTCGGCCATGCCGGCAAGGGCGGCCTCGACCCTGACGAGTTCTGGCATGCCTGGGCGCGCGGTGCGGAGATGACCGTTGATATCTTCGATCCTAAGTGGAACGTGTGGGATTGGGTCGAGAAGGACCTTGAGGAAGTCCGCCGGACCTTCAACGTCTCGCCGCCAGGACCTCCTCGCTAGCACCCAGGCTCCCTATGTTGGAGGGACTTGTAGCGCTATACTAAGCCGCCATGACCCCAGAGGACTTCTTCAGGCAAATCGAGGCTCATCGCGCCGAATTGGCGAGTGCTGGCGTGCGCAGACTCGGAGTCTACGGGTCAGTGGCTCGAGGTGAAGCGAACGCCGATAGTGACATCGACATCCTTGTTGAGTTCCATCAAACACCGGATCTCTTCGAGTTCGCTGCCTTGCGGGACCGCTTGGCTGAAATTCTCGGGCGACCCGTGGATCTCACGACGCCACAGGCGTTGAAGCCTCGAATGCGCGACCGGATACTGCACGAAGTACGTTATGCGGCCTGATCGTTCGGCTGATCTGCTGCGCGATATTCTCGACTTCATAGATCGTATCGAAAGCTGGATACCCGTCGACGCAGCATCGGCCGCTGGCCTGGACGAAAAAACTCTCTACGCCGTCCTCCATGCATTGCAGTACATCGGCGAAGCTGTCTCGCGGCTTCCGAACGCGACTACCGACCTGGCCCCGCAAATTCCATGGGCAAAGATTCGATCGATGCGCAATCTCATCGCTCATGACTATGCCGGCATAGACACAACCGTCGTATGGCAGACTGTTAAGCATCGACTGCCAGAGCTACGTACGGCCGTCGAGGCGATGCTGCAGCGCCTATGACAACCTTTGTTGCACGACTGGGCTAGAATGCCACCGGTTCGCCTAAGACTTGGTGTCGCCGCCGGCTCGGCTCTTGGAACCACGCCCGAACATTAGGCTCTCCGCGTCGGCCGGCGGTTCAGAAGTACCAGGCATTCGGGATCGCGTGTCCTTGCGGTACAGATGCCAGGCAAAGCCGCCCGCGCCCATGAGCGCGGCGACGACAAGGGCTTCGTAGATGGACATTATCGTTCAGCCTTCGCCGCGAGTCGCGTTGCCCGCTAGACCACCGGGCTCGCGCCGCCGTCGACGTTGATCGCGACGCCGGTGATGAACGAGCCCGCATCCGAGCACAGGAAGCAGGCCATGCGCGCGAACTCCTCGGCCTTGCCCATGCGGCCGAGCGGAATGCGGCCCTTGGCCATGGCGGCGGTGAACTCCTGGTAGCTCTTGCCGTCGTTGGCGGCCTTGTGGCGGCGCTGCCACTGGTCGCTTTCGATCAGGCCGACCAGCATGGCGTTGACCAGCACGCCGTGCTGCGCGTTCTCCTGGCTGAGCGCCTTGGTGAGAGCGAGACCCGCGGCGCGGCTGACGCTGGTCGGCGTCGAGTTGGCGTTGGGCGCCTTGGCGCCGATGTTCAGCACGTTGACGATGCGGCCCCATTTGCGCTCGCGCATGCCGGGCAGCGCGGCGCGGCAGAGCCGGATCGCGGCGAACAGCTTGAGGTCGAGGTCGCCCTGCCAATCCTCGTCGGTCACGGTGTCGAACGGCTTGGCGTGGCTGATGCCGGCATTGTTGACCACGATGTCGACCTTGCCGAAATCGGCCACGACCTTCTTGAAGGTATCGGCGATCGGCTGCGCCTTCGACACGTCGCAGGAATAGGCCTCGAACTTGCCGTTGGTCTTGCCCGCCGCCTTGGCGACCTCGGCCTTGGCCGCGGCCAGCACATCGGCCTTGCGCGCCAGCATCGCCACCGAGCCGCCAGAGGCTGCGAATTCCTTGGCCATCGCCAGGCCCAGGCCCGTGCTCGCGCCGGTGATCACCGCCACGCGGCCGTCCATACGTACGTCCATTGTTTCCCCCTCTGATGGTCCGGAAAGCTATTTGCCGAGTGTAGCGATTGCCGCCAACACGCGCTCGGGGGTCGCCGGCGCATCGAGCCGCACTGCGGTCTTGTGATCGCCGACGGCAGCGATCGCGTCCTTGAGCGCGGTCCAGACGGCGGTGGCGAGCAGCAGCGGCGGCTCGCCGACCGCCTTGGAGCGGAAGATCGTGGCTTCACGCGAGGGCGCGTTGTCCAGCATCTTGACGTTGAACACCGCGGGCACGTCGCGGCTGCCCGGGATCTTGTAGGTCGAAGGGCCGATGGTGCGCAGCCTGCCTCGCTTGTCCCACCACAGCTCCTCGCAGGTGAGCCAGCCCTGGCCCTGCACGAAGGCGCCCTCGATCTGGCCGAGATCGATGGCGGGATTGAGCGAGGCGCCGCAATCCTGCACCAGGTCGGCGCGCAGCACGCGGCTCTCGCCGGTCAGGGTGTCGATCGCCACCTCGGCCATGGCGGCACCGAAGGAGAAATAGAAGAACGGCCGGCCGCGCATGGCCGCGCCATCCCAATGGACCTTGGGCGTCTTGTAGAAGCCGGTGGACGACAGCGAGACGCGGCCCAGGTAGCAGAGCTTGGCCATCTCGCCGAAGCTCATCACCTGGTTGCTGCCGGGTTTGGCAATGCGCACGGTGCCGTCGGCGAACTCGATGTCGGCTGCAGCGACGCCGAAATGCTCGGCAGCGAAGGCGACCATGCGCTGCTTGATGGTGTTGGCTGCCTCCCACGCCGCCCAGCCGTTGAGGTCCGAGCCGGTCGAGGCCGCGGTCGGCGATGTGTTGGGTACCTCGGCGGTCGAGGTGGCCGACGGCCGGATGCGGTCGAGGTCGACCTTGAAGACCTCGGCCACGACCTGCGCCACCTTGACGAACAGCCCCTGCCCCATCTCGGTGCCGCCGTGGTTCAGGCGGATCGAGCCGTCGGTATAGACGTGCACCAGCGCGCCCGCCTGGTTCATGTGCGGGATGTTGAAGGAGATGCCGAACTTCAGCGGGAACAGGCCGAGCCCGCGCTTGATTGGCCGTGTTGAAGGCGTCGACCTCGGCGCGGCGGCGCTTCCACTCCCCGCCCTGCTTCACTTCGGCCCAGCAGCGCGCGAGATGGTTCTCGTCGACCTTCTGGCCGTACGGCGTCTCGTCGCCCGCCGGGCCGTAGAAGTTGAGGGCGCGGACCTCGTTGGCGTCGCGGCCGAGATGGCGGGCGATGCGGTCGATCGCATCCTCCATCACCAGCACGCCCTGCGGCCCGCCGAAGCCGCGGAAGGCGGTGTTCGACTGCTTGTTGGTGCGACAGGAGTAGCCCGTGGCTCGGACGTGCGGGATCCAGTAGGCGTTGTCGACATGGGTGAGCGCGCGCGCCACCACGCCGGGCGTCAGATCGAGGCTCCAGCCGGCGTCGGCCGCCAGGGAGGCGTCGAGCGCCAGCACGCGGCCCTCGTCGTCGAAGCCCACCGTGTAGCGATAGTCGAAGCCGTGGCGCTTGCCGGTGGCGATGATGTCGATCTCGCGCGGCAGGCGGAGCTTCACCGGCTTGCCGGTCTTGGCGGCGCCGAGCGCTGCGGCGGCGGCGACCCAGGAGGCGTTGCTCTCCTTGCCGCCGAAGCCGCCGCCCAGGCGGCGCACCACCGTGGTCACGCGGTTGTAGTCGTAGCCCAGCACCTGGGCGCAGACATGCTGGACCTCGGTCGGATGCTGCGTGGAAGAGTGAACCACCAGATCGCCGTCCTCGCCCGGCAGGGCGAAGGCGAC
>WNGB01015661.1_pt1 | contig 10968 bp, 8 predicted proteins | sample 5400681 | NCBI WGS metagenome assembly WNGB01 (sample SAMN13153367, study PRJNA577476) | soil metagenome | isolation source: 115 cm soil or saprolite under grassland replicate 2 | place: USA:California | collected 2016-06-15 | reverse complement strand
CGCGAAGAGAAGTTCGTATCGGGTTTGGGCCGCCACCACTGGTTCTGCGGTTCTGCGGTTCCGCGGCCACAGAACCGCAGAACCGCGGAACCAACCGATGACAACTGGAACCGCTTTTCTGGCAAGCTGTACTAGCGTTATTCGCGGATTCTTCACCGGCATTCTAGGCACCCTTGCGATGGCTGCCGGGGACGTCGAGCCCGGAGCCGTCGTCGCCCTCGTCCGCCGGTTCGGCTGGCCCACCGCCGAGCGTGCCGAGCACTCCGCTGTCCGGAGCCCCGGCCTGACCGCCGAGCAGCCCGCCCAGCAGGCCCCCGAGGCCGCCCATCCCTGCGCTCGCGCCCGCCGGCTGGCCGCCGAGCAGGCCGCTGAGCAGGCCGCCAAGGTCCGGCGCCCCGCCGCCGGCACCGGCTTGCTGGCCGCCCAGCGCGCCGAGTAAGTCGCCGAGGCCGCCCGTGCCGCCGCCGACAGGCTGATGACCGCCCTGCCCACCCAGTGCGCGGCTGGCGAGATAGGCGGCGATCGCGCCCATCGCCAGCTTGCCGAGCGTGCCGCCAAGCGGCGAGCCCTGGCCAAAGGCGCCGACCCGGAGGTTGGGATCCTGCAGCTCGGCCTGCTGGGCGAGCCGGCCGAGAGTCTGAGGGTCGGCCGCCTGCTCGGGTCCGGCGAAATTGAAGCCGTCGAAAGCGCTATTTGGGTCGTTGTGGGCGTCCTGGTACTGCTGGGCGAGCCGTAGCCGATCCTCCTGCGGCAGCTGCCCCAGCACCTGCGCATGCACCTCGGCGGCGAGGTCGTGCGGGAGATTGCGCGTCAGCTCGCGGTAGCGCTGCGTGGCCTCCTCCTCCGAGATACTGTTCGGGTCGTTCTGAAAGCGCTGCAGGAAGTCGCTGTAGTCCTGCTGCTGGCCCGGATCGCCGCCCAGGTATTGCTGAAGCGAATCGAGGGTCATCGGTGGATGTTCGCCGGAGTATGTCACGGCGCTCGGGCGGCGCGCCGGCGAGCAGCCGTCATCGACCAGTACGCCGGCGCGCGGGCTCCGGATGCCGCGGATCGGGAGAGCAGCGACAGGCGCACGCAAAAGCGTGCGCCTGTCCACAGAGTGATGCGCGTCGATAGGGACGTGCTGTCATTACGAGCTGCCGCGCTCGCGAGACCGGGACTGCCGCACCATGTCTTTGAGGTTGTTGCTGGCAGAGAAGCCGGGGGTCTTCGAGGCGGGGATGGTCATGGCTTGGCGTGTCTGCGGGTTGACACCGCGCCGCTCGCGGCGCTCCCGCATCTCAAAGGTGCCGAACCCCGACAGGACGACCTTCTCGTCCTGGGCCAGGCTGCGGGCGATCAGATCCAGGGCCATCTCGATCACCTGCCGCGAGGTCTTCTTGCTGACACCTGTTTCCTCTGCGACGCGAGCGATGAAGTCGGTCTTTTGCATACTTCCTCCTTGATCGTCTCACATGGCCGCTGTTCGCTATTATATCACGTTCTGGCGCATGTCAAGGCCCTATTCTATCCAAAAAAGACCTTACACAGCACGCCTGCTTCAGATCATGTCTATGGCAGCTTGCCAGGCTGATGGGGGTGGAGTCGTGGGCGCGGAACACCCTGACGGTACCCGGCCCCGCCCCCACACCCCCCACAAGCCCGACTGTAAAGCCAAGGGCGCCGTTCTGAAGCCATGCTTAACACGCTTTACCTTTGACACTGCCGATCGGCTATGCTATAGTCATCCGGAGAGATCTCTGAAAAGGGTGGGGCTTTTGTGACTGTTGCCGCCAGCGCGCCCGGCGTCCGCGAGATGGCCGAGCGGGTGCGCGCCAATATCGCGCGCGTGATCGTCGGCAAGGCGCCGATCGTCGAACTGCTGCTGGTCGCGCTGCTGTGCGAGGGCCACGTGCTGCTGGAAGACGTGCCCGGCACCGGCAAGACCACGCTGGCGCGGGCGCTCGCGCGCTCGATCGACTGCGCGTTCAGCCGCATCCAGTTCACGCCCGACCTGCTGCCCACCGATGTCACCGGACTCTCGTACTTCAATCAAAAGCTCGGCGATTTCCAGTTCCGCCCCGGCGCGATCTTCGCCAGCGTGCTGCTGGCCGACGAGATCAACCGCGCGACGCCGCGCACGCAGAGCGCGCTGCTGGAGGCGATGCAGGAGCGCCAGGTGACGATCGACGGCGTGACGCGGCCGCTGCCGCGCCCCTTTATCGTGCTGGCGACCCAGAACCCGGTCGAGCTCGAGGGCACCTTCCCACTGCCCGAGGCCCAGCTCGACCGCTTCATGATGCGCCTGGAGATCGGCTACCCGGCCGTCGAGGACGAGGTCGAGATCCTGGAGCGCTACGACCAGGCCGACCCGCTGGCCGGCCTCCAGCCGGTCGCCGCGGGCGACGACGTCCTGGCTCTTCAGCGCGCCATCCGCACGATCCACCTGGCCGGCGTGGTGCGGCGCTATGTCGTCGACATTGTGCGCGCGACGCGTGGGACCGACGACATTCAGCTCGGCGCGTCGCCGCGGGCGTCGCTGGCGCTGCACCGCGGCGCGCAGGCGCTGGCCGCGCTGCGCGGCCGCGACTTCGTCAGGCCCGACGACGTCAAGGAGCTGGCCCTGCCCGTTCTGGCGCATCGCCTGATCCTGGCGCCCGAGGCGCGGCTGCGCGGCCGCTCGCCGGCCGAGGTCGTGCGCAATGTCGTGGCGCGCGTACCAGCGCCCGTCGAGTAATAGGGAGACAAGGAGGCAAGGAGACAAGGAGAGTCGGAAGCACGATCTCCTTGTCTCCCCTTCTCCTTGTCTTCTTGTCTGGGAAAGAGGATGTTCCGTCGCCGCACAATCCAAAGCCTGCTCGTCCTGGCGGCGCTCGCGCTCGTGACCGGGCAGGGCCTGCTGGCGCTGATCTGCATCCTGCTGCTGCTGACCGCCGGGATGGCGCGGCTGTGGGACCGCTGGTCGCTCGTGCGCGTGACGTACACGCGCGAGCTAAGCCAGGCGCGCGCCTTCCCCGGCGACGAAGTCGAGCTGGCGATCCGGATCGCCAACCGCAAGCCGCTGCCGCTGGTGGCGCTGGCCGTCCGCGACATCGTGCCGGCCAACCTGGAGATCGCCGGCCACGACCGGCGGCTCGATACCGAGGGCCGCCAGGTCATCAATCGCACGACCAGCCTGCGCTGGTACGAGAGCATCGTCTGGCGCTACCGGCTGCGCTGCGCCGCGCGCGGCGCCTATCGCCTCGGGCCGGCCCAGATCGAGAGCGGCGACCCGTTCGGCTTCTACCGCACCCTGCGCGACATCCCCGAGCGCATCTGCCTGATCGTCTACCCGCTGCCGCTGCCGCTGGAGGAGCTGGGCCTTCCGCCGCGCCACCCGCTCGGCGAGCTGCGGGCGCGCCAGCTGATCCGCGACCCGCTGCGCACCGTCGGCGTACGCGACTACCACCCCGACGACCCGCTCAAGGACGTTCACTGGAGCGCGACCGCTCGCACCGGCATGCTGCAGACGCGCGTCTACGAGCCGACCACCGCGCGCGAGCTGGCGATCTTTCTGGACCTGGACTCGTTCGAGCGCTACTGGCAGGGCATCGACGAGGAGCAGGTCGAGCGGCTGATCAGCGCCGCCGCGACGCTGGCGCAAGCCGGGCTGGCGGAAGGCTACGCGGTCGGCCTGTACGTCAACGGCGCGCCGGCCGAGTTCGAGCAGTTCGTGCGCCTGCCGCCCGGCCGCAGCCCGGCCCAGATCGAGCGGATCATGGAGACGCTGGCGCGGCTGACGCCCTACTCGGTCGCGCCGATGGCCTTGCTGCTGCGCACGGCCGCCGGAGACCTGCCGTGGGGCGCGACGCTGCTGCTGCTGAGCGCGATCGCGCCGGAGAGCACCCGTGCGGCGCTGCTACGCCAGCGCGAGCGCGGCCGCGACGTCGCATGGCTGTACCTTGGCGAGGACGACCCGCCACGTGTGCCCGGCGTGCTGGTGCGGCACGCCCCGCCGCGCGCCGACTGGCGCGGCAATGGCCGTGCGCGCCAGCCGGCGAAGAGTCCGTGATCACTCTGACGGCTCGTCTTGCGGCTCAATGCCAAGGGCACGCAGCTGCGCCAGCAAACATTCGACGCGCTGGCGCTCCGTGTATGATACGCGTGAGAATACAAGATATTCTTGTCTTTTATCTTGCAACAAGAAAAATATCTTGTATACTCGTGGAGCGTATGAATGATCGGGGGATACCATGCAAACCGCGGTGACGAAACGCGGCCAAACGGTTATTCCGGCCCCTATTCGAAAACGATATCAGATTCAGGAAGGCGATTATCTGGTCTGGATCGATGATGGCGCAAGCATTCGTGTGGTTCCAGTGGCGCACGATCCGATTGGCGCCTTACGCGGGAGTGGGCGCGGTGAACGCTTAGTGGAGCGGCTCCTGGCCGCACGGCAAGAAGATCGGCGCCATGAGTGATCAGTCCTACCTCTTGGACACCTCGGCCCTCTTCACGCTGATTGAGGACGAAGCGGGTGCGGCGCGGGTGGAGGAGGTGTTACGCACACAGCTGGTGGTCATTACAACGACATAATCTGCACGATGGAACGGCAACGGCGCTTGAACGTGAATTGGATTGGCTGTGGCAGGGCATGTCGAAACACGCCATCGCTCGCCCCGTATCATGCAACCTGATAACCGTTAGTGTTTGAGAATCTGCGCGTCCTTGTAATGATACGCGCCGATCGTCGGGTCCTGGGGCGTGTAGGTCAACCCCTTGACCCGCGGCTTAATCAGACGAAAGCGGCCGTACCAGTAGAGGAAGATTGCGCCGGCGTCCCTGGCTAGCACCTTCTCGGCCTCCTTGTAGAACTTGACCCGCTCATCCGGGTCCTTGACCTTGTCGGCCTGATCGAGCAGCTTGGTGAACTCGTCGTTCTTCCACCCACCGAAGTTCTGATCGCTATCTGGCCCGAACACCAGCCGGTCCCAATCATACGGGTCGGGGTAGTCGGAGCTCCAGGCAGCGCGCCAGAGCGGTGGAGTATTCCGCCGAATGTCGTCGAAGAAGGTCTTGGACTCGCGTGGATCCAGGGCGATCTTGACCCCCAGGTTGTTCTGCAGGTCGGCCTGGATGCGCTGGGCGATCAGATCCTGCGAGCAGCAGTTGTTGAACGACAGCGCGATCTCCGGGAATCCTTTGCCGTCCGGAAAGCCCGCGTCGGCCAGCAGTTGCCTGGCTTTGGCCGGGTCAAACTTCTGCCCCGCGTCGCCGGCCTCTTCCTCGCTGAGGTGGCCGGGCAGGCCCGGCGGGATAAGGCTATAGGCCCGCCGGCCGACGCCGTTGAGCACTTTATCGACCAGCGTCTTGCGGTCGATCGCGTAGGCGAACGCCTGGCGCACGCGCACGTCGTTGAACGGCGGCCGGGTGGCGTTGAAGCCGTAATAGTCGGTCGCCAGCTGCGTGTCCTCGACGATCTGGCCCTGGAACTGCGGGTTGCCGCGCACTCCTGGGACCTCGGCCACTGGCACGCTGGCGATGTCGATCTCATCGGTCTGGTAGTTGACGAACGTGGTCGGGTCGTCGGCGATGATCTTGAACACCAGCGAGGTCAGCGTGGGCGCGCCCTCATAGTAGTTCGCGTTCGGGGCGAGCGTCATCTCCGCGCCTTTGGTCCAGGTCTTGAGCAGGAACGGCCCGTTGCCGACCAGGTTGCCGACCTCGATCCACTTATCGCCGAACTTCTCGACGACGTCCTTGCGCACCGGCGCCAGGGTGCCGAGCGCGGTGATGGCGGGGAAGAACGGCGCCGGCTGCTCCAGCGTGACCTGCAAGGTCTTGTCGTCGATTGCCTTGACGCCCAGGCTGTCTAGCAACTGGGGCAGCTTGGCGGTGTCGGTAGGAATCGCCGCGGAGTTCAGCTCGGTCGCGCCTTTGATCACGCCGGTCATCAGCGAGGCATACGGCGAGGCGGTACGCGGGTCGAGGAAGCGCTGCCAGGCGTACGCGAAGTCCTTGGCGGTGAGCGGCTGGCCATCGCTCCACGTGGTGTCCTTGAGCTTGAAGATGACCTGGGTATTGTCGGCATTGAACTGCCAGGACTCGGCAATCGCGCCCTCGGGCTTGAGGTCGGGGGTCATGCGCGTGAGGCCGGTGAAGAGCTGCTTGAGCACCGTCTCCGCGGTGGTATCCTGGTCCTGGGCCAGGTCGATGCTCTCGGGGTCAGTGTCCAGCGACACCCGCAGGATCTGTTGAGCGGGGGGCGCGAGATCGGCCTGGTTCGCCTCGCCCGTGCCCGGCAGCGCTCCACCTGCCAGCCGGGCCGTCGCCGCCACGGCCGGGGCAGTCCCCGCGGCTGCTGGGGCGGTCGCCGCCGGGGCAGGCGTCGCCGCGCCACCACCCGCAGCCGGGGTGGTCGCCGCCGCAGGGGGCCTGGTGCTGCTGCACGCGGCCACGATCGGTACCAGGAGAGCCAGCAGTAGTGCCAGCGCAAAACTGCTGTGATGGTTGGATCGCTTCATATCAAGCATTTCCCTTCAAGCAGTTGAACGGCAATACCGCACAAGTCACCCGGCCGCTCCCGGTGCAGAACCAGGTCATCCGCCTCGATCGGGTTCGTTCTGCGGTTTTGTACAAAGGCGTTCAACCATGCGTCAAGCACCCGCAGGGCGCCAGCTCCCACCGGCGCCCTGCGCTTTCATCGCTGTTCGCTGCTCGCACCACTCACCGGCCATGCCGATCGAGCTGATCGAGCTGGCGCTGCTTGAGCGTGGTGAACCGCTCCGCCTGGATAGGGTGCGGCGCGGGAGCCGCTGCGCTGGTCAGCTGGGCGTCGAGCTGGTCGAGCTGGCGCTGCTTGAGGGCTGTCTGGCGCTCCACCTGCGCGGCGGCCAGGGGCGCACGTGCGCTGACTGCCGGCGCCAGCGCTGCGCCGCTGTGCGATCGGCTCATCAAACCGACTCCGACGCTGCCGGCGATCAGCAGCCCTGCCAGCGCCACGATGGCGCGCCGATACCACGGCGAGTGGGTGATCGTTGCGATGCTGTTGGTCTGCATGGTGTCCTCCCTTGCGCTACGTTTCGTCATGAGTTCGTGGCGGTATTACACCACGAACCCCCTACCCGATGGTCGCCGTTTGGGCTACAATAAGGTCGACAAAAAGGGATACTTCGGTCGGGAGGGCGAGATGGACGGCGCCTCCTCATTTGGGTACTGGCTGCGGCGGCGGCGCAAGGCGCTCGACCTGACCCAGGACGAGCTGGCGCGGCAGGCTGGCTGCGCGACCACGACGATCAAGAAGATCGAGGCGGACGAGCGCCGCCCCTCGCGCCAGCTCGCCGAGCGGCTGGCCGACCTGCTGGCGCTCGCGCCGGAGGCGCGCACTGCCTTCCTCAAAGCCGCCCGTGCCGAGCTGGCGGCCGACCGGCTCGCCGTCGCCACGCAGCCGCTCGATGCGCCAGCGTCTGCTGCTCCCTCGCTGGCCGCGCCCCTCCCAACCGGCACCGTCACGTTCCTGTTCACCGACATCGAAGGCAGCACGCAGCTGTGGGCGCGGCAACCCCAGGTGATGCGCGCCGCCCTGGCCCGCCACGACGCGCTGTTACGGGAGGCGATCGAAGCTCACGGCGGCTACGTCTTCAAGACCGTCGGCGATGCCGTCTGCGCCGCCTTCACGACCGCCGCGGACGCCGTGTCCGCCAGCCTGGCCGCCCAGCGCGCGCTCCAGGCGCAGCCGTGGGATGCGTTTGCACAGGCCGATAGCCCCCGATCTAAACTTGAGCTGCGCGTGCGCGCGGCCTTGCACACGGGCGCGGCCGAGCTGCGGGAGGGCGACTACTTCGGCCACACCCTCAGCCGCGCGGCCCGCCTGCGCGACGCGGGGCACGGCGGGCAGACCCTGCTCGCGCTGGCGACGGCCGAGCTGGTGCGCGACCAGCTGCCGCCCGATATAGAGCTGCGCGACCTGGGCGCGCACCGCCTCAAGGATCTGACCCGCCCGGAGCAGATCTTTCAGCTTGTCGCCCCCGATCTGCCGGCCGCCTTCCCGCCGCTCCGGACGCTCGACACCTTTGCGCATAATCTGCCGGCGCAGCTCACGTCGCTGATCGGCCGCACGGAGGAGGTCACCGCGGTGTGTGAGCGCCTGCGGCGCGCGAACGTCCGCTTGCTCACACTCACCGGCCCGGGTGGGACCGGCAAAACGCGCCTGGCCCTCCAGGCGGCCGCCGAGCTGCTCGATGCCTTTGCCGACGGAGTGTGCTTCGTTGCGCTGGCACCGGTCAGCGATCCGACGCTGGTTGCTGCGACGATCGCCCAGACGCTCGGCGTGCAGGATAGCGGCGCCCAACCGCTTGTCGATCGTTTGAAGGAGTATCTGGGCGCCAAGCAGCTGCTGCTGGTGCTCGACAACTTCGAGCAGATCGTGGATGCCGCGCCGCTGGTCGTCGAGTTGCTGGCCGCGGCCCCCGATCTGAAGGTGCTCGTTACCAGCCGGGTGGTGCTGCATCTCTCCGGCGAGCACGAGTTTGTGGTCCCGCCGCTCGCGGTGCCTGATCCCACGCACCTGCCGCCGCTTGACCGCCTGACCCAGTACGAGGCGGTGCGGCTGTTCATCGAGCGGGCGCAGGCCGTGCAAGCGGACTTTGCGGTCACCAACGCCAATGCGCCGGCGGTGGCGGAGATCTGCGCCCGGCTCGACGGGTTGCCGCTGGCGATCGAGCTGGCGGCGGCGCGCAGCAAGCTGTTCGCGCCCGAGGCGCTGCTGGCCCGCTTGAGCAACCGGCTGCGCGTGTTGACGGGGGGAGCCCGCGATCTGCCGGCGCGGCAACAGACCCTGCGTAACACGATTGACTGGAGCTATAACCTGTTGGATATCGGCGAGCGGACCCTGTTTGCGCGACTGGCGGTGTTTGTGGGCGGCGGCACGCTGGAAGCGGCGGAGGTGGTTGCAGGTTGGAACGTTCGAACGTTCGAACGTTCGAACGTTCTTGATGAGCTGGCGTCGCTGGTGGACAAGAGCTTGCTGCGACAGGAGCAGGGGGTCGATGGCGAGGCGCGCTTCGTGATGCTGGAAACGATTCGGGAGTATGCGAGCGAGCGGCTGGCGGCGCATGGGGAGGCGGAAACTCTTCGCCGTCGCCATGCCCAGTATTACTTGACGTTGGCAGAGCAGGCGGAGCCACAACTCCATGGTCGAGACCAGCAGCTCTGGCTGAACCGCCTGGAGCAAGAGCATGACAACGTACGTGCAGCGCTCCGGTGGAGTGCGACCGCAGGTGATACCGAGATCGGGTTGTGCCTAGCGGGAGCGCTGGGGCCATTCTGGCAAATACATGGTCATCACAACGAAGGGAGCATCTGGTTGGACACACTGCTGTCACGATCAGCGCCGATGGAGCCAACTGCACCGCGTGCGAAAGCGCTCATCGTCGCAGGAGATCTCGCCAATGACGTCTCCGACTTCGCAACTGCGCGTTTGCTGTTTGAGGAAAGCCTGGCGATCAGTCAAGCATTGGGAGACACACACAACCGCGGCTATGCACTCAAAGGACTTGGTGAAGTAGCGTATATCGAGGGGAACAGCACGCAGGCAGAGGCACTCTTTCAAGAGAGTCTTGGCCTGTTTAGAGCACGTGGCGACGCGGTTGGCAGTGGATCGGCACTCAACGACCTGGGTCATCTGGCGTTAGACCAGGGTGACACCGTAGCGGCAAGGGCGTATTACGAGGAAAGTAGAGCAATTGGGAACAAATGGTCGATGTCTATGGCTCTTAACAATTTGGGGGAGGTGGCACGATGGGAGGGAGACTACCAACAGGGGGCGATGTACTATAAGGAAAGCCTCCGTTTGGCTCAGGAGCTCCACGACAAAGCCGGTATGGCGATTGCGCTCTCTAACCTGGCCCATGTGAAACAGCGTCAAGGTGACAATCCACAGGCAGTGGCACGCTTTCGTGCTGGCCTTGCCTTGGCTCAAGAGCTTGGAATGAAGCATGTCATTGCCGATTGTCTTGCCGGCTTGGCCGGAGTAGCAGCAGCAGAGGGCAAATCAGAGCGAGCGGCGCGGCTGCTTGGCGCGTCGGAAGCGCTGCTCGATGCTATCGGAGCGACCTTAGCATCAACTGACCAGGCCGACTATGATCGTAGTGTAGCGACGACCCGCGCCCAGCTCGACGAAGCGACCTTCGCCGCGGCGTGGGCGGCCGGGCGGGCACTGCCGCTGGAGCAGGCCATCGCCTATGCGCTCGCCGAGGACGCCTGAGGCCAATACCAAATAATGTCCCGGTAGGCCGCGCAGTCGGCCTTCGTACCTGTAGCCGAGAGCTTGTCAGCTACCCAGGGCTGAAGCATCGCCCAGAGGGCACCCGGCTTGTGTCTCAACCCGAAGGTCGTACACATGAGCTCGTTGTATCTTCGGTCATCCCTGGTAAACCGAACGAGCTGTTAGGTTGGCTGACTCGGATGGCGAATCCATCGACAACCTGCCTGCCGATCCCGTCTACGCCTGGTGACAACGGTGCCGATCGCCCGACTCTCAACCAGCAGGCCCAGGGGCTTTTGAACCACCGAAGGTGGTGTGGACATACAACCGTTTTATCCCTTCGACAAGCTCAGGGTGCCTTGTCCATAGAACAATTGTACGACAAAAGCCCGTGGGGTGCAACCTGATGCGCTAAAGCGGGCTAACGCAGGGCGCTCATCCCACGGCTAAAGGAGACTGCTGAAAAACTACCATGACACCACAATATGTAGGGGCGAGGCCGACCTCATCGACTACAGGTTGTGTACTCAGAGGACTTTTTCAGCAGTCTCTAAAGCTCGTGGGTTTCCGCGCCTGAAGGCAAGCATCTATGATGCCGCCCGCTCCCCACCGAAGCCAGCTCTCGTACTCGCCTAGCGTTGTGTTGTGGTCTGCCCGGTGCTGCACACCGGCTTCCGCGGCCATTGGCGACCTGCCCCACAGTCGCGGATCGCGAATGACGGCTACCGCGCGCGATGGCGCTCCTG
>WNGB01039429.1_pt1 | contig 10970 bp, 5 predicted proteins | sample 5400681 | NCBI WGS metagenome assembly WNGB01 (sample SAMN13153367, study PRJNA577476) | soil metagenome | isolation source: 115 cm soil or saprolite under grassland replicate 2 | place: USA:California | collected 2016-06-15 | reverse complement strand
CGTTCCCGCAGGTAGTCCACCAGCAGGTCACCAACCGGCCGGCAGGCAAGCCCAAACCGGTCGATGAGCTGCTCAGGGGTGCGCTGGCGCGGTCAGCGCAAACACCCCCATCTGGTGCAGCGTCCGGTAGAACGCGGCGCCATGCGCCATCGGTCGGCGGTGCGCGGGGCCTCGGCATAGTGCAGGTTTGTCTGGTTGGTGATGGTCGGGTGGGTGGGCTGGGCTGAATGTAGTACAGGCACGGTTCCCGGCGATCATGTGGGTATCGAAGCCCATGACCAGACCGGAAGACCGTGCCTGCCCCTTTATCATCCCCTATTCCGGCTGCTGCCCAGCGGCTGGACCCGTCCGCCGCGCTGGCACCCGAGCAATATCGTGACCTGCTGGGCTACCTCGCCCAGATCACCGACCCACGCCACCGGCGAGGCCGACGGCACACACTGGTCACCGTGCTGGCCGTGGCGGTCGCCGCGGTGCTGACCGGCGCCAGATCCCTGGCCGCGATCGGTGAGTGGGCCAGCGACGCCCCCGGCCAGGTCCTGGCCCCGCTCGGGGTCCGCCGCGACCTGACCGGCGCCTTCAGGCCACCTGGCGAGGCGACCGTGCGCCGGGTGCTGGCCCGCATCGACGCCGACGCGCTGGACCGTGCCATCGGCGCCTGGCTGGCTGCCCAGCAGCCACCACCCGCCAACCCACCATCGCCACCACCCCGCCCGTGGCGGCAGGCGGTCGCCGTCGACGGCAAGACCCTGCGCGGCAGCGGCCACCACCCACGCCCGCAGGTCCACCTGCTGGCGGCGATGGACCACACCAGCCGCGGCGTCCTGGGCCAGACCGACGTCGACACCAAGACCAACGAGATCACCGGGTTCCAGCCGCTGCTGGACGGCCTGGACCTGGCCGGGCGGGTCCTGACCGCCGACGCGCTGCACACCCAGCGTGCGCACGCCGACTGGCAGCTCAGCGTCAAGCACGCCGCCCGTAGGGTGCGTAAATGCGTTCATGCAGCTCGTCGGTACTCGTGTAGGAGACCGCCGAGCAGGTCGCGACGGTGGACCCGACCCAGCCGAGCCTCGGCGAGGGTCGTGATCCCGGTGGCAGGATCCGGCGACTCCAGTCCGAGCGCGCGATGCGGTCGGTGCCGGTTGTAGTGCGCCACGTAGACGCGAAGGACCCGATCCAGGTGCCTGCTCCCCACCACCAGCAGCCAATCCAGGCATTCAGCTCGGGCGGTTCGAACCCACGCTCGGCGTAGGCGTTCGCGTTCGGCGCCTGCACCGGCGTCCGCAGCACCTCGACGCCCTCTGAACCGAGCACGTCGTCGAAGGCGCGGCAGAACTTCGCGTCACGGTCGCATACCAGGAAGCGTACGCGTCGCCCCCGCTCGTCCAGTGCCAGCAGCAGGTTGCGAGCCTGCTGGGTGACCCAGGCGCCGTCAGGGTTGGCGGTCACCCCGGCCAGGTGGACCCGGCGGGTGTCCAGCTCGATGAAGAACAGCACATACAGCCTTCGCAGCCAGACGGTGTCGACGGTGAAGCAGTCGCACGCGACGATCCCGGCGGCCTGCCGGTGTAGGAACGCCCGCCAGGTGGTGGTCGTGCGCCGTGGCACCGGGTCGATCCCGTGGCGGCGCAGCGTGGTTCGGATCGCGGTCGCCGAGACGCGCACGCCAAGCCGCAGCAGCTCACCCTCGATGCGCTGGTAGCCCCAGCGCGGGTTCTGGTTGGCGAGACGGACGATCAGCTGCTGCACGTCCTCGTCCAGCGGCGGCCGCCCGCGTCCACGATGCGGGTAGGTCCAGGCGCCCGCGACGAGGCGGCGATGCCAGCGCAGCAAGGTCTCCGGCTTGACCAGGAAGCAGGACCAGCGGGCACGGGGCAGGATGCGGCTGACGGCGGCGAGCAGCGCCCGGTCGGCGGGTTGGAGCTTGGGTCGATGCGTCTGGCGGCGGAGCACAGCGAGCTGGTGGCGCAGGACGATGATCTCGAGATCCTTGGCGGCGTCGCCGCGGGCGAGGAGGGCGAGCAGCTGGATGGAGCGGCACAGCGTCAGGTAGGCGAGTCGTGGCAGCACCGGAGTGGCCTCCACGCTGGGGCAGCTGGCCCAGATCGGCCACTGGCAGGGCCGCCGTGCCCGCTACTGGGGTCAGCGCAAGAACCTGTTCGACCTGCGCCGCTGCGCCGTGGTCCACAACCTGCACGTTATCGCCCGCGCACCATGGGCAGGCCAGCAGGCCGTCTGAACACCGTCACTGATAACCTGACCGGCGCTCTAGCAGGTCGACGCCGTCAACCGAGTAGATGCTGTGGCTGTCAAGGTCGTCGGCCTTGGTGGGGTGGTCGGTGGGGTCGAGACCGCTTGCGACCGTGCAGCTGTCATCGATCGCGCAGGCGCGGTTGGTCGGGGTGAGTTCGCGGATGACGTTGCCAAAGTTGTCATATTCGGTGACGTCGATCGCGCCGCCAGCCTTGGCGGAGTTGACCAGACGCCCGTTGCTGTCGACGTAGTCGACACTGGCGCGGGTGAAACTCGCCGGCGCGAGCGGATCGGCGGGGACCTGATCTGGGGGGAACAGGGCGGTGGCATCGACGGGCTTGTCGTCCTGGGCCCACGCGTCGGTGTCGCTGGCGGCCATGGGGTAGGGGGCGGTCATGCCGTTGGCGGTGCCGCTGAGCGGGACCCGGTAGGTGACGGTGTCGACGGCGGTGCCGGAGGGGAGTGCGGGTCGGCTGACGTTCTGGAGGCGGCCGGTGTTCGACTCACCTGGTAGGGCGGCGTAGGTGATGGTCCGGGGCAGCTCGCCGGGTGGGGTCACGACCGTCACATGCCCGGCAGCGTCGTAGTCGTACTTGGTCTTTAGCGCTGGGCTGATGCGTGGGTCCCATACGGTCCGCAGATGGCCGCTGGCGTCGTACAGGTATTGGGCGACCACGGGGGTGCGTTTGACGCCGGCCGCGTCGAAGGCGGTGAAAGTGACGCTTTGCAGCTGGCCGGCGTAGTCTCCCCACTCCGCCTCGGCGTTGCCAGTGGCGGTCGTGGCAGCCGCGTAGTTGAACTCCAGCTCGCGGCAGCCGGCCACCAGCGTGGCGCAGGTCGTGGACACGCTTGTTGGGATCGGCGCGAGGACCTTAGCGGGTCGGTTGTTGGAATCCCAGGTGAGTTTGGTGACGGCGGCGTTAGGCGCTTGAGGAATCCGGATCGACAAAATGTTGTCTATGCCGCGGCGCTGCTGGCTGCGATGCCAAGGTCGGCGAAGAGAGTCTGCATGCCGATGCGCAAGGTCTCGTAGTCGCGGTCGATGGCGGTCCAGTGGGCGGGCTTGCGACCCAGCCGGGGGCTGCGAACACCGGCCAGGATGGGGCCGATGACCTGGTCGCGGAGGGCGAGCAGGCAGGCGATGGTGCGGGCCGCGGGTGGGGGGACGTGGTAGCGCCGTGACCGGCCGGGCTTGACGAGCAGGTCTTTGCCGCGGAGCTTGCGCAGGTCGTAGGCGGCCTGGCGGATCGTGTAGCCGCTCTGGCCGCCCATTGCCTGGACCTTGGCGGCAAGGTCGGCGACGGTGAAGCCGCCGGGTGCGGCGGCCAGAGTCAGGACTGCTGCCAGCGTGGCCCGGATCCGTGGCTTGTTCAGGTCGATGCCGCCGACCCGGGTGCGGCCGATGCGGGAGGCAAGCGGCAGCTCGTCCAGCGTGCCGTCGGCAACAAAGCAGGTGTCGACGCAGTCCAGGATGGTCAAGAACCGCTCGGTCATGCCCGCAAGGCGGGTGACGATCTGGGGGAACCGCTCGATCGTGCGGCCACAGCCCAGCTGTTTGGTGTTGTGCACGACCGCTTCCAAGCGCAGCACGTGTTCGCCTTTGGTGTAGCCCTTCAGGGTCAAGCGTCCGAAGTGGACCTTGAACAGGGTCAGGTCCCACCGAGGGGTCTCGATCACGACTGCCAGCCGGGGTGACAGGTCGGCGCTTGCGCCCAGGCGCGGGCGCTGCTTGGCGCCAAACAGCGTCCGCAGGGTTGGCACGTCCAGCCGGCCCCGGGTCCGGTCGATGAGCGTGTTGAACACGCGGTCCATCTGCGCGCCGGATCGAAACAGCAGGTTGCGGCTGTACTCGGCCTGGTAGACCGAGTAGTCGTAGCCAAAGCCGCTGCGGGCCTGCTCGGTGGCGTCCAGGCCAAAGCACAGGCAGGCCGAGTAGATCCAGCGATCGCAGACCTGGCGCAGGCGCCCTATGGTCGCGTGCTGCGACAAGGCGGCTGCGACCTGCGCCAGGGCCTGCGGGTCGGCGACTGCGGTGAAGCAGTTGCCCTCCTTGGTGTACCCGATCCCGGCCGTCTGCGCCTGGCAGGCGACCCACTCGTGGCCGTTGAGGATGACCTGCGCGCCAAACGGCGGATGCCCGCTCATCTTGACCGTCAGGTGCCCCCACTCTGGGTCCATGATGTGAAACGAATAGTGGTTGACGTAGGCGGTCTTCTTCTCGATGTTGCCGATCACGCCCTTGGCGGAGCGTTTGACCTCCCAGACCGTTGCGGCGGCCCGCGCGACCAGGATCAAGAACACCCCCGCTCCCACCGTGTGGGTGGCCAGGTACTCCTCGGCGATGCGGTGCTTGCGCTCCCCGCGGCCGCAGTCGACGACCGGGATGCCGTTGGCCTTGGCAAAGGCGCGCACCCGCCGGGAGAACCGGCCCGCCATCCGCATCAGGTGGGTGTTGTCCAGCTGCTCCTCGCAGCCCTCGTGCAGGCGCCGCCACCACACCCGAAACCCACCCGGGTTGTGGCCCAGCGAGAAGTAGGCGTTGAGCACGATGCGGTCCACGCAGTCGTATGTGCCAGCCAGCAGCTCGCCATACCGCTTGCTCAGCTCATCAGTCATGGCCCGGGAGGCTAACCTCGCCCGCCGCCCACCTGTAACTACAACTGCCCCGCCAGGGGCCACCGGTTCCGAGCGCAGTCTCGGAAGCGGCGTAGCCTGCTTGACCGTCTCGGGGAGCCAGGTGCTGCCGTGCTTCTTGAATGTGGTGGTGTTGGCGTCGGTGTCAGTGAGGTCGAACTGTGTCGGGGTGGGACTGGAGGTGGTGGCATTGGAGGAGAGGGTGAGTTCTGGTGCGTCCGGATCTGAGGTGTAGCTGGTTCCGGTAGAGCCGGGGGTCTTCTTGGTGAAGGTCGTGATGCCGCTGTCGCTGGCTGTGGCGATCGCGTAGGAGCCGTGGTCGTCAAGCCGGATCCAGTCCTGGTTGGCGGCCAGCACGGTGACGTTGGCTGCCCAACCCGGCCCGAACGGCCCGCTGGCGCCGGCATTGGGGTCGCGGGAGTTGTACACCCGGCCAACGTTGAGGTCCGATCCCCAGGCATCGACCGCGACGTCGGTCTCGTCCAGCTCGTAGTTGCCGGTGACCACGTTCGACCGGCTGGGCGGTGATCTCCGCGACTACCTATGCCTGACGGATTCCGCTTCCCGGGCTACCGCGTAGCGTCGTGACCGCTCTGGCCGCAAGGCAAGCTGCAGGACTAAGGAGTCTTCATGGTGTGGTCGCGTTCGCTTCGCGTGTTCCTGGTGATCGTGTTGGCTGTGGCGTTGACGGTGCTGGGGTTGCCGTCGGGGCCGGAGCCGGCCCGTGCCGCGCCGGGTGATGCGGTGGTGCTGGCGGTGCCGTCGCTGGTGCATTCCAGTGGTGCTGAGCTGTCCTGGTCGCGGTTTGGGGGGCCGTCGGTGTTTGACCGCTACGAGGTGCACCGGGCGGCGACGGCGGGGTTCACCCCGGTGTCGAGTGGGCCGGGATCGACACTGCTGGCCACCATCCGCGACATCGACACGACGAGCTGGGTGGACACGACCGCGGCGCCGTCCCCGAGCGGGACCACGAAGTACTTCTGGTACAAGGTGGTGGTCAACGGCACCGATGCTTCTAATGAGCAGAAGGTGACGATGCCCACGGCGGGGCTGGCGACGCTGACGTTGCAGCCGGGGCCCTCCGACGGGGAGGCGACCTACATGGTGACCAATCCGTCCAGCACCACGCCGTGTATCTCCTACTTGAACTATGGCGGTGCGGCTAATCTGCGGATTGGTATCTCGGCGACTGGCTACCGGCACCGGCCGTTGCTGCGCTTTGACCTGCGCCGCATCCCGCCGGGGGCGCAGGTGACCTCGGCGCAGCTGACGTTGTGGCATGGCCTGTCGGTGGCGGCGCCCGATGAGATCGACCTGTACCGGGTGACGCGGGCGTGGGAGGAGGGCCGGGCGGACTACCCGGGGGTGTGTGACGGGTCGGGGGCGGACTGGAAGGAGGCCCGCGCGGGGGTGGTGTGGTCGGCGGCGGGCCACGATTTCGATGCGACCCAAACGCCGGCGAAGGCGACCCGCAACACCACCGCTGGCTATGACGGGTTCGGGCTGATTGGTCTGGTGCAGGGCTGGGTGAACGGGACCAGCCCGAACTTGGGGATGCTGCTGAAACTCAAGGACGATCAGACCCCGACGGCCACCAATAAGTACTTCGACTATCACTCCGATGACTACGCCACCGCGAGTCAGCGGCCCAGGCTGGTGGTGAGCTTTGCTGATGGGAGTCATTCCAGTGGCCCGAGCGTGTCGTTGGCCTCCCCGGCGGGCGGGGCCAGGGTGCACGGGTCGGTGCCGATCACCGCGGCGGCGTCCGATGACGGTGCGGTGACCGCGGTGAGCTTTGTGATCGACCCGGATCGCGTGCCACCGCCGTCGCCGCTGCTGGTGGACACCGTGGCGCCGTACGTCGCGACGTGGGACACCACCGCGATCGCTAATGGTTCGCACACGCTGCAGGCGACCGCCTACGACGAGGCCGGCAACCAGACCACCACCAGCGTCACGGTGACGGTGGACAACACCGCCGCGCCGGTGGTGTCGAACATCAGCCCGGCGGCCAACTCCACGGTGTCGGGCCCGGTGTCGCTCAGCGCCACCGCCACCGACGATGTGGGCGTGGCCAAGGTGGAGTTTTACGCCGACGGGCGTCACCTGGGCGACGACACCTCGGGGCCGTCGTACACAATGTCGTGGGACACCCTGGACCCGTTGAGCACCGCCTTCGACAGCCCGCCGGGCACGCCGGCGACGGCCCACACGGTGACGGTCAAGGCCTACGACGCCAGCGGCAACATCACCACCGGGTCGGTGGCCGTGTATGTCAGCAACACCGCCTTGACGCGGTATCGGGCCAGATTCGAGCTGAACGGTCCGGGGACCGACGATGATTATGTCCCGCCGGTGATGCCAAGCAACACCACCGCCACCTCCCCCGACCCCTACAGCGGTGGTGGTGGGCGCACGCTGCAGTCGGCACCGGTGGATTCCGCCGGTGCGACGTCGGTGTCGTCGGTGTCGTCGTCCTGCCCGGCGGTGGCGTACTGCCCGACGGTGACGGTGACCAACGCGTCCTCGTTTGACTGGAAGAACGCTGGCGGGACTGATCTGCGGTTGTGGTATCGGTGGTACACCGTTGACGGGGAGATCTTGTATGAGGGCCCGGCGGCCGACAGCTTCCCCAACGTGGTCCAGGCGGGCGCGTCCAAGACCCTGGCGGTGGTGATCAACCCGCCGGCGTTGCCGGCCGGGATCGACCAGTCGCTGGTACGGCTGCGGCTGGATGTGTACGACACCGACGCCTCCTCGGTCACGCCGCACCCGGCCTGGTTCGGCCAGCAGGGCAACCAGCCCAAGGTCGACAACCCGGTGCTGGTGACCCGGGATCTGGACGACGCGTTGGGTCTGGAGCGCTACTACGGCTACCAGCGCACCCCACTGGGCGCGGGCATGGCCGGGCTGGCCAACGTCGCCAACGGCAACCTGCTGGTGCGCTGGACGCCGCTTGGCCAGCCGGGCCGTGGGCTGGCCACGGTGGCGGGGCTGACCTACAACAGCCTGGAGGACCACAGCCACTCCCCGGTGGGCAACAACTGGTCGCTGTCTGTGTCGACGCTGACCCGGCTGGGGGAGCCGCTGGACATCCACCCCAACGGCGCTGACACCATCTCCGGGCGGTCCAACAAGTACGTCCAGTTCATCGACGGGGACGGCACCCCGCACCGCTTCGAGGGGACCACCAACCCCGACGGGACCACCAGCTGGGCCGCGCCGCCGGGGGTGCACCTGTTCCTGCGGTCGGTCACCACCGACACCAATAACCCCCGCTATTGGGCGTTGTCGCGGCCCGACCGGGTGAGCTTCTACTACGATCATGACGGGTTCCCGACCGCGGTGGTCGACAAAAACGGCAACACCCTGACGATCGCCGAGGACCCGGTGCCGGCGGGGGAGGACCCGGGCGGACCCAGCAAGCGGGTGACCGCGGTGACCGACGCGGGTGGCCGGGCGGTCCAGGTCGGCTACTACAGCAAGGACGAGGCCAAAAGCCCCCACATCCGCGGCAACATCCGTGACCTGACCGACCACGGCGGGCACGTGTGGCATTTCGACTACTACGAGGACGGCAACCTGCTGCGGATCACCCAGCGTGGCGGGACCACCGCCTCCGGTGGCTTCCTGGCGGACCGCAGCTGGGTGTTCACCTACACCACCTCGGCCGGGGACGGCCCGGCGATCCCCACCGCGGCGGACCGGGGCGCCAACCCGGGCACCCCGGACCCGCGCACCCCCAACCAGTCGACCCGGCTGTACAGCGTCCGGGACCCCAACGGGCACGAGACCACCCTGGCCTACTTCGGACCGGGCTCGGCCCTCAAGCGGTGGAAGCTGCAGTCGCTGACCGACCGGGCCGCCAAGACCACCAGCTACGACTACGACCTGGCAGGGCGGCAGACGACCATCACCGACCCGCTGGGGCACGCCACCACCTACGGCTACGACCCCAGCGGCCGGCCGACCTCGATCACCAACGCCAAGAACGAGACGACGGGCCTGTCGTGGACCAGCGACTTCATGCTGGGCCGGGTCACCGAGCCCAACAGCGCGCACAGCGACTACGACTACAACCCCAACGGCTACCCCACCAGCATCACCGACCAGCAGGGCGGCCAGAGCGCGCTGACCTATGAGGACCGGCGGTTGGATGCCACCGACCCCGGCGCCCACTGGAGCCTGCTGAAGACCAAGACCAGCCCACGCGGGACCGCCACCACCACCGCCCCCGACGACTACATGTGGTCGTTTGGCTACGACACCGCCGGTAACCTCACCTCGGTCCTGGCGCCGGGGCAGAGCCGTGCCGCGGTCTACGGCTACGACGCCGCCGGGCAGCTCGCCACCGCGACCAGCCCCAACGGTGGGGTCGCCCACTACGACAGCTACGACCCCAACGGGCTGCCGCAGCAGGTCACCGACCCGGTGGACCGCATCACCCGTAACGGCTTTGACGCCGACGGGCAGCAGCTGTGGGTGCAGACCCCCGCCCACGCCACCGCCAGCGGCGCCGACCCGCGTAGCTACCGGACCTACTTCGACTACGACGCCTTCCACCGCCTGGGCCGCCGGTCGCAGCCCAAGAGCACCAGCACGGCGCGGGGGCTGCTGGTGTGGACCACGATCAGCTATGACCCCAACGACAACATCACCCAAGCGGGCAACCCGGTCTACGGCCGCGACGACCCCGGCGTGGGCGCCCAGACCCCCAAGACCACCTTCGCCTATGACCTGATGGACCGGCCCACCCTGCAGACCAGCCCCGACACCAGCGCCGACCCGGCCGGTGCGCGCACCCGCTACGACTACGACCAGGCCGGTAACCTCACCGGGGTCACCGCGCCCAACGCGATGAAGGCCGGCGGCGCCAACCCGACGCTGGTCAACACCTACGACCCCCTCAACCGGGTCGTCGCCCGGACCGTCAACGACATCGACCCCAGCGGCGCGGTCAGCGGCCACCGCACCTCGGTTGCCTGCTACGACAGCGTCGGTAACCTGGCCGCGGCCTACCAGCCGCTGGCCGGCCGGACCGCCCCACCGGCCAGCTGCCCGCAGGCGACCGCCGCCAACGCCGCCGCGCACACCACCCTGTACGGCTACGACCTGGCCCACCGCCCCACCACCGCGGTGGAGCCGCTGACCGCCCCCACCGCGGCCGCGCGGACGGTGACCAGCCACTACTACCCCGACGGCACCGTCAAGGACCAGGTGGATGAGGCCGGCAAGACCACCCGCTACGACTACGACCAGCGTGGCCTGCCCACCCGCGTCGAGCAGCCGTTCAGCGGGTCGCGGTCGCTGAGCACCCTGTACGGCTACGACGCCGACGGCAACCGCACCCGGGTGGTCAGCCCGCGCGGCTACGACGCCAGCGCCGACAAGACCACCTTCAACAGCTTTGTCACCCGGTTGACCTATGACAAGGCCGACCAGCTGGCGGTCACCAGCCTGCCGACCGGGACCGCCAGCAACGGACAGGCGACCCCCGCCAGCTACCTGTACCGCGCCTATGACGCGGACGGAGCAGCTCGCTGCCGGTCAGCACCCCACCGTCAGCCACCGATCCGACGCGGCCGTCGAGCACGCTGAGCGCGGCGGCGCAGACCAAGGTCGGCTACTGGGATCCGGGCTGGGTCGCCACCCAGACGACCGGGCCGAACCCGCCGGTGCGTTTCGACTACACCGCTGAGGGGTGGCAGGCCGAGCGGACCCCCGCCACGGCGGCCTCCCAGCCGTCCAAGACCGAGCTGTGGAGCTACTTCCCCAGCGGGACCCTGCGTGCCCGCAGCGACCCCGAGGGCCACACCGCCACCTACACCTATGACGCCAACAGCCAGCTCACCACCGCGGTCAGCAACATCGGCGTGACCGACCCCAGCCAGACCACCGTGACCGTCGGCGCCAGCTACGACGGCTACGGCGAGCTCACCACGACCACCAGCCAGCTCCAAGGCCAATCCTTCAAGACCATCTCGGCCTACACCTACACCAACGACGGGCAGATGGCCTCCCGCAGCGACAACGGCAAAGAAGGCAGCCAAACCGCCCCCCCTGACCGGGTCAGCCTGGTC
>WNGB01013546.1_pt1 | contig 10970 bp, 12 predicted proteins | sample 5400681 | NCBI WGS metagenome assembly WNGB01 (sample SAMN13153367, study PRJNA577476) | soil metagenome | isolation source: 115 cm soil or saprolite under grassland replicate 2 | place: USA:California | collected 2016-06-15 | reverse complement strand
GGCGATCACTTTTTCAAGCTCGGCTTCGAGTACAACAAGGTGCATTCGATCCAGACGTTTGTCGGGTTTGGAAACTCGCGGTACATCTTCAACTCGGTACCGGGGTTCCTGAGCTTCGCCGCGAACTCCAATTACGTGGAATGCGTCGACACCCTCACCAACGTCACCTCCAACAACACGACCGGTGGCTGTCCCGTCAACAACGTCCAGACCGGTCCCGTCCTGCTCTATCTCCAGCAGGCGGGGGTGGCCCGCTCCCTGCGGGAAGCGGGGACCCAGGACATCCCGCAAACCGATCTGGCCTTTTACCTCCAGGATTCGTGGAAGCCAAACGCCAAGTGGACGTTCAACTACGGGCTGCGGTGGGAAGCGGAGATTCAGGCGGACCCGATTACGCCCCCGTCGCAAGTGTTCTACGCGCCATTCATCGGACAGACGGTAACCAATACGACCGGCACGTACACGTTCCCGTCCGACGGGACCATTCCATCGGACAAGAAGATGTTCCAGCCGCGCTTCGGGTTTGCGTATGACCCGGGCGGCGACGGGCGGCGCGTCGTTCGCGGCAGCGCTGGCTTGTACTACGCGCGGATTCCCGGTCTCAACCTGGCATCGAGCCGCAGCACTAACGGTTCAATCGGGATGACCTATTTCCGCGGCGTTCCGTTCCCGCGCGCCTACTTCGGACCCGTGCCTGGGTTCGGCGCCCAACTTCCAGACAACGTTGCGCAGAGCGCCGTATTCTTCCCGGACGTCTTTGTCTTCGACAAGAAGTTCCAGAATCCGCGGACGCTCAGCGCGAGCCTGGGATATGAGTGGCAGATCGGCGCCGACCTCGGCGCCTCGCTCAGCTACACGCATTCCCGGTCCGACCACCTGACGCGGTTCATCAACCGCAATGACAGCCACTTCGGCAGCCCCTGGGGCAGCGGGCTCCCCGGTGGGAACGGCATCTTCACGCTGACGACCGTGGAGTCGAGCGCCAGGTCACGCTACAACGGCATTACGATCGGCCTGAAGCGTGTCCTCGATCCGAATTTCCAGTTCCAGGTGAACTACACCCTGTCCTTCGACAAGTCGGACGACGATAACGAGCGTGATCCTTTTACCTTCCGGTACGCGCAGGTCGATTCGCTGCAGGCGGAGTACAACTGGAGCGACCGCGATCAGCGTCACCGGTTCAACGGCTGGATGGTGGCGCACATCGGCGGCGGCCTGTTCCTGAACAACCGCGTGAGTCTCTACACGGCCCAGCCGACATCTGAAAGTTGCGGTCGCTCAGGCACGCCACCTCGGGGCGCACGCGCCAACACTCCTTCCGACCGCATCTGTACGAATGGCAGCATCTTGAAGCGCAACACGCTGCGCAAAGACAACAGCTATCTCTCGTGGGACGTGGGACTGACCTGGCCGTTCACCGTGGGCAAGGGGCGCGTCGAGCTGGTCGCACAGATGTTCAACGTGCTCGGCTCAGAGAACTTCCGCGATCCAGCGCAAGCGTTGCTCTTCAACTTCGACGGCACGCTGCGCAGTGGCTACGGCGATCCGCAGCAGACGCAGATCGGATTGCACTGGGTCTTCTAAAACAGACGGTAAAGGACGGTCAGGGACGGTAAGGGACGGTAAGGGTCAAACCCCTACCGTCCTTTACCGTCTCTTACCGTCCCTTACCGTCGCTTATTTGACCGCGACCTGCTGCACCATCCCGTGCGTGAAATGCGGCTTGCCATCCTTTGCATCGGGCACGTAGCAGTTCAGCAGATAATTACCGGGCGTCAGAGTAATCGTCAGCCAACCAACCTTGCCCGTGTCGGGCCCCGTAAAACCGCCGGCTGGCTGCGCGGGGGGTGTGCCGCGCATCCCGCCGGCGATCCATTTTCGCCAGTCGGCCAGCGTCTTCCCCGGGGCAAGGCGTTCGATCGTGAGCTCGTGGAGCTGCGACCCGCTGTTCTCGATCCGGATCGTGTGCGTCCCGGCGGTCAGCGGCGTCGAAAGCGCGAAGGTGTAGTCAGACAGCGTCACGGTTACGTCAGCCTGTGGCTCTGGCGCCAGGGCGGCGCCGGCTGGCGCCGGCGTCACGACGAGGCGCCGATACATGCCCTTCTCTACGTGCGGTTTGCCATCCAGGCTCGGTATGAAGCACAGAATCAGGTAATTGCCCGGCGCCATGGTGGTCGTGACGACCGAGCTGTCGCCGCCGCTGACGACGCCGGCGCCGCCGGGGACTGTGAGCCAGTCGGGGAGCGGGCCTTCCTTGAGCATGCCGGCTTCGATTTCGGCGAACGTCTTTCCGGCTCCACCCGCGACGACGGCCTGGTGCGGCTCACGCCCCGGATTGATCATCCGGAACGTCGTCAGCCCCGCCGGAATCGTGTCGGGTGCACCGAACGCATACTCCGTGGCCGTGATCGTCACGACGTTGATCACAGGTGGAGCAGGTGGTTTGGCAGGACCGCAGGCAGCGACGAGTGCAAGCAAGGACAGCGGGCGCCATTGGGTCACGAACGGCCTCCTAAAGTTGATGTTTGAACAGGACGATGCCAGAGAAGCGTTTGAACTCCGCACGCCGTTTTTTCGACGCGAATAGTCCCAGCAGTCTCCACACCCACGACATCTTCGGCGCGCGACGCAGCCGCACCGCTGCATCGAAAATCGCGTGATATTCCGCCTCGCCCCATCCCGACGGAGCGAAGAACGCCGTTCCCTCCTCGGGGAAAAAGAGCATCGGTGCGTTTCCTGAGCGGAGCTGTTTGCCCCACGTGCGACTGAGGAACTGCTGGAGCGCCGGCGAGCCGAGGTCGATCAGCCACCAGCGAAACGCGGGCTGAGCGGCGAGATCCTGCGCGAGCGAGGTGACGTTCTCGGGCGTGAGATACACGAGGAGTCCCTCCGCGATCACGAGGGCGCGCTTCGACTGTGAGCCGACACGTTGGAAGAGCGACCGTCGCGTTGCGGGATCGGTGAGATCGACGCGGACGAACTCCACCCGGCAGCGCGGCTGCTCGCCCGCGAGCGCCGCTTCCTTATATGAGAGGATCCCTTCGAGGTCCACATCGATCCAGTGGAGTTGGGAGGGGAGGTCCAGGCGGTAGGGGCGCGCATCGAGCCCGGCCGCGAGGTTCAGGACCATGTCGACCCGTTCCTGGGTCACCAGGCGCATGACGATTTCGTCCATGACGGCGGTACGCACGATCATCGGCCAGGCCCAGCGCCGGCCCTGCGGGATGGACGCGAGAATCTGCTCGCCGGCCGCGCCCGCGAGGCGCCGGGCGTACGGGTCGCGGAACAGCGCGTCCGGGCGCTCGCTCTCCATGGCGCGATACATCGCGACCCAACGGGCCGTATCGGACACGCTAGAGATTGGATTGGGAGCGCTCATGACAGGGCAAAACGTAACGCACGAGACTATCTTTCGCCGACCCCGAGGCGGTAGCTCAGTTGGTAGAGCAACGGACTTTTAATCCGTAGGTCCTGGGTTCGATCCCCAGCCGCCTCATCCAGTTGAGGACCCCCGTTGTCACCGGAGAGCATCGGAGGCAGATTCCCTCCGATGCCCTCCATCGTGTGGATCGATGGGACGTGGTACGACCGCGGCAGCGCGGTCGTTTCTGTATTCGACCACGGCCTGCTCTATGGTGACGGCGTATTCGAGGGCATCCGTGCCTACGGCGGCCGCGTCTTCCGCCTGGATGCCCACCTCGATCGTCTGTACGCCTCCGCCAAAGCGATCTGGCTCGAGGTCCCCATCGCCCGAGACGCGATGGCGCGCATGGTCGAGGCGGGCGTCGAAAAGAGCGGCATCAAGGACAACTACATCCGTCTGGTGGTGACGCGCGGAGTCGGCGACCTCGGCTTGGATCCGCGGAAGTGTGCGAAGCCCACGGTGTTCTGCATCTTCGATACGATCCAGCTGTGGCCGCAGGATCGGTACGAGAAAGGGCTCACCGCAGTGACCGCCGCCACCCCGATTCATCACCGGGAAGCCCTTTCCCCGCGCGTCAAATCGCTGAATTACCTCTCCCATATTCTCGCCAAGGTCGAAGGCATTGCGGCCAACGTGGATGAGGTGATCATGCTCGACTCCGCCGGCTATGTGGCGGAAGCGAGCGGCATGAATCTCTTTGCCGTGTCCAACAGCACACTGCGGACCCCCCCGCCGTACACGGGCATCCTGCGTGGCGTCACCCGGGACACGGTCATCGAGCTGGGCCGGGAAGCGGGCTACGGTATAGAAGAGCTGCCGATGAATCGCTACGACCTCTACACCGCCGCCGAAGTGTTTCTCACCGGAACTGCCGCGGAGGTCATCGGCATCTCAAAGCTGGACGGGCGTGCGATCGGCACAGGCGTCTCCGGACCCGTCACGCGGGACTTGGCGACGCGTTTCCGGGCCTACGTCACCCGCGACGACTAAACACCCCTAAACTATTGACCGGGAAGCATCTAAGCCTCATATTGGGGGCCCTTTGCGCCCTTTTCCGGGCCCGAGGTGAGCCATGTCATGGCGGGTGATTGCGCACGGGGACCAGGTTTGGCATGTGGACGCGGTCGCCGAGCGTCGGGCGAATACGGCCGCTTGGCAGTTGGTGTTGTCGTTTCGCGCTGCGGCTGCCGCGTCTGAGCCGGTACCGGGTCGGCGCCGCTCGTTCTGGACGCCGTATCCGTTGGAGGCCACCTCGAAGGCGTCACTGTTCATCCAGGCGGAGCGGATTCCCGACACGGCGCTCTCCCAGCTACTGGCGGAGCGTCTGTCGTGAGTACTGCGGACCTGCAGGATCTCCGGCGCGTCGTCGGAGCGGTGACGCGGCTTCGGGGTGAGACGGTCAAACATGTCACGGTGCGCTCCGACGTGCGCCATGTAAAGGTGGAATTCGACAGCGGACTGATTCTTCTCATCTCGGCGGAGCACGATGCGCAGGGGCGTCCCCGGCTCGAGGTCGATGTGGTAGAGGCAACGCAGGATGTGGGCGTCAAGCAGCAAATCGAAGTTCGGTTCGATTGAGGGTGGTGCGTGCCCGACGAGCGCCTGCGGTTTCAGGAGTTCGGGTTTCAGCGGCTGGCGAACGGCCGCTGTCGCGCCAAGGTGGTGCTGACGTGGTCTGATGGTCGGCGGTTCGAGGGCGCGTGCGACGGCGTATCGTCGCAGACCGGCGAGCTGCGCTGTTGCGCGCTGGCAGCCGTCAACGCGTTGGAACAGGCGGTCAGCCCTCGTCTCACGTTCGAGTTGCTGGGCGTGAAAGCGGTGCGTGCGTTCGACGCGACGGTTGTGATCGTTTCGCTGTCGGCGCGGTCGGAGGAAGCGACGCGGCTCGTGGGATCGTGCTTGACGGAAGTGGATCCGCCCCGTGGCGCGGCACTTGCAGTCTTGAATGCGACAAACCGTTTACTTGGGAATTATCTGGCGACACGATGACACGACTGACGGCATTCTGGTTCTCGATGTTTGGCGCAGCGGCGCTCGCCGCCTGCGCTGGCGCACATATTCCTCCCGCTCCGGTCGCCACGCCCGTCTCCGGCGTGACCGCCCGCGACAGCTCAGCCGTGCAGCTCGGGACGGCGCTGGCGACCGTGGAGCAGGACTCCGCTGCCGATCAGTCGGCCCTGGATAGCCTGCACGAGCGGTCGCCCGACTCGCTGTCCGCGCCGCGCACCAACGTGGCGGTGCGGGGAGAGGACGTGCGCCAGGAGGCCCAGGATCTGTTCGGCAACGACGCGACCGCCACCTTCGACATCGACGTCTCGAACTTTGCGGGCAACCGCCGGGTGCTCGAGTACCTGGAATTCTTCCAGCTCGATTCCCGCGACCGTTTCACGATCTGGCTGTCACGCCTGGGCCGCTACGAGGGCATGATCCGGGAGCGGCTGCGCGCCCGCGGCCTGCCCGAGGACCTGGTTTACCTCACCCTGATCGAAAGCGGGCTCTCGAATACGGCGGTGAGCCGTGCCCGGGCGGTCGGGATGTGGCAATTCATGTCCGCCACGGGACGGGGCTACGGTCTGGTGATCGATCCCTGGGTAGACGAGCGGCGCGATCCGTTCAAGGCGACCGATGCCGCGGTGAACCATCTCCAGGATCTGGTGCAGCGCCTGGGGAGCGTCTATCTCGCGGCGGCCGCGTACAACGCCGGCGCCGGCCGCATCGAGCGCGAGATCCGGCGGTTGCCCGGCGAGCCCGACACCGTCGACGACCAGACCTTCTTCCTGATCGCCGACCGCCGCAACCTGCGGCGGGAAACGCGCGACTACGTGCCCAAGCTCATCGCCGCCGCGCTGATTGCCAAGCAGCCCGGCCGCTACGGCTTCACCGACATCGAGCGCCTGCCGCCCCTCGTGTTCGATGAGGTCTCGGTTCCCGACGCGACGGGGCTCGATGTCCTGGCGCGGCTCGCGGACACGTCGGTCGCGGCGATCCTCGAGCTGAACCCGCAGTTTGTGCGGGGGATTACGCCGCCCGGACGGGGCGTGGTGGTCCGCGTGCCGCGGGGCAGGGGGGCGCAAGCCGCCGAACGGTACGCCGACCTCCCCGTCAACGAGCGGATCACGTTTGTGGACCACTACGTGACGTCCGGTCAGACGCTCTCGGGCATCGCGCAGCGCTACAAGGTGACCGTCACGATGCTGCAGGCGGCGAATCCGCACCTGCGCTCCCATGCACTGCGCGTGGGGCAGCGGGTCATTGTGCCGATGAGCGGCCGCGTCGTGCCGCGCGGCGCCTGGAGCAACCCGCCGGAGCCCCGGATGCGGCGCGTGTCCACCCGCTACCGGACCGCCAGCGCCGATGGCACTCGCCATCGCGTCGCGCGGGGCGAGACTGCGAGCGCCATCGCCCACCAGCACGGTATCGGGCTGATGGCGCTATTGGAAGCGAATGATCTGACGATGCGGAGTGTAATCCGGCCCGGGGACGTCCTACTGATCCCGAGCCGGTAGCGACGCCGGCACCCGAGGTTAGTGGTGCCGGAATCCCTTCATGACTTCTGCTTCATAGCCGTTCGCCGGATTGCGACCGGCACCCAGCAGCTGCTCGACCTTCGCCGGGCCACGGTTGTACGCCAGTAGCGCCAACTGCATGTTGGCGGGATAGCGATCCAGCAGGTCCCGCAGGTAGCGGAACCCAATCCGCAGGTTCGTGTCACGGTCATACAGCTGCTGCGTCGTCAGCCCGGGCTCGTACAGCCGCGCCGTGCTGGGCAGCACCTGGGTGAGCCCAACCGCGCCGACGTGACTCATCGCGCGGGGGTTGAACCCGGACTCGACCTTCACCAGACGGAACGCCAGGCCGGGGTCGATCCCCTCGCTCAGCGCGACGTCGTAGACGGCCGTCGCCATGTCGGCGGGTAGCCGGTAGTGCGTCGAGTACTGCATGATGGCATCGACGCGGTCGAGCTGGAGCCGGGCGACTTCGAGCTCGCCCTGCTTCGCGTCGAGCTGCTGCCGCAGCGACCGCAGTTCACCGAGAAGCTCGGTGCCCGAAGCGGGCGCGCGCTCAGCATCGGTGGTCGTGCCGCCGGCCCATCCGCCCACGGTACTGACGAGCAGAGCGGCCAGCACGATAATTCCGCCGCGCAGTATCAAACGTTGAGTTTTCGTCTGCATAATCCTCCCCTGTTCATCGATTTCCTGCGAATCAAGCATGCAGCACCTGCGTCAAGCACCCGTCAATCATCGCGTGGAGCCTTTTGCTTCTCCACGAGCTGCACATCGCCGATCACCATGCCGCTGTCGACGGCCTTGACCATGTCGTACACGGTCAATAACGCCACTGCGACCGCGGTCAACGCTTCCATTTCCACGCCGGTCCGGCCGACGGTCCGCACCTTCGCCCGGACGCGCACGCCCGGCAATGTTTCCGCCAGGCTCGCCTCGACCTCGACATGATCGAGGCCCAGGGGGTGACACAGCGGGATCAGCTCCGCCGTCCGCTTGGCCGCCAGCGTTCCCGCTACCTCACTGACCGCCAGCACATCGCCCTTCGCGATCGCCTGCTCGGCCACCTGCCGGAACGCATCCGGCGACATCCGAATCGTGCCGGTCGCGACCGCCGTCCGATCCATCAACGGCTTGTCGCCGACATCCACCATCCTGGCACGGCCCGCCTCGTCCACGTGCGACAGCTTCATGAGCCCCGCATCGCTTGCAGATCCTCCGCCAATACGGCGGCGAGGAGCTGCGGGTTCACGTTGCCCTGCGCGAGATCGCGCGCATCCAGAACCAGGGCAATCGCCTCGACGAGCTTCTCGGTATCGCCGCCACGCTGTGCTTCGCTGCGCAATCTGCTGGCGAGCGAGTCGAGCATGTCGGTGAAACCACCCCGTGCCTGAAACGGCACCTGACCAAGCGCGAACAGCCACGGGGCATCGACAAACCGTCCTGCCTGGTCACCACCTGGCGGTCCGGAACTGACCGGTGCTATCGCAAAGAGCTTGCCAATGCACCCTTCCGCCGCCGTAACTCGTTGTGCCAGTTCAGCTTTATTGCTAATTCCGAGCGTCTGCTGCGCGAAAGCTGTCACGTCACTGTCGGCGATTCTTGCCACTCGAATGAGCACAATACGCGACAAAACTGTCGGAAGCAGCACACTGGGGTCGGCGGCCGTCAGAATGATGACCGAGTCGGCCGGCGGCTCCTCGAGCGCCTTGAGGAGCGCGTTAGCCGCGACCTCCGTCCCCAGCTGCGGAATCAAACGTTCCGCATCTCCTACGATGAACACTTTGCGCGTGCCCATCGCAGGCGTCAGCGCCAGCCGTTTGAGCAACAGCCGCACGGCCGCCACCGGATGACTCGCAAGCCCTGGCGGCGGTCCGTACAACGGCTGCTCGCGACGCGCCGCCATTTCCTCACCTAATGCATCGGCGGCAAGTTCGACCTGCTTGTCCGCATCCGCGCCGCCACCGCTGCCACCGCCTCGCTTGCCCAGCTCTATCGGTACGAACCAATGCACGTCGGGATGCTGCAGCGATACGACAAGATGACAAGAGCGGCATTCACCGCACGGTTCCTGGGGATCGCTACCCCTTGGTGCTTGGCAGTGAATCAGTTGGGCAAGCCACAGCGCGAGACGCTGCTTCCCGACGCCGCGGGGGCCCGCAAGAAGGAGCGCTTGCGGCAGTTTAGCTGAGGCATGGGCGCCGGCTAGTCTGGACTTAACCCTTTCGTGCCCGATGAGGGGCGGTAAAGGCATGGGCGCAATCTAGTCTGGGGGTCAGTGCGCGGCGCCACAAACGATCGTAAGCCGTTGCAGGACAAGCTAGTACACTTGTTATCTGGACCTTGCGCGCATCTAATCACTTATCATATCACGGCTTATACACGTAAGTGAGCGCACACTCGCGGGTTTGTATCGATATTGTCGATTTTCTTCGGGTGCTATTCGGGGTCTGGAGTCCGACTTTCGAGCACCTCTCGCACTTTGCGGAGCAGCATCGGTGGCTATTGCGGCGGGTGATTGAGCAGCAGCCAGTACAGCCCGACGTCCGAGACGGCGCGGGCGAAGGCCTCGAAATCCACGGGTTTCACGATGTAGCTATTCGCCCCCAGCTCGTAGGCCCGCTCGATGTCCGGCTCCTCGCGCGACGACGTCAGTACGACGACGGGAATCGCTTTGGTGCGCGCGTCTCCTTTGAGGCGGCGCAGGACTTCGAGGCCGTCCAGCTTCGGCAACTTGAGGTCGAGCAACACCACCTTGGGGACCGGACTGACACCGCGGGAGAAGAAGTCCATCGCTTCCGCGCCATCGCGGCAGAGATGCACCTGATTGGCCAGGTTCCGCTGCTTGAGCGCCCGCAGCGTAAGCTCGGCATCGTTCGCGTTGTCTTCCACCAGCAGGATCTCGACCCCATTGGGCTGCATCAGTTTTCTCCGTAGGGCAGCGAGAAGTAGAACGTGGCGCCGTCATTGACCTTGCCTTCCGCCCAGACACGCCCGCCGTGCCGTTGCACGATGCGTTTGACGATCGCGAGCCCCACTCCCGTGCCGTCGAACTCTTCGGCGCTGTGCAGGCGCTGAAACACGCCGAACAGCTTGTCCACGTAGCGCGCGTCGAAGCCGGCACCGTTGTCTTTGACATAATACACGGTCTCTTTGCCGTCCGGCCGGGATCCCACCTCGATCCGCGCGTTCGGCCGCCCGCGGGTGAACTTCACGGCGTTCTGCAGCAGGTTGCTGATGACTTGTCGCAGCAGCGCGCGGTCGCCGTGCGCCGGTAACAGCGGGTCAATGCGGATCTCCAGCTGCCCGTTCTGCTCTCCCTCGCCGCGCCGGAGCTCGTCGGCCACCAGGCGCGCGAGCTCCGTCATGTCGACGCGCGCCGCGGCAAGCTCCTTCCGGCCAAGGCGGGAAAACGCCAAGAGATCGTCGATCAGCTGCCCCATGCGTCGCGTGTTCTGGTCGATGACTCCCAGCAGGCGCTGAGCCTCGGGCTCGAGCTTCGCGTTATGGTCCTCGAGCAGGATCCGGGCAAAGCCGTGAATCGCGCGCAGCGGCGCGCGCAGATCGTGCGACACCGAATACGAGAACGATTCCAGCTCCGCATTCGTCCCTTCGAGCGCCTTGGTGCGCTGCGCGACTTGCGCCTCGAGGTGGTGGTGCGAGCGGGAGACCTGCTCCGCCATGGTGTTGAACGACCGCGCCAGCCGGCCGAGCTCGTCGTCGCGCCCTGGGGGCACACGGTGGGCGAGGTCGCCCGAGGCGATGGCTTCGGCGGCTCGCGTCACGCCGACCAGCGGGGCAGTCAGGCGGCGGCTCCCCCACCACGCGGCGAGGACGCCGATGATGACGATGAGCGCGGCGATCGGCGCCATGTCCCGCAGATAGCCTTGCGCCGGGGCGGCGATCAAACGGCTGGGCAGCTCGGTGACGACCATCCAGGGCGTCCCTGGTACCGCCCGCGCGATCGCCCGCTTCGTTTCGCCGCGCTCATATCGCGTGGGCGTGGGGCTGTTTCGCACATCCGCGGGAGGCGCGCTCACAAT
>WNGB01030599.1_pt1 | contig 10971 bp, 8 predicted proteins | sample 5400681 | NCBI WGS metagenome assembly WNGB01 (sample SAMN13153367, study PRJNA577476) | soil metagenome | isolation source: 115 cm soil or saprolite under grassland replicate 2 | place: USA:California | collected 2016-06-15 | reverse complement strand
CCGATGGTCGTGACCGCCGAGGTGGCGGTACCGCTCTCCGAAATCGAGCTGCGGACCAGCCGCTCCTCGGGGCCCGGAGGGCAGCACGCCAACGTCACAGCCTCGCGGGTGGAGGCGGTGTTCGATGTCGCGTCCTCGGCGTCCCTGAGCGACGAGCAGAGGCGCCGCCTCGCCGCGCGCCACGGCGATCGCGTCACGGCGGTAGCCCAGGACGCGCGCAGCCAGGCCCGGAACCGCGAGCTGGCGCTGGAGCGCCTGCGCGAGAAGCTGGCCGCCGGCCTCGCCGTGCCGAAGAAGCGCCGCCCCAGCAAGCCCTCACGCACTGCGAAGGAGCGACGCCTCGAGGACAAGCGCCGCCGCTCGGAGCAAAAGCGCGCGAGGCGTCCTCCTGCCCTGGAGGACTGACGTCGCCGGAGCATCCCGGCACCCGCCGACCGGCCCGATCGATCCGCCATTGGCGCTTTATGGGGTGTATACCGCCACTAAAGCGCCAATCGGAGGAGCCGCTGACGGGTGGGAGACCGTCACTCGTAGCTGATCGCCCGGATCACGTCCAGACGGGCGGCGCGGCGGGCGGGGAGGATCGATGCACTCGTAGCTGATCGCCCGGATCACGTCCAGACGGGCGGCGCGGCGGGCGGGGAGGATCGATGCCACGAGCCCGAGCACGAGGCCCGCGAGGCCGACGGGCAGGATCGTTCCAACGGGCGGCCGGTAGACGACGCCGGGGATGCCGGAGGAGAGCCCCTGGAGAAGGGCGTAGCCGAGCCCGGCGCCCACCACGATGCCCAGCAGGGCGCCGATCAGGCCGATCACGAGGCTCTCGTCGGCGATCGAGCGGCGGACCTGCCAGCGCGATGCCCCGAGGGCTCGGAGGACGCCGATCTCGCGCGTTCGCTCGATCACGGACATGGTCAGCGTGTTCACGATGCCGAACAGGCTGGCGAAGATCGCCACCCCGACGATCGCGTAGAAGATCCCGAACTGCTGGTTCACCTGGTCCTCGACGTTCGACTTGAGCTCCTCGTTCGACAGGACGGCCAGGTTGGGATAGTTCCTCCGGACCACCCGGTCCACCTTGCGGCGCAGGACGGGCCGTGCAGCCGCCGACGTCGCCTTCAGCGCCAGCTCGGTGTCGGCCGTCACCCCGTACGTGCGTCGCATCGTCGGCAGCGACATGCCAACCGTCTGGCCACCGAAGACGACCGTGTTGACGATCCCGGCTACCCGGGTTCGGGTCGTCCCAGCCGGCCCGCGGAGCGTGATCGGGTCGCCGACCTCCAGGCCGGTCTCGTCCGCCCACCCCCGGCCGATCGTGACCCAGCCGCGATCGAGCCGGTGGAAGGCCTCGGAGCGCGGGGCTCCCTCGATCTCGGTCTCGTCCACCTGCTCGTAGGTGGGCGGGTCGAAGCCGAGCAGGAGGCCATCGCCCTTGTCTCCCTTCGGCCCCGGAAGGTGCGGCGTGTATAGGAAGCGCTCGTTTGCAACCACCGCCGCCTGCGGGATGTGCGCGAGGCGCGAGCGCAGGCCCTTGGCGATCGTCTGCTGGGGGCCGGCGCCGGGGCTGAGCCCCCGCGGCTGGACGGTGAGGTCCCGGGCGAAGTCGCGATCGAACTCCTCGTCGATCGACTTCAGGAAGCTCGCTCCCAGGCTGTTCACGGCGACGACCAGGGCGAGCCCGATCATCAGCGCCGTCGCCGTCGCCGCGGTGCGTCCGGGGTCGGAGCGTGCCGCGTCCGCCGCCAGGCGCCCCTCGACGGGGAAGGCACGACGAAGGGGCCACGAGAGCGTCCGCACGAGTGGACGGATCACGAACGGCGCGCACAGGGCGATGCCGAAGAAGATCGCGATCGTCCCCAGCATCCCCGCCGCGGCGACGATGGTCGTCGTCTCGTCGGCGGCACCCAGCCAGAACGCGCCCCCCAGTCCGAGCACGATCAGGATCGCTCCGACCACGGCACGGCGCGGGCGCGGCCTCGCGCGCAGCCCCTCGGTGCCGAGCACAGCCCTGATCGGCGGCGTGCGTCCGGCTCGCTGCGCGGGACGGAGAGCCCCGAGGACAGCGGTGACGAGGCCGGTGATCACCGCCGCGACCGGCGCAAAGGTCGAGAACGCGAGGTCCCCCACGGGGAAGTCGAAGGTCCGCATCAGCTGGATGAGGCCAAGGGCCAGCGCGGCGCCCAGGCCGAGACCCAGGACCGCCCCCAGCAGCCCGAGCGCGACGGCCTCGATGAGGACGGACCGGGTGATCGCCCACCGGCCGGCGCCAAGCGCTCGGAGCATGCCGATCTCCCGCGTGCGCTGGAAGACCGTCATGTTGAACGAGTTGAAGATCAGGAAGCCCCCGACGAACAGGGCCATCGCCGCGAAGAAGTAGAGGATCACGTTGAAGGCTTGGAGCTGCTGCTCGACGTCGGCGCTCTTGTTCTCCGGCGTCTTCACGTCCACCCCACTTGGCAGCTCGCGCCGCAGGTTGCGCTGGACACTCGAGATCGTCTCGTCTCCCCCGTCGACGACCACATCGATCTCGTCGAAGACATCGCGCTTGTCCATCAGCTTGCGGGCGGGGGCAAGCGGCATCCGCGCGAAACCCTGGCCCCCGAAGTCGAGGCCGGAGCTGAACTGGAACAGGCCGACGACCCGTAGCCGCCTCACGCCCGCGGGAGTGGCCAGGGGTACCTGGTCGTCGAGCTCGATGTCGTTCGCGTCCGCCCAGCTTCTCTGAAGGCTGATCTCCAACCCCCGGCGAGCCTGGCGCCCGGCGACGAGCTGCGAGTCCGAGAGACCGGCGGCGGCGGCCTTCTCGCCGGCCACGTTGAGCCTCGAGCTCGCGTCGCTCGAGGCTGAGCCCGAGCGATCGACCAGCGTGAATACGCCCGTGAGAATCCCCTGCGCTTCCTCCACGTCGGCGGTGCGGCGCACCCTCGCCAGGGTCGAGTCGGCGACCGCGTCGCCGCCGACGCCGGAGACGATCAAGTCCGTGCGCCCATACACCGAGTCGAAGAGATCCGTGAACGTCCTGTGAATCGTCACCGTGAGCAGCAGGACCCCCAGGATCATGCCCACGCCGAGCACGATCCCCGCCGCGGTCAGCAGCGAGCGCAGGCGTCGCGCGCGCACCTGCCGCAGCGCCAGTGAGTCGAAGGAGCGCACCCTCAGTCGGCCGCCTCGAACCGGGACTGTGCCTCGATCACCTGAGCGGTCGATCCTCCGGGCGCCTCGCCCGCGACCTTGCCGTCGCGAAGGAAGACGACCCTACGAGCCGTCGACGCGGCGGCGGGATCGTGAGTGACGATCACCAGCGTCTGGCCCTCGGCCTCGTTCAGCTCGCGGAGGAGGTCGAGCACGCCCGTGCTCGAGCGGGTGTCGAGGTTGCCGGTGGGCTCGTCCGCCAGGACGATCTCCGGCTCGGTGAGCAGCGCGCGGGCAATCGAGACCCGCTGCTGCTCCCCGCCGGAGAGCTCTGGCGGCAGGTGCTGGGCGCGATCGGTGAGCCCCACCCGTCCCAGGAGCTCGCCTGCGCGCTCCCGGATCGCGTCGTCGCGACGTCCGGCGATCAGCGCCGGAAGCAGCACGTTCTCCTCGGCGGACAGGGCGGGGAGCAGGTTGAAGAACTGGAACACGAAGCCGATCCGCTCGCGGCGGAGTCGAGTCAGCTCACCCTCGCCCAACCCGTCGTAGCGCCGGCCGGCAAGCAGGATCTCGCCGGAGGTCGGGGTGTCCAGCGCGCCCAGCAGGTGAAGCAGCGTGCTCTTCCCCGAGCCCGAGGGGCCCATGATCGCGACCATGTCGCCTCGCTCCACGCCAAGGCTCACTCCGTCCAGCGCCCTGACCGCGGTCTCCCCCTCGCCGTACACCTTGGTGAGGTCGCGCGTCTGGAGCGCCGCGTCCGTCACGGTCGACCGAGCTCGTCCTTGAGCCGGTCGAGCATCTCGACGGGGGATGGGTCGACGCCGCGGCGAGCCGCGAGGTGAAGCGAGAGCAGGTCGCCGAGCATCACCGCCCACAGGAGGCGCCCCGTGCGGCTCTCGCCCTCCGTCTCCACGCGGGCCACGGTCTCCGCGTATGGCTCGATCAGCTTCGCGGTGAGCTCGAAGCGCTGCCTGACTCGGGGGTGCTGGTCGCGATCCTCGAGCATGACGAGGCTCATGCGCCCGGCATCCCCGGCGCCCGCCCAGCCGGCAATCTCGTTGTGATCCGCCTCCGGCAGCGCCGCGGTAAACGCAGGCAGCTTCGCGTTCTCGTTGATCTGCGTCTTCCAGCGAGCCGCGACGGGCACGGTCAGATCCGCTCCGTAGATGACCGGGATCGACCCCTCCAGCTGGTCGGCGAGCGCGGCCGCTCGCTCGCCGAGCGCCGGTTCCGCATCGCGAAGGTGCGCTGCGGAGCTGTCGATCTCCGTCCGGATCCCCGGGGCCGCCCCCACCAGCGCCGCGACCTCCGCGGCGACGGTGAACAGGTATCCCACGGCGGCGCGTGGCTGGAGCCCGGCCGGCAGTCCGACCACGGGCACGCCATCGCGGCGGTACGCGCGGCGGCCGTCGCGCAACGAGCAGTTTGCGGACGTGGTGGCGCTCTTCACGGCCGCGCTGGATTCGTTCGTGGAGAAGGTGAAGCGGGACCGCTACGTCGTCGCCGCCAGGTCCCCGCCGATCGCCGACCCTCCCATGCCGCACACGACCAGCCCGCCGGGGGCGTCGAACGGCTGAAGCTTCGCGGACTCCACCCGCCACAGCGCATCGCTCAGGTGGTCGGGGAGCGCCAGCACGTCGTCGAGAAGATTCGAGCGATCGTTCTGCCGGATGTCCGAGACGGCGCTCACGAGGCGACCTCGCCGGGCGCAATTCGGGCCCCCTCGCCGATCCGGGCACCCGCCTCGACTCGGGCCGATTCGCCCACCACCGAGGCCGCGCCGACACGGGCTCCCTCGCCGACCTCCACGCTCGATGCCAGGATCGCCTCGTGAATCCGCGCCTGCGGGCCGATCCGGCAGCCGCTCATCAGCACGGAGCTCGACACCGCCGCCCTCTCGCCGATCTCGGTGCCGCGGCCGATCACCGCGCGGGCTCCGATCGTCGCGCCGGCGGCGACCGCCGTCTCGGGCTCGAGCAATGCAGGCGGCCGGACCCTGGCCGTGGGATCGATGCGGGCTCCGTCCCCCACGAAGAGCCCGTTGCGATCGAGCCGCTCCGCAATCTGGCTGCGTACGCGGCCCTCGAGGATGTCCCAGCTGGCCTGGAGGTAGCGCTCGGGGGTGCCGATGTCCATCCAGTAGCCCTCCAGCCTGTGACCGTACAGTCCCTGACCGACCAGGCGCGGGAAGATCTCGCGCTCGATCGAGACCATGCGCTCCCGCGGGATCAGGTCGATCACATTGCGATCCAGCACGTAGGCGCCGGCTGAGATCTCATCCGTGTCGATCTCGTCCGGCTCGGGCTTCTCGAGGAACGCCGCGACCGCACCGTCGGGCGTCGCCGGACTCGCACCGGGGGACACCGGGCCCCCCGAGCGGCGGACCAACCCGTAGGCGCTCGGGTCATCGAACGGATAGAGGGCCAGCGTCGCGACCGCGCCGCGCTCCTCGTGGGCCCGCATCAGGGCGCTTAGGTCCAGGTCCGCGAGGACGTCGCCGTTCAGAACGAGGAAGCGCTCCCCCAGCAAGCCCTCGTCTGCGGCAAGTCGCAGCGGCCCCGCCGTTCCCAGCGGGTCACGCTCATCCACGTAGGCGACGCGTATGCCCGAGGCGTCCCCACCAATCGCCTGTCGCAGCGTGTCGGAGCCGAAGCCGGAGGCGATCACCACCTCCTCGATCCCGTGGCGGGCGATCCAGTCGATCGTGTGGCGAATGAAGGGCCGATCGACCAGCTGGATCGCCGGCTTTGGCTGCGTCAGGGTCAGCGGGCGCAGGCGGGTGCCCTCGCCCCCCGCCAGGATGAGGGCCTGCATCAGTCCGGCCGCGATTCCACGCCGCTCGAAGCAGTGGAGGACTCGGTCGCCGCTGCCTGGGCCTGGGCACCGTTTCCGCTTGGGCGCCCGATCCCCTCGTAGGCGAAGCCCGCCTTTCGCAGGCGCTCCGCATCCAGGAAGTTGCGCCCGTCGACCACGAGCGGGCGGGACATGCGCCCTCGCAGCGAGTCCCAATCGAGGTCGGCGAACTCGGGCCACTCGGTGACGAGCACCGCGGCGTCGGCGCCCTCGAGGGCCTCCTCGACCGAAGCGCACATCTCCACCGTCGGGAGCAGCTGGCCCGCGCGATCCTCGGCGACCGGGTCGTAGGCACGCACCTCTGCGCCCTCGCCCTGAAGGCGCGACGCGAGCACGAGGCTCGAGGCCTCCCGCATGTCGTCCGTCTCCGGCTTGAACGCAAGCCCGAGCAGCGCCACCTTCTTGCCGGCGAGCGTTCCAAGGTGCTTCTCGAGCTTCGCGATCACCCGCCGCTTCTGGAGCTCGTTCACCTCGATCACCGCGGTCAGGAGCTGGAAGTGGTAGCCGGTGTTACCGGCGAGCATTTTGAGCGCGCTTACATCTTTGGGAAAACACGAGCCCCCGTAACCCACCCCCGGTCGCAGGAACGACGGGCCGATGCGCTTGTCGAGCCCCATGCCGCGGGCGACCTCCGTGACGTCGGCGCCCACCTCCTCGCAGACGTTGGCGATCTCGTTGATGAACGAGATCTTCGTCGCGAGGAAGGCGTTCGCCGCGAGCTTGATCATCTCCGCCGAGGCGACGTCCGTGCGAACGATCTCGCCGCCGACCGGGCGATAGATCTCCTCCACGGCATCCGCCGCCCACTCATCCCCCGGGTCGGCGCCGATGACGACCCGGTCCGGGTGGAGGAAATCGTCTACCGCCGAGCCCTCCCTCAGGAACTCTGGACAGGACACGTAGGCGAGCCCGGGCGCGCCTCGGCGGATCGCCCTCCCCGTGCCGGAGGGGACGGTGCTCTTCATGACCAGGGCGTAGTCTCCGCCGTCTTTGAGCTGCGACAGCACGGACTGGATCTGCGACAGGTCGGCGTCCCCGGAGTAAGTCGGCGGGGTATCCACGCAGCAGAACAGGAGCCGCCCCGAATCCAGGACGTCGTCCATGTCCGTCGTGAACTCGAGGCGCTCGCGGTTTCGCCTCAGGAGCTCCTCCAGGCCAGGCTCGTGGATGGGCACCCGGCCGCGGTTCAGGGCCTTGACCTTGTCGTCGTCGATGTCCATCCCGATCACGCGCCGCCCGAGCTCCGCGAAGCAGGCCGCCGTCACGAGGCCCACCCACCCCACGCCGATGACACCGATCGGTCGCTCTTCACTCATCTCAGGCAAATGATCGCGGGTCAGCTTTGCCGGCGCGGCCAGGCTGCCTCAGCCCGTATAGCGACTCATCGCCTGCGCCATCCCCAGCATCTGTCCCGGAGTGAGGACGTTGAGCAGCGTGTTGTCGATCCAGTAGGAGCCTTGCTTGGTCTTCCATCCCACCAGGCGCAGCTCGCCTCCATCCCACGACAGTAGGTAGTCGCGTCCGTCGATCGTCTGTGTCTCATCGGGGTTGGCGAGGATCGGCGGGTCCTTCCAGTCGGTGCCGGAGAATCCGTAGTACGCCGTGTAGCCGTCGGTGGGAATCGAGGCGACGATCTTGTAGCCGTAGAACACCTCGTCGCCGGGCCCGTCGATGGGGAAGGCCCGTGAGTCGTCGGTGAGAGTGGAGTCCGGGGCGACCTTCGTCGGGTAGTACACGGGGAAGTTCAGCATCGGCTCGCCGCTCTTGGTCTTGGTGGCCGCGACGGCTGCGGCGTACTGCTGCCCCGAGGAAGACGAGTCGATCAGCGGCGGCGGGGCGGGCTCCTTGTTCGGCTCCCCTCCCTTCGTTTCCGCTCCTCCACCCGTTGCCGGCTCGGTGGGGGGCGCCGGGGCCTCGCCCTCGAACTTCGCCACCGCCGCCTTGATCGACGCCCGGCTGGCGGTCATATAGACGGCATTTGCCCCGCCGAGGTTGGCCGGGAAATGCACCTGGACCACCGGCGCGTTGCGCGCGGCCAGGAACAGCTTTCCGAGCTCGAGGATCTTCGGAGGCGAGTCGATGTCGGAGGTCACGTACCTCTTCAGGATGTCGATGAGCTTGTCCCGATCGGAGAGCAACTTCGATGGGGGCAGCTCCTGCCGCGTCTCTCGCAGGAACTCCTGCTGGCGCGCGGCGCGCACCAGGTCGTTGTCCTCGTGGCGGTAGCGGACGTACTGAAGCGCCTTGAAGCCGCACATCCGCTGGTAGCCCGCGGGGATGTCGATCTCGGCATATTGCGCCTCCGCCGCCAGCCCGATGTTCGAGTGGTAGTAGTGCCGATCGACGTCGACATAGACGCAGCCGATCGCGTCCACGGCATCCGCGAAGCCGTTGAAGTCCACGTTCACGACATGGTTGATGTCGTCGATCCCCGTGAGCTGCTTGACGACCCTCAGGGTCAGCTTCGGCCCCCCGTACGAGTAGGCGGCGTTGAACTTGTCGATGCCGTGACCCGGGAACGGGATGTTCACCCTCAGGTCGCGCGGGATCGACATCACGGTGATCTGGGTGGGCGCGACGCGCATCAGGATCGTGGTGTCCGAGCGGGCGCCGATCTCCTGTCCGTTCGGCCGCTTGTCGGAGCCCAGGATCAAGATCGTCTGCGGGTTGCCGGGGTCGGCGACCACGAGCTGGTTGCGAACGGAGGGCAGACCGCCGAGCCCCCGTGCGAGGTCGGTGAGGTAGACGAGGAGGCTGACGGCCGTAGCCGTCGCCATGGAGACCAGGATGAGCAGCGACCCGGCCACGAAGCGAGGCCACAGGCCCCGCCGCGGCGCCTCGTCGATCTCGGGCGCCGCGGGAGGCGCAACGGGCCCCGGGGGTGGTGCTTCCTCGGCCTCAGGAGCCTCCTCGGCCTCAGGAGCCTCCTCAGCCTCAGGAGCCTCCTCGGCTTCCGAAGCCTGCTCGGCCTCAGGAGCCTCCGTCTCCGCGGTGGGCTCCGGCTCTGCGGCCGCAGCCGCGGCCTCTTCCACGGCAAGCTCGCCCGTTCCGTGCTTCGCGGCATGCTCCGCCGCGCGTGCCCGGACTCCCGCCAGGGCGGCCTCGCGCGCCGCCTCGCGATCGGCGAGCGCCAGCGTGTCCGCCTCGACCGTGTCGTCGATCAAGTCGTCGCCATCCTCGTCGAAGCCATCCGCGCCCTCGTCGACGTCCTCGGCGTCCTCGTCCGCCTCGGACCGCCGCTTCCGGCCGGCCCATGTCGACGGTGGCGGTGCTCCGGGCGTCCCCTCGAGGCCGGCACCGTCGCCGCCAGTGCCCTCAGGCGCCTCCTCGCGATCCCCGCCGCCGTCGTCCGTGCTCTCCGCCGGCTCCTCGACGGAGGGCTCCTCGGTGCGCTCGTCCTCGCGCGGGTTCTCCGGATCCCGATCGGTCAGCTTTCCCTTGCCTCCGCCTTGCCGATCTCGATGTCGAGGGCGCCCGGAAGGCTCCGGACGTAGTCCACGATCGATCGCCTGTAGCCGGCCAGCGACGGAATGGATACCCATTCCTCGGGACCGTGGTGCCCGCCGCCGTGCGGACCGAACTCCACGGTTGCGACGCCGGCGCGCAGGAGGGTGGCGGCGTCCGATGCGCCGTCGCGCCCGACCACATCCCTAACCCGGCCGTCGCTGTGCGGTGCCGCTGCGGAACGAAGTGCGCGCACGAACGGCGAGTCCGGGTCCACCAGGACCGGCGAGCGCGAGAACGTCGAGACGACCTCCACGCTAGGCAGCTTGCGAACCTCTGCGAGGATCGCCTCGGGGTCTTGTTCGGGCAGATAGCGCACGTCCACGTCTATGACACAGGCGTCGGGAACCTTGTTCAGGGCGTCACCGCCGAGGATCCGGCCGAGGTTTATCGACGGCCGGTCGAAGAGCGCCGAGCTCTCGCTCGCAAAAGGTAACGACTCGAGTTGGCGGAATACGTCGTAGGCACGCAAGATCGCGTTTTCTCCCAGCCACGGAGTGGCGCCGTGGGCGGCGCGGCCCGAAACGGCGAGTCGCATCGCGAGCACGCCCTTGGCCGCAACCCCGACCTGCATGTCCGTCGGCTCGCCGGTGATCGCGAAATCGCCCACGAAGCCCGTCGATACGAGCTGCGCGGCCCCCCTCTCGTCCTCCTCCTCCTCGGATTCCTCGTCGGGCACGATCCCAAGCCGCACTCGAATCCCGAGGGTCCTGCGCGCCAGCTCGGCGAACGCCAGCAGCATCGACGCCAGCGCGCCCTTCATGTCGTAGGCGCCACGGCCGTACAGTCGCTCTCCCTCGACGCGGGGCTCGAACTGCCCCGGCAGACCGGGCACGACGTCGATGTGCCCATGAAGGAGCAGCGTCAGGTCCGAATCGCGCGGCCCGATCTCCGCCATCGTCATGGGCAGGCTCTGGACGCCGACCTGCCGCGCCTCGATGTCGCGCGCCTCGAGCCAACCCTTTACGAACCCGGCGCAGAGCTTGATCCCCTCCTCACGGGAGGTGTCGTACCGGATCAGCTCCTCCGTCAGCGCGCGCTCTTCCATTGGACAGCAGCCGCGGTCGGCAGATCGCAGGCTTTGGACTCAGACCCTGCTGTTCTGCGGGCTGCCGGCTGCTGGCCCAGATTATCCGGGACCGAGTATTCGCGGACGCGTGTACTAAGTTCCTTCTGCGATCTGGAGGAACGCCTCGAACCGACGCTTCTCACGCTCGGCCCGCTCGCGGGCCGCGGTGCCCTCCTCGGCCTCCTCAAGTCGACGGTTCGCCTCCTCGAGGCGTTCGCGAAGCTCGCCGGAATCCAGGTCGTCGGGCGGAATTGCCTCCGCGATCAGCACGCGCGCCCGGTTGGCGAACACCTCAAGCCAACCCTCTCCCTGGGCGTAGCGCTCGACCTCGCCGCCCTCCGAGGGGTGAAGTCGCAATTCCGCCGGCACGAGCCGCGCGAGGATCGGAGCGTGGCGGGCCCGGATCCCCACCT
>WNGB01023054.1_pt1 | contig 10971 bp, 13 predicted proteins | sample 5400681 | NCBI WGS metagenome assembly WNGB01 (sample SAMN13153367, study PRJNA577476) | soil metagenome | isolation source: 115 cm soil or saprolite under grassland replicate 2 | place: USA:California | collected 2016-06-15 | reverse complement strand
TTATGGCACGACGGTATGGGTGCCGATGACGGTGCCCATCGACTTCGCGGAGGAATCGAAGATCCTCATATTCGGCAACGCCCGCGCCGACAACCCAGACTCGCAGTTCGGGGCGAGCATCAACGCAATGGGCATCTACGCGCTCGAGGAGTTCAAGATCCCGCTGCCAGAAGGGCTCGAACCGATTGTCGTCTCCGAACCGATGGCGCCACCGACCGAGCCCCCAGTGGAGGCGGATCTCGCAGGCATGGCGGATCTCGTCTTTGGCACCGGCGCCGACGCGCCGACCGGACCGAGCTTTCCCTCGAACATCTCCAGCGATGCAGTCGCCCTCGTCATCTGCTCGATCGTCGAGGCACAGAAGTTGGACCCAAATGGTGCGTCGTTCTACGCGATCGAGGCGTTCGCCAGAGCGGTCAAGATTGACAAGGTTCAGATCGAGGCGGCGATATCCAAACTGCTCCATGAGGGGCGAATATACGAGGCCAAGCTCGGCTCCTTCAAGAGCCTCGAGATCCCGACGAAGGACGAAGATGCGGCCTATCACCGGCTGATCCGGAAGTGACCCATGGCCGAGACGAAGCCCCGCCGCCCGCCAGCGCCGCTCGAGGATCCCATCGAAAGCCCCCCATCCCCATCTGAGGCCGTCCAAACCCTCCAAAGCCCGGCGGACGCGAAGGACGGGGCCGCGACGGGCGTTCCTGGGGCGGCCGAGACCCCCCCTCCGGCATGGCCACCGGCCCGGCCGCCCGTCTCCGAGGTGCTCCTGTCCCGCGGGGCTGCCCGGACGCAAGGGGGGCTCATGCACGTCTCCGGGATCATCGCCCCGGTCGTGGCGAAGGCCGAAGAGGCCATCAAGGCATGGCAACTCTTCACTGAGCTCAAGGAGAAGTTGCTCACCAAGGAGGACTACTACCTCGTCGGCAGCAAACTCCACCCTGGCCGCACCGGCTGGCGTAAGCTGGCGCTCTTCTTCGGGCTCTCGTCTCCGGAGATCGTCGAGGAACGCCGCTGGGAACGGAACGGTGAGTTCGGCTACGACTTCGTGGTCCGGGTCGTGGCGCCGAACGGACAGGAGATGGTCGGGGTCGGAAGCTGCTCACAGGGCGACGTCCGTAAGTCGAAGATGGATCCGACCGAACACAACGTCCGATCAAAGGCACAGACCCGGGCGCTCAACCGAGCAATTGCGGATCTCATCGGCGGCGGCGAGCTCAGTGCAGAAGAGATTGAGGGATAGTGTGGCGGAACGCTGGCAACGCGAAAGATACTCATCGCGAGAGAAATGGAGAGAAGCTCGCCGCCGCAGGAACAGACTAAACCGATTTCGTTTGAGACTTGCGGCACTCGGCGTCGTCTCCAGCGGTTCTGTTCGATGCGCGTGTTGCGGGCTCGGCCCTGAATTCGCTCACAACCTGACGATTGATCACATTGACGGCAACGGTAGTCCGAGGCCGGGCAAACAGCGAAAGTTCTACCGCCGCGTTATAGAGGGCGACATCCCCAGATTGCGTATCCTTTGTTATGGTTGTAACGACGCTATAAAACCCGGAGAGGCGTTTTGCTGGTTACATGGAGGCACAGACTACGCAGGTCGAATATAGTACCTTTGCCAATCGACCTGTGTTGCATTGTTTCCCGTGGGGTGATGCCAAGCGGGCGCTCATCGAGTCTGACGGCAAGCCGTACTACAACGTGTTCGACTTCCAGCCGTATTTCTATTGCCTCGAGTCCGATCCGGATCCCCGAGGCGCCGCCCAGATTGAACCTGGGTTCGTTGGCCTCGACGGCGCGAAGCTCAAGAAGGTCGTGGTGGGCGTCCCGGCTGAGGTGCCGATCCTCCGCCAGCAGGTCCATCATCGCGAGGCCGACGTTCTCTTCCCGCTCCGGTACGCAATCGACCGGATTCCAGAGATTCCGCACTCGCCGCCGGACGTGCTCTATGCCGACATCGAGATGGCGTCCTCGAAGGGCGTTCCGGATCCGCTCAATCCCGTCGATCCCATCACGGTCATCTCGACGTACCTGAAGCCGCAGTTCGTCACGTTCTCGTGGCACCCCAGATTCAAACAAGAACGGCTTGAGACCGGTGGCTCGTTGCTCTTCCGGTTCACTTCGGAACGGGACTTGCTCGCCGGCTACACGGCGTACGTCCGGAAGATGTGGCCCGACGTCTGGGCAGGATGGAACCTCATCAACTTCGACGCACGGTGCCTCTACGGCCGGATGCTCGCCTGCGGAATCAACCCCGCCCTGCTCAGCCCTCTCGGGACGGCTCCCGGGAGCCGTCTCCCGCCATTCTGGATCACGAAGGACCACGAGCCCGTCCTCAAAGGAACCGTCCTCTTTGACCTCCTGGCGGCGTACAAGGCATTCATGAACCGGGACTTCGACTCATTGTCGCTCGAGGCGACGGCGCAGCGTGAGCTCGGGACCGGGAAGAGGCCAATGGACAAGAGCCGGATGGGCGACCTCTGGCGCGAGGACCCGGAGCGGATCGAGGAATACTGCCGGACCGACGTCGAGCTCATCGTCCGGCTGGACCGGAAACTCCGGCTGCTCGAGTTCTTCACGGAGATCCACGAGGTCGCCGGCGTCTTCTTGGGCGACATCATCAACTGGAATCTCAAGAAGCTCCACGGCGCGCACATCGTCGAGACCTACATCATGCGGAACTCGGACCGGATTCTCCGGAGCCACGCCCACAGTGGCGCGATGCCGGAGCTTCGCGGCGCCGACCCGCCCGAGCCGACCCGCGGACTGTTCCGGAACGTCATCAAGATCGACGATCCGAGCAAGTACCCGTCGGTCATGTTCACGTTCAACATGGGCGAGGACACGCTGACGGATCGTGAGCAGGAACCGGACTGCATCCGCGGCGAGCTCGCATCGTTCCGACGGCATGAAGATCAACTTGGCGAGATCCCCCGGCTCATCGAGCAGTTGTTCGAGAGGAAGGATCACTACCACAAGCTGCGCAACGCCGAGAACTACGGAACGGACGAGTGGCATCGGCTCGACCACCGGCGATACGTGTTCAAGCAGATCCTCAACGGATTCCAGGGCGCGTCCTCGCAACCCTCGTCCCGCATTTTCCATCCGGCCATCGCGAACGACATCACCTGGGCTGGGCGCGAGATGTTCGGAATCGCCTACCGGACCGTCTCCGAGATGGGTTACCACGTCCTCGGCGGCCACTCGCCATAGGCAAGGCGGTCACGGAGAACGTGACCGCGGCCTACCGGCGCTGGGCCGAGGAACGGGGCGTGTCCGGCCCGTGGATCCGTCTGCGCAGCGAGCTCGACGGCATCGCCAGCGCCGGTTTCCTGTCCCGGAAGACGATGTACGCCTTCAAGATGAAGTGGAAGGGCGACGTCGAGACCGGCAAGGAGACCGACGAGGTTGATATCGCCGGCTTCCAGACGAAGCGCTCGGATTACCCACCAATCCTCCGATTGCTCCAGGACGAGTTCCTCCGCCGGCTGCTCAACGGCGAGGACCCGAACGAGATCGCCTTCGACGTGACTCCCCGGATCGAGGCGGTCGCCAAGGGCCGGTGTGCTCCGATGGACGTCGCGATCCCAAAGGGCCTGCAGAAGGCCATCGGGACGTATCAAAACCATTCGCCCTGGGACTCCGGGGCCGTTTGGTCGAACAAGCACCTGACCACCGTCCGCTTCACGCAGGGATCCAAGCCGAGACTCCTGTACGTGAAGTCCGTTCCGAAGGGGATGGAGCCCACGGACCACATCTGCATCGAGTCGGAAAACGATCTTGTGGAGGGCATCGAGATCGACTGGCCGCTCATGGCGGAGAAGATCCGCGCCGGGTTCAAGGGCGTCATCACCGCGCTGGGGCTGAACCCAAAGACGTTCCTGACGAATCAAAAGCCGCTGGAGATGTTCGCGTGAACCGCGATGCTCGCGATTCGTTGGTGTTCATCACATCCATTGGAGCTTTCGTATGGACTCTCTGTTTTGCCATCCTGTTCATTTGGACCACTGCCGTCACCAAGGATTACTCGTTTCTCAGCCTCTCATACGGACCGCTGGCCTTGATGTGTGCCAACCTTTGGTTGTTCTTAATCTCACCAAGAGTGCAGCGTTGGGTAGAGGCGGCTCCATGATGAAGCTTGCGCCAGTCCCAGTCGAGGGAGGCTTCATCTGCCCCATTCCGAAATGCAGCCGCCGGCGGTCTTGGCAGCGGCCGCGGCCCCGCCCGCAGTGGGTCATCTGGATGCATATCGGCAACTACCACGACGGGTCACTTACCCATCGCCGCCGAGGAAATCACTGTCCAATCTGCGGCGGCGCGACCGTGGGCTACATACACCGACGGCACCTTCAACCGGAGGCAAGGCGAAATGGCGTCGTGTAGCGATCCGTGCCCTGCATGCTCGAAGTCGTGCGAGCGGGAACCGGGCCACGAGGCCGACCCGGGCCGCGGCAATTCGCACAAACGGAGCTTTCCACATGGTCACGAGTACGAGTTCATCTCGAACTCGCGGTCCGGCCTCAGGTTCAGAGTTCGCGTGCTTCACGAATGGGGGCCAAGGGCATGAAGTCGCTCGCTACGCCGATGTTATACTTGTTCGACTCTTACCCTCGCGAGGCGAGCGTCCCGCAGCGCCTTGGCATCCTTCGCGACCGGGCCGCGGTCGGGCGGTTCGTCAACGAGCATAACGGGCGGACGCACGTTTACGTCTCGGCGTTCGCTTACGATAGGATGCGCGACACACGGAAGCCGGACTACGCCTCCGCGCGGATCGGCTTTGTACCAATGGACTTTGATGGCCTCGACGACGGAATACCTGAGGCGTTCCGGATGCATAACTGGCTGCTTGACCGCGGGATCGAGCACGCGTGCTGCTTCTCCGGCGGCGGCTGCCACCTGTTCGTCCGGGCGACGACGCCCGCCAAGGTCCGACTGGCGTCCGCGGTCCTGAACGGGGCGCAAATGTGGCTCGAGCGCTCGTCACTCGGATCCGGAAAGAGCCTGCACCCGACCCTCGGACAAGAGAGCTTCTTCGGAGACCCGGCGCGATGCATCCGCGTCCCTAATACGTGGAACCCGAAGCGACATAGATTCGACGTCCCGCTCACGGCCGGCATCTTCGAGAACCTCGCATCCGCGTCCGATTACAAGGAGGCGGCGAACCTCGTGGGCCGCCGGCAGGTCTCGCTCGATCCGCGCGAGTTCGTCCAGGAGGGCGAGTCCCTCGACGTCTCCCGTTGGGACGAGGAGAAGTTCCTCCCGCCGAGGGCTCAGTGGAGGCCGGCGGACCTCGGGGAGTTCGCATCGAGCGACGAGGATTCCGGCGTCCCGGTGGAGATCCGCAGCCCGCTCATCGCGCAACTCATCCAGCCGAGCATGAACAACGAGGATCGAGGCCGCGTCATATTCTACCTTTACGAGAACGGCTACTCGCTCGGAGAGGTCGTCCGTTTCCTGAGGGAGCACCTGAGTCCCACGAAGTTCCACCACGCCATGTTCTACGAGCGACAGCCGCAAAGAATTTGGGACAACTACGTGAAGTGATTCTCATGAACGCAACCGAGGAAAGATTTGATGAAGCGTGTGCAGCGAAAGGCTTCCGCGTTCTCCGTAGCGGTTGGCCCGACAGAATAATCTTTAATGATGAGACCGGCGAGGCTGCCTTCGTGGAGATTAAACGAGAGGACGACTCCCTCAATGAGAATCAACACTTCCTACATAAGCAACTGAGAAGGCTCTTTGGGATTAGAGTGCAGATCGTTACTGTGAAGAAGTCGGGAGAGGTTAATTGGCCAACGGCGCTGCCACCAAGTTCACTCACGTCGATTGCAGATGAGGCATTCGACCGGGTGCGCTCTCGCACAGAAAAAGGGATCCCCATTTTGAAGGAAACGTTTGACAAGTTCGAGTCTGAATGGATGAAGAAGTTGAACAGCGAGATTGAGGTAGCTCACGAATTCCAAAGATTTGCCTATGACATGAAGGAGAATTACAAAGAACTCAAACGTGAGTTGTTGCGGCGAGCGAATGGATTTGATACAGAATTCCAACAACAACTTTGGGACGCAATTCACCAAGATGTGGACCAAGATATAGATTCATGATCTGGGAGATTATTTTTTTATGTCAAGTAGAATCGTCGTGCACGACTTCTGCGGTCAGGAGTTCCCTGAGGACGAAGTGCCCAGCGAGTACCGCGGAACTGCGTGTCCGAAGTGCGGTAGGCCCTACACAAGATATTCGGTCCATCGTCGAGGTGTGTCGCCTGAGAGTGCCGACTTTCGGCCCGCGTGACGGGGGACGCCCATGCCAGAACGCACATTCGTAGAACTGACCTGCGACGGGTGCGGCCTCGAGCCCGCCGTCGAGCCTTGCCCATCGTGCCGCAAGGATCTCTGCGTTCACTGTCTCGATAGTCACGACTGCGGCGCCCCGGTGGATGTGACCTGATGCCGCCGCTCTTCAGGTTCGGGAAGTTCACCCTTCACTCCGGCGAGGTGAGCGAGTGGAAGATCGACTGTGATGCGCTGACCCAAGACGATTGGGACGCACTCGCCGGGATGGCGGCTTCTCTCGTCCACCCGTTCGGCGCAGTTTACGACTGCGGGGGCGCATCCATGCAATTCGCGGCCGCGCTGCGGGAGTACAGCGCTCACAATAGCGCGCCGCTCGTCGTCGATGACGTCTTCACGACCGGGCGGACGATGCAGCAAGTCCGGATGGAGGTTCTCCCAAAGGGCGCCGCGATGTCGGCCAAGGGCCTCGTCGTCTTCGCCCGGCACGAACCGCCGCCTTGGATCAGGGCGATGTTCCAATGGACGGGTGAGTGAGACGGCGATTCCCCAGGAGGCCGAGGAGCGAATCCGGCAGGCAATCGAGGCGCTCCAGCACAGCCACTTGGAAATCACCCAGACGACCAGGGGAGTCACGTTCTCGCTAAAGGTACGCAACGTCGATCCATACGAGGCGGCGCGAATTGCCCTCGACCTCTACGTGAAGGTCAAGAAGGAGCTCGGCATCACATGATCCCTCATCCAGCATGCAAGGATTGTGGTTGCCCTTCGAACTACCACGAGATCGACCGCCGCGTCGGGACGCGGAAGTGTCTCGTTCACAATCGAACGTGCAAGGTGGAGAAATGAGTTACTCGCCAGCGTACTATAAAGCTCATCGAGATCGAATCGCCAAGGCGAATGAACGATGGAGGCGGACGCACCAAGCACAACTCAATGTCGCTTCAAGAAAGAGACGTGCTGAGCACAGATTAAGCGACCGGACGGCAGCGCTTAAGGCTTACGGCGGCGACCCGCCACGCTGCGCGTGCTGCGGAGAGCGTGCCCTCTCGTTCCTCGTGCTTGACCACATAGGTGGAAATGGTGCTGAGCACCGCAGAAGGAATCACGATTTCAGGACCGAGCCATATACATGGCTCCGGCGTCGTGGTTTCCCGGCCGGTTTCCGCGTGCTCTGCTGGAATTGCAACGGCGTCATTAAACCGAACCAATCTCAATGCTCAGTTCACGGAGGTAGCGAGACATGAAGCCGACGGTGGACATCGTACTTGGTGCGCAATACGGATCGGAGGCCAAAGGAAAGGTATGTGGTTACTTAGCCGGTGAATATTCTGCAGCCGTTCGAGGAGGTGCGGAGAACGCAGGACACAGCGTGGAGTTCCGGGGGCGGATATATCGCAACCAAGTAATCCCGGTCGCGTGGATCAACCCGGCGTGCCGACTCTACATCGGAGCCGGGGCGGCATTCTCCCTCGCCCAACTCCAGATCGAGCTCGGCTGGACCAACGCCGGCGGTCGCCTGCGCGTCGATCCGAACGCGGTCATCATCGAGGCCAAGCACCGCGAGGCGGAGGCGAAGATGAACATGGCCGCCGGGATCGGTTCGACGGTCCATGGATGCGGCGCGGCGCTCATCGACAAGCTGTGGCGCGTGAACGGCGTAAAGCTGGCGCGCGACGTCCGGGAGCTCGACGATTGGACCGAGGGCGGGATGGCGCCGGAGGCGGATCAGTACCGTCGCATCTCGCGCCGGATCTTCAACCACGTCCTGCGCGAGGAGGCCGTCATGCTCGAGGGGACGCAGGGAACGTTGCTCAGCATCGACCACACGCCGCACTATCCCTTCTGCACATCGCGCAACGTCACTGCCTCGGCAATCGCCGCGGAGAACGGGGTCGCGCCCGCGCTCATCCGGGACGTCATCCTCGTGGTCCGTTCGCTGCCGATCCGGGTCGGCGGCCACTCCGGGCCGACCGGATCGCCGGAGCTCACGTGGGAGGAGGTCTCCGAACGCGCAGGCCGGCCGGTCGAGGAGTTCACGACGGTGACCAAGAAGCGCCGCCGGATCTTCGAGTTCAATTGGTCCGAGATGGACTACTCCGTGATGCTCAATCAACCGACGAAGATCGCCCTCACGTTCGCAGACTACTTCGGCCAGGAGAACGAAGGCGCCACTTCTGTGGACTACCTCAACGATGCCTGCATGAGCTTCGTCAGGCGGCTCGAGGGTCGCTACTCCGTCCCGGTCGCCTTGATTTCAACCGGACCGCAGACCCAACAGATGGTTGACAGGAGGTGGAACTGATGGCCTTCATGCTCGAGCCTCCGGACGACGCCGGCTTAGGGTCCCCGCGAGTGAGCGGCAACGCAGAGACCTGTCAAGAATGCGGAGCCATCATCGAGATATGGTCTCGGGAGAAGCATCGCGAGTTCCACAAGACGCTCGACCTCATCGCGAGGGCACAAGAGAAGCTGAGCCGATCGACACGCGGCTTCGTGCGAATCGGGTGATCCTCACGGACAAGAACCACGACACGTTCGGTTTATTCCCTGCTCCAGTCGAACCCCGGCCGCCCCGCACACCTAACCGCGGTCGCCAACCGCGCTGCGGGTGCGGGCTCGTCGCCACATTCCCGGAACATGATCACGAGATTCAGAAACTCAAGGTCGCCCTTGGCAAGGTGATGGAAGAGCGCGATGCAGCGCACGGGAACCTTCGAGTCGCGATGGCGTCGAACAAAATCCTTCAGCACGACATCGAAGCGCTACAGGAGCAACTTCGAAACACACCGTCGCCCTCGGCACGGCGAATAAAGGGCATAAACGAAGAGTGGGACTAATGAAGAAGTTCTACCTTGGTATGCCGATTAACAACGGGAAGGTCGGCTCGAGGGACGGTATCGGACTCTCGCGGGCCAAGCAGATTCGCGACGGATTGGAGCGACTCACGGGCGACAAGTGCATCTCGCGTTGGATAGACCATCCGTTTCAGAACCTTGACCCGTTCCTGCGGACCGTGGCGGTGGCGGACATCTGCGACGTCGCGATGGCGGATTACGTCATCGTCTTGCCACTGACGACCACGTGCCGCGGGACCCACGTTGAGATGGGGCTGTCGTTGGCGTGGGGCAAGCCGACGTACATCTATATCGCGCCGGGACGGGATCCAATGGCGTTCGATCAACTGTGTTTGCCGGTGCCGGCAGACTGGCAGGCCGTCATCGAGCAGGCACTCGAGTTGGTCAAATGACCCGGCGGGACTGGCTCGCGCTCGCCTTCATGTTCGTCATGACGGCCAGCCTGATCGCGATGTTCGCAATCGTGTGGTGGGCTTGGGTGCTACGATGACATGGCCGGACGAATGGATGGATCCGGTCGAGCAGAAGCGAGAGATCGCCGCGGCCGTGGATTGGTTCAAGGAGGCCCTGACGAGCAAGGATGACGTCGCGCAGGACCTCGTGGATCCGCGCCTCCCGCTCTTGCCGCCGGTCGCGGATTGGTGCAAGGCCGTGGACAATGCGAGTTGGAACAACCGCGACTGGGCGCTCGGCCTCTGGCACGTCGCCCTGGGACAGACACTCCGCGACCAACGGATCGTCATCGGAGACCGTTGGCTCGATGGGCGGTTCCATCTCCTGATCCTCGCGGAGAGCTCGAGCGGCAAGACGCTCGCCGCGGATCAGGCCCGGCATCTGCTCGAGCGGAGCCCACGCGACCCGCCTTACGACGTCCGTCCGATCCTCGAGGCCACGACTGCCGCACTCATCGGGTCGTCCGAGATCCGGAAGGTCAAGGGTGCGTCCGTCATGGAGAAAGTCCCTGGCATGCTCGAATCCGCCGACCTGCTGCACTGGGACGAGGCCGAGGCGATGTTCACCGAGACCGGCTACAACGTCAACCTCCTGCGAGTGCTGAATCAGACGATGAACCCAATCGGATCCCCCGGCAACGTCATCGGCAAGGAGCTCAAGGGGGTGTCCGTCAAGGTCCGCCCCAAGTGCTCGCTCCTCATGACGGCCGTCGATTTCCTCGAGATCCCGGAGGAGATCTTCCGCTGCGGGTTCTATCAGCGCATCGGCGTCATGCGCAAGGTCCTGTCGATCGAGCAGCGCCTCAAGAACGCGCGCCGGGAGAAGGAGGTCATCGACAAGGGGACGACCGCGATCGAGCAACTGGGTCGGGCGATCGAGTACGTCGAGCAAATGCGACAGACGTACGCCTACCCGGTAAAGTGGGACTTGCACCGCATCACCGGCTACGTTTACGGGAAGTTCACGCAGATGATCAAGGCGGCCCAGAAGAACGAGCAAGTTCGGCCGTACCTCGTCGATTTCGCGGAACGCTACAAGGACAAGCTTTTCATCCTCTCGGTGCACAACTGTGCGATGCGGACGATCGACGAACCGCTGGATCCTACGAAGCCGCGCATCGTGGAGCCGGAGGACGCCGGGCGCGCGTGGATTGTGGTCAAGACATGCATGGAGCAGTTCTTCTATTACGCCACGGAGATTTCATACAACTGGGAGCATCTCCACCGCAAGAACATCCGGCACCGGACCCTCGGACCAACACCATAGTTCAGACCTCCGCAAACCAACTCCCTTTCAGGAGGCATGAACCGGCGGTTAATGCGAACGAAGCACAAGGGCTACACGTACACGAACAAGAAAGGCAAGCGTGTCCA
>WNGB01014026.1_pt1 | contig 10974 bp, 10 predicted proteins | sample 5400681 | NCBI WGS metagenome assembly WNGB01 (sample SAMN13153367, study PRJNA577476) | soil metagenome | isolation source: 115 cm soil or saprolite under grassland replicate 2 | place: USA:California | collected 2016-06-15 | reverse complement strand
CTCTGGGCGGCGATGGCGGCGTAACAGCCAGGGCACTTCTCGACGAAGAACGCCGTTTCCCAGTCCTGGTCCAGCACGTCGAGTGCGTCGCTGTTGATCCCGCAGGCGACCGCGCCGGTCGCGGCGTCCACCGCATGGGTCGGCCCGACCGGGGTGGTCCTGGCCGACCTGACGACTTCATCGGGACGATGGGCCAACGGCGGGACCTGCTCGACCTGCTCGGCGCCTACCTTGTACCGCATCCGCGCGCCCCCTCCGTCCGAACCCGGGCAGCATCCTCCGACATGCCCCCCATGTCCATCTCGCGTCCATCGGCCCGGGCGTCGCGCCGCAACCGCACTCCATCCGCCACCACCTGGGCAGCAACCAGGGCAGGCTCAGGTGCCGCCGAAGCCGCGCGCCGAAGGTCCCCGAGGCTTGGCGGTACCACTCCCCAGAGGGGCTTTACCGGCGGGATGCCGCCTTCGGACGGTGAACGGGGAGCGCGGGCGGCGTGCGTCGCGACTGACGAGGGGACTCCCACAGGTCGCCGGCCTTTGGTCTCATGGGGTCCCTCGGCGACTGCTTCCTCGCGTCAAGCAAGGCGAGCAGCTACCGTCTGACCTGGGCTGTTGGGGGCGCGCCGCGAGGGATTCGAACCCCAACCGCCAGATCCGTAGCCTGGCGCTCAGCGTCGAACCGGTCGGCCCTAGACGGATCTGCCCTGCTCACGTTGGATGCGCCGTCGGTCTGGGCGGATCGAGAACGGTCCCGTCGGATCGTGCGGATGACCAACCGGATGATCAGGCTCGGAATGCTGCGTTCAGTGCTCCCCGGGCCACGCGACCGCCGCAAGCGTCGAGCACAAGATTGCGAATCTGGTGCCCTAGGAACAACCGGACGCCCGGAGCGCGCTGGGGTCCCACGCCACGCGCCGGAGCCGCTACGCAAGGCACATGACCGTCCAAGACGTACTTGGCGACCTCGTCGAGCATCAGCCGGTAGCCAGGTGGAGTCCTCAACCGCCGGATTAGGGCTGCCGACTGCTGTCACACGGGCAGTCGCTGCAGTGGTGGCAGTGATCGATGAATTAGAGGGTGATCCGGTGGGTTGGCTCTTCTCCCCGGCTGCGGGCATGCTCGGCCGGCTGCGGTACGCCTACAAGATCCTGGTGGTCCCTGTGGTGCTGCTGCTGCTGCTCGGGTTCGTCGCCATGGCGTACGTCGACCTGCAGCGCGGCCAGGTCGCGTTCAGCGCCAAGGAGCGCGACGGGGTCGCCTACCTGGTCCCGCTGCTGGACCTGACGGCCAGGGTGGTTACCGCCAGGCACACGGCCATCACCGGCGGCGAGCCCGCCGCCGCCGAGGGGCAGGACGCGGTCGCTCGCGTGGACGCGGCCACCGAGCGCTACGGCGCCGAGCTGGACACCGTCGACGGCTGGAACAAGGCCAAGCAGGCCCTCACCCGCACCGGGACCGCGGATGGCCCACAGGCGGCGTTCGACGCCGACAACACAGCGGTCGCGGACCTGCTCGCGCTGATCGTGAAGACCAGCGACGACTCCAACCTCACCCTCGACCCCGACCTGGACACCTACTACCTGATGGACGCGCTGGTGTTCCGGCTGCCGATCCTGCTGGCCACCACCGGCCGCGCGGTCGACCAGGCGGTACTGGTGCGCGCCGCCGGCGACGCCGCCGACCAGGGCCAGGGCCGCGTCGACCTGGCGATCGCGGCCGGCACCCTGGCAACCACCCGCGACTCGATCGACGCCGGGCTGGCGACCGCCGTGGACAACACGGCGAGCACCACCTTGCGCAGCCGCGCCGAGGGCAGCAAGGCCGTGCACGACGCCGTCAGCCAGGTGATCGACCAGGCGACCCAGGCGGCCAAGAGCGGCGACATGACCAGGCTCAGCAGCCGGCAGGGCGACCAGGCTCGCGCCGCGACCGTCGCGCTGGCGACCGGGCTTGCCCCCGAGCTCGACCGGCTCATCGAGGTGCGCATCGGCGGGTTCCAGGCCAAGGCACGGCGGGTCGAGGTCGCCATCGCCTTAGCGGTGCTGCTGGTGGCCTGGCTGCTGGTCGGCCTCTACCGCTCGGCCACGGTGCCGCTGCACCGCATGGTCGCCGCGCTCGGCGCGCTCAACCATGCGATCACCCGCATCCGCGACGCCGTCCAGGCGATCAGCGGCAGCGCCGGCGGCCTGGCCGGCTCCTCTGGCGAGCTGTCGACGGTCAGCGGCAGCCTGCGCACCGCCGCCGAGGAGGCCTCCGCACAGGCCGAGACGGTCGGCGCCGTGGCCCAGCAGGTCTCCCACAACGTCGACACGGTCGCGGCCGGCACCGAACAGATGACCGCCTCGATCTCCGAGATCGCCAAGAGCGCCAGCCAGGCGGCCGACGTCGCCGCCCAGGCGGTGGTCATCGCCGAGCAGGCCAACCAGACGGTCGCCAAGCTCGGTACGAGCTCCGCCGAGGTCGGCGACGTCGTGAAGGTCATCACCGCGATCACCCAGCAGACCAACCTGCTCGCGCTGAACGCCACCATCGAGGCCGCGCGTGCCGGCGCGGCCGGGCGCGGGTTCGCGGTCGTCGCCGGGGAGGTCAAGGAGCTGGCGCAGCAGACCGCCCGCGCCACCGAAGAGATCGGCACACGGATCGAGGCGATCCAGGCCGACAGCCACGCGGCGGTGGAGGCCATCGGCGGGATCGGCCAGGTGGTCGGCCGGATCAACGACCTGCAGACCACCATCGCCTCGGCGGTGGAGGAGCAGACCGCCACCACCAACGAGATCGGCCGCACGATCAGCGAGGTCGCCGGTGGCTCCAAGAGCATCGCCGTGAGCATCACCGGCGTCGCGGAGGCGGCCGCCCAGACCACCGGCGACGCGGCCACCACCCAGCAGACCGCCGAGGAGCTTACCCGCACCACAACCGAACTCCGGGAGATCGTCGCCGGCTTCAGCGTCGCCTAGCCTTGACCGCCGATCAGCCCCAGATCCCTAGCCGGAGGGTGGCCGGAAACCTGGCGTCGCCCCGGGAAGGCAACGCAGGTCAGGAAGATGAGCCGTCAAGGTAGGCGCAGGTAGAACAAGGCAGAACGTCGGCCGCGTCGTTGACCGAGCAAGCCAAGCTTACAAGGCCCAGACCACCAGCTTCGATCTGGTGGTCTTCGCTCCCGGCGGTAGGGGCCCACGGCTCCGAGCGGGCCAACCTTGTCCGCCGGACGTCCGCTCGCCGGCCGCGAGGCCTCGCCTTGACTGGGGTGGTCGCGGGTGTTGCCATTACGAACTGGACGGGGACCCCATGCTGGAAAAGGGGCCTCCATGCAGGACCGACGCGTGGCCGGCGGGCCGCTGCCCGCCGTGGCCATCGCCCCGGGGTGCGACGGCGGCCACCCCACGCGCATCGGCGGGGAGATCTACGGCTATTCCGACCGCCGGGCCGTCAACGCGCTCATCGGCGTGGACGCCCACGCCGGCGGCGTGAAGGTCGACCGGGACGGCCGCCCGCTCTCGCAACGCACCTACTCCTGGGTCATCCGGGTCAACCCCGACGTCGGCCCGGAGGGCACCACCGACCCCGCCGCCGTGAGGGCCTGGGGCACCGGCGACGACGGCTGCTGCTCCGCCGCGATCGACGAGGTGTTCATCGAGGTCTACCCGCAGGCCACCGACGAGTCCGGTCGGCACAGGACCGACTTCACCCGCTACGGCGCGGCCGCCCACTACCACCAGCCGATCCAGCCTGGCCGGAACAACCGCGTGCTGCTGCGCCTGCCCGTGCGCTACGAGCAGGGCGGCAACACCGGCTACGTCAACGGCTACGTCACCTACCGGGGCGGTCCGGTGCCCGACCCCCTCGGCGACAACCTGGTGATCCGCGCCTGGTCGCATGGGCGGGGGCCGGAGTGCGGCATCGAGGGGTTCGCCGCCTCGGCCGAGCAGCTCGCGCAGGGCCGTGCGGGCACGGCGACCTACTACCGGACGCCACCGCTGGCCGCGGGCCGCTGCGGCGCGCCCTCCCAGCGCTACTCGATCCAGGTGACCTGCAGGTTGCTGCCGGCACCGAACCGGCAGACCAAGCTCGTCGATGTCGCCAAGGGGAGCGGTAAGCGGATCGACTTCGCCTTCTGAGGCGCAGCCGCCTGGGGTCGGGACGGCCCAGATCGCGACCCAGGCCGAGATCCGCCGCATGTCGTCGTTCTGGCGCACCGACACCTCGGTCAGGTTGGCCTGGAGCGCGTTGGAGAGCAGGTTGCCCAGGCCGCCGGCCTTCTCGACCAGGTCCAGCAGGCGGGCGCGCTGCTCGCGGTGGCGCCGCCTGAGCCGCTCGCCGGTCGGCGTTGGCGACTCGGTAGCCAGGCGGTCGAGCATCTCGCTGAGCGGGACCATGGCCCGGCGCAACTCGAGCACCTAGCGGGAGAGCTGGTAGATGCGCTCGGTCGACCGCGACTCGGCGGACGACGAGAAGATAGCCTCTTCGACCTCCTCGACCGTGTCGTTGAGCGCGCCGAGGACGGGGCCGTAGCCCTCGACGGCATGGTCGACGATGCAGGGGAGCACCGCCGCTGGCCCGGTAGTGCAGCCAGGGCCGCATCGGCCGGCCGGTGCGCAGGTCGGCCACGCCGCTGGCGGCCCGCTGGACACCATGCTATTCGGCGATGAACGTCCTCATCTCCCCTGGGAGGTCGGATCCCCCCGGGGAGCAACTCCCCTCCGAGCAAGCTCTGGGGCAGCCAGCGCCGCCCAGCCATCCTCGACGATCTGCCGCAGAGTGGATCGCGCCGGCTGCCAGCCAAGCTCCTGCTCGATACGTTGTGAGGCAACACGCAGGCTGGCGGGCTCAGGCTGGGCGGGCCGCCGGACGATCGGAATGCGGCGCCCGGTCACGGCCTGGACGGTGTCGAGGACCTCGTTAACAGTGACAGCGTCGCCGGCGCCGACGTTGTAGACCAGATGCTTGCCCGGCTGCGCGGCCTCAAGCGCGAGCAGGTAAGCCTCGGCGATGTCGGCGACATGGGTGAACGCTCGAACCGCGGAGCCGTCGCCATTGATCTCGACATGGGGCGCCAGGCCCCCTGCGACCGCCAGCGCCTTGGGGATGATACGGCTCAGGTCCGGGTCGCCGTGGCGGCCGACGGCGCCGGCCACGGCAAACGCCCGCAGGCTCACCGCGCCGAGCGCACTGGTGGCGGCCTGGTAGGCGATCACCTGCTCGGCGGCGAGCTTGGAGGCCCCATACGGGCTGGTCGGCGCGGTAGGGCACGTCTCGTCGAGCCGGCGGCCGTTTGGCTCACCGTAGACCGCGATCGTGGATGCGAACACGAGCCTAGAGACCCGGCGGGTCGGCTGCGCGGGCGCGGCGAATGCCCGAAGAAGGTTGACGGTGCCGGAGGTGTTGGTGTCGAAGTAGCCGACCGGGTCCTGGAACGACTCGCGCACCCGGGCGCGGCCAGCCAGATGGCAGACGCCGTCGAAGTCGTGGGAGCCCACAGTCGCTGCAATGCCGTCGCGGTCCCGGAGGTCTCCCTCCAGCAAGGTGGCTCCGGTTGGCGGCTCCGGCAGCTCGGTTGGGCGTCGGCGGGTCAAGACGGTGACCTCGTGGCCGGCTTCGAGCAGCCGGGTCGTCACCGCCTGACCGACATAGCCGAGCCCGCCGGTTACTAGAACGCGCACGCCGACTCCTCCTTGTCGAGGCGCTCAGCCGCCGAGCACCTGGTCGCGGTGTCGCCAGGCGAGCTCGAGGCAGGCGGCGGCGGCCGGGGCCATGACCCCCGACTCAAGGAGCTGCTCCACGCAATCCTCGACGAACGGTGCGCCCCGCCGAGCCGCGGCCTTGTCCGCGCCCATCACGACCCCCTCTTCGTTGGCGTGCACCAGCGCGCCGAAGACGTCGTCGAACACGTCGGCGTCGATCACCACGGCGGTCAGGATCTCGCCGCAGAGCGTCAACGGGTCAAGGCCGATGCCAAAGTACAGCGCCCGAATCTTGCCGTCCCGGCGTGCCTGGTTGAGGGTGCGGAACGGTTCTTGGTGGTCGTAGTCGATCGGCGCGCTGGCGCTGCCCTCGTGCTCCAGGTTGCCGAGGAACTCCTCGGAGTACTCGCGCAGCATATTGCGCCACAGGTCGAAGTCGTGGGCCAGGACCCCTGGAGCAATGCTGGCGGGCTGGAACACCCCGGCCGGCATGATGTGGTACATCCCGCCGGCGACCGCGACCCGCCGGGGGTCGCGCTGGTGCAGGATAAACCTCGCCCCGGATGCGCTGCGGCGGATGGTGAGCGTGTCGATCGAGGGCAGCAGGGGGCGACGGCGCAGGTCGAATGGGTCACCGAGGAGCCGGCGGAAGGGCATTCGGCCGTGCGGGGCCTGCTGCACGACCAGCCCATCGTCAGTGGCCGCCAGATGCGTTGCGGCCAGCTCGTGCGCCAAGGCCTCGCATACATCGACCATGTCGAAGTAGGTCGTGGTGCCGAATGTGAGGCGCCCCCCGCTCTCGGCCCAGGCAACGTCCAGGAGTCGGTAGCTCAGTCGGTTCTCAAACAGCCTCGGTCGATCGAGATCGCGGATGGCCTGGCTGTAGCGGCGATAGCGCTGTTCGGCCGATAGTAGCGGCCGGGCATGGCGCGATTCCCGCTCGGTCCCGGTGACCTCAACGGGCACCTGGCCGTCGGACCAGGCCAGCTCGAGCCGTTCCAGATCCACCGGTGCGGGGAGCACCCAGTCATCGCGGGTGAGCAACGCCGTCGTGCCGACTCGGCGCTCGGTACGATGCCGGCGTGCCGCGACCTCGGTTAGCTCGGCACGGTGCTGGTTGAGTCCCTGCCGGACCGCCAGCCAGGATCGTTGGCTTGCCTCCACACGCTCTCCCATCATCGAGCGATCGCCAGCGAGGGCCAGCTGGGCAAACCCCGCTGACGAGGCGGCGATGACGGGCGGTGGGCTCGAGATGGGCGGCTGGCGGTCGGGCCGCCGCCGCGCGAACCCGAGCTGGTCGAGCGTCACTCCAAAGACATCGCAGAGGAGCTGGCAGTTTCGCCTGCTCGGCTGGCGAACCGTGCCACGCTCCCACCGGCTGACCATGTGTGCCGTGACCGGGGCCTTCTCCTTCCAGCCGCGCTGGTAGCCGGCGGCACTCATTCGGTCAGCGACATCCTGCTGAGACCAGGCATGCTCCTCTCGAAGGTTGACGAGCGCGAGGTTGGGGACAGCCTCCCTGGCGGACGTCAGCATGGCTCTGCTTCTCCTCAAGGCGGGCGGGTTGGGACCTGGCCTGTGGCAGCAGTGTAGCTATCGCCCGGTCCTGCCTCTTCGCGCTTGCCCAAATCGGTGCCCATCGGGTGCCCAGTGGCGTGCCCAACGCGAGACGTTCCCGGCAACGCGGCCAACTGCTTCCATGCTCGGGACAGACCGGAAATACGCGCAGTGGAGCCCCATCCATGCCTGAGTCCGACTCTGAGCTGCGAACCCAGGTCGACCAGCTCCGGCGAGAGCTCGTGGCCATGCGTGCATGGTGTGCCAGCCTTGAGGAGCAGCAAGCCCAGCTCGCGGCCGTCCTAGCGGTCGTTGCCCCCAAGGTCGCCGGCCTCGGCTTGACCCGCTTTCTGATCGGCGCGGCGCTGCCGGACGAGCTCCCGATACATGGCCAGCAGTAGGTCACGCTCGCGCTGGCCGAGCTCCGGGTCGGCCATGATGGCGTCCAGCACGTTGGCCATCTCGCGGCGCATGGTCTCCGGCGGCATGTACCCGAGCAGGCGAGCCAGCGTGCCCGCCTCCAGCTTGAGGGCGCGCTCTAGGTCGACGGCGTTTGCAGGGGTGGGCAGCGACTTGCCCTGCTCCCAGAAGGCCACCGTGCTGTGGCTGACTCCGAGCAGCTCGGCGAGCTTGCGCTGGGACCAGCCATGGCCCCGGCGTGCGTGGATCACTGCCTGCTTGAACGCCTCTCGCTGCTCGTCGGTCGTCATGCTCGCGGCGTCCTCCCCAACCGGCCTGCCTGTCGGTATGCCCGCCGCAGTATGGCCGATCCGTCGCGGGTCGGCAGCGGTGTTGCTTTGTGAACTTGACAGCGGCTTATCTATAAGCCACCCTGTATCGCATTCTGGTGCCGAGGCCACAGGCCGGATGAGATCGCCCAAGAATCCGAGAAGGGTACGGAGTCGGCCAACCCCTCATGACGACATTGCCGCATCGCCCCCGGGGAGAGGGCATCCAGCAGGGAGGCTTCGTGGAGCGCATCGATCTGGCCGACCCTCCGCTCACCACCCAGAGTCGCGCGGACCTGCCGGCCGTGATCACGGTGAAGGAGATGGCTGGGTTGCTGCGGCTTAGCCGCTCGGCGGCCTACCGGCGCATCGAGGCCGGGCAGGTCGAGGCGTTCAAGCTCGGCGAGCGATGGTTCGTGCCCACCGCCCCCCTCAAGCGGAAGCTGGGGCTCCCGTGAGGGGCGGCACGCGTCGGCACGGGCAAGGGCTGGGGCTGGTTCTTCTCCGCCCCCGATCCGGCCACGGGCAAGCGCCGCTTCCACAGCAAGAACGGCTTTGCGACCAGGAAGGCCGCCCAGGAGGCCCTCAGCGCCGAACTCGCGCGCTTCCACACCGGCGCCTTCGTCGAGCCGTCGAAGCTGACCCTCGAGGCGTTCCTGCTCGAGCACTGGTTCCCCGCGGTCGAGGGTCGGCTGCGCCGCTCCACCCGGGCGAACTACCAGACCAACCTCAAGGTCCACATCCTTCCGGCCCTCGGGGCGCTGAAGCTGCAGCGGCTCACCGCCCCCCGCATCGCCGCGTTCTACGGTGAGCTGCTCGCCGGCGGCCGGCGCGACGGCAAGGGCCTGGCCCCGAAGACCGTCCGCAACGTCCACGCGCTGCTCCACCGGGCGCTCAAGGACGCCACCCGCTGGGGCTACGTGCCCCACAACCGGGCCGACGACGTCGACGCGCCCCACGGCGCCTCGCCCGAGCAGCGGGTGTGGACGCCCGAGCAGCTCCGCGCCTTCCTCGCCCACGTGCGCCAGGACCGGCTGTACGCGCTGTGGCTGCTGCTGGCGACGACCGGCATGCGCCGCGCCGAGCTCGCCGGGCTTCGCTGGAGCGACGTCGACTTCGCCCGCGCGCGGCTGACGCCGCGCGCGCCGCGGGTGGTGGTGAACTACCAGGTGCACGAGTCCGGCACCAAGACGGCCAGCGGCCGGCGCTCCCTCGCGCTCGACCCCGCCACCCTTGAGGCGCTGCGCGAGCACCGGCGCCGCCAGGCCGCGGAGCGCGCCGTCGCCGAACTCGTCGACCGCAACGACCTGGTGTTCACCTGGCCGGACGGGCGGGCGCTGCACCCCGACCTGGTCACCGACTGGTTCCGGCGCCACGCCAAGCGGGCCACCTGGGAGCAGGACGGGCGCCAGAAGGCCGGCCTGCCGGCGATCCGGCTGCACGACGTGCGCCACAGCTACGCCACCGCGGCGCTGGCCGCCGGCATCCCCGCCAAGATCGTCAGCGAGCGGCTCGGCCACGCCAACGTCCAGATCACGCTCGACACCTACAGCCACGTCATCCCGGGCCTGGACGAGCAGGCGGCGGCGACCGTCGCGCGGCTCATCCTCGAGGGCCTGGACACCACCCCGACGGGCGCCCCAGGCGGCGACGCTGCCAATTCTGCTGCCAAAACGGGGAACGCCCCCCACCCCGGAGAGGAGGTGAGGGGCGAAGGCCCTGGTGAGGACTAGTGGCGGGGGGGGGATTTGAACCCCCGACCTCTGGGTTATGAGCCCAGCGAGCTACCAGACTGCTCCACCCCGCGCTGCGGGAGCGCACCGTAGCACAGCGCGAAGCGGCCCCGCAACGCGAATCCGTCAGCCGCCTGGTGCGGTGGTCGTGGTGGTGGCGCCGGCTGCCGCCGGCGTCTTGGCGCCAGCTGAGAGCGCCTGCTCGATGAGCTTGCCGGCCTGGTTCACGTGGCGCTGGTACTCGGCCAGGTTGCCGGTCTTGAGCGCCTCCTGGCCGGCCTTGAACTCCTGGTCGGCCTGCTGCAGCAGGCGCTGCACGTCGCTGCCGGCGGGCGGCTGCGTGGTGCTCTCCTCGGGAGGCGGCTGCTGGCCCGCACCGGAGATCACCTCGCCGAGGGCACCGTTGAGGTCGTCGGCGAAGCCCACGCGGTCGTTGTAGAAGACCGCCACGTTGGTGAGCAGCGGGATCGAGTTCTCCGCCGAGCCTTGGACGAACAGGGGCTGGACGTACAGCAGCGAGTCCTTGACCGGCACGACCAGCAGGTTGCCGAGGATGACCTTGGAGCCCTCGCGGTTGAGCAGGGAGACCAGCGAGGAGATCTCCCGGTTGGCGAGGATGCGGGCGTTCACCTGGGTGGGGCCGAACACGGTCTGGCTGCGGTTGAGGGTGAACAGGGTGACGCGCCCGTAGTTGTCCGGGTCGGAGCTGGCCGCCATGTAGGAGATCATGTTCTCCTTGCCGTTCGGTGTGAACGGCATCACCAGGTGGAAGCCGAGCTTGTCCTCGCCGGGCAGCTTGGTCAGCAGGTAGTAGGGCCGCATCTTGGCCTGCTCGCCGGGGATCAGGCTGGCCCCGCGTAGAAGTCGTCCGCGTCGGTGATGTGGTAGGAGGCGAAGCGGTCGGTCTGGATCGAGAACAGGTCCTCGGGGAAGCGGAAGTGCTCCGCCAGCGACTGCGGGATCTGGTCCTTGGGGGCGAACAGGTCCGGGAAGGCGCTGCGCCAGGCCTGCAGGATCGGGTCGCTCTCGTCGAAGGCGTAGAGGGTGACCGTGCCGTCGAAGGCGTCGACCACCGCCTTGACCGAGTTGCGGATGTAGTTGCCGGAGCCGGCCACGCCGCTGCCGGTCTCGGTGGTGCGCCGCGCCGCGTCCTCGAGCGGGATGCGCTGGGAGTACGGGTAGCGGTCGGTGGTGGTGTAGCCGTCGCGGACGAACTTGATGCGCCCGTCGACCACCACCGTGTAGGGGTCGCCGTCCCACTGCAGGAACGGCGCGA
>WNGB01072432.1_pt1 | contig 10975 bp, 10 predicted proteins | sample 5400681 | NCBI WGS metagenome assembly WNGB01 (sample SAMN13153367, study PRJNA577476) | soil metagenome | isolation source: 115 cm soil or saprolite under grassland replicate 2 | place: USA:California | collected 2016-06-15 | reverse complement strand
AACTTGCTCGCCGCACACTCATCCTCCCGCCACCTTCTGGACCACCAGCTCGCGCCCGCCGCACTGGTACAGGCGGCGCTCGACCCTGTGGTGACGATTGGTGTTTTGCTGATTTCCGCCTTGGCCTTCGGCGAAGCGTTCGAGGGCCCCTATCTGATTCTCGCGCTCATCGTGTTCTCGCTGACCTTTCCGGGAAGCTCCCCGAAGGGCACCAGCATCCGGGCGCTCGCAGGTGACGTCCTGACGGGCTGGCTCGTGATCGTCGCGCTCCTGCTGCTCATCGGTTGGGCGACGCGCACGCTCGGCGCCTTCGATCTGCGCGTCATCCTCGCCTGGGTGCTCGCAACTCCAGTTGCCCTGTTCGCTGCACACCTGCTCCTGCCCGTCGTTCTGCCACGCCTGTTGGCGGCGGAAGGCGTGCAGAGAATCGCCGTCATCGCGGGCGAGGGCGAGCTCGGCCGCAAGCTCGCCGAGCGGATTCAAGGCACGCCGTTTCTCGGCATCCGTTTCTCCGGCTATTTCGACGACCGCAGTCCCGAGAGGATAGGCGGCGTCAAGCCGGGCGAGATTCTCGGGTCGCTCAACCAGATCGCGGAGTACGCGAAAACCCACCGTGTCGATCTGATCTACATCACGCTGCCGATGGCTTCGCAGCCGCGAATCCTCAAGCTCCTCGAGCAACTGCGAGATACGACGGCATCGATCTACTTCACACCGGACATCTTCCTCTCCGATTTGATCCAGGCGCGCATGGACACGATCGGCGGCATTCCGGTCGTTGCGGTGTGCGAGACCCCCTTCTATGGAATCAACGCCCTGATCAAGCGCGCCAGCGACATCGCCCTCGCATCGGCGATCCTGGCGCTGGTCTCGCCGCTCATGCTCGCCGTCGCGATCGGTATAAAGCTGAGCTCCCCCGGGCCGGTGCTGTTCAAGCAGCGCCGCTACGGCGTCGACGGCAGGGAAATCATCGTCTACAAGTTCCGCACGATGACCGTGCTCGAAGACGGAGAGGTGATCAGGCAGGCGACGCGCGACGATCCGCGGCTGACGCGTTTCGGGGCGTTTCTGCGGCAGTACTCGCTCGACGAGCTGCCGCAGTTCATCAACGTGCTTCAGGGCCGCATGAGCGTGGTCGGACCGCGCCCCCACGCCGTGGCCCACAACGAGACGTACCGCAAGCTCATCAGGGGCTACATGATCCGGCACAAGGTGAAACCGGGCATCACCGGTCTGGCGCAAGTGAACGGCCTGCGCGGCGAGACCGATTCGCTGGAGAAGATGAAAGCGCGCATCGAGCATGATCTCGCCTACCTGCGGGACTGGTCGCTGCGGCTCGACTTGCAAATCGTGCTGAAGACGGTCTTCGTGGTACTGAAAAAGCAGCACGCCTACTAGGGACACAGGCCTCAGGCGATCTGGCGCCGGAAACGATAGCCCGTTCCGCGCACGGTTTCGATCAATCCCTCGTGACCGGTCGGATGCAGCTCCTGCCGCAGTCTGCGAATGTGGACGTCGACGGTGCGCTCCTCGACAAAAACGTGGTCGCCCCAGACTTCATCGAGAAGCTGGGCGCGGCTGTAGACCCGGTCGGGATGAGTCATGAAGAAATGCAGCAGGCGAAACTCGGTGGCTCCGAGATCGATCTTGCGGCCACAGCAAGTAATTCGGTGTGCGGCCGGATCGAGCTTCAGGCCGGCGATCTCGACGACCTCGTCGCTCGCCAAGGGCGCGCGCCGGCGTATCACGGCCTTGATTCGCGCGAGCAGCTCGCGGGGGGAAAAGGGTTTGGTGATGTAATCGTCCGCGCCGGCTTCGAGCCCGGTTACCTTGTCCGTCTCCTGCGAACGGCCCGTCAGCATGATGATCGGAATATCCCGGGTGCGCTGGTCGGTGCGCAGCTGCCTGGCAAAGCTCACTCCGGTCGCGTTGGGAAGAATCCAGTCGAGCAGCACCAGGTCGGGCAGCACTTCGCGGATGGCCGCTGCGGCCTCGGGCACGCTGGCCGCGCGCATCACCTGGTGTCCGGCGCGCTCGAGATTGGCCGCGATCAACGTCTGGGTTACCGGTTCGTCTTCGACTATAAGGATTGCGCCGCTCATGATCTCAAATGGTCTCCGTAGAAAAGAGAGGGACCGTACCGGTACATTAGGCTGGGCCGAGCCCTCAGGGTACTTCGCTCTCGAACTGATCGGCCCGTGGCAGGGCCTTGATCGTTGAAGGGGGTATTGCGTCGAATCCCGATCTGGACTTGGGGGACCGCGTAGCGAAGCGGGCAAAATCTTTGAACGCGTGCAACTTTGGCGAGCGGGTGATACCCGCAAATCCTACGCGGGCAAATCCAGTCGTTGCGCCACTGTTCGACAAGCATCTGCGCACCTTTCTCCCCCGCGATTCGGGATTGTCCCGATCCGCGGACAGCCTGCAGCAGTACCAAACCGCCGGATTATGATAGCGGGGCGGCCCTCTACTCACTATCGCGGGAGCTTGATGTTTTTGTGGCGAATCGGCGGCTCGATGTAGCCGCCCGACTACATGCTGGAGCGCCAGTTTGGATTGAAAAAGCCCGGCCCGCCTGCCGGGAAGGGCGGCGGATCGGCGAGACGGCCTGAACCTATATGAGCTGATGCTTGACCGCGTAGCGGACGAGCGCCGCATTGTCGGTCAGCTTCAACTTCTTGAGAATGCGGGCGCGGTAGGTGCTGATGGTGCTCGGGCTCAGGAACATTTCCGCTGCAATCTGGTTGATCTGCTTTCCGGACGCGAGGAGCCACATCACCCGGTACTCGCGGTCCGAAAGGGTTTCGTGGAGCGGTTTCTCGGCATCGGGCGCGAGCTCCGATACCATTTTCTCCGCGAATCCCGGACTGACGTATTTGCCCCCGTTCATCACTTTGCGAATCGCCGTCGTCAACTCCTCGCTCGCGCTTTCCTTGGTGATGTAGCCCGCGCCGCCCGCCTTGAACACCTGCGTGGCATGCACCTGCGACATCCCATTCGAGCTTGCGGCTGAGCTCGAGCGCGTCGTGCCCGTTCTTGGCCTCCCCGACCACGGTCATGTCGTGCTCCGCGGCCAGGATCTCTTTCAGACCACGCCGGACCACCGGGTGATCATCCGCGATCAGGATTCTCATGGTGAAGTCCCTTGAGCAAGCGTTCTTCCCCGAACAGGCTCGGGGTTTGAGCGGAGGGCGTTGACAGTCTACTTCAACCCGAACGGGACCGATACTGTCACTCGGGTCCCCTTGCCCGGCCGGCCTTTGATCTCGACGTTCCCGCCAAAGGGAAGCATGCGCTCGCGCATTCCCATAAGGCCCAGCGACTTCGGGCTGAAGACAGCCTCCTCCGCCGCGATGCCTTTGCCGTTGTCCTCGACGACCAGCGTGAGACGGTCCGCGTCGGCCTGCATCACCACGTCGACCCTGGTGGCGTTCGCGTGGCGCGCCACGTTGGTGAGGAGCTCCTGAAAAATCCGGAACGCCGCTGTCGAGCGCTCCTGATCCAGCACCGGAGGATCCGCAGGCAGAGAGATCTTGCACCTGATCCCGGTCCGCATTTGAAAATCTCTCGCCTGCCATCCGATCGCCGCCGCCAGACCGAGCTCATCCAGCACCTCGGGCCGCAGTCGCGTGGCGATCTTGCGGACCGACTGAACGGTGTCGTCGATCAGACCGAGCATCGACTTTGTCCTCTGGGCGAGCGCCTTCTGATTCGGCGGCAGCCGGTGCGCGACCCAGGTCAAATCCATCTTGAGCCCGGTCAGCGCCTGGCCCAGCTCATCGTGGATCTGGCGCGACATCCGCTTCCACTCCTCCTCCCGTACCGACTGCAAACGAGCCGCCAGCGCGCGCAAATTTTCCTGCGACGTCTCCAGGCCTTCCTCCGCCCGCTTGCGTTCGGCTATCTCCCGGGTCAGCACTTCGTTCTTGAAGTACAGGTCGATAAACACCGAGACCTTCGACGTCAGGAACTCCGGCACTACCGGCTTGAGGATGTAGTCCACGGCGCCCGCTTCATACCCGCGAACCATCGAGCGAAGGTCTTCGTAGGCGCCGGTCACGAAGATGATCGGCGTGTAGCGCGAGCGCGGGTGTTCCCTGATCAATCGGGCCGTGGCGAATCCGTCGGCCCCGGGCATTCGAGCATCCATCAATATGACCGCAAAGTCCTGTTTCAGGACGCATCGCAAAGCCGCCTCTCCAGAGCTCGCGAGGACTATGTTCGGCGCGAGGCCCTGCAGGAGTTCCTGCAATGCCTGGAGGGTTTTCGGGTCATCGTCGACAACCAGGATGCTTGCTTGCGAGGCATTCGCTTCCACGGCGTCGATCTTATCAAAGCGTAATCCGTTCCAGTAGCGCACTCGCCGGCTCCGGAAACAAAAGAGCGGGTTGGGAGACCCGCCCTTTTGTACTGCCCGCCAAGATCTGCGTCAGATCACGCGCACTTCCGGCAGTGGAAACCCTTTGAAGTTGCTCGAAGAGTTTTCACGATGCGAGCAACTTCTCATATCACCCGTATTTCCGGCAGCGGAAAGCCGTTGAAGTTGCTCGCATAGGCCGTGGTATAGGCGCCGGCGTTCCTGAGATAGATATAGTCGCCCTCCTGCAGGTCGGAGGGCAGCGGCTCGTCGCGCATCACCACGTCGATCGAGTCACAGGTCGGGCCGGCGACATTCCAGGGGACGTCGGGCCCGGCGCGGTCGGTGCGGATCTTGTATTTCAGGCCTTCGGCGGTCTCGATGATCCCGCCGAAAAGCCCGGCGTCCAGATGCATCCAGCGCTTGCCCGCGCGGGTCGCCGTTCCCACGATGCGGCAGACAAAATAACCGGCGTCCGAAACCAGGAACCGCCCCGGTTCCGCGATCACCTTTACCCCGATCGGGAACGCCTCGAGCGCCCGGTTGACCACCTCGCCGATCACCTCGACCGCGGGGATCGGCTTCACGTGCCTCACGGGGAATCCCCCGCCGATGTTCAGCAACCTCGGGTTGAGGCCCGCCTTCGCCATCTGGTCGAAGACCGCGCGCGATTTTTCGATGCCGACGCGCCAGTTTTCCGGGTTGCGACACTGCGAGCCGACGTGGAAGGCGACTCCGGCCAGGTCGGCCTTGAGTCGGGCCGCGGTCAGGACGATTTGCGTGCGCGCCGAACTTCCCGGCGAGCGGCCAGTCGCTGCCGATATTCGGGGTATCGATGCGCAGGTACAACCTGGCATCGCTCTTGATCGAGTGGATCTTCCTCAACTCCTCGACCGAATCGATGACGAACCATTCGACCCCCTGCGCCGCCGCGCGGGCGATGAAATCCCGCGACTTGGTCGGATTCGAGTAGAAGACGTCGGCCGACGGCACGCCGAGCGAAACGAGGAGGTCGAGCTCGGCGATGGAGGCGATCTCGAACCCGGCGCCTTCCTCGAGCAGCGTCTTGAGGACACGGGGGTCGGGGTTGGCCTTGACCGCGTAGTGCGGCCGCACGCGCGGCATCGCCGCTGTGAAGCGCCGCATCTTCTCGCGGACGATACCGGAATCGATCAGGAGGAACGGCTTGTCGTAGCCGTCTTTGACTGCCGAGCGGACTTTGTCGAAGTCCAGGCTCGACTCGGGGTGCGAGTCGAAGAGGTGGGTCTGTTCGAACGCCTGCTGTCGGATTGACTTGATGGTCTTTCTTGCTACGCCTGCGCGCATCTGCATCGTCTGGGTCTCCGGGACGAGCCTAGGTTACGGGAATGTCGAGAGCGAAAAAGTCCTGCGAGCCGTAGTACTCCCTCTTGCTTGTCATGATGACCTCCTTTTGTGCTGGTTCGCGATTCAAACCCGATCTCCAAAAGCATCGGGCCCGGGTTTGACCGTCCGCATTGCAGACAACCGAACCGGAGCCCGTATGGACGCGATTATAGGGATTGCGTTCTCGAAATCAAGCGGAATTTTTGGCATTCTGCACATTTCCCGCGTGCGGCGGCCGTGATCGCACCCCGGCTTTGTCCACAACCTATAGTAGACAGGACTTCAATAGAACGCAAGGGGAAGTGGTTAGATTCCGAGATCCGGTCTGAACCCGGGGCCGAGAGGTCTTGAAGCGCTGACAAACCCCTACGGCCCGGCCCGGACGGCACTGCCGCGGGCAGGCAGAGGGTTTCCCGGCCTTCCTCCTGGAAGGCCCGGAACACGTCGATGCGCGGGGTCTTCGGCAGCGCCGCCTCGATGGCGGCGGCCGGCGGGCGGGCCGCGCGACTGCGTTACGGTGCGCCATCTCTTGCGACCGCAAGTAAGGGCGAGCATAGTTCGCCTCTGGCGAAGCCGGAACAAGAGGGGACCCGCATGGCCGCACCGATTCCGCTGTTCCAAGGTCTGCCCCAGGAGAGCATCGACCAGCTGCTGAGCGGCGGGGTGCGGCGCACGTATCCGAGGAATTCCGTGATCATCAACGAGGGGGACGAAGCCACGTCGCTCTACATTGTGCTGTCGGGCAGGCTCAAAGTGTACCGCGCGGATGCCGACGGCAAGGAGTTCATCCTGGACACGCTGTCCGAGGGCGACCACTTTGGGGAGCTCGCGCTGGTGGACGACGAGCCGCGCTCCGCCTCGGTGGCCACGCTCGAGCCGTGCAAGCTGCTGCTGCTGTCGAAGGCCGCCTTCCACGAAAGCCTGGCGCGCAACCCGGAGCTGGCCGCGCACCTCATCCAATGGTTCGCCGGCAAGGTCAGGCGCCTGACCGACAGCGCCTACGTGATCGCGACGTGCGACGTGTTCGGGCGGCTCAGGGCGTTGCTCACGGAACGCGCGAGGCCCAAGGGCGACCTGATGGCCATCGAGGAGCACCTCACGCACCAGGAAATCGCCAGCCGCATCGGCTGTACGCGCGAGATGGTAAGCCGCATCATGCGCGACCTGGTGACCGGCGGTTACATCGAGATCGACACCGACCACCACATCCTCGTCCGCAAGCAGCTGCCGCAGAGCTGGTAGCGCCCACCGCCGACGTGCTTCGCGGCTCCGGTCAGGTGTCCTTGGACACGACAATGTTCGGAAACTTCGAGGTCATGTCCTTGGCGGACTCCGCGATCTTGACGGCGAGCCGGCGCGCGATCGCCCGGTAGATCTCCGCCGTCCGGCCGTCGGGATCGGCGACCACGGTCGGCTTGCCCGAGTCGGCGTGCTCGCGGATATTGATGTCGAGCGGCAGGGACCCGAGCAGCTCGGTTCCGTACTCCCTGCACATGCGCTCGGCGCCGCCCTGCCCGAAGATGTGCTCCTCGTGACCGCAGTTCGAGCAGATGTGCGTGCTCATGTTCTCGACGACGCCGAGGATGGGAATGCCGACTTTCTCGAACATCTTGAGGCCCTTGCGGGCGTCGATGAGCGCGATGTCCTGGGGCGTGGTGACGATCACGGCGCCCGTCACCGGCACCTTCTGGGCGAGCGTGAGCTGGATGTCGCCGGTGCCCGGCGGCATGTCGACGACGAGGTAGTCGACATCGCGCCAGCGCGTGTCCTTGAGCAGCTGCTCGAGGGCCTGCGTCACCATCGGCCCGCGCCACACCATCGGGGTATCGATGTCGATGAGAAAGCCGATCGAGATCGCCTGGATGCCGTGGCCCGTCATCGGCTCGAGCGTCTTGCCGTCCTTGGACTCGGGCCGTCCGGTGATGCCGAGCATCGTCGGCTGCGATGGGCCGTAGATATCGGCATCGAGCACGCCGACGCTCGCCCCCTCCGCGGCGAGCGCAAGGGCCAGGTTCACTGCCGTGGTCGACTTGCCCACCCCGCCCTTGCCTGAGGCCACGGCGACGATGTTCTTCACCGAAGGAATCAGCTTGACGCCGCGCTGTACCGAGTGCGAAACGATCTTGCTCGTCACGCCGACTGTGACGCCGCTTACCCCGGGGATCCCTCGAAGCTTTCCGGTGACGAGCTTGCGGATCGGGTCGAACTGGGTTTTTCCCGGGTAGCCGAGCTCGACGTCGAGGGAAACGTTTGCGCCTTCCACCCTGATGTTCTTCGCCGACTTGGTGGCGAAGAAATCCTTGCCCGTGTTCGGGTCGAGGACCTCCTTGAGCGCGCTGTGAATTTGTTCCTGTGTGACCGGCATGGCGGAGCTGCGCAGCCGCTGCACGGGACAAGCGGCTGGCAATAGGTTGATATTCTAGCAACTTCCGCTGCCCGCCGAGCCCCGGCGCGGTAGAATGAGACCCACGGGGAGCTGACCGCCCGAAGGCAGGGCCGGGCGAGGGACGACGGCGGACGGGAGCATGCCGGATTACACCAATCGAACGTTTATCTGCAGCGTGCTGTTTCTCGACATCGTCGAGTACTCGGCGCGCACGGTCGCCGAGCAGATCAGGCTGAAGGAGCGGTTCAACGCCGTCCTGATGGAGGCGATCACGGGCGTCGCTACCGACCGGTCAGGCTCGTCAAGGACATCAACGGCCAGCCCAACATCATCGGCGACGGAATCAACGTCGCGCAGCGCGTCATGAGCTTCGCCGAGCCGGGGCAGATCCTGGTTTCGCGCTCCTACTACGACGTCATGGCGCATCTGTCGGAGGACTACTCGAAGCTGTTCCACTACGAAGGCGCGAAGACCGACAAGCACGTGCGCGAGCACGAGGTCTACGCGATCGGCGCGGCGCCGAGCAACCTGCGGCGTACGCTCCCTCCCCCCGCGCCGAAACCGGCGATGCGCCTGCCAAGCTTCCGAATCCCCGAGCTCCCCAGATTGAATCTGCGCGGCTGGGCGGCAGCGCTGCGGGTCAACAGCAAGCTGCTCGTGGCAGCGCCGCTCGCGTTCACGCTGGTCGTGGGCACCGGGGTCGTCGCGCGCGGCTACAGGAACTCCGACGGCGAAGTGAAACCCGCGGCGGCATCCAAAGCCGAAGCTCCGCCCGTCAAAGCCGCAGCGGCGGAGCCCACGCCGCCGCCCAAGGCGCAATCGAAAGCCCCGAAAAGGGAGCTCGAAACCGTCGTCGCAACCGCCCCCGCGTCCTCGCGCGACGCCGTGATCCATATCGTTGCCCTGCCCTGGGCCGAGGTCTACGTCGACGGGGCGAGGCAAGGCGTGAGCCCGCCGCTGCGCTCGATACCGATCAAGCCGGGCAAGCACCGGGTGGAGTTGAGGAACTCGTCATTTCCGTCCCATATCGAGACGGTCGATGTCAGGTCAGGGGCGGAAATCAGCATCCGGCACAGGTTCCGAGGACGATGACCCGTTACCGCTGGCTTCCGCCGGTGCTCGCGTGCCTGGCGCTTTTCGGATGCGCATCTCTCGGAGAGGACCTCGCCGGGGTGTTTTCGGGCACGGGGGAAAAAGAACTTGAATTCGGCGTCAAGGCCTACGAGGACGGCGAGTATCCCTACGCGGCAAGACTGTTGCAGGCGAGCCTCGACGCGGGTCTGCGCGGCAGATCCAAACAGGCGAGGGCCCACAAATTTCTCGCTTTCATCCACTGCGTTTCCGGCCGGATGCAGCCGTGCCGCGAAGAATTCAGGAAAGCTCTCGACATCGATCCGTCCTTCGAGCTCAGCGAGGACGAGGCCGGACACCCGGTCTGGGGCTCGGTGTTCCGCGGCGTGAAATCCAGAAAATAACCCCGCCATGACCGAGCCGTGGCTCCTTGGCCGCTACGAGATCGTCGCCGAACTGGGCAAGGGCGCGATGGGCGTGGTGTATCGGGCGAACGACCCGATGCTCAACCGCGTGGTGGCGATCAAGACCATCAACACGGCCGAGGCCGGCGAAGAGGGCATGGCGGAGTACGAGGCGCGCTTCTACACCGAAGCCAAGGCCGCGGGCGGACTCAACCATCAGAACATCGTCATCGTCTACGACATCGGCAAGAGCGGCAACCTCGTCTACATGGCGATGGAGTACGTCGAGGGGCGCGAGCTGCGCGAAATGCTCGTCGAGGGGCAATCGGTGCCGGTCGTGCAGGCGGTCGATATCGCCGCCCAGGTCGGGGAAGGTCTCGCCTACGCGCACCAACACCACGTCGTGCACCGGGACATCAAGCCCGCCAACATCCTGGTCACTGGGGATGGGCGCGCCAAGATCGCCGATTTCGGCATCGCTCGCATGCGCTCGAGCGAGACCCGCACCCAGACGGGCATCATCCTCGGCTCGCCCAAATACATTTCGCCCGAGCAGGTCGTGGGAAAGCGCGCCGACCATCGCTCGGACATCTTTTCGCTCGGGGTCATCCTCTACCAGTGCCTCACCGGCTCGACGCCCTTCAACGGCGATGGCCTGAGCGCGCTCATGTACCAGATCACCAACCACGATCCCGCGCCGCCGAGCGCGGTCAACCCGCAGGTGCCGGTGATGCTCGATTACATCGTCGCCAAAGTGCTCGCCAAGACGCCGGAAGCGCGCTATCAGAGCGCGGCCGACTTCGCGAACGATCTGCGCGAATGCAGGATGCAGATGGAGACGGGGCAGCAGGGCGCGGGCGCGAGCCTCGCGGCGACCCGGCCGATCCCGGTGGCGCCTCAGGCGGCGGCCGCCCCGAGCCTGCCCTCCGAGCCATCCGACCGGGATGCGGGCGAGGAAACCCCGACGATTCCGTCGCCGACCAAGGGCATTTCGCGCGCTTTCGATTCGCAGGAAGCCACCAGCCGCCTGATGCGCCAGCTCGGCGCGGACGGAATTCACGAGCTCGTCTCGACGAAATCTTTTTCAGGGTCGTCGATCGTGCGCACCAAGTCGTTTCGCCCCGGGGAGTACCCCTGGGGGTTGCGCGAAAACGTGATCATGGCCGCCACGGTCGGGATAGCGGTCGTCATCGCGACGCTGATCGCTCTGGTCTAGCGCCCGGTTCGCTTCGCGCCGGATACGGGCGCGAGGCGATAGAATGATGGCTTTTTGAAGGTCCGCATGCCCCGCCGGCTGTTCGTCACCACCGCCCTGCCCTACGCGAACGGCCCGTTCCACATCGGCCACATCATGGAATACATCCAGGCCGACATCTGGGTGAGGTTCCAGCG
>WNGB01049437.1_pt1 | contig 10975 bp, 13 predicted proteins | sample 5400681 | NCBI WGS metagenome assembly WNGB01 (sample SAMN13153367, study PRJNA577476) | soil metagenome | isolation source: 115 cm soil or saprolite under grassland replicate 2 | place: USA:California | collected 2016-06-15 | reverse complement strand
CACAAGCGAGCGCGACCTCGCCCAACAGATGCTCGCCTTCGTCGAGACCTACAACCAAACCGCACGCCCCTTCAACTGGACATACACCGGCAAAGTCCTCGCCGCATGAGTACGCGAATCAACCGGAGCGACCACTAGTTGTTCTGCTCGCCGATCGCGGCAGAGTCCGGCAACTAATACCTCGTGGAAGCAGGCGCGCACGCATCCAATAGACGGTGAGGTCTCCTTTCTTCCCCCTCGGGGTCAGGACGCCTCACTCGAAATCATGGCGCTCGAGGAGGCGCGCCTGCTTCCGTTTTCCTACCGCGACTTTCTACCGTGGGCGATCCGTCACCCGCGAGCTGATCTACCCGGTCGCGTTCGGCAACAATAGTAGGCCCCGGGCAGAGATCAGCGAGGGCACAGAGCCGTTGTTGGCTACCGCGCTTTACGGGCGGCGTGTGCGACGGCGGAAGACGATGCTCGTCGCGATTCCGGCAATCCAACCAAGAATCGAGGCGAAGAGGATCAGAAAGACGAGGGAGACCCGGCTGTGGCCGAAGACCCAGCCGACCCGAACGCGGTCCGTGTTCTGGACGATGAGGATCACGAGCAGCACCAGCGCAGTCGTCAAAAGCGCTGCGCCTAAATAGAGGGCGGTTGAGCGACCGTGGCGCCCGGCACGCGACTTACGGGATTCTTGAACCTCGGTCAACGAGCGGCGTCTGCCCGGACGATTCGCCGAGCAAACGGATCTTGACAAGGGGGGCTTCCGGGTCGGCCGCAGCTGCGGGGATCGCTGGCGAGACGGTTTGGGCCGGGAAGACGAGGTCGAGTTCGCCGACGTCGTCGAAGCGCAGCGTCGCAAGGGTGTGGTGCCGCCTGGCGTAGAACCCTTGAAGTCAACGTCGCCGGTCATCTCCCACAGACGAACGTCCATTTCTAGCAGCGGCGCGCTTCCCTCTCCGGCCTCGCGGCGGCAATACACCGTCAGTTCGACCGTCTCGCCGCCGGCCCGGATCGCGCTCCGCAGATGCCGACGCAGATCTGCGGTCGTCCAGTCATCGACCGCCACACCGACGATCGGACACCCCAACAACGCCGACCGGCGCCGATGAACGACTTCGCGACTACCTCGAATCATGGATTGCTCTCACCGGAGCACGCGGCCACACGATCAGAGCCGCCGGTCAGTAACGACTGACAGCCGAAGTGTCCTCGAGCCTTGGGGAAACCCGGCGCCCGGGACTAGACGATCTGTACACGCGGCCGCACGCGTCCGCCGCGCCCTACTTACTCGCCGTCAGTACGGCCGCCGCGGCACCGCCGTCGGCCGCCGGAGTGACGCGAAGGGAGCGGGCCCGTTAAGGCGGTATCTGTCCTCCGGGTCGGTGGTCTTCCGCCTCGAGGCGGCTACGGGAGTGTCCCTCGGTCACCTCGCCCTTGTGTGCGGCGAATGCGGCCAGGACCTCCTCCTTCTCCGGCTCGGGGACTTTGAAGACGTCAAGCGTTCGTCCGAGTTCAGCCGCGACTTCGTCGAACTGGGCGGGAGAGATCTTCAGTTCGCGATGGGCTTCTTCCAAGCCGAGAGGTGTACTGCCTGGTTTCGTGGCTGCATATTGCTGGGGTCCACCGGCGACGTTGCAGACCCAAAGGGTGCGCATGAACTTGAGGCCTGGAAGTCTGGCCAGATTGCTCGTGTGCCATTCCCGGAGGGCGGGGTTCTCCGAGTTCTGGCCGACGATCGGGTTGTGCACGACAGCGTCGCTGAACTGGTCGACCACTGCTGCGATGGCGAATGCGCCACCGAGCCGTTCGTTCAGACTCGATTCCGTCATGTCTTGCCTCCTCGTAGACCGTTTCCTGAAAGCGTCCCCGGGTTCATCGGTGGTTCATTCCACCGGTGGGACGAGATCACGCGCTGCCCGCTACTACGCCGAACCGCCCCGGCTCGGATTCGATCTCTCGTTTTCGAGCCGCCCCGAGAGTGGCGTGGCCGCCGCGACAAACGCACGCGACGAGGCGGGGCGGTACCGGTCTCGATGCCAGGCGCCGTCGCCGCCGCGCGGCGGCAGCTTGCCACGCACGTCGACGAAGACGGTTCGGCGGTCGTCGAGATCGACGGTGAGGCAAGGCATTAACGCTACGCCAACGCCGGCACCGGCGAAAACGATCGTCGGCTCGACGCCCCACTGCCGTAGCAGCGACTCGACCGCGGCGGTCATCGGGCAAGTGCGAAAGCAGAGCAGAGCAGGAAGCGCGCGCCCGGTAGAGATCCTGTTCCCGCCGACCGTTGCCGAGGGCCAGCGCGGACGCGGAGAGAACGAGCAGCCGCGGATCGAGAAGCACCTCCACTGCCTCGAAGGGGCCTTCGTGGAGCGGGAGCATGCAGAGCCTCAGATCGAGCTCTCCATGCTCGACGAGTGCGAGCAGCTCGCAGTCGGAATTCGACTCGCGCAGCTGAACCGCGAGGACGAGCGTCGCGTGCCGGACCAGGGTCAGCTTCCCGACCGTTCGGAGGACAGCAGTTCGTCAAAGACGTCGGCGTTGCGGGTGAGGTGGGCGAGCGCGGCTGCGCCCCATTCCATCACCCCGGATCCCCTTTCAGGACGTCCTGGAACCGCTCCACGCTCGCCAACATCGCCTCGACGAGACCGCCTCCCGACCAGCCGTACGCCTCGGCGGCGACCTCGAGCATGTGGGCTGGCCGCCGAAGCGCCGTCGCCATTGACCGCCGGATGGACGAACGCCCAGGAACTCCGCGAAGTTCGCGCATCGCTCACCGGGACGCGTCTCGTCCCCGTCGATGATCGCCACGGATGTCATGTCGCGAAAGATGAAGTAGAGGTTCTCAGTCTGGCGCTTCCACCCTCGGCATCCATACTCTCGCACGTCGGCAGTGAGGCCTGCGGAGCATGAGCCAGCCTCCGAGTTGCGGCTTCAGGGCGGTGCGCGAAGCGGCGTAGCGTCTTCCCGGTCACCATGCGGTCGGCGTCGGGCCGCAGCCGGCGAAGCTGACGGGAGCCTTGTCAGTAGACCTTGGCCGCAACCCTTGCGGTTACCGAGGTCCGTCATGAGCGCCGGCGGCTGCTGGGCATCACGACCCCGTCGAGCATGTTTACAATTTCGCTAACAGGGAATAACGCGATCGGCACTCGACCCCAGGGCGCATTTGCGATCGCAGACCGTTTCTTGGAGTTCGGATGCGATTTTGGGTTTCTTTGCCCTATAGCGGGAGGTGCAACATGGGTATCAGCGTGAGTCTGCTTCTGGCCGCTGCTGGCGCGGTTTTGATCTGGGCCGTTGACGCGTCGGTGTCTGGTGTGAACATTCACACAGTCGGTGTGATCCTCTTGATCGTCGGCGCTGTCGGAGTGGCGATTTCGCTGTTCTTCTGGTCGAGCTGGGGCGGTGTCGGCGGCCGGGACACGACGGTCATCCGCGAGCGTGGCGTCGAGCGTTAGGCAAGACGTCAATCCTAGGGAGGTTGAGAAATGATCTGGTTGCTGTTGCTCGTACTCCTACTGTTTGCAGTCGGGGGAGGCATCTTTCTTTCTAAGTTTCTGTTCATCCTCTTGATCGTTGCGCTCGTCGTAGTCCTCCTCGGTAGGCGGTCGGCAGCCTGATCCTGGCGCGTCCCGGCGCAAACTGTGCATCGTGGGCATCGAAATGACAGAAGCGGCCAAAAACGGAAGTTCTGGTCACCGCTCGCCCGAAGAACTCGCCCTCTCCTCGAGCTGTCAAGCGCAGCCGGGCAGGCGGCGACTTCGATCGGGACGTGCAGGCCGCGGATTTCGCATCTTCTGTTCCCTCCTGATGTGTCAGCCGACCTCGTTGAGCTCGCCCGGACCGAGGTGCTCGTCGCCGCGGCCGGGATCAAGTCGCTGCTAGCGCTTTCTCGACCTGAGGCGGCCGCGCCTGTCAAGGCCGCTCCGGGATGGCGCAAACGCATCCCGGGTCTCGCCGTCAGCATGCTCCTCAAAGGTCGCCGGCCGATCCGCACGCGCTCTCGCCGTCTACGACCGGCGCCTAAATCAGATCAAGCCCTAGCTGACTGTGGGTGGTTTGATCTCGGGCTGCTGCGTAAGCGTCGGGTTTCCGCCCAACACACCGGTCAGCCCCGAGAACTTCCCGATCACGGTCATGCCGTTCTTCATGATCTCGACCTCGAGCAGTTCCTTGGTGTGGTCGCCGTCGCGCAGCTTGACGACCGCAAGCACGCGCCGCACCTCCGACTCCAGCTCGGCGTAGCGGAGGAGGATGACGTTGTCTGCGACGAAGGCGAGTCCCTGCGGGAGCTCGAAAGCGGGTCCAAAGAACGCGGTCGTCTCGCTCGTCAACAACGTGGTGGCGCCGATGGAGGCAAAGAGGCCCGTCAGCGCGGTCAGGTAGTCGGGGAAGCGAGCCGTGCCGCGCGCCGCCGGCTCGAGCTCGGCCAAGCTGTCGACCACGACACGGCGCACGCGGCTCTCGCCGAGCGACGCCTCGCGCAGCTCGGCGCCGACGGCGTCGAGACTGATCTCGACCGGCTCGAGATGACGGATCCGGAGCAGCCCCGACTCGACCGCCGCCTTGAACGGCCAGCCGAATGTCTCGCCGTGCGCGATCAGCTGTTCGTCGGTCTGCTGGAAGGAGAGGTACAGGCAGTGCTCGCCGCGGGAGATTCCGTCGGCGACGAAGTGCAGTCCGAGAACCGACTTGCCGGCACCCGACGGGCCCGCGATCAGGGTCGCGCTCCCGCGGGGCAGGCCGCCGCCGATCTTCTCGTCGATTCCGTCGACGCCAAGCGGCACGCGCTCGCCGGTCCACATCTCGCGGGGCGGGGCGATCGACTCGAAGCGGGGAAAATCACGTCGGCGACCGCGAACTCCGGCGCGTAGGCGACCTCCTCGGCCGTGTACTCGCCGACGAAGAGAAGAATGGCGTTCGAGTGCGCGACCTTGCTCGCGAGATCATACGAGACGCCGCGGAAGCCGAACCCGTTCACGCGCGCGAAGTCCCGCAGGGCCTTGATCCCGTCGATCACGATCACTGAGCGCTCCTCCTCGACGCTCGCCCGGACGACCTCGTCGACGAGCCTCGCCAACGCCGCGCCCTGTTCCCGCGGGGTCGCGTCGAAGCCGACATCATCCAACACGGCCGGTAGGTGAATGAAGTCGACGCGTTCGCCGAGCCCGTCCGGGTCGAAGAACGCGAACTGCTCGAGGTGCCGGACGAGCTTGGTGTGGGGCTCCGACACCAGTGTGTAGTAGAGCGCCTTGCGCTCTGCGGTTGCGTTCGCGAAGGAGATCTGCTGGGCGAGGATCGTCTTGCCGGTGCCGGATCCGCCGACGATGAAGATCAGCGATCCAAGCGGCAGCCCGCCGCCGAGAATCAGATCGAGGTCGGCGATGCCCGTGCCGGCGAGCTCCATCAGCGCTCCTTCCCGGTCAGCCTGTCGACCAGCACGATCAGCTCACCGGGATCGAACGGTTTCCCCAACATCGCGTCGGCGCCAGCCTGCTTGCCGCGCGTGCCGCTGATGATCACGATCGGGATCGCCCTCGTGCTGTCGTCGGCCCGCAGCCGCTCGATCAGCTCGCCACCGTTCATCCGCGGCATCATCCGGTCGGTCAGCACAAGCTGCGGCGGCGAGCGTCGCACCTGCTCGAGTGCGGCCTCACCGTGCGCTTCCTCGACGACCCCGTAGCCGGCCCTCTCGAGAGTGACCCTGAGCAGAAAGCGGACGTCCGGCTCGTCGTCGACGACCATCACCGTGCAACTCGCGGCACCTTCGTCTTCCATTTGTCTCTCAATCCCAAGCGCTCGCGCGGTCAAGACCGGCGGAGCCCTATTCAATCAAGAGGCCCGCGAAGACAGGAGGCGCTTGCGCGCCGCGGCGCGCGAGGCACGTGACGACGCGGCACCCTTCGCACTCGCGGCCGCAGGAATCCTGACTGCGTTGGCGCCCGTGAGCAGACATGCGCACTGGGATTTGCTGGGCCACCCGCTCTGGTGGATGTCGCGCCTCGTCGCGGCTCCGTACGTCTGCCTCTCCGCTACGCTGCTCCTGGGCCTGGGCCGCCTCGTCCGGCACGACCGCCGCCAGGAGATCGTGATAACGACTCTCGCTCTCGTCTGCGTCTTCAACGTTTTGGCTATCGTCGTGCTCGCCATCTCGTTGGTGTCCCACTCAGCGGTCCACATCACGGGACGGCAGCTCCTGCTTAGCGGCGGCCCCGCGTGGTTCACCGACCCAACGGCGTTCGGTCTCGCTTTCTAGGAACTGGACTGCGGCGGCCCGGTTGCCCGCGCCCTCGCGATGGGAACTCGCAAGCCCGACTTCCAGTTCCCCCCAAGAACCGTTCTTCTTGTCGCGGCACGCGCGGTGAACATCCTCTCCTAAGGCGGCATCGACCTGAGTCTCCGGAGCCGGCGGGGTTCGAGATCGCAGACCTCGTACGAACCGCGTAACAGCGTTCTCAGGGCGGCTCGAAGCAGATCGGTTTGCCAGCGATCTCGCGAACGTAAGGGCGAACAACTTCGTTCGCACGTTTCGCGGGATCGTCGCGAACCTGGTCGGATTCCTGGCGAGCAGCGTCCCGCTGCCTCATCGCGAGCTCTTCGGTGCTCCTCGCCGCACTCGGATGGATCGGCGCAATCGTGAAGGGCGCCAATATTCGTGTCGCCGCTTCGTGGGGCGAGGGCTGGGAGTATCGGTGGCATGGCTTTCTCGTTTCTCTACCTTGCCGTGCGGGCGTTGCTCGGAGCGCTTGTTCGTAGCCGTCGGGGCCTGCATGTGAAAGACGTCGAGCTGTTGGTGTTGCGGCACGAGCTCGAGATCCTGCGGCGGCAGATCGTGCGGCCGGAACTCCGGACGGTTGATCGGGCTCTGCTTGCAGCCGCGGCGTGTCACCTGCCGCGCTCGTCACGGGGCTTGCTTTTGGTGACTCCGCGGACGCTCCTGCGCTGGCATCAAGCGCTCGTCGGCCGGAAATGGCGACAGCCTGTAGGCCGCCGTGGACGGCCGAGCCTGCCGGCGGAGGTTCGGGAGCTGGTGTTGCGGCTCGCGCGGGAGAATCCGCGCTGGGGCCATCGGCGGATCTGCGGCGAGCTGGCCAAGCTCGGCTTCCGGGTGTCTGCGACCAGCATCCGCCGGCTGCTCGCCCAAGCGAAGCTTGAGCCGGCGCCGCGGCGCGACGGGCCGAGCTGGCGCGAGTTCTTGCACGCGCAGGCAGCGAGCATCGTCGCCTGCGATTTGTTCACCGTCGAGAGCCTGCTCCTGCGGCGCTACTACGCCTTGTTCTTCATCGCTCACGGCAACCGGCGCGTCTGGCTCGCCGGCTGCACGGCCAATCCCACCGGCGCCTGGGTCGCCCAGCAGGCGCGCAACCTCGGGCTCGACTTCTCAGACCAGGGCGTTCGGTTCCTAATTCGTGACCGCGACAGCAAGTACAGCAGCCCCTTCGACGAAGTCTTCCGCAGCGAAGGCATCCGGATCGTGAAGACGCCGGTGCGCGCGCCGAAAGCCAACGCAATCGCGGAGCGCTTCGTTCGTACCGTGCGTGCCGAGTGTCTCGACTGGCTGCTGATCCTCAACTGCCGCCACCTCGAAGGAGTGCTCCGCGTCTACGTCGACCATTACAACCGCGAGAGGCCACATCGCGCGCTCGAACTCCGGCCACCCGAACTCGACCAGCAGCGGGAGAAAGCGTCTGCGGGCGAGATCCGCCGTCGCGACCGCCTCGGCGGCCTCATCCACGAGTACTACCGAGCCGCCGCATGAGCCGCGACACGAATAATGGCGCCCTTCAGGGTCGAGAAGTGTGCGCGCGACGTTCATGACCTTGGTGTCATCCCAATCGCCGCGTCCAACAACGCTGCCGTCGTCGGCGACTCCGATCAGAACTCGGCCACCGGCGGTGTTGAGAAACGCACAGAGCTCTCTTGCGAGATCGCGAGTCGTGACGGCCGGCTCTTTGAACTCAGTAAACGAATCCTCGCCCGCCGCGATCAGAGCTGCAAGCTCGTCGGGCGCGAGCGGCCGAGTCACCACCCGTACTTCTCCCGCCGCCGTGCAAACGCCTCCTCACCACCCTCGAGGATTAACTCGGCGGCCTCACGCACTTCAGACCTATCGATCGCCCCGCGCGCCACAACTCGACCCCCGCGGTCGCTCGCATCGAGCACGATGATCTGTTCGGCGTCGCCGAGAACGGGAATATTCGCATTGTGAGTCGCAACCAGGAATTGTCGGCGTGATTTCGCCGCACGCAAGCGCTTGACGACGTCGTCGTAGATAAACCTGTTGTCCAAGTCGTCCTCGGGCTGGTCGATGAGGAGCGGCGCGTCGCTCGCCTGCATGATCAGCAAAAGGATCGCGGTGCTCTTCTGGCCTGGGCTGAGCCTTTCGAGTGGCCGATACTCGCGAGCACCAGGAAGTCCGACATCGAGCCCAATCGATACTTGGTCGCACAACTCAATCGTGTCGAGCGCGAGCAGTGCTTCTTCCGGAATCGCCCGCTGGAGCAGACTAGCTTGTCCATCCGGGAGTCCGTACTGGCCCACCAGCGTCCCCTCACGCACGTGCCGAGTAAATGCGGCGGGACTGAAGTCCGCTGCATCAACCACGCGCCGGAGGGCATCGGCTCGCGCTCCAGTCTTCAGCGCCGCGAGGCGGTCGACGAACTCCTGTCTGTCTGCCAGATGAGCAAGCTCGACCTTTACGTTGCCCGCGGTTGCGCTCGTGAGCCGCTCGGCGGCACGCTGGCGCACTCGGTGCTTGGCGCCACGGACGTCATCCAACTCGATCAGCAGTTTGACGCGATCTTCGAGCGCAGACACAAGCCGCGCGCGCAGGTCAACGACAGCTGCCCGCAATGGCGTCAGCTGCTCGATCCGACGCTCAACGTCGAGGTAGCGCTCTGGGTCAACGTCCGGCATGCGCTCCTGCAACTCGCGCAGAGCGCGATCGAATTCAGCCGCGCGAGCGGCTCGGCGGCTTTCCCACTCAGCCCGAACTTCACCAAGCTCGCGCCGCGCCCTTGCGAGTTCCTTTCGAAGCGCGGCGACTGTGGAGTCCCAGCGATCGGCAACCGACCTCAGTAGCTTCGTTGCACGCTCGACCAGGTCGGCATTCGGGAGCGGCTCCGCGTCCGAACTCGCCTCCGCACCCACCTCGGGTCGGTCAGTCTCGAGACGAGAGAGCGCGCGCTCTGCTTCGAGAAGGACCGCGTCGAAGCTTTCCAGCAGACGCCCCTCACGGTCGAGGAGCCGTCGTTCCCGTAAGCGCTCCTCAAATCCGGCTTCACGGAAGCGCGTCCGCCATGCCTCCAGATTCCCAATCTCTGACAGCTTGGCGTCGGCGTCGTCTGTCCGCCTTCGCGTGTCGAGAATCAGCCGAGCATTTGCCTCGGCGCGTTGCAGGAGGTCGCTCTCGCGCTCGAGGACCTCGCGTAGCTCCTCGGTCGCGAACGCATCGAGAAGTCCGAGGCGCGCCTGCGTGTTCTGGGCGACATCGAAGACCTCCTTCTGGCCATACACATCTGGCAAGATCAATCGCTGCGGTTCGAGCTCGGGCAACGGCTGGCCCAGTTCGTCGCGCACAACTGGGGCGTGCGGTGCGGTGCGCTCGATCACATAACGCCGAGGGGCAGGTGGCCCAGTGTCGATGAGTAACGAAACCTTCGTACCGGACCGAAGGGCATTCTCCCGAAGGGCGTGAGACGCCGCGATCGTCTCCTCGGTACGTGCCTCCAAGCCGAAGACAAATCGGATCGATTCGATCACCGTGGACTTTCCAGTCCCCTTCCCGCCGATGAGGGCATTCAGCTCAGGATTGAGAGGAAAGGCTGCACGATCCAGAAAGCCTCCCTCCCAGTTAGCTGCGAGGATTCGCGGCCCTTGGCGCGCCGCAGCCGGATCAGAGAGCGAAAGCCGCGAGTCGGGGTCGACAAAAGCCTGACGGAGGCCATCGACGCCAACCCGGTCAAGCTTGATCCAGGTCGCCTTTGTGCCGATTTCGCTTATACCCCGAGCATCCGAAGTCAGGAGGCACGCAAGTGGTCGGTCGCGCCGATAGGCGGGATCGTCGTTTTCAACGATTCGACGCGTACCGGCATGCAACTCGTCAGGAGGCCGGGAGATCTGGCCCGCCAGCAGGGCCTTCCCCTTCCACCGGTCGGCGCGTGCACCCCCTGCGCCGAAGTTCAGCAGACCCTTGTCCGAGTCCATATGAGCCGCGATACAGATTCCACCGCAATCCGTCTGTACGAAAGCGATCAGGGTCGCGAAATCTCGATCAGCGCGTAGCTCGAGTCGCTTCTGCTGGGTCCGCTTCTCTTTTGTTAGCCCAAGTCGAGCCAGCGTGTCTTCGAGGTCGACGACCTTAGTATCAGGATCGAACAGGCACAGGACATGAATGCCCTCACTCGACTCAACCTCGAATCCTGGAAGGAGAAAGAGACCCAGCCCGGTGGCCGCGTACCGCAGCTCGTCGATCCATGAGACGTCGTTGTGCTCCGTAATCCCGAGCAGTTCGATGCCGCGATCCTTCGCCGCCTGCACGTAGGCACGAGCCAGTTCGCCGCGAGCAGCCTGACCGTCGGCGTTCGGCCGTGGCTCGAACCGCGGGTCAGCGGGCGTGTGAACTTGCAAGTCTGCTTTCAAGAAGCGGGCGCCAGCCGTCTCGGCGGCGGCCGCAAAGAGTGTGGGGGCGAAGGGCGCCTCGGGTGTTGATGTGGCCGTAGCCATCCAGCAACGACAGTACCGCCTCGAGCGGCTGCTGACCGCAGCGATCATGCCCGTTAGCGTGGATTTGGAGCATGGCGCGGCGGACGTCCTCCATGCTCGCGAAGATGGGGCGCGGGATAACAGCACGTAAGCGTTCAGCCCTCCGCTTGATCAGGCGAGCGCGGGGATGGGGTCGCCGCGGATGTAGGCGCTGAGGACGTCGGTGAGGTAGGCGAAGAGCGAGCGTTTCTGGAGGCGGCAGGTGATCGAGGCGGAGAGGAGCCGC
>WNGB01029600.1_pt1 | contig 10975 bp, 10 predicted proteins | sample 5400681 | NCBI WGS metagenome assembly WNGB01 (sample SAMN13153367, study PRJNA577476) | soil metagenome | isolation source: 115 cm soil or saprolite under grassland replicate 2 | place: USA:California | collected 2016-06-15 | reverse complement strand
GCCTGCCAGGCGTCGCCAAGGTCCGGCGGGCTGCCACCCGCGCAGACGTGGGTGACGAGCTTGACCGCCAGCGCGGTGAGCGACAGGCCCCGCTGGTAGCGGACCCGGCCGCCGCGGACCAGCGCGTCGATCCCCGGCCCGCCCGACACCTCGTGCACGGCCACATGGCGCATCCGCTCGACGGTTGGCCCGTCGCACCAGGCCACCTCCCAGCTCCACGCGTAGCCGTCCCGCACCCACCCGGCGCTCCAGCGCACCTCGACGCTGCCCGCCGGCAGCTCCCACCAGGTCCACAGGCCCCGGGCCAGCCGTGCCGCCTCCCGGCTTCGCGTTGACACCCCGCGGCCCCTTCCTCGCCGCCGACCAGGCCCGGCCCGGCGGGCGCGGGCACCTGGACGGGGCAGGTCCCAAGGACACGCCAGGCACCTCACGGCGAGGCTCAACGGGAAGCTCACAACCCGGCGGCGGCAACCTCACAACCCCAGCAGCACCGGCAGCGCAGACAACAGCAGCGCACCGGCAACCTCACCGCGCAGTGCACGGCATCCTCACCGGCATGGATCCGGACCTCACACGGATCTCACCCGGATCTCACACCGGACCCACCAGCGGCCCCGAGGCACTCACACCGCCTCCTCCACCGCTGACAGGCGGGTGCCGTGCTCGCGCTCGCACCGCGCCAGGGTCGTGTGAGCAACCCGTTGAGGCGCGTGCGTTCTGCTACCGGCAGCGCTGTCGCCGACCTGCCGGAGGCCGCACGTGCCCGACCGCTGCCACCCCGCCGACCCAACCGTCGCCCGCTCGCCGGGCGGGCGGCTCGTCGCCGGGCAGCATCCCGCGCCTGGCCACCTTGCCGCGGCGCAGGACGCGCGGCCCGGGCCCCGGGGCCCGACGCTGGCCGGCACGTGCATTGACCAGGTGGTCGGCCGCGTGCATCGCGGGGGCGACCCGAGCCCCAGCGGGCCACGGTGCACCGGGCGGGCGGGTCGTCGGCGGGCCAGCGTGCCACCGCGCCCGGGGGTCCCTGCCGGGCGAGGTCCATGCGCCAGCGCGCAACGCCGCGTCGCGGGGGAGGAGTTGAGCGTGGGTGCCTGAGCGGCGCCGGGGCCGGGGGCCACGCGAGCCGGCACCGGCAAGACGGTGGCGGCGCGGGTGGCGGAGCTGCTGGCGCTGGCGCCACCCATGAGCGCCGAGGAGCACGCGGCGCTGTGCCAGATGTTCACCCCACCACGCCGCTACGAGGCCCGGTCAGGGTCGAAGGCGGTGCCGCGACGGCGCCAAGGCTCCCAGGCCAGCACCGATACCCGGCCGGGGTCGAACGCGCCCCTGCCACGCCGATGGGTGGGAAACACCACCAGCGAGTCGGCGGTGACGCGGGCGATGATGCCGCGCTTGCGCGCAAACCCAAGCTCGTCCGACTCCCACAGGCGGCGCAGCTCGGACGGCGGAACGCCGTCGAGCGCATCCGACCACGCGGCGTCGGCCTGAAGCTCGTCCAAGCGGGCCTGGAGCTGGTCCCGCTCGCCTTGGAGCTCGGCGACCATCGCGCGCACGAACGGCTGCGGCATGGTCTTGTCACGGGCGAAGTCGCGGCCAGCCTCGGCAAGGCGGGCGTCGACCGCGTCAAGCTGGGTCTTGAGGGAGAGGATCTCCTCCTCGCCGTCGGTGCCGTCGTACAGGGGCCGCACCTTGCCCTGCTCGGCGCGGCCGATGACCAGCTCGGTTACCAACTCGTCCAGGCGGGACTGGTTGATGGCGACCTTGCCGCAGCCTCGCGTGCGGCAGTCATAGCGGCGCTGCGCGCGGCCGTTGGGCTGCTTGCACCTGAGTCCGCTGCCGCACTCGCTACAGTAGACGATCCCCGACAGCAGCCACTTGCGGGTGTTGGTGATCCCTTTGGGGCGGCGGTCGGGGTTGCGCAGGACCGCACAGACAGCCTCCCAGGTCGCGCGGTCAAGGATCGGCGCCCACGCTGCCTTGCCGATCACCTCGCCTTGGTACTGGCGCAGCCCAGCCGTGCGCGGCGCGGTCAGCAGTTGCCTAATGGTGCGCTTCTGCCAGGTCGACCCGGTCGAGGTGTGGATGCCGCGGGCGTTGAGGTCGCGTTCCAGCACGCCCAGCGGATCGCCAGCGAGCACGCGGCGGGCAAGCTCGCGGATGACCTCCGCCTCACCCTGAATGATCTCCCGGCTGCCGATGGTGCAGAAGGGGCGGGTGTGCAGGGTCACGCGATCATGCAGGAAGCCGTAGGGTCGCCTGCCGCCACCGGAGTTCTTGCCAGCCTCGGCCAGCTCGCGTTGCTTGCGCTTGACCCGTCGGCCCATCTGCTCTGCCTCGTGCTTGGCGACCGCGCCCTTGATCCGGGCCGTCAGCCTACCCTGCGGGGTCGAAAGGTCCACCTCGCCGCCGACGTTGGCAAGCTCCAGGCCGAACCGGTCGGCCAAGTCGATGAACTCCTCGAGCTCCTTGGGCTGGCGGTGCAGACGGTCAAGGTCCCAGGTGATCACGCCGTCATGGCCACCGGCGCGGATGGCGGCCAGCATGGCCTCGTAGTCGGGGCGGCGGACGCTTGTGCTGGAGGCGGAGAAGTCGTTGTCGGTGTAGACGCGGGTGATGCGGTCGCCGCGGCGGGTAGCGAGCTGGCGGCAGTCTTGGATCTGCCGGGTCACGCCGAGCAGGTCGGTCTTGTCCATGACGCGGCTGATGCGAGCGTAGATCGCGCCGTGCTGCATGGCCATCTCCCGAATAGGGTACCTGAGGTCTTGCCGCCGGCAAGACCACCACCCTGCGGCTGCTGCTCGGCCTGGCCGAGCCGACCGCGGGCCAGGCGCTGGTGTTCGGACGCCGCTACCGGGAACTCGACGATCCGGCGCGCAGGGTGGGCGCGGTGCTGGAGTCCAGCGACCTGCACCCCGGGCGTTCCGGGCGCGATCACCTGCGCGCGCTCGCGCTCGCGGCACAGATCCCATCGAGCCGGGTCGAGGAGGTGCTGGCGCTGGTCGAGCTCGAGGCCGCCGCCCGGCGGCGCGTCAAGACCTACTCGCTTGGTATGCGCCAGCGGCTCGCCCTGGCCGGGGCCCTCCTCGGCGACCCTGAGCTGCTCGTCCTCGACGAGCCGGCCAACGGGCTGGATCCCGCGGGCGTCCACTGGCTACGCCGCTTCCTGCGCCGGTTCGCCGAGCAAGGTCGCACGGTGCTGGTCTCCAGCCACATGCTCGCCGAGGCCGCCCAAACCGTCGATCACGTGGTGATCATCGACCGCGGCCGCCTGCTGGCGGCCGGGCGGCTGGAGGAGCTCACCGAGCGCGGAGCAACCCTGGAGGAGGTCTTCCTCAACCTGACCGGAGCGGCGCCATGAGCGCCCAGCTCCGCTCGGAGCTGTTCAAGCTCCGCTCGACCCGGACCGGGCTCAGCCTGTTGGTCGCCATGACCGGCCTGGTCCTGCTGGCCGTCGTCCTGCACAGCCTGCTTCCCGCCGACGCCCTCGCCAGCCGCAACAACCAGCTCACGATCCTCGGCCGGGGAGAATTCCTGGGCGCGCTGTTCGCGGCCCTGCTCGGGGCACTGCAGGTCACCATCGAGATCCGCCACGGGACAATCCGGCCGACCTTCCTGGTCACCCCACGGCGCGGTCTGGTCGTCTGGGCGAAGGTCTGGGCGAGCGTGCTGGCCGGGGCGGGGTTCGGGCTGGTCGCCGGCGCCGTCGCAGTGGCCGCGGGAGTCGCGGCGCTGGGGGCGCGAGGTATCGACCTGCGGCTGGACGGCGGCGACTACGCGCTTCTCGTCGCCGGGAGCACGGCGGCCGCGGCCCTGTGGGCCGCCATCGGCGTCGGGGTGGGCGCCCTCGTCCGCCATCAGGTGCCGGCCGTGGTCGGCATCTGCGCGTGGCTGCTGTTCGTCGAGGGCCTGCTGGCCGGCGACCTGGTCGGCCTCGGCGACGTCTTCAAGTTCCTGCCTGGCTCCGCCGCCGCGGCGATCAGCGGGCAGGAGCCCGGCACGCTGCTCGCACCAGCGGTCGGCCTGGCGCTGCTCGCCGCCTACTCGGCAGCCGCAGCCGCCACAGGCGCGTTCGCCACCACGCACCGGGACGTCGGCTAGAACCATGCCATCGCCCTCCCCGCATCGACGCTCGGACCAGAGCACAGCGGTTCCCCACGCCAAGCACGCCGACGGCGAGAGCAGGCCGTCGGGCGTTCGGATCACCGTGATCGTCCAGCACTGCCACACCTTCGACAGCGGGCTGGCAACCGGAAGGCAGATCAAGGACAGGGCTGGCGTCCCGGCGGGCTTCGCGCTCTACCGCCGCGTGCCGGGCGGAAACCAGCCGGTCCCCGACGACGCGCGGGTCGAACTGCACAACGGCGACCACTTCTTCGCGCGGCCGACTGGAGCGCATCACCGCCAACGTCGCGGCGGCCGCGCCGGACGGGGCACGGGTGCTCGAAGTGGGCTGCGGCCCCGGCCGCCTGTCGATCCTGCTCGCGCGCCGCCACGGCCTGGATGTGACCGGACTCGACCTGGACCCGGCCATGATCGAGCGCGCCCGGGTCAACGCCGCCCGTTCGGCCGACGGGGACGGCCGCGAGCCGTCCTTCCTCGTCGGCGACGTGGCCGCGCTGGCGTTCCCCGACCGATCGTTCGACCTGGTCGTGAGCACGCTGTCGATGCATCACTGGGCCGACCCGACGGCGGGCCTTGCCGAGATCGGCCGCGTGCTGCGCCCGGGCGGCCGGGCGCTGATGTGGGACTTCCGGGCCGGTCGCGTGCCGCTGCACGGGCACCTGCCCGACCCGGTCGAGCAGGCGCACGGCTCCCCGCTTCAGGTGGTGACCGTGACGCCATGGCCGTGGCCCTGGAGGTTCCGGCTCACGCAGCGGATCGAACTGGTTCGCGCCGATGCGCCCCTGAGCGGCTAGGCCTCGGCCAGCGCCCGGTTCTCACCATAGTGTCGCGGCCTGTCAGCATCGGCGTCACTGCCGGTGTTCCGCCGCTGCTCAGTTCCCTTCAGCCGGCTGCGAAAAGAGGAGGAGCTCGCGCTTGAGCGCCTCTCCCTCGGCGAGCCCCTCGGCGGAGACGTCGAAGGTGAACTGCTGCATCGGGCGCAGCCGCCGTGCCCCGATGCGCACCGGCCGCTTGACCAGGAAGATCGAGGACCACGGGCAACAGAAGTAGGGCCCGACCTGCTCGCCGTAGGCACGCGTACAGGCGATGGCGCCGCGTGCCAGCGCGCGTTGGTCTGGTCCTGAATGACCAGGGTCCGATCCGGCGACGGGTCGTGCGCCCACAGCAGCCGGATCGCCTGACGGGGCGCGCCGGTCCTGCTGCCAGCTCATCCGGGTCGCCGGGTCGGTCAGGCACCACGGGTCGAAGCCCGTCTCACCGGGCCGCGGCAGCCTGCCGTGCGATCCTCCAGGCTGGGCCGTCCCACCCCTGTGGGCAAGCAGCTCCGGCATGGCGAGCAGTTGCCGAGCTGGTAGGCGGGCTCGATCGCCCGGGTGGACGCTGTCCTCGGCCCGCTCGCGCTGCTCCTGAGCGGCGTTGGGCTGATACAGGCGGTCAGCGTAGTCGGCCGCAGTGGTGGGTCAGCAGCGCCGCGGCTGGCTCTGCATGCGGCCGTAGCTGACCAGGGCGCCCCAGGTGCGCGGGCCGACGACGCCGTCACGGGCCAGGCCGTGGGCGGCCTGGAAGCCGAGCACGGCACGGCGGGTGATCGGGCCGAAGGCGCCGTCGACGGCCAGACAGGCGCCGTTGGCGTCCAGGCGCGCCTGGACGGCGGTGACGCCGCTGCCGCGCTGGCGGTACTGAACGGGCGGCAGCCCGGGGGACGTGGCGGCGGGCCTGGTGGCGACGGCGACCAGGTTGGGTCGCTGGAGGGAGGCGATGCGGATGGGCACGCCGCGGTGGGCGGCCTCGATCAGCCGGCCGTGGCCGAGGTACAGGGCGACGTGGCCGATCCCGGCCGGGACCGTGCTCTCCTCAGCGTGGGTGGAGAAGACCAGGTCGCCAGGGAGGAGCTGGCTGAGCGGCACGTGCCGGCCCGCCCCGTACTGGTCCCTGGACACGCGCGGGATCGAGATCCCGGCCGCCTGGTAGGCGCGCATCGTCAACCCGGAGCAGTCAAAGCTGTCGGGCCCGGTCGCGCCCCACTGGTAGGGCTTGCCGAGCTGGGCGAGGGCGTAGTTGATCGCGGCGGCCACCGGTGCGCTGCTCGTGCGTGTGGCGGCGTTCTGGGGGTGGGCCGTGGCGGTGGTGGTCCCCGCGGCCAGGGCGACCAGGATGGTGAGAACAAGCAGGCAGGTCCACAGCTTGACGATCCGGCGCAGGCGTGGCCGGACGCGACGGTCAGGCGCGGGCATCCGCGGCGACCCTCCTCTGCTCAGGAGCTCGAGCGGGCGAGCTCGGCGGCGCTGGCAACGTGGGCGCGGCGGTCGGCCGATCATCTCATAAGTAGCGAGAGGATTAAACGACCTAGCGTCGTACCTGCGTTGATGACCGTGAGCGTGCTCGTCGAGCCTGCGGGCCTGACCTGGGCGGCCTGCGCATCCTGTGTTCCGTGTACGATTCCGTGTAGCAGGTCCGGGCTGCCGTCATGCCCGCTGGGCGGGTGGGTGGTGGAGTGCCCGTTGTGTGCGGGCGCGGCGGCCGGACAGGTGACTTTGACGAGTGGGAGCGGTGATGGCGAGGCGCTCCATGGGCGAGCTCGAGGGCGCGATCATGGATACGCTGTGGGAGCGGGGCGGATGGCTGACCCCGGGCGAGGTCCACGGGGCGCTGCAGCGGCAGGGCTACGAGCTGGCCTACACCACGGTCATGACCGTGCTGGTCCGGCTGTGGCAAAAGGAACGGGTCCGGCGGCAGCGTGACGGCCGGGCCTACGCCTACCACCCGGTCATCAGCCGCGAGCAGTACGTCGCCGCCACGATGGAGGAGGCGCTGGCCGCGGCCCGCGACCGCTCGGCCGCGCTGAGCCACTTCCTGCGGGCGCTCGGCCCCGCCGACCGGGTCCAGCTGCGCCGCCTGCTCGCAAACGTCCACCGCTGATGACGCTCGCGCTGGCGTTGAGCGGGGTCGGGCTGGTGCTGCTGCCGGGGTGCGCGCGGCCGCTCGGCCGGCGCCTGCGACCGGCGGAGTGGGCCACGCTGTGCGCGGTGCTGCTCGGCGTCGGCGCGGCCGCGCTGGAGCTGGCCTTGCTGGCGGTCGGCGCGACCACCGTGCTGCATGTGACGGGCTTGGACGACCTCGCTGGCCTGTGCGAGCGGATCCTGGGCACGGCCTGGCCGGGTGGCGCGCCGGCGGGCCTGCTCGCCGCCGCTGCGGCGGCGGCTGTGGCTGTGGCCGCGCTGGGGATCCGCGAGGCCGTGCGGGTACGGCGCACCCGCCGAGCCGTCCGCTTCGCGCCAGAGCTTGGCCGCCGCGTGCCAGCCGACGGCTACGACGTGGTCGTCCTGCCGAGCCAGCGGCCGTTGGCGTTCGCCGTCCCCAGCCAGCCCCGTCAGGTGGTGATCTCCGATGGGCTGGTCGATGCGCTCGCCGAAGAGGAGCTGGCGGCCGTGCTGCGGCACGAGGCCGCGCATCTGCGCCATCGCCACCATCGCCACCTGCTGCTGGTCACCGTGATCGAGCGGGCCCTCGGCGTGGTGCCGCTGGTGGGGCGCAGCACGTCGGCGCTGCGCTGCGCGCTGGAGCGGTGGGCCGATGAGGACGCCGCTATCGCCGACGGCGACCGTGCCAGCGTCCGTTCGGCGCTGCTGCGGGTCAGCGAGGTCATGGTGGCCGGTGAGGTCGCCGCGTTTGTGACGGTGGCAACCGTTGCGGAGCGGCTCGAGGCGCTGCAGGCGCCGCCGCTGCGGCGGGTCCCGGCCGGCCGGCGGGTGCTGGTGTACGCGCCCGCCGCGCTGCTGCTGGTGGCGATGGCCGTGTCGCTGACCGGTCTGGTCGAGCACATGGCCGTGGTCCACCTGCTCGCCGGCCTGTGCCCGCTGGGATAGCACCGCACGCGGGCGCGGAGACCGGGGAGCGGGGTGTGCCCGTCTGGCAGTGGTTACGATCGGCTGTAGTAGCCTGGCGGCCGCGGCCATGGGTCCGGCGTGCTCGAGGAGGTGCTGTGAGGGACGGCGGTGCGTCGGCGGGATGCCGTCCTCGGCCGGTGCCTACGGTTGCGGGTCGTGGGCCGGCTGGCAGCCCTGGCGGTGGTCGGGGCGTGCGGTCACGCCGCGGCGGTGGCCAGCCCGTGCGGGCCGGCGCCGACCCGGACCGTCCCGATCTGTCGCCGGGAGCGCAGGTCGAACAGTACGACCGTGCCGTTGCTGTGGTCGGCGACCGCGACCCTGCCGGCGGCCACACCGAGGTGGTGCGGCTCCCCCGGCAGCCGCAGGCGAGCCGCCACCCGCAGGGTGCGGGTGTCGATGGCGAACGCCAGTCGCCCGGGGCTGTCGGTGACCCACACCTGGGCGCCGTCCGGGGTGCGGGCAAGATGGTGAGCCTGCTCACCGAGCGGGATCGCCCGGATCAGCTGGCCCGAGGGGGCATAGACGGCCAGGCTGCCGTCCCAGTCGGTCACCCAGGTCCGCCCCCCGGCGGGGTCGGCCAGCAGGTCGTGTGGTCGCCTGCCGGTGGGCAGGTAGCGGAGCACGCGCCGGGCGCTCACATCGACGATGGCGATGCGGTCGCTGCCGTCCAGCGACACCCACGCAATGCGGCCGTCGGGTGCCACGGCCAGGTCGTGGGGCTGTGCCTGCAGGCCGATCGCGCCCTGCCGCCGCCCGTCGGGGGTCACCAGGTCGAGCCGGGCCGCGGTCTCGTTGGCCACGACCAGGGTCTGCCGGGCGAGCTCGACGTCGTGGGGCGAGCCGCCGAGGCGGACCCGGGTGGGCCGGCCGCGGGCGTCCAGCAGCACGATCTGGCCCTGGCCTGGCAGCGTGACGACCGCGCCGCCCCCTGGGAGCGCGGCCAGGTTGTGTGGGCGGCCCGGGACGGCGACGGTGAGCGTGACGGTGCCACGGGCCACGTCCAGGCGGCTGGCGGCGCGGCCGTCCTCGCTCGCCACCCACACGGCGGCCGCCCGCCGGCCCGGCGGCGTGGGGCGGGTAGGTGGCGGCCCGGTGCCGGCCGAGGTGGCCGTGGGGACGGGTTGCTGGGTCGCCGGTGGCCGGTCGGCCCGCTCGGGCGAGCAGCCACCCGCGACCAGCAGGACGGCGGCAACGGCCGCCACAACGATCGTACGCATCCCTCGATGGTAGGACGCCTACGCGCGGGTGGGCAGCAGAGCATCGGATCGGGACGGTGACGGCGGCGCCACCGCGGGCGGGTGCGGGCCGGCCGAGCCGAGCCTGGCGCGCTCGACGCTGGTGATGGTCGGGGGCACGGCGCTGTCCAGGGCCACGGGGCTGCTGCGGGTGGCGGTGCTGGCCGGGGCGCTGGGTGTGGCCGAGAGCCGCGTGGCCGACACCTACAATCTCGCCAACACCACGCCCAATATCCTGTACCAGCTGGTGCTCGGCGGGGCCCTGTCGGCCACCTTCGTCCCGGTGTTCGTCGAGGTCCGCCACCAGCAGGGCCGCGTGGTGGCGTGGCGGGTGGGCCGCTCGGTGATCACCGTCGCGTTGGTCGTGCTCGGCGCGCTCGCGGTGGCCGGCATGGCGGCCGCTCCGTGGATCATGCGGCTGTACACCCTGGGTGTGCAGGATGGCGCCGTGCGTGCCCAGCAGCAGCGCGCCGGCGCGGCCCTGCTGGTGCTGTTCCTGCCCCAGGTGGTGTTCTACGGGGTCGGGGCGATCATGAGCGGGCTGCTGCAGGCTGAGCGGCGCTTCGGGGTCCCGGCGTTCGCCCCGGTGCTGAACAACCTGGTCGTGGTCGCCACCGGCGTGGCGTTCGCCGTGCTGGCCGGCGGTCGGGCGCTGCCGCTCGGCGCGCTGGAGGGGGGCGAGCTGCTGCTGGGACTGGGCACGACCGCCGGGGTGGCGGTGATGGTCGCGGTCCAGGCGCCGTTCCTGCGCCGGGTCGGCTTTCGCTACCGGCCCGCCTGGGACCTGCGCCATCCGGCCCTCCGCAAGATGGCGCGCTTGTCCGCCTACACGATGGGCTTCGTCGCCGCCAGCCAGCTCGCCGCGCTGGCCGTGCCGGTGCTCGCCAACCAGGTCCAGGGCGGCTATACCGCCTTCAGCATCGCCTTCCTGCTGTTCCAGCTGCCCCACGGCATCTTCGCGGTGTCGCTGATGACCGCGCTGCTGCCACCGCTGAGCGAGCATGCGCTGGCGGGGGAGTGGGACGCCTTCCGCGCGGCGCTGTCGCGGGGGATCCGGGTGACGGCGGTGGTCCTGCTGCCGGCCTCGGCCGCCTTGGCCGTGCTCGCCCGGCCGGTGGTGCGGCTGCTGCTGGAGCACGGCGTCGTTGGCGGTGGCAGTGTGGGCCTGCTGGCCGGAGTGCTGGTAACGCTCGCAGTGGGGCTGCTGCCCTTCTCGTTGTTCCAGCTTGGCCTGCGCGCCTGGTACGCCCTGCAGGACACCCGCACGCCGCTGCTGGTCAACCTGCTGGTCGCCGCCGCCGACGTCGGCGTTGCCGTGGGGTTGTTCTGGATCCTGCCGACCGGCGGCGCCAAGGTCGCCGGGCTGGGGGTGGCCAACACCCTCGCCTACGGCGTCGGCACGCTACTGCTGCTCGGCGGGCTGCGCCGCCGCCTGGGGCGGCTGGACGGCGCCCGGATCGCGGGCGCGCTGGCGCGCGTGGCAGCCGCCAGCCTGGCCATGGCTGGCCTGACAGCCCTGGTCGCGTCCGCGCTTGACCGGGCATTGCCAGCCGGTTTGGGCGGGGAGCTGCTCGTCGCCGGCGGCAGCTTGACCGTGGGGCTGGCCGGCTACCTGCTGGCCGCGTGGCTGCTGGGCGTCCGCGAGCTCGCCGTGCTGCTGGCGGCCGCACGCCGGCGCCGCCCGGCGGCCACAACCCCCAAGGGGGGTCGTTGAGGCGCGTGGCACTGGCA
>WNGB01030118.1_pt1 | contig 10976 bp, 8 predicted proteins | sample 5400681 | NCBI WGS metagenome assembly WNGB01 (sample SAMN13153367, study PRJNA577476) | soil metagenome | isolation source: 115 cm soil or saprolite under grassland replicate 2 | place: USA:California | collected 2016-06-15 | reverse complement strand
GTTGGACCGCGATACGGCCGAGAAAAGGGCGGCCCCCACGGCCGGCGGGTCCACTTCGGCGCACGGGACGCAAGCAGCATTCGGGAGGCTAGCTCTCGCGTCCTTGAAACTCGGGTGCTAGCTAAAGTAGGAGACGTACGCGACTTAGCCGGCCTGTACAGCCGCGGGAAGCGACTCGAGGCCCGCAGATAGAAGTGCTCGCGCCGCCGTACTGATCCAGCGAGCTCGATGCGGCTGAAAGTGCGCACGACGTTCCCGATCGCGATCTGCGCCTCGAGGCGGGCCCAACGGCGCCCCGAGGCAGAAGCGCAGCCCCAGCGCGAACGCAAGATGGCGATACTCCCGGCGCCCGATGTCCAGGTCGTCTGGGCTGGCGAACTGTGCCGGGTGGCGGTTGGCAGTCCCGATAACCGGCGTCAGGAAATCGCCCGCTGCAACCCGACAGCCAACAATCCCGACCTCCGTGGTCGCACGGCGGCCGGTCGCTTGCACCGGCGAATCGAAACGCAAAACTCCTCCACGGCAGTTACGATAAGTTCTGGCTCAGCCCGCAGGCGCTCCAGCTGCCGCGCATGCTCCAACAGCGCGAGGAAGCCGTTGCCGATGAGGTGCGTCGTCGTCTCGTGTCCGCGAACAGGAGCACACACACACACACACAGACGCTGATCAGTTGATCGTCGTCGAGCATGCTGCCACCGTCCTCCGGCTCGATCAGCGCGGTCAGAAGGCGACGGACGCTACCAGCAGGCCGACAACCGGCATCCGAGAGGAGGGCACAACATGGACAGGTGCGTTGTCGAGCTCGAGCCGACCGACACTGGCGAGTCCTCGCTCTTCGCGCCACCCTTGCCCGGCCTCTTGATTCTTGGTCAGAGCACCGACGAAGTGCTCGATCGTGCCCGGGCGGCGATTCACTTCCACAAGAGGGAGAAGCAGACCGGGTTGGCCAGGCTGAAGTGGTACTCTCACCTCAGCCCCCGACACTGCCTGATGGAGGATAGGGCCCTGCGAAGTGGCCCGTAGGCGCAGCCTCGGTTTGCGAGCCAGGTGGCATGCCGCACTCGCAGTGCGACATCACCACCGCGGCCGCGATAGGCACCGCGACATGATGACTACCCAACCGCCGCTCCATCGCGGACGCAAGCCCCGGACAGCTCACGCGGTGCCGACCATCCAAGCATCCACCGATACGATCCTAAGCCTGGACTGACCACTAAACTGACCACTAATTCTGGCGACCGCTGCGTAAACGTGGGTACCCAGACGGAGTGGCGACCTAACTGTGCATCTCGCCAGAGGCGCCTGGAGCCCCGTATGTAAGGTGAACCACTTCTCTGGCAGGCAAGGGGTCGGCGGTTCGAATCCGCCATGCTCCACCGACGACTTCTGAACTCGAAATTAGCACTCTGCGACGGAGAGTGGCCAGACTAAACCGCCGGGTTCAACGCCGTCCAAGTTCAGGGTGACCCCTTGCTTGTGTGGCAAGGGGTCAGCGAAAACTGCGGAACGTCTGAACTCAGCGGTGTATCAGTCATGGCGGCGTACCGCAGTTCGAGACCATTGAGACGTTGATCGGCTCCACTCGTGCGCCACACCGCTGAGTACGGCCCTGGTTGGGTCGCCGACAACTTAGGCGTCGACGAGCGAACCGTAATCGTTCCGGTCTGCACGCCATCGCATGGCGTCGCGCCGAATTGGCGTCAGAGTTGGCGTCAACCCGCCTAACTAATAGCACCTGCGTTCTACTTTCGAACTCGGTTTCAGACCGATTTCGGAATTTTGGTGCGGAAGGGGGAATTGGTCACTAGGCCTGCCAGACCCCGCCACAGCGTGCCTCCCGAACACGCACTGCCCTGCGCACCGCCCCAAATAGTGCCTCAGAGTGCCAGCGCATGTCGTCGGGTTGCTAGAGGAATTGCTACAGAAACCGCCGTGAGATGACCGCTCTCTACCAGTTGGTCTTCCCACCTGTAGCCAGCGGCGCGCGTCGGCGTCGCACTTCGTCCCATCGGGCGCTTGGTCGGGTTCGTCGGAAGACAAGCTCCTGCTGCGTTTGACTTGACGGCGGTAGCGGCGCAGTCGGCGTCGGTCCTTGTTGGTCACCTTCATCCTCGGCGACGACAAGATATTCGGTGTGGCGTCGACGACCGCGCAGCACCTCGTCCATGGCAGCCCCAGCGTTGGCGCTTAGATGGAATCGATCCGCTATCAGGTTCGCAGCCCGCGCGCCCTTGCGTCCGCCCTCGGCGTACGCACCGGCTCGATCTCGGACGATGATCTCGACGCCGGGGTCGTATGCGCGGCAATTGGCGAAGACGATCTTCGCATGACTCCGCTGGCACGTACGGACACCGCCAGCATACGTTCAGCAGTGCGATCGTCGAGCAGTCAATCGATCGGTGCGTCTGGAGGTCGAGCAGCAACGTCCCGCTCGTGGTCCGACTCTGACCTGGATGAGCCGGACGCGGTCTACGCGGTGTGGAAGTAACCCAGCTCGAAAATCTGCCCGAGATCACGCCGCCGCGTCGCGATGATCATCCGGAATTTCTCACTGGCAGGTCCACGCCAAGCTTCGTGGCGGTCTCGCGGATCGCAACCCACGTATCTTCAGCCACGGGTATTCCCTCCCGCAGGCGACGAGCGTAACTCATCACCTCTGGTTCGCCGGGGATCAACACAGCAGTGTGTCCCGCGGCGGGCAGGACGGACTTGATCTTCTGGAACACCGCGTCTGCGTCGCGTTCGACGTCGGTCCGGGGTCGGAAGATCGCACTGTCGATGGCCAGGAAGAAGGCCGCACTCTGCCCGTTCTCATCGGCATAGGCGGGAACGTTCACCAACACCTGGTTCAGCAACGCGGAGAGAATTGACAAGCCAGAGCCCTTGTGCGCGCCGAACGGGACGAGCGCTCCGCCTTCGAGGAGAGCGTTGGGATTTGTCGTCGGGTTCCCCTCCTGGTCGAGCAGCACGCCTGGCGGAAGCTGCTCGTGCTTTGCTTGGGCCACCATCACCTTGCCCGCGGCGACCATGCTGGTCGCGAAGTCGAGCATGAAATCGGTGTGCTCTGCTGCCGGGAACCCGATCGAGAATGGGTTGGTGGCCAGCGCGCCGGACTTGCCGCCGTACGGCGCAACGGCGCGAGCCATCCCTCCGACGCTCACGATCAGCACCACTCCGTCGGCCGCCGCGCGCGACGTGTACTCACCGAGGCGACCGATGTGATTGGCCCGCTGCAGAGCGACGAGGCACAGCCCTCGCTCCTTCGCACGAGCGGTGGCTAACTCGGCGGCAAACAAGGCTGAGATCTGGCCGAACGTCCACGCGCCGTCCACAATCGCGGCGACCCCGCGATCCTCGGCGAGGTCGGGCCGCGCGTTCGGGCGAATCTTGCCGCGCTGAATGGAGCCCACATACCCGGGGATGTGCTGGACGCCGTGCGAATCGTGTCCTGTCAGATTGGCATTGATCAGGTGGTCGACAAGGATGGCCGCCTGCGCGCTTTCGGTCCCGGCGGCGACAAAGACCCGCTCGGCAAAATGCCGCAGCTCGTCGGCCTGGAACAAGAGCATTACTCCACCTCGCGGGCGCTGCGCCGGTCCGTCACCGTCAGAGATGGTGGCGTCATGTCACATGCTCCTGGCTGCCCTGGGATTCACCCACGAAACCAACACCTTCGCCAACCATCCAACTCACTACGCCGCGTTTCAGGAAAGCTGCATTTTTGCGCGGCCACAAAGATCGCGCGAGCGTACGGCGAGTCGCACGTGGCCACGGCTAGCTTCCTGGACGCTCGCGAGCTGCAGGGGTCGAGGCGGTGCCACTGTTGTTCACCTACACCAACCCAACCGGCACTATCTCCGTCGACGCACTGGGATCGACTGCAGGTACCAGACGCCTCGAAGGTTGCCCCTTCGCTCAGGAACCGTCGGAATATCGACGCGAAAGCTATCTCCACGGCTACAGCACGTCAGAGGAGCAACGCCTGGCGGCACGGACGGCACGGACGGCGACAGGGGGGCGCGGCGCCGTGTGCATGTCAGGCAGCAGGAACGGCAACGCGTGGCCGAGGCCACCAAGAGGGTGGCCAGGCCCTCGATGAGTCCGCGCCGCCAGTGATTACCGCGGCCGGTGATCGAACCGTCATCTGAGAGCGCCTAACAGGATACGGAAAAACGGTGGTGCGGCGGTTGCCACCGGCAAGGAGGTGGTCGTGGTGACCATGAATGATGCGTCCACCGCTCGCGCGATCTTCGCCATCGATCCGAACAACACCAACTGGCACCAGTGATGACACGGACCGGGGCATGCAATTCGGCCAGAGTTGCTGCCCCGCTTCGTCACACTCTAGCGAACGGGCGCGGCCTGCCCCATGTCACCCTCGCGACCACCGTGAGCTCCAGTCGACCGTCATGGCGGGCCAGGACGCCGGTGGTGCACAGGTCGTCGAGGGTTCCGCGCAGTTCGGCATCGAAGGCGGCGACGGCCGCTTCGCCCATATGCGTGCGAGAGAGTCCACGCTGCGAATGGCGGCACTCCAGGTACTCGTCGATCGTCGGTCGCCAGGCGTCCGGACCGAAGCGCTGCTGTCCCGCAACGTCAAACAGACCCCGCTGACGTAACTCGTCGACGAGGTCGTAGGGACGATAGTCTTTGACTGGCGAATAGCGCTCGATGATTGGCACCTCGCGCTCAACGAACGCGGGGTCGGTGTCCCAAGAGCGACCCGCAATCGCCAGCACGGCATCTGGCGCGAGGATTCTGGCGAAACGCGGCATCACCACCTCCCAGTTCATCCAGTGCAGCGATTCGCCGGCGGTGATGAGCGCATAGGGTCCACTGAGCTGGACCTCCTCCGCGGCGCCAAGAATCCAGTTGACGTTGCGTGCGCCGTCTCCGGCCAGTCGTCGCCCCAGCTCCAGCATGCCCGCCGAAAAATCCACGGCGTCCACGCGCTTCACGTTTAGCGCCAGCCTGCGCGCCAGCTCGCCAGTGCCGCAGCCGACGTCCAGCACCACGCGCGGCTCACCGGCGATGAGCGCCGTGAGATGGTCGATCAGGGCAGCCGGATAGGCCGGACGCGACGGATACGCCGCCACCAGCAGCGGATCCTTGAACCACGCGCCATAGTCCCCGCTGAGATGGCTCGGCTTCGGCTCCGCCGCCGACATGCCACAATTCTACTGGACGTCTTCTACGGACTCTTAACCTCTCGCAGGACACGGAAAACGCCCACTCCGGGCACACTTGGCTCTTCCGGATGGGGCGGGTGGGATCCTGGCAGCCTACGACTTCTCATCGATCCGGGCGCTAGTCGACGTCGGGGGTGGCTACGGCATCTTCCTGGCGGCCATTCTCGGCGCCTATCCGGCGATGCGCGGCATCCTGTTCGATCAGGCCCAGGAGACAGCCCACGCGGAACCCTTGCTCGAGTCATACGGCGTCGCGAAGCGCTGTGAAACACTGAGTGGGGACCTGTTTGGGGAGGTCCCCAGCGGGCCGATGGCTACCTCCCCAAGCTGATTCTCCACGACTGGAACGACGAGCAGGCGCACCAGATCCTTATCAATCTTCGATGCGCCATGACCAGTTCGGCGAGGCTCCTCCTGGTCGAGCGAGTCGCTTTGCCGGGGAACGAGCCACAGGTAGCCAAGCTCCTGGACCTGGCGATGCTGTCCTTCCCCGGCGGCCGCGAACGGACCGCCACCGAATGGGAGGCCCTGCTGCGGGGCGCCGGCTTCGCGCTGACAAGAATTGTCCCTACCGAGGCGGGAGTGAGCATCATCGAGAGCCAACTGGATATGAGCGGGTGCGAGTGCCGAGTGCGTTGGTCAGTGCGTAGGTTGCTGCACATGGGTAGGTGTGCGGATTGGCCCTAATGTCGGAGCATGATCAACCCCATGATCCGCTATGAACTGGAGATGGCGAACCGAGAGCAGGAACAGTTGCGCACCAGGGCTGCTCTCTGGAGCTTGCGCGAAGTACCCATACCGACCGCACACCGTCGCCACGCCCGCGCTGGCTTACGGCGGTGCTAGTGTTCTGCTCACACGCTCGGCCCCCCAATAGCCCGCTGACCCGCCCGCCAGAGTCCGGGAGAAGACGAGGTTGCTCGCGGCGAGTTGCTAGCGCCACATCGCACCGAGAATTGGATGCCGCATAAACACAGAGTTGGCGGAGGATCATTCAGACAGTACCGAAGCGATGACGCGTGCATTGCCCGTTCCAGCGTTGGCCACCTCCAGGAACTCGCCTGAATTGGCGGTGAACGTGCTTCCTGCCGGAACCGTGTCTACGGGCCCGCCCGCCATGCGTGTTGAGATCTCGCCTTGGATCAACATGTAGAGTGAGCCGCCGGGTGCGCCGCTCGGGAAGTCGATGATCATGAGCACCCAGTCGAACTCTGCGGGCGCGTCGACAACGTCGAAGCGAGCCGCACAGTGGCTCACCGGGCCTGGCGGCACGGCAATTGGCACCGGAGTGGGCGTCTGTTGCGCCAAAGCAGCGCTGCCAGGAGCGAGGCTCAGTAGCAGCGCTGTCGGGCCAAGACGATGTCGTCCTAACCACGAATTGCGACGCGTTCCTCAGGCCCCGCGTTCACGACGATCGCGTCACTCCTCACCCACCAGTTTCCGCAGCAACACCGATTCCTCGGTCAGCATCCAGTGCAGTGCGGACATTAGGCAGCTCGAGACCGAGCTCGACCAGGGTCGCGGCTCCCGCCGGTACAAACCAACCACCTCAGTACCTGCGGCCGGTCTTTGGGGTGCGAACCTGGCCACAATTAGGACCACAATTGGGGCGACAGGGGGCGGCAGAATGAGGCCCTGACGGGCGTGAGCTAATCTTGCTGAACGAGAATCGAAGTTAGCTGCACTTGCCTGGCGGGCAAGGGGTCGGCGGTTCGAATCCGCCATGCTCCCAGCGAGCGCCGCAAAAGCCTCATACGCTTCCTCCGCCTGATCGGCTGGATATCCCAAAACGAAGAAGTCGGGCACAGTGAGTCCGCGCGCCCGCGCGCTCGCAGACTTACTTCGTAGCGAGCGACAGATCCGTGTGGCGACCCAACTGCTAACGCCCGCCACGGTTATGGAAAGCCGAACCAGCCTTCCGGCTACGACGGCGCGTACCAATCCGTACGGGTAAGTGGCATATAGCTCTTGCCGCGGTCCTGTTTCACCAGCAGTGTCTGGTATACATTCAGCCGCCCAGACTCGAAACCCTGCGCCGACCCGGCCATGTAGACGCGCCACACGCGGTAGGTTGTTTCGTCCGTAGCAGCTACGGCTGCAGCATGGTTCGACTCCAGCCGCCGCACCCAGTGGCGGAGCGTGAGAGCGTAATGCTCGCGCAGACTCTCTACGTCGCGCACCTCGAAGCCGTTCGTCTCGGCCGCCCGCACCGTCGTACTGATCGGCAGCAACTCGCCGTCCGGAAAGACATACCGATCGACAAACGATTGGCCACGCGGCTCTCGGTGCGTCGGGTTTGGAGCGATCGCGTGGTTCAGGAAGACGCCACCGGGCCGCAGCACCCGCCACGCACGTGCGAAGTACTCGCCGATCCTGCCTTCGCCGACATGCTCGGCCATCCCCACGCTCACCAGGGCGTCGTACCCATCGGGCTCCGCCAGCTCGCGGTAATCGGCCACCTCAACGGTGCACTGCTCGTCCAAGCCTTCGGCATGGATGCGCTCCCACGCCAGTTCAGCTTGCGGGCGGCTGAGGGTGATGCCGCGCGTCTGCACACCATAAGCCCGCGCCGCGTACCGGACCAGCGCGCCCCAGCCGCAGCCGATATCCAGTAGACGCATGCCCGGCCGCAGGCGCAACTTGCGGCAAACGTAGTCCAGCTTGCGCCGCTGCGCGCTATCCAAGTCCTCATTCGGCGACGCGAAGTAAGCGCACGAGTAGACCATCTGCTCGTCCAGATACACCGCGTAGAAGTCGTTAGACGTGTCGTAGTGGTACGTGACCGCGGCGTGGTCGCGTCGCCGAGAGTGGCGAGCGCCGCCCAGTCGCGCCGCTTGCCGGCCCTTCCGATCGCGCCGCGGCGCCGGCAGGCGGAGGAGCTGCATCGCCAGCTTCATCTGCTCCGCTGCTGTCCAAGAGTGCGCCAGCACGTGCTCCACGACGGGAAAAACCGCATGGACGTCCCCTTCGATATCGACGTCGTCGTAGATGTACGCCTCGCCAAACGATAGCGAGCTCGGCCCTCCTGGCCGCAGCAACATGGAACGCAGCGCGCCGGGGTGGCGCAGGACGAGCGTGAACCGCGGCACGATGGCTGTCTCGGACGGCCAACACGTGCCATCCCATAGCCGCACGGCAAAGTCGCGGGGTTGATAGCTGGCCAGCAGCCGCTCCAAGAACGCTAAGGTCGAGCGCGGCGCGTCGCGCCGGTCGGTGGTCGGCGGCGCGTCTCCTGCGTCCGCCGTTTCTTGTGGTCTCGCAACTGGAGCCGTCAGCTCTGGCATCGCCGGTGCGCACCCATAAGGCCTCCTAGGGATCGTCCCGCTGTGAAGTGCACGAAGCGTCAGATCTCGTCCGCAGTTTGTCAAGTGTCTGGTGCGCGGACGCGCGCCGACACGTCGGCCGAGGGCTTCGATTTCGATTGGTTTTTCCAGCAATTGGATGTGGTGGCGGAGCTGCACGGCCGCCGAACCACTCTCGAGGTGGATGCTGGTCGAGCAACCGTTTTGAACACGGCATAGACCTTGTCCTCGCGTATGTCCGCTTGGCCGACGGCACACTGGGCCAATTCAAATATGACAGTCGCGTGGGCTACGTTCGCCCTCGTTGTCCCATGGTTTCCGCCATTTGGCGGCAACCCTGGCGAAAAAATGGCCTTGGTTCGATGGCAACAGTCCGAAGCCCCACGAGACCCGCTACATCTTCCTAGTCGAGAGCTAGAACACAATTTTCGCGCATCGGCACGGCCCGCTCGGTTGTACTGCGGTCGCGGGCAGTCAGCTGCGGGGACCGGCTCAGCACCCGCACGAACGCCCCTATCGAGCGCGCTGCCGTGTGCCAGATGTTACGTGAAAAGAACCTGAAATCGACCTGCCGCTTGCCCAAGGTGATGCTGTTCGACGAGCCTAAATCGGCGCTCGACCCGGAGCTGCTGCGCGAGGTGCGGGAAGCGATGCGTGGCCTGGCGCGCGACGGGCGTGACCATGGTCGTGGTCACCCACGAGATGGCCTTAGCCGAGGACGTGGCCGACGAGCTGATCAGTCCTCGATCGGTGCGATCCTCGAGCAGGGCCCGCCATCGACGGGTGCTCCAGGATCCGCTACCTTCGCGCGCGCGAGCGCTTCCGCGACGCCCGCTTGACGGCTCCGCGCACCGCGCCAGCTGCCGCCCGTAGTCACCTGACGTAGGCGCGTGGCGTCAGGGGGTCGGACGGCGGGTGTACTTCTGAAACTTGTTGTGCTCAACAACTTCGCTGACATAGACGTCGCCGCGTGAGTCTGCCCAAATGCTGTGCGGTGCATTGGTGAACTGGTCTGGCGCCGAGCCTTTCGAGCCCCAGCGTGCGAGCACTTCGCCGTCGAGTGTCATGATCGAGACGCGTTGATTCGACTCGGCCATGTACAGGACATCGTCGCGGATGAAGATCTGCATCGGGTTGGCCAGGCCCGGCCACTCGCTGAGATAGCCGCCGGCGCGGTCAAACAGCTCCACGCGTGCATTTTCACGATCGCACACGAGCACCCGGTCGCGCGGATCGACCCATACGTCATGCGGGAGCGCGAACTGGCCCAGGCCGGTGCCTTCTTCACCCCACGACTGCTTCAATGTTCCGTCGACGCCGAAGCGGTGAATGCGCCGTTGGCCGTAGCCATCTGAGACGTACAATTCGCCATCCGGAGTTGCTACGGCGCGAGTGGGCTTGTTGAACGGCATGCCCGGTGCGCCCACGGCGCCGGGTGTACCCCACGTCTGCAGGAGTGCGCCGTCGAGACTCCAGCGCGTGACCGTGTGCGCGCTGATGTCGGTCGCGTAGATCTCGTCCTTGGCGTCGATGAAGATCATGTGCGGTTCCAGGAACTGTCCGGCGCCCCAGTGGTTCAGTAGGCTGCCACCCGGATCCAGCACCAGCATCTCGGCCACGGGCTGTCGTATGTACAGATAAACGCGGTCCTGGGAGTCGCCGGCGACTCCTGATACAAGACCAAACTCGTTGAGTCCGCCCGATCGACGACCCCACTCCTTGTCAACTTCGTACGTGAAGCGTCCACTGCCAACCGTGCTGGTACTGACCATATGCCCCTCTTTCATCGCCCGCGCAAGCGGGGATCTAGCGTGTCGCGCAAGGAATCGCCCAACGTGTTCAGGGCGAGCACCAGGAGAAAGATGCACACGCCTGGTGCGACAACGTACCAGGGCGCCTGCGCCGGGTAACTCTGGGCGTGCTGCAACATCGTGCCCCAGGTCGGGGTTGGATACCCAGCCCGAGATAGCTCAGGCCGGCCTCGATCAAGATGGCGATGCCCATCGCCAGCGTGGCCAGAACCAGGATCGGGGTCATCGCGTTGGGTAAGACGTGGTGGCGCACGATGCGAAAGTCAGTGGCGCCGCAACAGCGACTGGCGAGCACGAACTCCTGATCTTTAAGCACCAGCACCGTGCCGCGCACCAATCGCGCAAAGCGTGGAAAGTACACCACGCCCACGGTGAGCACGATCGTGAGCGCCGTGGTGCCGAAGGCGACCACGACCAGGATCGCGAACAGGATCGACGGAAACGCCATCAACCCATCCTGGATCCGCATCGCCGTCGCGTCGATCCAGCCGCCCCGGTACCCCGACAGTAGCCCCAGCGGGACGCCGATGGCCGCCGCCAGGCCGACGCCCGCCAGGCTGACGATCAATTCGACGCGCGCGCTATGGATGATGCGGCTAAGTATGTCCCGCCCGAACTCGTCGGTGCCCATCAGGTGCGCCGCCGACGGCGCCTCGAGCAGGTCGCCCGCACCA
>WNGB01013534.1_pt1 | contig 10977 bp, 9 predicted proteins | sample 5400681 | NCBI WGS metagenome assembly WNGB01 (sample SAMN13153367, study PRJNA577476) | soil metagenome | isolation source: 115 cm soil or saprolite under grassland replicate 2 | place: USA:California | collected 2016-06-15 | reverse complement strand
GCGCGCGACGAATTCGAGCGTGCCGATCATCGCGTCCATTTCCAGCATCGCCGCCACCTCGACGTCGTGGGTGTGGAAATAGGTTTCGAGATTGCGGCGGCGGATATTGTCCGGTCCCGGCACTACGATCTTCAACGGCGCGCACGCGGAGAGCCGCACCGGGGCCAGCGGCTCCAGCCCGCGCCCGTGTCCGGAGATCAGCATTTCGCGGTCGCGCACCAGCAGCCGCGATTTCAATCCGACCTGCCCTTCGAACGCGGGCACGATGGCGAAGTCGAGTGCGTCCGCTTTCACCATGTCGGTGAGCACGCCGCTGTAGCCTTCGAAAATGTGCAGGCGCACGTCGGGATAGCGCGGCACGAAGTTTTCCAAGGTCGGCGCGAGCACAGCGCGGGTGAAGGTCGGCATCAGCCCGATGCGGAGATCCCCGGTCACCAGGCCGGCGAGCGCGCGCGCCTCCTCGTCCGCGGTCGCCAGCATGCCGACCGCTTCGACGCAGCGCCGGTAATAGCGAAGGCCCGCCGGCGTCGGCCGCACGCCGGCGTTCGAGCGCTCGAACAGCTTGACGCCGAGCGCGCGCTCGACCGCCGCGACGTGCTGCGAGATGCCCGACTGGGTCGCGTTTTCTCGGCCCGCCGCGCGCGTGAACGAGCCCTCCTCGCACACGGCGATCACGGCGCGGATCTGGCGCAGCGCAATTCCCGACATTAGAAAACCTTATGCTTAGACGCAGAATATATTATTTCTTCTGCGAGCGCCATTTGAGTAGGATTTTGGCAAAATTGTCTTATCACGCGCGCAACGCGCGGTCGGGAGGAGCCTCATGGGAGCGAACTTCGGCATCGCCGGCTTGGACTGGCAGCAGCGGGTGAATTGGGACCGCCTGCGCAAATACCGGCTGGAACGGGCGCGCGAGCGCATGAAGGCCGCCGGCCTCGGCGCCATGCTGTGCATGTACGACGAGAACGTCCGCTACCTCACGGGTACGCTGACGCCCGGCTGGAACCGGTTGAAGCCGGGCCTGCGCTACGCGCTCCTGTGCGGCGACGGGGCGCCGGTCCTGTTCGAGCAGGGCGACCTCGGCTTCCACATCGAACGGCACTCGCCGTGGATCCCGAAGGAGAACATTCGCTACTCCTACGCCTGGATCAAGGGCGCGGCCGGTCCCGCTTCGACCCAGCAGGTGACCAAGTTCACCAAGGCGATCCAGGACGAGATGAAGCGCCACGGCGTCGCCGGCCAGAAGCTCGGCTGCGACTTCATCGACATCAACATGCTGAAGATCTTCGAGGAGAAGAAGATCACCTGGGCGGACGGCATGACGCCGATGATGGAGGCGCGCGCGGTCAAGAACGAGGACGAGCAGGAATGCATGCGCATCGTCGGCGCCATCGGCGACGCGACGCACTGGGAATGCATGAAGTTCCTGCGTCCCGGCGTCACCGAGAACCAGGTCACCGCCCACCTGATGGAGTACCTCTACCGCATTCCCGGCATGGAGGACGTGGAGGACGTCATCGTCTCTTCGGGCCCGAACACCTGGCCGAACTGGCGCAACTTCTCCGACCGCATCATCCAGCCCGGCGACATCGTGTTCATGGATTTGGCCGCGCTCACCTGGAACGGCTACAAGTCCTGCTACTACCGCACCTATTGCGTCGGCAAGGAGCCCACCCAGGAGCAGAAGGACACCTACGACGAAGCCCTCAAGTGGCTCTACGACTCGATCGACGCGGTGAAGGTCGGCACCACCACGCGCGAGATCGCCCTGAAGTGGCCGTCGGCCAAGGAAACCTGGGGCTACGAGGAAGAGGACCAGGCGGCGGCGAACCTGTGGGGCCACGGGCTCGGGCTCGCCCAGTACGACCCGCCGGTGATCTCGCGCATCTGGTCGCTCGATCACCCGGTGGAGATCAAGGAAGGGATGACGTTCGCCCTGGAGACGCAGCACGGCAAGAAATTCCGCTACGGCGTGCGCATCGAGGAGATGCTGATCGTCCTCAAGGACGGGATCGAGATCGTCTCCAACTTCCCGGTGAAGCAGATCACCGTCGTCGATCCGATCCCGGGCTACGGCGACCACGTGAAGTGAATCAATTCATCATCCCGCTCAGCGCGCCCGCGGCGACCGACGCCGACCGGGTCGGGCCGAAGGCCGCGAATCTGGCCGCGCTGGCGCGCGCCGGGCTGCCGACGCCCGGCGGATTTTGCCTCGCGGCCGATGCGTACCGGCACCAATGCGCTAGCCTCGGCCTGGAACCGTTGCTCCGCCGGTTCGCCGACGCGAGCCCGCCGGAGGCGCGGCGCATGTCGGTCGAAATTCGCCTCAAGCTCTACGAGCAGCCGATCTCGCCCGACGTCCTCGGACCGCTCTTGGCCGCCTGGCGCGCACAGCGGGAGCAAAGCCCGTTGGGCGCGGTGCGCTCGTCCGCCCTGATCGAGGATCGCGCCGGCGCGAACTTCGCCGGCCAGTTCGAGAGCTTTCTCGGCCTCGACAACGAAGCCGATGTCCTCACCGCCGTGCGCGCCTGTTGGGCGGCGCTGTGGACCACCAACGCGCGCCGCTACATGGAGAACAATGGGCTCAATCCGGCCGGCACCGCGATGGCGGTGCTCATCCAGCCGCTCGTGTCCGCCAAGGCGTCGGGCGGCGGCTTGAGCGAGACCGCCGAAGGCCAGATGCTCTTGAGCGCGACCTGGGGCCTCGGCTCGGCTATCGCGCAGGGCGAGGTGGTGCCGGACCGGATATCGCTCACCCGTCAGGGCTTCCTTCGCCACATCGAGGCCGGCCGCAAGGATCACCGCGACGCCTGCGGCCATGGGCGCGGCTCAGCGCCGGAGGCGGTGCCTAAGCAATTGGTGCGCCAGCCATGCCTCGATGCCGGCCGGGCGGTCACGCTCGCCCGGCTCATGCGCAAAGCCGAGGACGTGCTGGGCTTGCCCGTCGAGATCGAGTGGGCGCTGGACGAGGCCGGCTTCAAGCTCTTGCAGGCGCGTCCGCTGCGCGTCGAGCCGGTCCACGTGCCCGACGAGATCTGGCTCAAGCATCCAGGGCTCAACGGACACCCGGCGGGAATTGGCTGGGGTGCGGGCCGCGCGGTGGTCGTCAACTGCGAGTGCGAGCTCACGCGCGTCGCGCCCGGCGACATCCTGGTGACCAAGGTTGCGGGGCCGGCGCTGAGCCAGATCCTGCCGCGCGTCGGCGGCGTGGTGGCGGAGCTCGGCGGCTCGACCTCGCACCTCGCCTCGCTCGCGCGCGAACGCGGCATTCCCATGGTGCTGGGCGTGCTCGACGCCACCAGCCGGATTCCGGACGGCGCGCAGGTGGCGGTGGACGGCGTCGCCGGCATCGTGCGGTGGATGCGCTGATGCGGCCGCGCATTTTCATCACCCAGCCGATTGCCGCGAGCGCGCTCAAGCGGCTGCGGACGGTGGCGTCGGTCACGGTCAATCCGGATGCCGGGCGGATCATCGACAAGCGCGCGCTCGTTAACGCCGTGCGGAAATGCGACATCCTTTTCAGCCGACTGCACGACAAGATCGACCGCGCCGTGCTCGCGGCGAACCAGCGGCTGCGGGCGGTCAACTCGATGACCATCACGCCGGACAACATCGACGTTGCCGCCGCAACCGCGCTCGGCATCCCGGTGACGGTGATCCCGCCCATGGTCGGGGAGGCAACCGCCGACATCGCCTTCGGGCTCATGCTCGCGGCCGCGCGCCGCATGATGGAAGGCGATCGGCTGGTGCGCAAAGGCCGCTTCCCCGGCGGGCAGTCGAACTACCTCGCCGGCTCCTTCGTGCACGGCAAGACGCTCGGCCTGATCGGCGGCGCCGGGCGCATCGGCAAGGCGGTGGCGCGGCGCGCGCGCGGCTTCTCCATGCGGGTGCTGTATTGGGGTCCACGCCGCAAGCCGGACGCCGAGGAGCGCGAGGCGGGCATCACCTACGTGCCGCTCGAGCAACTGCTGGCCGAATCCGACTTCGTATCGATCCACGCGCCGCTCACGCCGGAGACGCGCCACCGGATCGGCGCGCGCGAATTGAAGCTGATGAAGAAGACGGCCTATCTCATCAATACGGCGCGCGGCCCGATCATCGATGAAGCCGCGCTCGCCCGGGCGCTTGCCCGGCGCCAGATCGCCGGCGCCGGCCTCGACGTGTTCGAGCACGAGCCCAAGGTCGAGCGCGCGCTGATCAAGATCCCCAACGTCGTGCTCTGCCCCCATCTCGGCAGCGCCGTCACGGAGCTGCGGGAAGCGATGGCGCACGTGGTGGTCGACAACATCTTCGCCATCCTGGAAGGCCGGCGCCCGCCCAACTGCATCAACCCGGAAGTGCTGTAGGGTCTCGCGTGCGACATTTTGAGGCGTGAGCGGAGCTGCAGATGACCCGGCCCCTGATTGCTGTGACCGACAGCGTCTTTCCCTCGCTTGATCCCGCAAAGGCGGCGCTGGCGCGCGTCGATCCCGAATTGCGCATGGCGAAAAGCGCGTCGGCGGAGGACATCCTTGCGGTCGCGCGCGAGGCCGACGCGGTCCTGGTCACCTACGCCAAGTTGCCCGGCGACCTGCTGCGTCAGCTCAAGCGCTGCAAGGTGATCGGGCGCTTCGGCCTCGGCGTGGACAATATCGACCTGCCGGCGGCCAAGGAGATGGGAATCACCGTCACCTACGTCCCCGACTACTGCCTGCAGGAAGTCTCCGATCATGCGATGGCGCTCATGCTGGCGCTCGCCCGCAAGATTCCGCTGTCCAACGCGCTGGTGCAGGCCGGACGCTGGGAAATGCCGGCGGTCGTTCCGATCTATCGGCTGGAAGGCCGCGTGCTCGGGCTCATCGGCTTCGGCAACATCCCGCGCAAGCTGGTGCCGAAGGCGAAGGCATTCGGCCTGCGCGTCATCGTGCACGACCCCTTCGTTGCGGCAGACGTCGTAACGTCGCTCTGCGCGGAGAGCGTCGGGTTCGATGAGCTCTTGCAGCAATCGGACTTCATCTCGGTGCACGCGCCGCTGATGCCGGAGACGCGCGGCCTTCTCAATGCCGAGGCGTTCGCAAAGATGAAGAAGGGCGTGGCAATCGTGAACACCGCGCGCGGCCCGCTCATCGACGAGCAGGCGCTGGTGCAGGCGCTCGATTCGGGTCGGGTCGGCGCCGCCGCGCTCGACGTGCTCCCCGTCGAGCCGCCGCCCAAGGATTTTCCCCTGCTCGGCCGCGACAACGTGATCCTCTCCCCGCACACCGGCTTCTATTCGGTCGACGCGCTCAACGAGCTGCAGACCAAGTGCGCGAGCGACGTGGCGCGCGTGCTCTCGGGCGAGAAGCCGGTCTATCCGGTCAAGATGGGGTGATATGGAATCCTGTTGATCGGCTCGGGTGCGGCTTGTGCTTGCCCGAACTGATCAGCCGGAAACCGTATCATTCCGGTCTTCCCGCCCGGACCTTGCCTCGACCCGGCTCGCTTGTCTCGCCGGACAGCTTTGCGAACGCGCCGAGGATCGTCTCGACCGCATCTTGCGGAAAGCCGCGCGGACAGATCGCCTGATAGGCGGCGATGCTCGCGCGCGCGGCCGCAAGCGGCGAGGACGCCGGCTCGAACGCCAGCGCGTCCTTAAGACCGTACATGGTGTGCTGCTGCAGCCGCTCGGCTTCCAGCTCCACCGCCTTGATGCGCGTGCGGAAGGCCTCGGCCGCGCCCGGCTCGACCACCGGCGGCGGAGACTTGAGCGCGCGCCGCAACGCCCGCAGGGGCACGACGGTCGCCTCGCGCCACGCGCCGATCCTGCGTTCCAGGTCTTCGACCTCATGTTTCGGCAGAATGCGGTTAAGCGTCGCGCTCCACAGCAGGAACATCAAGATGTTCACGTCGACGCCCGCCTGGTCCTGCAGCTCGATGCACGCCGCGGCGACCTCCGGATGGCGATAGAAACCGATCGAGAAGCGCCAGAACGGGGATTCTTGCGACGCGGTTGCTTCGGCCATGGTCAGAGCCTCGCGTAAGCGCCGGCTGCGCGCAACGCCGCGACGATCCGTGCCGGCGTCAGCGGCGCCTCGGCAAAGTGCACGCCGAAGGGGGTGAGCGCATCCTCGATCGCGCCGACGATCGCCGCCGGCGCCGGAATGGTGCCGCCCTCACCCGCACCCTTGACCCCGAGCGGATTGAGTGGGTTGGGCGTCTCGATGTGCTCGATCGCGCAGCCCGGCACGTCGGCCGCGGTGGGAAGCAGATAATCGGCGAACGTCGTGGTCAGCGGCTGCGCGTTGTCGTCGTACCGCATCGATTCGAACAGCGCGTTGCCGATGCCGTGCGCGACCCCGCCCTGCACCTGCCCGTCGACGATGAGCGGATTGATGATCGTGCCGCTGTCGTGCGCGACGGTGTAGTTCAGCAGCGTGACGCCGCCGGTCATCACGTCGACCTCGGCTTCGACGATATGCGTGCCGTTGCAGTACGAGGCCTGCGGCGCCGTGAAATAGGCGGTGTGCTCGAGCCCGGCCCCCTGACCGGCGGCGAACGAAACGCCCGGCACCCCTTGCGCGAGGCGCGCCAGCTCGCCGAACGACAGCCGCGGCCGGTTGCCGCTGCGTGCGACGGCCTCGCCGTCTTCGAGATCGATGTCGCTTTCCGGCACGTTGAGGTGGAGCGCGGCGAGCGCGACGATCTGCTTGCGCACCGCGTCGCCCGCCAGCAGGGCGGAGCTGCCGGCGTTGACCGCCTGGCGGCTGGCGAACGCCCCCACCCCTTGCGAAATCGCCGCGGTGTCGCCCATGGTCATGACGATGTCGTCGAGGCGGCAGCCGATCCGGTCGGCGACGATCTGCGAGAGCGCGGTGCGCTGGCCCTGGCCCTGGTTGGTCGCGCCGGTCGCGACCGCGACCTTGCCGTTGGGCAATACGCGGATGGTCACGCCCTCGAACGGGCCGAGGCCGGTGCCTTCGACGTAGTTGGCGATGCCGATGCCGATATGGCGGCCTGCGGCGCGCGCGGCCGCCTGGCGGGCGCGAAAGCCGTCGTAGCCGGCGCGCGCGATCGCCGCCGCCTGGCTCTTGGGAAAATCGCCGCCGTGGTAGACGAGCGGCATGCCGTCGCGAAACATGAGGCCGACCGCGTACGGCATCTGCTCGGGCTGCACCAGGTTGCGGCGGCGCACCTCGGCGCGGTCGAGGTTCAGCGCGCCCGCCACGCGGTCCATCAGGCGCTCCATGGCGAACACGGCTTGCGGCCGCCCGGCGCCGCGCACCGGTGTGGTCGCCACCTTGTTGGTGATGGCGACGGTGCAGGCGAGCCGGTAGGCCGGGACCACATAGGGCCCGGGGATCGTCACCGCGGCGATGTAGGGCATGATGATGCCCCACGGCATGAAGGCGCCGGTGTCGTGCAGCAAGGTGCCGCGCACGCCGAGTATTTTTCCGTCCCGATCGACCGCGATGGCGACCTCGTAATGCTGGTCGCGCTCCTGGGTCGCCGACACGAAGTGCTCGCGCCGGTCCTCGAACCAGCGCACCGGCCGGCCGACGTTCAGCGCGGCGGCCGGGATCACCGCTTCCTCGGCATAGAACGGCGCCTTGGGGCCGAAGCCGCCGCCGACGTCCGGCGCGATCATGCGGATCGACTCCAGGTTCCGTCCCAGGAGATCGGCGATCATGCGGCGGCCGATATGCGGCGTCTGCGTGGACGACCAGACGGTGAGGAGATCGCTCGCCGGATCGTAGCTTGCGGTCACCGCGCGCGTCTCCATCGCCATGCCGCCGCCGCGGTGCAGCCACATCTCCTCGGCGAACACGTGCGGCGCGCCGGCGAACGCCGCGTCGACGTCGCCGTATTCCATCCGCACGAGCGCGGCGACGTTGTCTTCGACGTCGGAATGCGCGCGCGGCGCCCCGGGCTTGACCGCCGCGCGGCAGTCGGACACCGCCGGCAGCACGTCGTAATTGACCGCGACCAAGGCCGCCGCGTCCTCGGCGAGATAGCGGCTCTCCGCGATCACCACCGCGACCGCCTCGCCGACGTAACAGACCTCCTCGCGCGCGAGCGCGTATTGGGTGCGCATGGTCTTGACCGCCGGGTTGCCCATCAGGTTGGGGATGCGCTCGCTCCGCATCGGCTCCGGCAGATCGGCGGCGGTCAGCACCGCATGGACGCCGGGTATCGCCAGCGCCGGCGCGGCATCGATCGCGCGGATTTTCGCATGCGCATGCGGGCTGCGGACGAAGCAGGCGGAGAGCGCGCCGGGAAGCTTCACGTCGTCGACGAAGCGGCCATGCCCGGTGAGCAGCGCCGGGTCCTCCAGCCGCTTGACGCGGGCGCCGAAATGCCGCGCACCCATTCACGATGCCCCGCTGTCGTCGAGAAATATGAAGGGCTGCCGATGCTGACTCGTCATGGCCGGGACAACCCTCGCCGCTGTGGCGGCTCGCCCGGCCATGACGACCTGGCAGATCAAAAGCCGGGACCAGCGGTTTGACAGCGTCCCAGTCACTGGACATCTCCTAGAACTGCCGCTTGACCCGTCCGGCTTGCTTTCGTAGCCCGCATTGAGCGGGGCGAAATGCGGGAAAGCAGCCCCCCGGATTTCGCTACGCTCAATCCGGGCTACGTGTGGTCGCGTCACTGGAATATCTCGTTGAACCGCCGCTTGATCCGGCCGGTCTCCTTCTCGATGTAGTCGTAGTCGACCGCAATGATCTTGAGCGTCTTGAGATCGGGCGCGCCTTGCGGCGCCGCGACGTCGATGCGCGCCGAGTAGCCGCCGTCGGCCGGGAATATCTTCTGCGCCACATCGCCGATCATGAACTCGGCGAACAGTTTCGCGGCGTTCGGATTGGGCGAGCCCTTGACCACCGAGGTGGGAGACGGGATGACGAACACGCCGTCCGACGGATAGAGCGTCTTGATCGGGTGGCCTTCGCGCTTGAGGTCGGCGGCGTAGGAATCGAGCGCGCCGACCGCGATCACGCGCTCGCCGCGCTTGAGCATGTCGGCGACCTGCTGGTTGCCCTGCACCACCATGGTGTCGTTCGCCCTGAGCTTCTCGTAATAGCCCCATCCTTGCGCCTTCGACATCGTCCCGACCACCGATACCTGCAGCGCCGTGAACGACGGGTCGGCCAACACAAGCTTGCCTTTGTATTTGCCGTCGGTGAAATCGTTCCACGTCTTCGGCTCGTCGGCTTCGGCGACTTTGTCGCTGCGCAGATAGTGCGTCATCATGTTGAGCCGCTGGCCGACGAACAGCCCGTTCGGGTCCTTGGCGGCGTCCGGGACCTTGTCGAAGTTCGCAGGCTTGAAGGCGACGAACAGGCCCTTCTTGCCCAGCGCGTTGGCGGCAGCCGGCTCGGAGTGGGTGAGCACATCGGCCGCCACCCGGCCGGCATCCATTTCCTGCTGGAAACGGCGCAGGATCGCCGAGCCGCCGGAGCGGAACATCTCGACCTTGATGCCGGTCTCCTTCTGGAAGGCGTCGGCAATCTTCTGCCCCTGCTCGATCGGGGTCGAGGTATACCAGACGAGCTTGCCCTCGGCCTTCGCCTTGGCGACGTCGACCGCGTCCTGCGCGTGGGCCGGGGCGATGAAACTCGACAGAGCGACGAGGGTTGCGGAGAGCGTGGTCCTCACGATGGTTCTTTCCTTGTTCGTCATGCGCGGGCTTTGCCTCTTCGTCATGCCCGGCCCCCCGGATCAAGTCCGGGGCAGGCTTGTGCGGGGCATCCAAGAAAGACGTGGATGGCCGGAACGAGTCCGGCCATGACGACACCGTGCGATCAGTGCCCCTTATACACCGGCTCCGGCTGGGTGAAGAAGCCGTGCAGGATGTGGTAGGCGATCGCGTAGTTCTTCTGCTGGAACGAGGCATGGGCGATGCCGGGCATCACGGCGAACTGCTTGTCCGGATTGGGCAGGAGCTTGAAGAACTCGAGGAGGTCGTCGAAACCCGCGATCCCGTCGTACTCGCCGCGCATGATGATGGTCGGCACCGTGATCTTGGTGGGGTCGACCACGGGGAGCTTCGCGCACATGTCCACGTAGGTGCCGGTGGGCACCGAGTCGTCGAGCGCCAGGATCGCGTCGGCGAAGGCTTCGATCACCGCGTCGTCGGCGGTGCCGGGATGATCGCGCTCGAAGATCGAGCGCACGAAGGCGCGGTCGATCGGCCGGCGGTTCTTCGCCTGGAATTCGGGCAGCCGTTTCGCCCGCTGCTCAAGCGTCGGGCTGCCCTTCCCGGTCCAGACGTGGGCGTCGAGCGCGAGGCGGGCGACCATCTCGGGGTGGCGCTGCGCAAACAAGGCGGCGCGCAACGCGCCCGACGAAATGCCGTACACCAGCAGTGGCCCGCTCCCGCGGAGCTTGCCGATATAGCTCGCGGCGGCGAAGCAATCGTCGGCGCCGTAGGAAATCGGGGCGTTGTTGTCGCGATCCTTGGTCGAGCGGCCGTAGCCTTCCATGTCGACCGACCAAGCGTCGAAGCCGCGGCGCGCGAACCAGTCCATCACCGAGGAGTCGGTGCGCCCCGGCACCTGCAGGTCGAAGGTCGGCTGCGACGCCATGGAGGAGCCGTGCACGAACAGGATGGTGCCGGCCTTCGGCTGCGCCGTCGCCGGCTTCTCCCACAGGAACAGGCGGACGTCGCCCTTGTCGGTCCAGTGCTCGGTACCGCGCACGGCGGGCGAATGACTGACGTCGTTCATGGCAAGTGCCCCGCTTCCGAAGTTCGTGATATATTGCGGCACCCTCTCACACGAACTTCGGAAGCAAAAGGGGCACTAGCAAACATATGATTCTAGTGCCGCTTTTCGATTTGAAGTTCCTAAAATGAGTTTGCCACAGCCGGTGTAGGAACTTCAAATCGGCGGCACTAGCCTCCATCGTTATCGGCCACGGGCGTGTCCGCGGAACGGAACACGCTGCACTGGCTGGCGTCGACCTCCACGCCCACGACGTCGCCCACGACGTAGCGCTGCAGCGGATGGGTCTGCACCC
>WNGB01013531.1_pt1 | contig 10977 bp, 7 predicted proteins | sample 5400681 | NCBI WGS metagenome assembly WNGB01 (sample SAMN13153367, study PRJNA577476) | soil metagenome | isolation source: 115 cm soil or saprolite under grassland replicate 2 | place: USA:California | collected 2016-06-15 | reverse complement strand
TGGCCCGAGGCGAGTACGTGACGCAGGTCTACCACTGGCGAAGCGCACCGCGCGGCGTCGATCTCCTCGCGCTGGTGCTCGGCCCGCCCGCACATCCCCTTGTGCGTACGGCCGTCGATCGCGCGTACGCCGCCGCGCATCTCGATCGCACCGAAGCTGTCGGGTGGATCGGAGTCGTACCGGCGCTGCTTCTGCTGGTCCGCTATCCGTCAGGCGCCGCGAGCTCCGACGTCCGCATCTGGCGCGTGGTCGGCGCGGCGTTCTTCCTCTGGGCGCTCGGGCCGTTTCTGACCGTCGACGGATTCGATACCGGTCTGAAGCTGCCGGAGACACTGGTTCGGTACATCCCGTTGGCTGCCAACGCACGGATGCCGGGGCGCGCCATGGTCGGGGTGCTCATGGCTGTCGCGGTTCTCCTCGGCATCCGGTTGAGCGCCGCCCGCGGCCGTTTGCACTCATCGGTCGTTCAATGGCTCCTGATCGGTCTGATCGCGTTCGAGTACTGGGATGCGCCCGTTCCGATGACGTCGCTCGATGCCCCGGCAATCTATCGCGATTTGGCCGCAGCGCCGATGGGCTCCGTCTGCGAGGTGCCGTTCGGCGTCGGCGATGGGCTCGGCGGAGTCGGCTCGCAGGATCGACGGATCCTCTTCTACGCCACGCTGCACGGGCATCCGCTTGCCGGCGGCTACATCGGGCGAATGCCCGTGGACGCCGCTGAACGCTACGAGCGGATGCCGCTCACGGCTTCACTGCTTCGCCTGTCCGACGGCCAACCGGCTGGGTCTTCAATGGACACCGACATCGACAGCGGGCCCTGCCGGTATCTGATGGTCAATCGGCTAGCCAGCTCTGCCGCGTTGCTGGCGTACATCGACCAGTTGCCTCTCGAGCGCCTTGCCAGGACGGATGACCGGGATTTGTACGCTGTTCGGTGACCGACGCGGTATGCCCATTGCAGCCACTCGACCGTATGACCATGGACCTGGAAGTCCTCAAGTGCGGCAATTGCGAGGAGTTGAAGGCCGGAGTGCATGCCACCGCTTTGGGCCTGTGCATCGTGATGGGCGTCTATAACGTCGCCGCCTGGCTCAGCCGGCGCGAGGCTCATCTGGCGGTGAATGCTGTGCTGTACACGGCATTGACCTTCTGGGAGCATCAGCACGTGTCCCATCACGTGGCCGAACTTCGCAAGCTGCCGCCTGTGGCGCCGCTCACGCTCTTCCCGAACGCGCCGATAGAGCTCGCGGCATGAATGGGGCGTGATGGGGTCAGATCTCGATTTTCGCGCCGTCGGACTGATGGTGACGCCTGCTCTGGGACGCCGCCGGGACGCCAAAATCGAGATCTGAGCCCAAGAACGCCTGCGCGGCCGAGATGCGGTCGTGGATCGGAGGATGGCTATAGAACAGCCACTGCACAATTCTGGAGGGATGCTCCTCGGCCAGGTTGCGCGCACACAGACGCCGCATGGCAGAGATGAAGGCCGATGGATTTCGAGTGAGCTCGAGCGCGAACCGATCAGCCTCGCGTTCGAACGCGCGTGACATCGCGTGCGCAACGGGCACCATCAGCAGCCACACGGCGCCGGCCGCGAGCAGCAGCAGCGGCAAGCCGGCGACGTCGGCGACTCCGCGCAGCCCGAGCGGCGCGGCCAACCCCGCCAGCAGCCTCGACGCGAGATAGAAGCCCGCGACAATCAGCCCGCTTTCGAAGGCAATCCCCTTCCAAATATCACCGTGAACGTGATGGGCGAGCTCGTGCGCGAGCACGACCTCGATCTCTTCGTCGGAGTACTCCGCGAGCATCGTGTCTGATACCAGAATGCGCCGTGTGCCGCCGATGCCCGCGAGCGCGGCGTTGGCTTTTTTTGTCTTCTCCCCAAGGCCCCATTCGTACGCACCGAGGACGCGAGCCCCGGCGCGGTCGGCGAGCGCCATCAACCGAGCCCGCAGCGCGTCGCGAGCGAGCGGCTTCACGGAATAGAACAACGGCAGCAGGAGCACCGGCGCCAGGTTCGTCAATCCGACGATCAGGAGCGCAAAGACGGCGCCTGAGAGGATCCACCATCGGTCCGGTGACAGGCGAATGCACCAGTAGACGACCCCGGCTGCGCCTCCGCCGAGAACGAGGCTGACGCCAAATGCCTTGACGCGATCGCGGCACCACGCGGCAAACGTTTCATTCGAGAGGTCGTATCGCCGCTCGAGCAAATATCCGCTATACAAGCCGAGCGGAAGGCTGCCGGTTTCGTTCAGGAGGGAGATCGCCACGACGTAGGCGATGACGGTTGCACCTGGACGCCAGGTCGATGGAGCGACCAGGCCGGCTGCGGCTTCAGCTACGTCGCGAAATGTCGCGCTCAGCCCGGTCGCAAGCAATCCGCCGAAGAGGACGACACTCCACAAAACAGAGGCGATGGTTGCCCGGCGTTTGAGCCGATGATAGCGGGAGGCCTTGTCCTCGTTCATACGAGGAGGCCACCGAGTGGACGGAGACCACAGAGGTAGGCAGCCACGGAGACACAACGACACAGAGATTTCGTTTTTCTCTGTGTCACTGTGTCTCTATGGTTACTTGTCTCTGTGGTCTCGATCATCTCGTGGTTTCATCTGTTTTTCCCTGATGCGCGGTTCGGCATTCGGCTCATCGTCAGTCAGCACGTCCGCCGCGTCTGCGCGCGGCTTGATGCGAACGCCGCCGTTGGTCGTCCGCAGCTCAATCTGCGTCCCGCCGCCGTTGAGGCGCCCTTCGAGCCTGCGTCTCGACTGTTCGCTGACGTCGAGCTTCAAACCAGGCGCTACAGTAATGCCGCCGTTGGTGCACGACGCCGAGACGTCGGCTTTCGCCGACTCGGGCACGAACAGCACCACGCCGCCGTTTGTCGTTCGGAGCGACACGCGATCGGACCCGAGCGAGGCGAAATCGACGGTGACGCCTCCGTTGGTCGAACGCGCTTCGATCCCGCCGGTGAGCGCCTTGGCTTTCACGCCGCCGTTGGTCGTGTGCGCCACGACCTTGCCGCCGAGCGACGTCAGCACGATGCCGCCGTTTGTCGTCGTCACGTTGACGACCGCGGTTCTCGGCGCACGCACGCGATATCGCACCTCGAAGCCGGCGCCGATCATGATCCCGCCCATCCGCTCGGTTTCCACCGATACGCGATCAGGCGTCGCATCTTCCCTGACCCGGATGCGCGGGAGCAGTTCGGACGCGCCGGTGTCGGTCGCCGCGCGCGCGATCTTCTCCACGTGAATCTCGAGCGTCGATCCGTCGACGCCTTCGACCTCTATCTTTCCGTTGGTGTTGCCGATGCGGACTTCACCGCCCGGCGCGAGCGGATACGTGTGCGTCCATTCCTCGGTGGCGCGCCCCATGAGATGGCCGGCCGAAATGTCGCACCCGGCGAACAACAGAACCAGCGGCAGAACGACGAAAAAGGGACCGTACCCCTTTTTCGCGACATGTTGATGCGAAGCCATTGGCAGACAGCCCTCCTCAGCGGTACAGGGGGATGAATGGCCCCCAACCCTCTTATATACGCCCGCGGAGGCGGAGGAGTTCATATCGTTTCGGGCATTTCACCCGGCATGTCAGTTCAATTGAACCGAGATCAGCTTCGATACGCCCGGTTCTTCCATGGTCACCCCGTACAGCCGATCGGCGATTTCCATCGTCTTCCGGTTGTGAGTGATGACGATGAACTGCGTGTGCTGCTGCATGCCGCGCAGCATCTCCACGAATCGGCCGATGTTCGCGTCGTCGAGGGGCGCATCGATTTCGTCGAGCAGACAGAACGGGCTCGGCTTGTACTTGAACATCGCGAACATGAGCGCGATGGCGGTGAGCGCCTTCTCACCGCCCGAGAGGAGCTGCACGCTCTGGAGGCGCTTCCCCGGCGGCTGCGCGATGATCTCGAGGCCGCTCTCGAGCGGATCGGTCTCGTCCAGAAGCGTCAGCCCCGCACGGCCGCCGCCGAACAGCGTGCTGAACGTCGTCTGGAAGTTGGCATTGATGGCCGTGAACGCCTCGGTAAAGCGCTGGCGCGTCGTCTCGTCGATGCGCTTGATGGCTTCGCTCGTCTGCGCAATCGAATCCACGAGGTCTTTGCGCTGAGCCGTCAGGAAGACGTGGCGCGTTTCGAGCTCGTCGAACTGCTCGATGGCCATCATGTTGACAGGACCCAGGCGGTCGATCTTCGCCCGGAGTTTGGCGATGGCCTCTTCGGCGCTGAGCGCATGTTGTTCGGCGGCGGCGACCGCGGTGTCCTGCGCTGTCAGGTCCGCCGCCTCGTCATCGTCCGGCTCGTCCGCGGCGTTGATGACGGCTGGATCCGGAGTGGCGTGCCCTTCGCGTTCGAGCTGGTCGATTTCGAGCACGACGGCCTCGAGGGTCGCGTTGACGGCGTCCTCGCAGGTGTGCGCGAGGTGCGACAGATCGGCTTCGGCCGTGGCGCGCGCGATATCGAGCTCGGACACGCCGGCACGAATCGAGTCGAGGGCGGCCCGCGCCTCTTTGACCGACGCGTCGTGTTCGTCGGTCTTCGCGCGCAGCGACGAAACCGTGTCGTCGGCGACGAGCACCTCCTGCCGCAGCGCGTCGAGCTCGCGGACGTCGGCATCGAGCTGCACTTCACCGGCCGCGATCGCGTTCTGGAGCGCTTCAACCGATCGCCGCGACTCCTCGACCTCCGCCGAGAGCGTCACCGCGCGCTGCTGGAGCTCCACGGCCGCTTCCTCGAGCCGCCGCACCTCGGAGGCGAGAGCGCTTGCGCGTTCCACGAGCGCGGCGTGCGCCGCGCCCGCGTCGGCGGCTCGACGGCTGAGATCCTCCGCCGCTTCACGCGCCTCGAACAGGCGCCGCTGCGCGATGGTCAGGCGCTCGTCCGCGACGCGCTGGTCGCTGTCCAACCGCGCGATCGACGCCCGCGCTTCTTCCTGACGCCGATCCAGCGTGTCGCGCTCGTCCTGCGCCTGCCGGCGCTCGCGCGCCAGCTGCTCGCTCTTCTGCGCCAGCCGGTTTTCCTCGTCGGTCGCGTGCTGGAGCTGCGCCTCGTGGCCGACGATCGCCTTTTCCTGCTTGTGATGCTCGGCATTCAGCACAGCGATGGCATTCGACGCGTGCGCGATCGTGCCCTCGATCTCCGCGACTTCGCGGCTGAGGCGCAACAGCGACTCGCGATCGGACGTAATCCGCTCTCGCAGCTCCTTGATTTCCCGTTTGGTTTCGAGAATGCCGCGGGCCTCCGCCCGGCCGCCGCCGGACACCAGATGCGGTCCCCGAAAGAGGTCGCCGTCGAGCGTCGCGACGGCGAACGCCGTCAGCGCGCTCGCACCGGCCGCTTCGTCATAGGAGCGGGCGATCCACGCATCTCCAATCGCGTGACGGATCGCGCCGGCGAATCGGCCGTTGACGCGGACGATGGAGGCGAGTGCGACAATGCCGGCCGGCGGAGGGCCGGCCTGAAGGCCGTCACCGAAAAAACCCACGGCGCCATTCTCGCGTGCACCGCTCTCGTCAGCGCCGTTTTCGCGCGCGATCAAAAACCCGCAGCGGCCGGCGTCGGCGTCACGAACGAGTTGGAAGCCAGCGGCCGCATGCTCCGCCTGCTCGACTACGACGTGCTGGAGGAGATCGCCGAGGCACGCCTCAACAGCGCGCTCATAGCCGGCATCCACTTCGAGATAATCGGCAATCGCCCCCTGCTGGCACACGGTTCCATTGGCCTGCACGAGCACGGTCCGCGCCGCATCGCCGTACTCGGCGCGTGCGGCATCGAGCTGTTCGAGCGACTTGAGGCGCGCCTCCACGCCGGCAAGCTCCTGCTCGCGGGCGCGCACCGACCGCGCCCGCCATTCATGTTCGATCCGCGCGCTGGCCAGCTCCGATTCCCGCGCGCCGCGGGCGATGCGTGTGGCTTCGATGGCGTCGTGCGCACGCCGTAATCCATCGGCGGTCGCCGCGTGCTCCGCGGCAACGCGGTCGGACTGGACGCGGACGTCGTCGGCTTCGACATCGAGCTTCGAGAGCGTCTCGGCCACGCGATCGCGCGCCGTGGCGGCGTGCTCCAGCGCGTGACGCAGCGCCGTCGCCGAGTTGATCGCCGAAAACACTTCGCTCCGCGCCGCTTCCACATCGGCTTCGAGACCTTCGATTTCGCGATGCGCCGCCTCGTATGCGTCCGAGTCCGCCGCGAGCGCCGCGGCGGCGCGCTCCCGCTCGGCGTTCGCCTCGTCGGCGGCGACGCGGCGTCCCGCCAGCGATACCCGCGCCGGCTCGCGCCGCGCCTCCACGATTTCGAGCTCGGCCGCGACGGCGGTCGTGCGCGCCCCAAGCGCCTGCACCTGGTCGCGATCGAACAGGATCTGCTGCTGCTGACGATTGATCGCCAGCTCGCGGGCGTGCGCGGCCTCGCGCGACGTCGTCGCACGCGACTCGGCTTCGACGAGCTCGATGCGGAGCCGTCCGAGATCGTTTTCGATCTCCGCGACGCGGGCGGCGGCCATCGACTCCCGCTCCCGCGCCTCGCCCAGACGTCCGCGCGTCGACTCAATTGTCGCGGCCAGCTGGCGGTACTTCCGCGCGAACAACACCTTTTCCCACCGCTTCAGCTCGTCGCGCAGCCGCTGAAACCGGCGCGCCTTCGCGGCCTGACGCTTCAACGTGCCGCGCTGCTTCTCGACTTCGAACACGATGTCGTCGACGCGGGTGAGGTTCTGCTGGGCCGCCTCGAGCTTCAGCTCCGCCGCGCGCCGCCGCGCCTTGTACTTGGTGATGCCCGCCGCCTCCTCGATCAGCTGACGGCGATCGGTGGGCCGCGAGCTGAGAATCATCCCGATCTTGCCCTGCTCGATGATCGCGTACGCCTTCGCGCCGAGCCCGGTATCCATCAACAGATCGTGCACGTCGCGCAGGCGGCACACCCGCCCGTCAATCAGGTACTCGCTCTCGCCGGACCGGTACAACCGACGCGTGACCTCAACCTCGCGCGCGACCGACTGGATGATCTCTTCCGCCTCGGTCCGACTGAGGTTGGTTGCCAGGATCGGAGCCGGGTCGGTCTCGAGCAACCCTGGGACTGGAGACGGCGTCACGCCTTGGTGACCGTTGCCGTTGTGGCCGTTGCCCGTGCCGTTGCCGGCCCCCGCCGGATCCGGAAACGCCGGTCCGCTGACGGTCTTGAGAAACCCGCTGAACCGCAGCCGCACTTCGGCGGTGGCCGTCGGCTTTCGGGCGTCGCTGCCATTGAAGATCACGTCTTCCATGCGCTCGCCGCGGAGGCTCTTCGCGCTCTGCTCGCCCATCACCCACGTGATGGCGTCCGCGACGTTGCTCTTTCCGCATCCGTTGGGCCCGACGATAGCCGTCACGCCCTTGTCGAACGCGAGCTCCGAGCGATCGGAAAACGATTTGAAGCCGTTGATTTCCAGACGGTCAAGGCGCATGACACACACCACGGCATCGGACGCCGATGCCTTGAGAGCGGCTGGGACGCTCAGGAATTAGATTGGCTGCTGGGATACCAGGCAAATCGACCGATTTTGACGACCCTTTCGCCTTCCAACGTTCGGAAAGCGGCCCCGGGGCCGAAAGCGGTCGCAAGTGTAACAAGGCCTAGTTATAGGGGCAAGCGCAAACTGCAGCCACAAGCGATTGTGGTCGCTTGCCCAAACGCTCATCGTTGCGCGATCTTCTTGGACCCTCGGCTCATCTCGGTGAGCTTCTGCGCTTCGCCGAACATCGACAGCGCGGCCTGCGCTTGCGGATCGGCCTCGATCAGGTGACGGCGGGCGTCGGCGATGCCGAACACGACCTCGTCGATCCGGAAGCGAATCATCGCGCGAATGAAGTTGAGGTCTTTCGAGAACGCCTCCTCGTCGATCTTGACCTTGTCCGCCGCGAGCTGCTCGCGGAAGTCGGTCATCATCCCGCCGTCGACGGTGAAATCGCGCTTGACGGTTTTACGGCCCGTCGACCTGCCGGTGACGCGCGTGTCCCCTTCCGCCGCAAACCTCTGCGCGTAGTTCTCGAACGCGCCGCGCGCGTACAGCATCCGTCCGAAACGACCCGGATTGAAACCTTCGAGCGGCCCCGACAGGCGCGTGTCGGGTTCGATGCCGCCGCCGCTGTAGACAGGGCGGCCCGCATCGGTGCGCTTCAAATCGCTCGGATTGTGCGGTTTAGCCGACTCCTGATCGCGAAGCGAATAACTCAAGTACTCGTCGAAGCTGGCATCCCACGGACGCTGAATGAGCCGGCCGCTCGGCGTGTAGTAGTGCGCCGTCGTCAGCGCGAGACCTGCGTTGCTGCTGATGCGATAGACCGACTGCACCAGCGCCTTTCCGAACGTCGTCTCTCCGACGATGTAGGCGCGATCGTGATCCTGAAGCGCGCCGGTGACGATCTCCGACGCGCTGGCGCTGTTGCGGTTCGCCAGCACGACCACCGGCAAGTCCGTGAATTCGCTTTCTTCGGTCGCGCGATAGTCCTGATCGGAATTCGAGATGCGCCCGCGCGTGTAGACGATCATCTTGCCGCGCGGCAGGAATTCGTTCGCCACCTTGATGGCCTGATCGAGCGGACCGCCGGGATTGCCGCGAATGTCGAACAACAGCCGCCGCATGCCTTTGGCGGCAAGCTCGTGCAGCGCGTGCTTCACGTCGTGATCGGTGTTCTCCCCGAAATCCTGCATCCGGATGTACCCGGTTGTCGCGTCGATCATGAAAAAGGCCGGCACGGTCGGGATGTAGACCTCGTCGCGCGTCAGCTCGAACTTGATGAGCTCGTCGTAGCCGCGCCGCCGGACGCCGACAAACACGGTCGTGCCCTTGGGCCCGCGCAACGCGCGCTGCGCCTGCTCGATCGTCCAGCCTTTCGCCTCCTGGCCGGCAACGTTGGCGAAAACATCGCCGCGGCGGATGCCGGTCTTGTACGCCGGCGAGCCTTCGAACACGTTCATCGCCGTCACATCGCCGTCGAACACCTGAATCGACACGCCGATTCCGTAGTAGCGGCCTTCCTGCCGCTCGCGCATCTGCGCGTATTCCCGCGGCGTGAAGTAACTGGAATGCGGATCGAGCGTACTGAGCATGCCGCGAATCGCGCTCGTCACGAGGTTCTCGGATTCGACCTTGTCGACGTAGCCCGTCTCGATCGCGTTCAGTGCGGCCGTGAATGCCTTGTAGTGCTCGGGAACCTTGTCGTCGGTCGCGAGCGCGCTCCGGCCAAACAACCCGCCGACGAGGGCGGACACGAGAATCGCGAAGACCACGACGGGCAAAGGACGGTAGCGTCGCATGATAGGCATCCTAGCAGATAACTTCCTTATGAGCAATGACTTCTGGGCATTCCTGCCGCTCGAACTTCCTTGACCCCGTCTCGAACCCGTTCCTATAATGACGTGAGCCGCCCCGCCCAGGTTTGCGAAAGTAGGAGACTATGTTTGGTTCAATCGGAATGCCAGAGCTGATCATCATTTTCGTGATCGCATTGATCATCTTTGGCCCCCGCAAATTGCCGGAATTGGGCCGTTCCCTCGGGAAGAGCCTGGCGGAGTTCAAAAAGGCGTCGAACGAGCTGAAGAACACGCTCGAAGAGGAAATCCGGCTGGACGAGCAGCGTTCCAGCCTGGAAGCGACCAGGGAGAAGGAGAAGGAATCGGCGGCCACAGCCACAGCCGCCTCGGTCCCGCACACTGACGAACCCGTGGCGCACGACCACGAGCACAGCGCGTAGGTTTCGAACCGCCATGGCCCTCGTGCCGTTTCCAGGTTCGCAGTCCGCGGCCTATCCGATCACTCCCGACGACGACGACGATGCAGCGGGCGTGAAGATGTCGTTCCTGGAGCATCTGGACGAGCTCCGGAAACGCATCGTCAACTCCGCGATCGCGATCGGCGTCGGCATTCTTCTGTCGTTCACCTTCATTCAACGGATCTATTCCTTTCTGATGGCGCCGACGATGCGCGTGCTCCCGCCGGGGAGCAAGCTGATATACACGGAGCCGGGCGAAGCGTTCTCGCTCTACATCCAGCTGTCGATGATCGTCGGCGGCATCATGGCATCGCCGTTCATCATGCATCAGGTGTGGCTGTTCATCGCACCCGGCCTCTATTCGAATGAAAAGAAGCTCGCCATTCCGTTCGTGCTGTTCTCGACGCTGGGTCTCGTGGGCGGAGCGCTGTTCAATCACTACATCATGTTTCCCTGGATGATGGCGTTCTTCGCGGGCTTCAATACGCAGGATCTCGTGTTCATGCCGAAGCTCGACGCTGTGTTCTCGCTCTACACGAAATTCCTGATCGCGATGGCCCTCGTCTTTCAGATGCCGACCCTCGTTTTCTTCCTTGCCAAGATGAAACTGATCACAGCGCGGTTTCTGGTTGCGCAGTTCAAGTACGCCGTGCTGGTCATCTTCATCCTCTCCGCGGTCATCACGCCCACCGGCGATCCCGTCACACAGATGGTGTTTGCCGCTCCGATGATCGGCCTGTACGTGCTCGGCATCGTCATCGCCTGGGTCGTCGGACCCAAGCGCCTGCGCGCGGCCAAAAACGAGATCGACTGACGCGAGCGGTCGAAACTCACCACCATTGTGGTAAGGCGTTCATTGCCGCAAGTTGTTGATTGACTTCGAGTACACGGCAGCCGTACGATATAGCTGAGCTACACGTACCGCGGGAGGTACTCCTTTGACACCGACTTCGCTTCGCTCTGGGGTGACAGCCGCCTGCCTGCTGTGGGCGAGTGTGGCGAGCGCGCAAACGGCTTCGACGCCGCCCGCGGCGTCGCAACCTTCTTCCACGCCAGATTCCACCGCGACCCGCCCTGCCACCACTACGTTCTTCGGCGACACTGGGCTGTGGTTTGTGCCGACCGCCGAAGTGCTCGCGAACCGGAAGTGGTCCGCTAGCGCGTACCGACGCGGCACCAACTGGGAACAGGGCTACACCAACGTCGCCGACTTCGCCGGGACGT
>WNGB01031624.1_pt1 | contig 10978 bp, 9 predicted proteins | sample 5400681 | NCBI WGS metagenome assembly WNGB01 (sample SAMN13153367, study PRJNA577476) | soil metagenome | isolation source: 115 cm soil or saprolite under grassland replicate 2 | place: USA:California | collected 2016-06-15 | reverse complement strand
TCACGACGCTCTTCTAGTTGATTTCGTAGGCCAGAAGAGCAATCATCTCGGTGAGGAAGAGATGAAAGTCAAAGTCAGTGAAGGCTTGGTGGTCGACATTCGGAAAGATTTGGATCCGGCGGAAGCGGATGGCGAAAATGTGGGAATAGTGAAGTTTAGCCGGACTGGCGCGAGGCGTCTGGTCGATGAAATTGACTTATTGATTTCGCGGGGCCTGGAACGAGAATGGGCGCCCCGCGCGTTCCGCGAATTTGCTACTCACTTTCCGTTACATGCAATCAGCACTGATGATTATCCATGGATCGAGATAGATTTTCCAGAGGATTATCGAAAAGCAAAAGAGGAAGTCTTGCCAAAGATCAGTGCTACCGTCGATTCCCCTTGCTTATGATTTCCCGAAATTCCATAGGGTGGTTGCGTGGTTTGGATAAGCGGTGGCAACGAGGTCGTGCCCCTGACAAACGACGGATACTCGTAGATGCAAGGACAGCAATGAATTATGCGACGGTCGCGCCCATTGTCGAGGGGCTGCAAAAAGATCCGCGGCTTGAGATCTTTTTTACCGCCAGCGAGAGTCCGCAGTTGCTTGACGAGATCTACTCCGATGCTCGCCCCCCCTATCAATTAGTGCGACCGGCAACTGCTGCTTTCCTGCATTTCGATGCATATTTGACCGCGGATTTTCTTTGGGCCAGGCTGCCGCGTGGCACTCGTCGTGTCCAAACCTTTCATGGTGTGGCGGGTAAGTACCGAACGGTCTACGATTCACCTTCAGACTCGATGAGGGGTTGGGACCGCCTGTTCTTTATCAATAGACTGCGGCTGCAAAACTTTATCGACACAGGAGCGATCGATGAAGATAGCCCGGCCATTCGTTTAATTGGAATGCCCAAACTCGATTGTCTTGTCGATGGCTCGCTTGAGCGACATCAGGTCCTAACTTCCCTAGGTATTGATCCATCTCGAAGAACCGTGTTGTATGCTCCAACCTGGTCGAAATACTCATCGCTTGCTGTTATGGGAGAGGAGATTGTGAGGCGCTTAGGTGCGGCCGGATATGCACTAATTGTCAAACTTCACGATAGATCGCGGCAGGGTGACGACTTCCACTCCGGTGGCGTCGATTGGGGAGAAAGGCTGTGTCCACTCTTGCAAACCAGCGGAGGTGTTCTCGCCACCGGTAGTAATTCCTCTTTGTATTTGGTTGCGGCCGATGTGCTAATTACCGATCACAGCTCAGTCGGATTCGAATATCTGTTACTCGATCGTCCGCTTATCCGCATCCACCTGCCAGAACTTCTGAAAAAAACCGATATTGAGCCAGTCTATGTTCAACTAATGGCAGAAGCCTCCAGCAGGGTAATCAGCATCGATCAGTTGATCTCGGCTGTGGAGGAAGGCTTCGAGGACCCCAATAGGCGGTCAGATTCCAGAAAAGCAGTGGCGAGCGAAATGTTTTATGAACCGGGCGGCGCAACGGCGCGCGCCATTTCCGAAATGTACGACGTCATCGAAATCAGTCGTGCCGAAGAAGCACAGGAAAGAACTTGAGTTCCTTTACCACAAAAATAAAAAAGCTCAAGGGCCTGAAGATGGATGAGATCAGTGTGCGTTTCGCGCAACAGGTCGCCATACTTTCCGAAAGAAGCGGCTGGTCAAGGAAGGTAAGTCTCCCAAGCGACGAACAGTTGCTTAATCTGCTCGGCCCCGATTTATCTGAGGCTTCGTATTTAACCTGCATAACCGACCTTGTCGAACACCTGCGCCTAAGAAATGAGCCGCGCTTTTTTGCGTCATTTGATTCGAAAGAGCAAACGTTGTTGGAGTTTCGCCGCCGCTGGCCTGAGATGGAACAAGAGGTCATTGACGTCGCGAACCGAATTGCAGCAGGTATGTTCAGTGTTTTGGGTTTGAACGAACTCAACCTCGGCAAGAACATCGATTGGCATCTCGAACCGATGTCGGGGAAACGCACTCCTCTTTGTCACTGGAGCCAGCTCAACTATCTCGATGCGACGATTGCCGGAGATAAAAAAATCACTTGGGAGCTTAATCGTCATCAGTATTTTGTCACGCTCGGGCATGCCTACTGGTTGACGGATGATGAGCGTTATGCCGAAGTTTTCGTATCGCATGTCACCTCCTGGATAGAGCAGAACCCGCCGAAGCTTGGGATCAACTGGGCCAGCAGCCTCGAGATCGCATTTCGGTCGATATCGTGGCTTTGGGCGCTTCGGTTCTTCGAAAAATCGCCGTCAATCGGTCCGGCTGTGCTGCTGCGTATCGTGAAGGTTTTGTATCTGAACGCTTCGCACCTTGAAACCTATCTTTCGACGTACTTCAGCCCAAATACTCACCTAACCGGTGAAGCGCTTGGTCTTTTTTACATCGGATTGTTGCTACCTGAATTCAAAGACGCGAAACGGTGGTGCGAGTTGGGTCTCAAGATTCTTATCGCTCAGCTTCCTCGACACGTGAAGCCCGACGGAGTTTATTTTGAGCAGTCCAGTTACTACCACCGATACACGACCGACTTCTATATCCACCTTGCGATCTTGCTCCGTATCAACGCTATGACGCTACCGCACGACTTGGAGCCCAAGCTCCAACTGTTGTTGGACCATCTCATGTATATAACTCGCCCGGACGGTACTAGTCCATTCTTTGGGGATGACGATGGCGGCCGGCTCGTTATGCTGGACGATCGGCCCGCGAACGACTTTCGTTCGTTACTATCAACCGGAGCGGTACTCTTTAATAGACCGGACTACAAATTCGTCGCTGGTGCAGCAGCAGAAGAGACGCTTTGGTTGATCGGCCCTGCGGGGTTGCGCACTTTTGATCTGATTCCGGCCCAGAGACCCGCCAAAGAGTCAGTAGAGTTTTCAGAGGGTGGTTACTACGTCATGCGCGATGACTGGTCATCTACGGCGAATTATCTTCTTTTCGACTGCGGTCCCCATGGGGTGGCAAACTGCGGTCACGCTCACGCGGACGCACTATCGATCGAATTAGCAGCACAGGGACGAACGCTGCTCGTCGATCCCGGCACCTTTACCTATACGGGCGGTAAGGAAATGCGTGATTGGTTTCGCAGTTCAGTCGCTCACAACACTCTCACAGTTGATCGCAAGTCCTCTTCAATTTCGGCAGATACTTTTTCATGGCAGACCGCAACGCCGTGCGAACGCATCGCCTGGATCGACCATAAGCGATTCACTTACGTTTCCGGTACGCATGGTGGCTACGAGCACCTGGCGAAACCGGGCACGCACACTCGCTCCGTACTGTTTCTCAAGCATGATTATTGGTTGTTGCAGGATCGGATGGAGCTAAGCGGAAGGCACCAAATAGATCAGTGGTTTCATTTCGACTCGGACGCTTCGCCTAACGTTCTACAGATCATCAGTTTTGCCGATGGTGGCAGTTGGACACACGAAGAGGGCTGGGTTTCACACTGTTATGGAGAAAGAGTACCCGCCCCTGTTTTAGTCTTTTCGGCTTCCTGTGAAAACTACATTGAAATCATAACGTTTCTTGTCCCTCGGCCGTTGACTGGAACTGCCAAAGCGAAGGTGGAACAGATAGACGTGACTGACGGTCGCGGCTTTGAAGTGCGCAACGGGAGCTCCCGCGATCTAGTAATAATTCGTGATCAGCGTTGCCTTGGGCTTGCGCGAGCTTCTTCGGTGGTTTCAGACTTCGAATGCACCTGGATGAGGTTTGTGGACGATCACCCAGCTCCAGAAGAAATGCTTTTGCTAGGAGGGCGGGCGCTGGAGTTTGGAGGACAGAAAATTGTAGAGTCGTCCGAACGGGTTGAATACTCGTGGTTGAGGAAAGATTCAAAACAAGGAACATATGTGCGGAATTAACGGAATCGCGTTTTCAAGCCAGGCAAGGCGTCATGTTAACCCGACGGTGCTTAAAAGCATGCGCGATGTAATTACTCACCGCGGTCCGGACGATGAAGGGATTTTCATCGACGAGGAAATCGGCCTGAGATGGCTCGCTGCACATCACCTACAACGGTGAAATCTACAATCACTCCGACTACCGGGAAACACTAATAGGTCGAGGCTACGCTTACAGAACTCATTGCGACACCGAAACGATACTCCATCTTTACGCCGAGTACGGTAGTAACTGTGTCGACTACCTGCGCGGGATGTTTGCCTTCGCGATTTGGGATCGGAAAAAGCGTGAGCTGTTCATTGCCCGCGATCGTTTGGGAGTCAAGCCGCTGTACTACGTTCACACTCAGGATGGCTCCCTTTATTTCGCCTCTGAGATCAAGGCTCTGCTCGAAGCGCGGGCCGTCAAGCCTGAGCTAAATTTTTCCGCTTTTTCCGATTATCTCGCAAATCACGCCACCTCCGGCGAAGACACATTGTTTGTAGACGTGAAGCGTTTACTGCCTGGTCACACGCTCACGTGGCGCGACGGTGAAATCAAAATCAAGAAATATTGGGACCTCAGTTTTAAGAAGAGCGCGCAAGACGGCCACACTGATCAGGACTACATCGCTGAGTGGAGCGAGTTGTTCCGAAAGTCAGTGCAGCTTCGACTAATGGCGGACGTCCCTCTCGGAATGTTTCTGTCCGGCGGAATCGATTCGTCGGCGATAGCGGCAGTGATGAGCACTCTGGTTGACGAACCAATCAAGACTTTCTCTGTGGCGCGCCTTCAAGACAGATCATCACGAAGTAGTCATTAGTCCTGAACTGTTTTTCAGGGCGCTGCCAGAGTTGATCTGGCATGAGGATGAGCCCCTCGCTCATCCATCGAGCGTTGCGCTTTATTTTGTTTCCCGTCTAGCTTCCGAGCATGTGAAAGTCGTTTTGACAGGCGAAGGCAGTGACGAATTAATGGCAGGATATGCTCGCTACCGTAAAACCATACTGAATTTGGCGCTAGGCGAACGCTATCATCGGATTATTCCAACTGGCTTTCGAGATTTGGTGCGCAAGCGGCTGGACGGTATGACTGGCTCGAGGCTGCGTTTAAAACTGGGACGGACGTTCTTAAATTTACCGCCTGATATCGAAAGCATCTACTTCGACAACTTTGCTGTATTTTCCCGGTCAGACCAGGCCCAGTTATTAACACACGAGACAGTCGAACGCATTGGCGGGATTGATCCGTACGCCGGCGTCCGCGAGTCGCTGAAGCATACCGACGCCCAGTCGTTGCTGGACCGATTGCTCTATGCCGACATGAAAACCTATTTGCACGAATTGCTGATGAAGCAGGACCAGATGAGCATGGCCGCTTCGGTGGAAAGCCGCGTGCCTTTTCTCGATCACAAGCTGGTTGAGTTTACTTCAAGCCTTCCGGAGAGACTGAAGCTGCACCGTTGGACCACAAAATACGTGTTGCGCCAGAGCATGAAAGGTATTTTGCCTCCAGCCATAATCGAGAGATCGAAGATGGGCTTTCCAGTCCCAATAGGGTCGTGGTTTCGCGGCACCTACGCCTCAGTATTAGATCAATACCTGCTTAGCAGTCGCGCAACTGACCGACGTATCTTCAATGCCGGTTTTGTGCGTGCGCTTGTGGAACAGCATCAACGCGGTGAGGCGAACCACTCTGAAAGACTATGGTCCTTGGTTAATCTTGAAATGTGGCTGCGGCGATTTATCGATGGGGAAAACATCTCCGGCCCCGGGGAAAGTGCGGATGAGAGTATGCTCGTGACCGCGAGAAGGTAGAAGTTCATGGGTATTATCGGAGGACCAGTAGCATACCATTTGCTTCGCCGGATTAGCTCGGATGGAGAAACGGGTTATTGCGATGGCAGCGCATACGTTGGGGTCAGCAAACTCGAAACGTTACTTGGCGAGCGGATCTGGGAAGACACTAAAGACAAAGTTGTGATCGACTTTGGTTGTGGCGATGGGGGTGATGCAATCGAAGTAGCCAAGCGCGGAGCCAAGCGGGTTATAGGCATCGATATTCGACAGCGCGCTTTGGAGAGCGCCAGCAAAATGGCTGTTGCGCGTGGTGTAGCGGAGCGTTGCACCTTCACGACTCAAACCAATGAGAAAGCCGACGTCATATTATCAATTGACGCTTTCGAACATTTTGACGACCCGCCCGGGATACTGCGGATTATGCGCCGACTGATAAAGAATGAGGGATGCGTGCTAGCTGCATTTGGACCAACCTGGTATCACCCGTTAGGCGGCCATCTTTTTTCCGTCTTTCCCTGGGCGCACCTTCTGTTCACCGAAGAGTCGTTAATACGCTGGCGTTCCGATTTTAAAACAGACGGAGCCACGCGGTTTTGCGAAGCGGAAGGCGGACTCAATCAAATGACCATACGACGTTTCCAAACAATTGTGGGTGAGAGTGATTTTAAGTTTGAAGAGTTTGATGCGGTTCCGATAAAAAAAATGCGCCGCTTCGCTAACCCGCTGACGAGAGAGTTCACGACCGCGATCGTGCGATGTAAACTCGTTCCGCGCTGAAGTTAATCCTGAAAATTCTGTAATCCTGTCTAAACCTATTGCGCATACTCTGGCTAAAAACTGAATTACTTCACCCTGTTGATAAGGGCGGAAAGATCCGTACTTACAACATGCTGAAGGAACTGAAAAATGAGCATCACGTGACATATCTCACGCTTGATGATGGGTCTGCCAGTGCGGAAGAGCGCAAAAGATCGACTGAGTATTGCCACGATCTCATCTGCATCCCGCATCGTCGCTGGGAAAAGTTTACGCCAGGTTTTTACTTTGAATTGCTGTTGAACTTGGTGGAGTCACGTCCCTACGCGATAAAGAAATACGAATCGGCGGCGATGTTGCGCGAGATTGTTGAGCTTGAACGTAGAAACTGTTTCGATTTTATAGTCTGTGATTTTCTGGCGCCGGCCGCGAACGTTCCTCGCAACCTGGCAAGTCCGACCATTCTCTTTCAGCATAATGTGGAGGCTATGATCTGGAAGCGACACTATGAGATACAAACGAATCTCATCAAGAAAGCTTACCTCTACAATCAGTGGCAAAAAATGCGCAGATTCGAGAAGCAAATGTGCCGCGATTTTGATTGCGTAATCGGAGTGTCGGCAGAGGATCGGGAGCAGATGAAACGGGACTATGGGGCGCAAACTGTTTTCGACGTTCCGACTGGAGTTGACACTGACTACTTTCAACCACGTGGTGTCCAGCCTTCAGCTCACAGTATGGTCTTCACTGGTTCAATGGATTGGCTGCCGAATGAAGACGCGATCAAGTACTTCATGCAAGAGATCATGCCTCTAATAAAGAAAAAGGTGCCTGATGCTGCCCTGACGGTAGTCGGTAGAAATCCACCGCCGGCGTTGGTTGAATTAAGCAAAGAAGATCCTTCGCTGATTATCACGGGACGCGTCGAAGATGTCAGACCTTACATCGAAGAGTCTGCCGCTTACATTGTGCCCTTGCGTATCGGGGGCGGAACGCGGCTCAAGATCTTCGAGGCGATGGCGATGGAAAGAGCGGTGGTCTCAACTACGGTCGGAGCGGAAGGTCTACCAGTTAGCAATGGCATAGAGTTGCTTGTGGCTGATGAACCCGCTGCATTTGCCAATGCAGTCATTACCCTGCTAACCAATAGTTCATATGCAGTTCAGCTTGGCCAAAGGGCAGCTTCGATTGTCAGACAAAACCATGGCTGGCGACAGGTTACCGAGAGTTTTGTTTCCATTTGCACGAACAACGGTCACACAGAAAACCGTCCACAGATTACACAGAAATCGCTGGAATCTGTGGTTTAGCCATGAGGAAGAGAAACGTTAATGAGAATAAGTATTTTTGGCATTGGTTACGTCGGCTGCGTTTCTGCCGCCTGTTTTGCCCGGGCTGGGCATGATGTCATTGGAGTCGACGTCAATCCTACCAAGGTTAACATCGTCAACAGCGGCAGTAGTCCAATTGTCGAGCCAGAAATAAATGAACTCATCCGCGACGTGGTCAAGGTGGGTAAATTAAGCGCTACGACCGACCCCTCACGAGCAATTAACTTTTCTGATATTTCACTAGTTTGTGTCGGTACTCCCAGCAAACACAACGGAAGTCTCGACCTCAGTCATGTGCGACGTGTTTGTGAGGAGATCGGATCAGCCCTCGCTCATAAGAGCGAACGTCACACGGTTGTGATTCGCAGCACGATGCTTCCGGGGAGCATCGAGAGTGTTGTTCAGCCGGCGATGGAGAAGACCTCGCGAAAGAAGGCAGGAAAGGATTTTGGTCTTTGCGTGAATCCGGAATTTTTGCGGGAAGGTACGTCCCTGAAAGACTTCAATGCTCCGCCGTTCACATTGATTGGCACAGACGATGAACAAACCGCAAAGATCGTAGGCCGCCTCTACTCAGATATTGATGCGCCGATTTTTACAACCTCGATGAAAACAGCTGAAATGGTGAAATATGTTTCCAATTGCTTTCATGCCCTGAAGGTAAGCTTCGCTAACGAAATTGGAAACGTCTGCAAGGCACTCCAGCTCGACAGTCACGAGGTTATGAATGTTTTTTGCGCGGATTCCAAGCTCAACCTTTCTTCGTATTACCTGAAACCTGGCTTTGCGTTTGGCGGCTCATGCTTACCAAAAGACTTGCGTGCCCTTACTTACAAGGCGAAAGATCTCGACGTTGAAGTACCAGTTTTGTCAGCCATCAGCATCTCCAATCGCCTTCAGGTGCAGAGGGCACTTGACATGGTCCTGCAGACCGGTAACAAACGAGTTGGGGTGTTGGGTTTCAGCTTCAAGGCCGGCACAGACGACTTGCGCGAATCACCAATGGTAACTTTGATTGAGACGCTGCTTGGTAAGGGACTGGATCTCGTTATCTATGATCGTGACGTTTCGTTAGCACGGCTTGTAGGATCAAATAGGGAATACATCGAACAAGAGATCCCTCACATTGCGAAGTTGATGCGGAGTTCCATCGATGATGTTTTAGGCGCTGCAAATACGATTGTGATAGGAAACAAGTCCGAGGAGTTTCGACAGATTGAATTACGCTTGCGCAAGGATCAAACTGTAATAGATCTGGTCCGTCTCTTCGATAGAACGTCCGGGGAAGGCTATCAGGGAATCTGCTGGTGATCAGATGTCGCCGCACTATCATCAAGGGCCTTCTTAGCTGCATGTTGATCTGGCCCTTGGTTGCCTGGATTGGGGCAAGGCTTTTAATAACGGAAGCTCCACTTGAAACAGCAGACGTGATTGTAGTGTTAGGAGGTTCGGCTAACTACCAGGAACGAGCGCGAGAGGCGGCCCAACTCCTCTTGGAGGGGCGATCTCAGCGAATCTTGATTACTAACGATAATGCGCGTGGGCCATGGTCGAGCAGTGAGCAACGGAACCCATTCTTTTACGAACGTTCGTCAAAGGAAATAAGAAGCGCAGGAGTACCGGCCAACAGTATTGATGTATTGATGACGCCGGTCGCGAATACACACGAAGAGGCAGTCCTTGTTAGGAAATACGCCGAAGAGCAAGGCCTGCGCTCAGTTTTAATTGTCACGTCCGCTTACCATTCCCGCCGAGCGTTGTGGGTGTTCTCGCGAGTGTTTCGAAATACCGACATTCAGATTGGGTTGATTAGTGGGACTCTTGGAAACGAGTCCCCGAAAGCTGCAACATGGTGGCTTACTGCCCGCGGCTGGAGATCCGTGCCCACGGAATATGTGAAGATGGTTTACTACGTGATTAAATATAGATGACGGTGAGCAGGACTTATATGGGGTGCGCCGCCTTACCAGCGCTTTGGCCAAGCGGTGACAAGCCGCACTCCAAAATGAAAGGCACTCAAACATGGATTTGAACGCTGCAGAAATCGCGCGGGGAGAGAGATTTCAGTTTGGTCAGAATTGGTCACAATTCTTACCCATCATCAACGAAGAGCGTATTCAGCAGGCAACAACATCTCTGAAGGATATGTTGGAAGTCGAATCTCTCAAGGGAAAGAGCTTCCTGGACATTGGATCGGGAAGTGGGCTGTTCAGTCTAGCCGCGCGCCGGCTCGGGGCTCGCGTTCACTCTTTTGATTTCGATCCAAAGTCTGTTTTTTGCACCACGGAGTTGAAGAAGAATTACTTTCGGGAGGACGACTCGTGGAAGATCGACGAAGGTTCGGTACTCGATAGTGAGTACATGAAGTCTCTTGGGCAATTCGACGTCGTTTACTCCTGGGGAGTACTGCATCATACCGGCGACCTGTGGTCCGCTCTGGAGAATGCGCAAGAGCGGGTGTCCCCGGAGGGAAAGCTTTTTATTGCGCTGTATAACGACACCGGTAGTCAGAGCGCCCGTTGGTATTGGATAAAGAAGACATATAACGGCTTGCCAAGCATCTTTAGGACGCCGTTCGCTTTTTTGGTCACCATCCCGGGCGAAGTAAAGTTGATGGCTTCATCTCTGCTTACTCTCAGTTTACGCCGGTACACTGATTCGTGGACCACCTACCGGCGTAATAGAGGGATGACCAAGTGGCGCGACATTATCGACTGGGTTGGTGGATATCCTTACGAGGTCTCAAAGCCGGATGACGTTTTTGATTTTTGCCGCGCTCGCGGCTTCGTCCTGAGTAAGCTGAAGTGCGGGAATGTGGGCCTTGGTTGTAATGAATTTGTATTCATAAAGAGTACGCGGAGTGAGTCTTAGCATTGCGATGATCAAATCTGTATCGAGGCCTTTGTTAGTGCTAAGTGTTTTGGTAATTGGGGGCACGCTCGCCGTGGTACTTGCCCTGAGGCAACCCACAGGGAGATTTGCTCAAAGCTGGGAAGGTGGTCGGCGAACCATTACTGTCGGGCGCAAGGACAGTCTTCAGTCGGCGATCAATGCGGCTCAGTATGGCGATACGATCATATTAGAAGCTGGAGCTAGCTACATGGGTAGCTTCGTGCTGCCGCTGAAGAGTGGGACTGGCGAGATCGTCATCCAGAGTTCGCGCGTGAGCGAGTTGCCCGAAGGCGTGCGCGTGAATCC
>WNGB01013530.1_pt1 | contig 10978 bp, 9 predicted proteins | sample 5400681 | NCBI WGS metagenome assembly WNGB01 (sample SAMN13153367, study PRJNA577476) | soil metagenome | isolation source: 115 cm soil or saprolite under grassland replicate 2 | place: USA:California | collected 2016-06-15 | reverse complement strand
CCCAGAGCAACCGCGGCGGAACTCGTGCGGCACGCGGCCACCCCGTACCGCGGCCCGCTGGCGTTGCGGCTGCTCGCCGACCTGGGCCCAGCGGCCGCGGCAAGCGTCGACGCCATCGCCGCGCTGCTGGACCACCGGGACAGTTGGACCCGGGTCGAGGCCGCGCACGCCTTGTGGCGAAGCACCGGCGACCTCGGGCGAGCCCTACCGGTACTCCTGCGCGAAGTGCTCCTGAACCAGCTGTGGCCGGTCGGGCTGAGCGCGATGCGGTACGCCGGCGAGATCGGCCCGCCTGCCGCGGCAGCCACTCCCGCGCTGGAGGCGGTCGCGCACCGCGACCGCCGCGTCGGCGGCACCGGCGACCACCGATCCGGCCACGACGAGATCAGCTGGGACGAACACTGCCAGCGGGTCGCCGCCACCGCGCTGACCCGGATCGACCCCCTACGCGGTCGACCGGCCGGTTCCGCCCCGGACCAGCCAGCACCCCACCACCCCACCCGGTAACACCCGGCCAAGGACAGGAACCCCGAACCCATGGGTCACGAGTACACCCTCGCCCCCCGCGTAGAACCCGGGTGGCGGTTCACCCGAGACGAGTTCGCTCTACGGCTCAAGCGTCGCTGGCCGCACGCCCGCCTCGGCCAGGCCGAGCCCGCGGGCTCCCCGGCGCTGTTGCACGCCCTGATCCCCGCGCAGCCGCCGTCGCGCGAGCTGGGTATCGCCCTGAGTGCGGATGGCTGGGCGGTCTGGCTCGACCCGGCCACCCCGGCCGCCGCCGTCGACTTCACGCTCTGGTACGTCACCCAGCTGCCCAGCCCCGATCCGCTCGTCTACCTGGTCGTCGACGGCTTCGCCGCCGAGATCCCGCTTCGCCCAGACACCACGGCCGAGGACCTGCTGACCGTGCTGGCCCCGGCGGACGCGGCCCGGCCTGATCCGCAGCTCGTCGGCGCCCGCGCCGGCACCATCCTCGACCGCGTCCGCGGCAGCACGTGCCACCGGCCGCTGATAGAAGCGGTTCGGATGCTGCCGCGGCGGTGGGCCACGCTGACCGGGCTGGCCCTGGTCGCCCAGCTCGACCTGGCCACCGACGCCGAGCCGCTGATCGGCCAGGCGTGGCGGCTGCTTGCCCTGCGGGCCGCCGTGCACGAGTTGACCGGCAGCGAACGAACGGCGGCGACGCTGGTCGCGCCGGCACCGGTCGACGACGCGGTCCGGGTCGTGCTGGCCGAGCACACCCTGTGCCGGAGCCTCGCCGAGAACCTGGGGATCCGGCTGGTACAGCAGACCAGCGAATGGACCCCGCTGGGCTGGACACCCGGCAACTACACCGACCGCTGCTACCGAACCGCCTGGGGCGAGCCACCAGACCGGTACTGGATCGCCGCCGCCGAGGAGAGCCGCCGGCTCGCAATCCTCAACGGGCTCTGGCTCGACGCCGGCATCGGCCGCGACGGCCAGCGACACCGGATCCGGTTCGACCCGCGCCCAGATCCCTCGATGGTGGCCGTGTAGCCCCCGCCATCCAACCGCTGCACAACCTGCACAGACTCTGGACGAAGGAGCCCTGATGTCGGCGCCGCCGCAGACCGATGAGCGTCTGTTCGACCTGGCCTGGCCCGGCTGGCTACCACTGCCGGCAGCCGACGGCCTGGTCGCGGTCATCCCCGATCAGCAGGCCCCGACAGGGTGGGCCGACAAAGTGCTGGGCCGCGACCCCGGCAGGTTCGTGGTGTGGGCGGCCACCGGCGCCGCGACGGATCCCTGCCTTGCGGTGGTGTCACAGCGCCGCGGGGTCGACGCGATCAGCCTCGCACCGGCCGGCGAAGACCCACGGCTCGTCCAGGTGGCGCTGCGGCTCGCCGTCCGCCTGGCCCGCGAGACAGCCACCCATCGGCAACCGCCCCGGGTACCGGTGACCAGCGCCAGCCCGCCGGACACCTCAAGCCAACGGCTACGGGTTCCGCACCTGGTCACCCTGCGCGACACGGGCACCGTGTCCGAGTCCGTGGTGTGGGAGCTGCTCGACCCCGATGCGGCCGGGCAGTGGCTGGGCGTTGCGCTGCCCGACCCGGCCCTGGTCGAGGCACGCCTGGCGGAGCTGCTCGCGCTGCGGACGATGACCCGGACAAGCCAGTTGCCGGCGGATCTGTCGCCGCCGTTGGCGCTGCTGCTGGCCGGGCTGTCCACGCCCCTGTCAATCGAGACGGTGTACCGGCACCCGAGCTTGTTCCTTCGTGGCGGCCGCGGATCGGGCGGTGCAGCGGCATGACACCCGTTCGTCACACCGCACGCACCGCAGGCGCGGGCCCGGCGGGTGCGGACAGCCGCCCCCGGCCGGACGCAGGCTTCGCCGGGGCACGGTGTGCCCGCCTGCCGGGAGGCGGTCGGGCGTGAGCACAGACCTCTGGCCGGCCGACGCGGTCGACATCGACATCCCCAACCCGGCGCGGGTCTTCGATGCCCTGCTGGGCGGTGGGCACAACTTCGTCGCCGACCGCGATCTCGCGGCCCAGCTGCGCGCCGCCGCACTGGGCCTGGCTCCGGACATCTACGCCGAGCGGCACTTTCTCCGTCGCGCACTGGAGTTCTGCGTCGACGTGGGCATCCGGCAATTCCTCGATCTCGGATCCGGCATCCCCAGCGTCGGCAACGCCTGCGACATAGTCCTCGGCCTGGCCCCGGACACGCGGGTGCTGTGCGTCGACGTCGACCCGGTCGTGGTCGCCTTTGCCGCGCACCAGTGGCGGCACAACGACCGGGCCGCGGTGATCGAAGCCGACCTGCGGCGACCCGGGCACCTCCTGAACCACCACGAGGTGAACCTGCCGTTGAACCTCGACGAGCCGATCGCGGTGCTGCTGGTCTCGGTGCTTCACCTGGTCGCCGACGTCGACGACCCGTGGGCCATCGTGGCGCTGCTGCGTGACCGGCTCGCACCCGGCAGCCACGTGGTGATCAGCCACGTAACAGCCGACGGAGCCGAGGGACACATGGCCACCCTGCGGCGGCTTACCCAACGCGACGGGCTGACGGTGACGCCACGCAGCCGCGAGCAGGTCCACCGGTTGTTCGACGGCATCGACCTTGTCGAGCCGGGGTTGGTCTGGGCGCCGGCGTGGCGCCCAGACCCCGACGAGAAGGACGACGACCAGGCCGGCAACTCGCGCGTCCTGGCCGGCGTCGGCGCCATCCCGGCACGGCCGCCACGAGCCGGGAGGAAACCCTGTGCCCGTTGACGCCTCCTGGCTGCGCGAGACCGCGCCGTACGCCACCGTGTTGCGGATCATCCGCGCCCACTGCCATCGCGATGTCGAAGGGCAGGCGTACCGGGCGCTGTGCGCCCGCGCCGCAGCCGCTGACCCGGCCGACACCGAGGTGGGCGTGTTCAAGGCTGAGCTGCGCCGGTTGTTGACCGGGGAACTGCCCCAGCTTCCGGCCGGCGCGCTGAACGCAGCAGCCGAATACCACGAGACCAGCGATGAGGAGTTCCTGCGTCGGCTGTGGCAGGACCTGTACGGTGACACACCGGTCCATCTCGGCTACTGCTGGTACTACCCAGGCCAAGCTGCCGACGCACCCGTGGTGCTGCATGACGGCGACGACGTCGACGCGATGCTCGTCGACCTGCCCACCCAACCTGTCAGCCACCGCTTCGCCACCATCCACCTTCATGACCGTCCACCGTGGACGGATCTGGATCGCGGTCCCGCGCTGGGCATCGGCGCGAGCCCCGGCACGGCATTGGTGACGCTGACCTACACCGGCACCGACCCCGCCGGGGAATCCGGGACCTGGGCCAGCCACCACCCCACCAGCCGAACCAGGCACGCCGTCTCCTACAGCCACTTCGGCGAAGAGCGCAAACTGCCGCCAGAGTCCGACGTGCCGCTGGACAGCGCACGCCTGGCCATCCTGCGATTCCTCACCTTCGCCGGCGCGCGCCCGGACCACGTCCACTGGCAGAGCCCGGAGCCCATGACCACCACGCCGATCACCCACCCTCGGAGCTGACCATGCCCACCGACCCCGACAACGCCCCGGCCCCGGACGACGGCCCAGAACCCGTCGACCGCCCCAGACGTCGGTGGCTTCCCGCCGCGGCGGCCCTCCTCGCGTTGGCCGTCCTCGCCGTCGCCGCGGCACCCGTGATTGTCCGCGGCCACGGCCGGTCCACCGGCGCGGCCGGGAGGCAGGAGCCCGCGGTGCACGGCCCCGACCCCACCCGTTCGGCCCGCAACCCGCTCGGGGACCTGGCCCGGCACCTGGCCGACGGGCCCTACGACCGGCAGCACGGCCGCTACACCTACGTCCACACCCACAGCTGGGCGCTGGACACCACCGCCACCGCCCACCGGACCACGTCTCGCATCGCCGTCTTCGACGAACAGGTGTGGTTCGCCGCCGACACTTCCGGACGCGACCAGCTCGCCCGGCTGCCCGACCAACCCGCCGGCGGACCGCTGCACTGGAGCACGCCCCCACCTGGCGCCGGGACCATCGAGGACTTCCTTGCCGGCGAGGGCACGCGCAGCCTGCCGACACCGCCGTCGGCCGACCCCGACACGCTGGCCGCCCAACTGAACACCATTCAGCCCGGCGCCAACGGCCCCCAGTCGGTCGTCCGGGCTATCGCCGATATCTACGCACCGCCCCCGCCCGTGCGGGCGGCCATGCTTCACCTGCTCGCCGGCACCGGCGACGTCGTCTACCGCGGCGCGGTCACCGACCGGGCCGGGCGCCCCGGTGTCGAAGTCAGCGTCGACTCCGACGTTCGCGACACCCTGATCTTCGACGGGCACACTGGCGTGCTGCTCGCGTTCGAGGCGGTGCTGCTCACCCAACCCAGCGGCCTCGACATCGGGCCCGGCGCGATCCGGGAAAGCGTCCTGTACCTGGACTACGGGTACACCGACCAGCTCGGCGTTCCAGCCGCGACCTGGTTACCCGGCGGGCCGCCGAGACTCGCATGACCTCGACCGGCCCCGCCGCACCGACGCTGATGTCGCCAGACGACAGCCAGCCGATCGGCACCGGCGCCCACCGGTAGCAGCCGCCGCACAAACAGTCCGCGCAAGACGCGCGGATTGCCGTCCTGCCCTGCCCACCTCAGCAAGAACTCGTGGCCCGTCGCGGCCTGTGATGAGAGGAGTTCCGTCAACATGCCGGTTTCGGTTGGCTGTGTCTTGTTGAACTACCGCGAGGGCGGCCTTCAACCGGACGGGGGCTACGACTTCGGCCCCCTCGTCGCCGCCCTCGCCGACACGCCTCGCCGCCCCGACCTGCTGTATTTCTGCGAAGCGAAGCACTACGCCGACCACGGGCAAAGAGGTCTGCTGCTCGCCGCGAAGGCCATCTCCGACCACTTCGGTGTTCCGTACCTAGGACTGCTGGGCTACATGGAACGCGCACCACTGCCACCCGCGATCTTCTACAACCCCAACGTCCTCACGCTGCTGCCGCCGTGGTACGGGCACGGCAGCCACCACGACTATCACAGTCCATCCGGACCGCACTTCGCCGCCCGGGATTGGGCGCTGGCGGCCGCGCGGGACTGGACCAACGCCAGCCACAAGGGGCGGGAGGTGGACGGCGGCTGGGAGCCGGACACCGAAGCGATGGACCACTTGATTGGCCGCTGGGTCGACGGCCAGGGCCGGGTGGGCGGCGCCGGGTTCCACTCCTTGGCCGAGTTGGCGTGGCAGGCATGCAGGGACACACCAGCAGCCCGGCGGCCGGGACTGCTAGACCACGACGGCCGAATCCTGGCCACCGTCAACGACCACGTCGATGCCGGAGGCGGCCTGCATATCGACAACGCCCTCGCGAACGACCTGATGCTCCCCTACTTCGTCCCTGACAGCTTCCAGATCCACGTGCCACCGGCAGGCGTGTCCTACTCCGACCACCGCGCGGTCAGTTGGGAACTCCGCTTCTAGCCACGGCGGCCCACTGTGGACGGACTCGCGCGATCGACGGGCTCACCTCCCGGCCGGGGCGCATCACCTCCCAGTGGAAACCGAGGCGATACAAGAAACCAACCGAGGAAAGGAACCTGAGTGCAGTCAGCCGAGCGGACCGACGCGAGACGGCGAATCGTCGGCCACGAACGCGCCACATGGGTCAAGGACTACGTCCGGCGCTACAACGCTGGTGATTCGATCCGCAAGATCGCCAGCGATACCGGGCGCTCGTACGGGTTCGTACACCGCCTGCTGGTCGAAGGCAGCGTGCAGCTGCGCAAGCGAGGCGGCGCACGTCGCCGCCGCAGCCACTCACAGGTGAAGACCTTCACGCACCCCCCGGCCGGCCAGACGGCCCAGGCCGACACGATCACGAGAAAGGCAACCGTGTGACCAGTCATACCGACGCGGCCTCCGGCCGGACGGAACCGGTATCCGCCCCACCATTGATCCCGCGAAGGGTTCTGCTCGGCAACCCGGAGCGGGTCAGCCCCGCCATCTCGCCCGACGGTCGACGGCTGGCCTGGATCGCCCCCGACGACGGGGTCCTCAACGTGTGGGTGCGCTATCTGGACGGCGCCCCGGGCACCGAGCAGGCCGTGACGGCCGATCGCGACCGCGGCGTCCACGTCTTCGCGTGGGCGCCCGACGGTAGCCGCATCCTGTACCTGCAGGACGACGGCGGGGACGAGAACTGGCGGCTACGCGACGTGCACCTCGACACCGGCGAGGAACGCGACCTCACCCCCGGCAAGGGCACCCATACCCGCATCACCAAGATCAGCAAACGGCATCCGGGGACGATGCTGGTCAGCATTAACCTGGACAACCCGCAACTGCACGACGTCTACCGTCTGGACCTGACCAGCGGCGAGCTGGTCAAGGTGTGCGAGAACCAGGGCTTCGCCGTGGTGGTGGCCGACGATGACCTGCGCATCCGGGCCGCGCTGGCGCAACTGCCCGACGGCGGAGCGGTCATCCTCGTACGCGACGACGACGTGACGCCGTGGCGGCCGCTGTTGCAGGTCGACCAGCAGGACGCGATGTCCACCAGCCCGCTCGCGTTCGGCGTGGACGGATCCCGGCTGCTGTGCATCACCTCGCAGGGGGCGAACGCGGCCCAACTGGTCTGGTTCGACGTAGCTACCGGCGCGCGCACGGTGGTGGCCGGTGACCCGATGTACGACGTGGCTGGGGCCACGCTGCACATCGACACCAACGAACCGCGCGTGGTGTTCTTCCAGCGCGACCGGCTCACCCCGACAGTGGTGGACCCGACTGTCACCGACGACATCGCCGCCCTCGCCGCGCTCGGCGGTGACCTTCAGTTGCTGGGCAGCGACCACGCCGACCGGGTCTGGCTGGTCGCCACCACGCACGACGACGGGCCGGTCCGGTACTACGCCTACCACCGGGCCACCGGCGAGCCCACGTTCCTGTTCGCCAACCGGCCCGACCTGGAGCAGTACACCCTCGCCCCGATGGAGCCGTTCTCGACAAACTCGCGCGACGGGCTGCTCCTGCACGGATACCTGACCTTCCCACCCGGCATGCCTCGCCGCGACATGCCGACGGTCCTGCTGGTACACGGCGGACCCTGGCACCGCGACTGCTGGGGCCCCAACCCCGAGGCGCAGTGGCTGGCCAACCGCGGCTACCTCGTCATCCAGGTCAACTACCGCGGCTCCACCGGATACGGCAAAGACTTCCTCAACGCCGGCAACCGCGAGTGGGGCGCCAAGATGCACGACGACGTGCTCGACATGCTCGCCTGGGCGGTCGAGCAGGGCTGGGCAGACCCCGCCCGGTCCGGTATCTACGGCGCCTCCTACGGCGGGTACGAGGCGCTGGTCGGGGCCACGTTCACCCCCGACGTGTTCGCCTGCGCCGTGGCCATCGCCGCACCGTCGAACCTGAACACCTTGCTCACCTCGTACCCGCCGTACTGGAAGCCGATGATCGCCCAGGTCCACCTGCGGGTCGGCAACCCCGACACCGAGGCGGGCTTCCTGTCGTCGCGTTCGCCACTGTCGAGCGTCGACCAGATCCGCATCCCCGTGCTGATCGCGCAGGGCGCTAACGACCCACGCGTTCCCCAGGCCGAGAGCGAGCAGATCGTTGCCGCGCTTCGCGAACGGGGAATCGCGCACCAGTACCTGCTCTACCCAGATGAAGGGCACGGCCTGGTCAAGCCGGACAACAGGCTGCGCTTCTACGCCGCCACCGAGCAGTTCCTCGCCGAGCACCTGGGCGGCCGCGCTGAAGAGGCCCACGAACCTGCATCGCCCGGCACCCTGGTGACCGAGCCCGACGACACCGCTCAGGGCGGGGCGGGCAGTGCCGCGCTGACCCGTGCCAGCAACCGATCCGGCGGATAAGCCTTACTCCCCGCGAAAAGGCCGGCGGGGGTCGCCAGGACGCCCCCACCCGCACCCCCGCCGGCCGCAACCTCAACAACCGTCGACTCGATACGAGTTCACCTTGGAGGAACCGTGACGGCTCGACCGATCGGCAGCCGGGCCACGGGTACGGACGGAGGTGGTGTGGTGCGACGCGCCGCGTCGGCTAACAAGGAGGGCCGCAACGAGGCGCTGTGCGCCCTGTTGGCTGAGCTTGGCTGGTCGGTCTCGGGGTTCGCCCAACGGGTGCGTGAGCGCTGCCAGGCGATCGGGACGCCGCGGTCGGTCAGCCCTAGCACGGTTTTGCGCTGGTGCGATGGCGCGGTCCCCGGTCCCGAGCTGGTCGGCCCGGCGTGCCTCGTGCTGTCCGTCGCACTACGGCGGCGCGTCCCGCCGGAGAGGTTGGGATGGCCTGCCGAGAGCGCGGATTTCGCTGCGGACGCCCTCCAGTACGGAGATCTTCAGCATGCGGTGCGGGTCCTGCCGAAGCTATGGCAGCTTGATTCCGTGCCCGGGCGCGCTGCCGTGCGCAGGATGTCGGTAGGGGGCAATTTCGCGCCTACGTTGCACCAGGCGCTGGTCATGTTGCCCGATGCGGAGCTGGCTGGCCAAGGCCGCCAGCGGGTTTCAGTAGCTGACGTCGAACTGCTGGAGTTGCACACGGACCTGTACGGGCGGCTGGATGCCCGGCACGGTGGAGGCCGGTTCCGCAGTGTGTTCGCTGCCTTCCTGGACCTGCACGCGACACCGCTGCTGCACGGGGCTTTCTCCGCTCGTCGGGGCCGAAGGCTCTACGGCAGCGTCGCGGATGCGGTGCTCGCTCTGGCGAACATGGCCCACGACGATCAGGTTCCAGGACTTGTTTTCCGGACCACGACGTTTGTCGATGGGCCAAGATCTGGGTTCACTCTGTGTGCATGAGTTTGGGTAGGCCGAGGTAGGTTTGCTGGCTGCGGTCGAGGGTGGCGAGTTTGTTCGTTGCGGCGTCGAGGCTGACTTGTAGTCCTTGTACCTCGCCGAGCCAGCCCTTGTCGTGTGCTTCGGCCTGCCGTGCTTGCAGGTTTTCGATGATCTCGGCGAGGCGGGTGCGTTGTGCGGGGTCGAGGCGCAGCATGGGGCAGCGGATGCAGGCGTGTTCGTGGTTGCAGGGGGTGCCGTAGGGCCGTCCGCAGGTGCCGAGTTCGAGTTTGCGGAGCTGGAAGTGTTGCTGGAACTCGTCCCATTCGGCGTCGGTGGGTTCGCGGTACTCGGCTGCCGGACGTAGGGCGCGGCGGTGGGCGAGGAAGGCTCGGTAGGAGCGGATCAGCTCGTCCTGGAAGACGGCGAGGTAGTGCTGGGTGGTGCTGATGTTGTCGTGGCCGAGGATTTTCGCGGCGATGTGGACGGGCAGGCCGCCGGTGACCGCGTCGGTGACGAAGATGCGCCGAAAGTCGTGGGGGGTGTAGCGCAGCGGCTGGCCGGCGGCGTCAGCGAGACCGGTGCGAGCGAGTGTCTCGTTGAGCAGCTTCTGGACGACGGTGCTGCTGATGACCGTGCGGCGCCAGCCGCGTTGGCGTTGGAACAGGTGCGGCAGCGGCGGGCCGGTGACGCGTTCGTGGTAGTCGTAGCGGGCGACCAGCGGCACGAGCCCGTCCTCGCCGCGGACCCGGGCGATGATCGAGGCGAGGACGCTGGCCAGCTCGGGTGGGACCAGTAGTAGGCGTTCCTGGTCGCTCTTGGACGGCACGATCTGCAGCAGGGGGACGATCTCGCCGGTGTCCGGCAGCGTGTGGGAGACCAGCGCCAGGTGGGTGATCTCCAGTAGTTCCTCGACGCGGACTCCGGTGTGACGCAGCGTTTCGATGATGGCCCAGGCCCAGAACGTCTTGTCCTCGCCGACCGTGAGGTTGAGGCGTTCACCGGTGGCGACGTCCTCGACGGTGACGTAGACGGCGCCGTGCTGCGACGGGTGGGGCGAGACTCCGCCGTAGGTGGTCACGCGTTGGTAGGTGCGCTGGGCGTGGGTGAACAACTCGTCGATCGGGGTGTCGTTGGCCACGGCGAGTAGGTCCCGCTGCTGGCGGTAGTGCTCGGCTGCGGTGTCGGCCAGCAGTTGCAGATGGGGCAGCCGTTCCCGGATGCGTTGGTGGACCACGGCGGTGGTCTGCCGCACGATCTTCGACTGTCCGCCGACCTCGCTCTTGCGGATCGGGCAGGCCACCGCCCACGGCGCCCAGGACGGGTCTTCCAGTGCCCACTGCTGCAGGTCGAGGTAGAACGCGCGGACACGGGTCAGGACGCTGAGGCGGCCCCGGCCACGTCGAGGCCGGCCGCCGAACCGGGCGTCGACGGTGTGGTGCAGGCGTTCTTTCCACCCGGTGGCGACATCCGGTGGTAGGTCGAGGGTGTCGATGCCGGGGTGGTGGGCCTCCAGATCGGCCCAGAACAGCCCAGCGAGGATGGTGATGTTGTTGCGCAACGACGCGTAGTCCAGGGCCGGCTTGCGTTCTTCGAGGTAGCGCACGAGCAGATCCCGGACTGGCCGGCACTGCAGCCGGTAGTCGTCGACGAGTTCAGCGACGCTGCGTTGTCCGGTGCGCTGCGCGGAGCGCAGGGTGGAGTTGCGCGGCAGGA